>Ga0007792_10000482_pt1 | contig 14352 bp, 13 predicted proteins | sample CryBogmetaGMA6M_FD_60371 | JGI IMG/M metagenome (GOLD analysis project Ga0007792, IMG submission 60371) | Freshwater microbial communities from Crystal Bog, Wisconsin, USA - MA6M | ecosystem: Environmental > Aquatic > Freshwater > Lake | place: Crystal Bog, Wisconsin, USA | collected 2009-07-06
GGGGACAGGATAAACGTCCGGGCCCGGCGCGGCAAGGGCCGGTTTCGGGCCATGCCGGGTGCTCAAAAGGCGTTCAGACCGGGACGGGAGTTCTCCCGCCCCGGTCTGGCGCAGATGACCCGGCGCCTACGCGCAGGGCCTGTGGGCGATCAGCCGCCCATCGTCCTTGCCTCAGCCGTGGATGATGAAGAACAAGGCGATGCCGATGTTGCTGAGCAGGAAGCTGCTCACGACGATCTTGGTCAGCAGCTCGTCGTCGATGGCCGGGCCCTGGCCGTTGTTGCTCTTGGACAGCAGGAGCCCCAGGGCCACGAAGACGATGAGGTCAAAAATGCCGTGGGTCACCCAGTGGTGCACCGTGACGGCCTTCATGAACTTGAGCAGATCCTCGTTGAGTTCCTTTCCCATGACCAGGAGCGCACTCAAGATGCTGGTGACGGCGACCGACAGGGCAAAGCCACGGGTCTGGGCATTCAGTGTGGTACTCATGGCCTTAACCTCCTACCACGGGCAGCAGGCCGACCTTGGCCCCCATGCTGATGATTGCGCCGGCTCCTTCCACTCCCACACCGGTCAGGACAAGCAGGGCCGCGATCCACAGCACGAACGTGCGGGCGGTCTTGGAGCCGAGGAGGTCATTGCCGGTGGCGATGGGCAAAAGCGTCGCCAGGAACAGCATGGCCATAAGCACATGCTCCTTGGTCTCCATGAAAAAGTCGTGGGCGAACGGCCAAGGGCCCTTGAGGATGTAGCCCTTTTCCGGGGCATAGTGCACGACGTACCAGAAGCCTCCGATGAAGTACGTCACCCACATGAGGACCGCGACGATACGGCTCATGAGCCGGATGCGCTCCAGGTTCATGGTGCAGGCGCTCAAGGTGTCGGCGTACACGAAGACGGCTGCCAGGATGAAGAACATCCCGAGCAAGGCGTGCAGCATCAAAATAGCAAGCGTCATTGCTTTACTCCTTTGTGTGCCGGTTCATTGCGTTTGGCCTCGGGCAGCAAGCTGCGTCCTGGAGGCGTTGGGTTCAGGCTTGGCCGGAAAAACGGGCGATCTGCCATTCTGAGGGGGGGTGTCGTTGGCTCATCTCCTTGTTGTTCCGCCAGACGGCTGGCTGGTTCCTGAACTCCGAGGGCCTGACTGCCAGGTAAGTGAGTGCTCAGCTTCTCTTCATATAGCACAGGATTCTTGTTTTGGAAAGGGGCTGGGCACGAAATTGTCATTCTTCAATCGACCAATGCGACTGGCTGGCCGTGGGTAGCAGGCCAAGGCGCAACGCGGGCGTTGACCACACCCGCCCCGGACGCATATGCCTGACGGAAATTACGGAGGAAGCCTTGGCTTCCGATGGAGGTCCTGTGCTGCGCCGCGTCTTTGGTTTCCTGCTGCTCGCCCTGCTGCTGACCGCTGGGCCGCACCCGGCCCTGTGCGCCGAGGTGCGGCCTCCTGCACAGCCAGAGGCACAGCCGGGGCTGCCGTCCGAGGCCGCGCTCGACCTGGCCGTGCTGCGCGAGAGCTATCCCGGCGCCGTGCAGGGCCTTGAACAGAACGCTGCCGGACGCCTTGAACTCGTGCTCACAAGCGGCCAGCGCCTGGCCTATGACGACGGGCTCCCGCACGACGCCCGCCAGGCCCTGGACACCCCGGACCTGCGCACCATGCTGGCCCAGGTCTATCCGCTCGGCCCGGTGGACGAGGCCAGCGCGCACCCGCAGCCAAACTTCGACCCTGGCCGCGCGCGCATGCAGAGCCTCTTCGAGGCCCTTTACGGCCACACCGAGTCCCAGGTGCGCGGGAACTGCGCCACGGTGCGCTTCGACAACCACGGCGTGGCCTTCACTTCCCGCTTCGGCGCGGCCCAGGCGCTCGCGCGGGTCTGGCAGCGCCTCGCGCCCCTGCTCTCGGAACACCCCGAGTGGCTGCGCGTGCTGCGGCCGCTGGGCGGCACCCTGGCCTGGCGGCACATCGCAGGCACAAAGCGTCTGAGCATGCACTCCTTTGCCCTGGCCATTGACCTGAACCCGCACCTGCCCTACTGGCGCAGCGAACCGCATCCCGAGACCATCCCGGCGCAGCGCCAGGCCTTCCCGCCGGAAATCCTGGCCGCCTTCGAGGCCGAGGGCTTCATCTGGGGCGGCAAGTGGGCCTCCTTCGACTTCATGCACTTCGAGTACCGGCCCGAGTTGATCCTCAAGGCCCGGATGCTGGGCGGCCAAAGCCAATAGCCTCCGGCAGCCGGGGGGCCCCTTCGGGGTTCATAACGCCCCCCGGACCCCCTCATATGGGCTGGGCAGAGGTGGCGAAGGGCCGACGTTCCGGCAGGGTCTCGCCATGACAATGCGCGCGGTTGGCCCTCCTCCTTCCCACGACCCACACAAGCCGAAAGGGCTGGATCAGGTTCCTCCTGATCCAGCCCTTTCGGCGCAATGGGGGGGCTGGGGGGCCTCAGGCCCCCCGGCCGCCGGAGGCTATTATGGCTTCTGCCTGGTAGTCAGCGCGGGGACTTGCCGGGCGGGTGCTGGAGCAGCTCGGGCAGGGCCAGCACAAAGACCCGGTCCCAGCGTTTGCCCGTGACGTAGAGGGCGCGCGCGTGCGGGTCGTAGGCAATGCCGTTGGCGACCTCGGAGGAGGGGGCCAGTTCCCGGCGCAGGGGCGAGAGGTCCAGCCAGGCCGCCACCTGGCCTGCGTCTTTCGATCCTGGCGGGCGGATGACAGCGATGCGGTCCTGGCCCAGGACATTGGCCAAGAGCCAGCCCTCGACCCATTCCAGCTCATTCAGCTCGCCCAGCGGGGTCTGGCCCTCGCGCACGGCCAGACGCCCGGTCTTGGCCAGGGCCAGCGGCTCAAGCAGGCGCAGGGTGTCCGAGCCGTCGCTCAGGATGAGCCGTTTCCCGTCCCAGGTCAGACCCCAGAGCTCGCCGCGCAGGCGAAGGCTTGTAAGATGCCGCAGGCTGCCGGGGTCGTAGGTCAGGACAAGCCCCTCGCGCCAGGTGAGCTGCACCAGCCGGGGCGCGGCTCCGGGGCGCGCCGGGACGAGCGCCAGACCCTCGCCGAAGAGCCGCGGCGCAAGGCGCGCCAAAGCCAGGACGCGGCCTGTCTCCGGATCGACGCGGCGCAAGGAGGACTGGCCGTAGAGGCCGGTGCTCTCGATGAGCTGGCCCTGGTGGAAGATGAGGCCCTGGGTGAAGGCGCTCGGGTCGTGGGGCAGGCGTTTGAGTATGCTTACGGCCAGGGTCGGCGCTGTCGGGTCCGCGCCCTCGCCGGAGGCGGCCTGGGCCGGACCGGCGCTGGCCAGGGCGATGATGAGTGCGAGGAACAAGGCGAGGGTTCTTGTGCCGACCCTTGGTCTGCCCGGCAAAGGGGCCAGGGGTAGGCCCAGGCTCTGGGGCGACGGGCTGGCGGGCATGGGGCGCTACTTGTGGATGATGATGTCGCCGTAGATGACCTTGCCGCCGCCGGGCCTGGGCGCGGTAGCCTTCTGGGCGGACCTGTCCTCGGCCTTGGTCATGGACTCCATCGCAGCCTTGGTCTGCTGTTCGCTGGCCTGTATGGAGCGGTTCATGGCCGTCACTGCTGTGATGGGGTTCAGGGAGGGCGTGGCCTGGGCCATGGGGTTCTTGGCTGCCGCAGGGTCCATGTCCGTGCCTTCCTTGGCCGGTGGTGCGGCGGCCAGAGCCGTGGCGCTCAGGATGAGACTGCCGAGCAAGATGAGGACGAAAAGGTGCATGGGGCGTCGCATGGCGTCTCCTTACGGCATCAGGGATAAGGCCGCGACTTCCTCGGCGGTGATGAGGTGGTTGTATAGATAGACCTCGTCGATGTAGCCGTTGAAGCCGTTGTAAGGGGCGCTGGCGGTGTGCCGCGCACCGATGACCAGGTTGCCGGCGGTGGTGCGGGCGGCGCGGTTGTTGGCGTTGGTGTTGATGCTGTTCAGCATGCCGTTGATGTAGATGACGAAGATGCCGCTGTCCCACTGGGCGACCACATGGTACCAGCGGTTGGCTGCGGGCAGGGCCGAGGACTCCAGAATGACATAACTGTTCGCCCCGTTACCGTAGCGGATTCTCAGCTCCAGCTTGCCGCCGGTGGAGAAGCGCAGGCTGTAGGCCTCGTCGGACGTGTCGGCCTGGTTGCCCTTGTGCAGGATGTAGGTGTTATCCGTCAGCGCAGTGGGATAGATCCAGGCCGCGATGGTGCCCTGGGCGGACAGCTGGTCCAGGCTGTTCGAGTCCGGCACGCTCACCCGGCCCGTATCGCCGGAGAAGCTCAGCACCTTGCCATAGGGATAATTCGCCGGTGTCGCGGGTGTCAGCCAAGTCACAGAGGTCGCCAGCGGGACGATGGTGCCGTCGTTGTGGTTCGTGGCATTGGAGTCGGCCACTGTGGCGCCGCTGCCCGCGTTCATGTTCCAGTAGGACACGTAGTCCTGGGGTATGGCCAGGGTCTCCGCCGCAGATTTGAAGACCAGGTTGAAGTTGGACACGGTGAGCTTCTGGGTGGACGCACCCGTGGCCTCGGTCCAGCCGAAGAGGACATGCCCCAGCTGGGCGTGCAGGGCCGGGGTCAGGTGCACCACGCGCTGCATGGTCGGCGCGGCGGCGGTGTAGTTTTTGGTCACGTCATTGTAGGGGCTGGTGATGGTGCCAGAGCGCACCCAGGACTTGATGACATAGGGGTAGTTGCCCTCGGAATTCTTTGTGCCGATGCGCGAAAGCTCGTAGCGGATGCCGTACTTGACCGGGGGGATGGCGGTGATGCCGTTGGGAGGGTCGGCGGCCCGGCCCTTGAGCCATTCGTCATAGGTGCCGTAGTAGTAGCCGAAGCGCCCGCTGCCCGTGCCGTCTGGGTCGGCCAGGGAGATGGGCTCGCTGGCGTTTCCGGCCCCTGCCCCGTGGCGGTTGTCGTCGTAGGTCGGCCCCTGGATGGGGATGTTCTGATTTGAGGCGTCGTAGGTGTATGTGGTGTTCAGGGCGGTGTTCGTGCCCCAGAACACATAGGCCAGATGGTCGCGGGTGGTGGCGTCACAGCGGCTGCCCGGCACGTAGATGCGGCTGTCGCAGCCATTGAAGTAGGTGTCGAACTCCAGTCCGATCTTGGGCGGCTGGACGCCCACCCCAGAGGTGCCCGGACCGCCCCAGCCCATCAGTTCGCCCTGGTACTTGGTGCCGCCCACGGCGTCGACCTTGTTCGTCTCCGCGCTCAGGATGCCGAAGACCAGGCCGTCCGCGAACGAACCGATGGTCCACAGGACATCGAAGTAGGCGCGCAGGCCGTAGGTCATGGTGCAGTTGCCGTTGACGCAGCCGCCGGTGGCGTTGCCGTTGTACCAGATGGCGGCGGCGTTCTGTGTCTGCCCGAGGATGCCGAAACTCATGGATTTGGTGGCCGGGTCCACGCTGATGGGGCTGTTGCTCTGCAGGTCCGTGGTGCGGAAGAAGTCGTTGCCCACGTTGGCGAAGGTGACCTCGCCGCCGCCCCCTGGCACCGCAGGCACGTTCACCGAGACCGAGGCCTGCGAGGAGGTGCTCGGCAGGAACACGACGCCTCCGCAGGCGCTGCCCGTGGCGTTGACCTGCGCGTTGCCTCCACCGTTTGGGCCGACGCTCAAGCTGAACTTCAGGCCCTTGGCGGCGTCCACGGTGTAGGTCTGGCCGTTGAGCGCGGCAATCAGGCCCGTCAGCGTGGCCTGGTCCGTGGCCGTGCGCAGCCGCGTCATGGCGTAGCGCGCGCCGCTCTCGGCCATGAGCCGCGCCTGGGTGGCGCAGTTGGGCGCGGCCACGCCCAGCATGGACGCGCCGAAGCGGTTGGCCCCGGCCATGGCCAGCACGCCGAAGACCACCAGCGAGAGGGCGAGGTAGACCACAATGCTGCCGCGCTGGCGCTCCTGGTTGCGGGCGGTTTTGCTGGGGGCGGTCGGATTCCGGCGGTTCATGCGGCTCCCTAGGAGGTCACGGGCGTGACGGAGTTGCTGCGCGGCTTCACTGTGATGCTGAAGCGTTCACCCGTGGGCGCGTTCTGCAGGGTGAAGGTCACGCTGAAGGTGCTGCCCCGGCCGGTGCCGCTGAAGCTCATGGTGCAGGAGCTGATCCCGTCCACGAGGGTGTAGGCCGTGCCTCCGGCCGTTGGGGTCAGGGTGATGGCGTTGCCCGAGAAGGTCAGGGTGCGCGTGCCTGACAGCGCTGTCTGGGTGGTCGTATAGATGATGCGCGGCGGCCCGGCCAGGACCTGGGCCGCGCCCCCCGCACCCACTCCGCCGTTGACGTCGCGCAGTTCGAGCGCGATGCGCTCAAGCGCGACCTGGGCGCCCGGACCTGCGGTGTCGGCCTGGCGGGCAGAGAAGAAGCTGCGCGCGCCGAGCGAAATGACCGTGGTCGCGCCGAGGCCGATGAGCCCGAGGAGCACGATGCAGGCGATGAGTTCGATGAGGGTGAAGCCGCGCTGTCTTTGCATGGGAAAGCCCTAGTAGTTGACCTGATTGTCGGCGGCATTGATGCGCGCCTGGGTGAGCAGGGTGGTGTACGAGGTGTTGCCCACGGTGGTGGTCACGGTGAGGGTGCGCGCGGAGTTCCAGGTGGCGTCGGTGATGTTGACGGTGCTGTTGCCCGCGTAGTCCGTCTTCAGTCCGTCCAGGGCGGTGGAGAGGTCGCTGTTGACCCTGTTCGTGTAGTTGGCCACCACGGCCTCCATGGCCGTCTCGGCGTCGCCAGCGTCGGCGGCGATGGTCGCTGGGTTGCTGGAGCGGAGGAGTTGGGTGCCCATGAGGTTCACCACCAGCGCCGCCAGGAGGCCACCCACCACAATGATGACGATGATCTCGATCAGGGTGAAGCCCAGGGCCCGGCGCGCGGCGCGGCCCTGCGGCATGGGGAGGCGCTCAGGGCACATAGCCGGTCTCCGGGGTCAGGGTCAGGGTGCCGGTGCCCCCGCCCGCCGCGATGGCGAGGGTCGCGGGGGCGGCGAGCTTGGTGTTCACGCTGGCCGAGGTGTAGGCCGTGTAGGGGATGCCGAAGCCGTCGAAGTAGAAGTAGGTGGACGCGGGGGCGATGGTCAGGGTCATGGTCATGGATTTCCCGGCCAGGGAGACCAGGTTGCTGGTCTCGCCGGGCAAGGAAAGGGTCGCAGCGGTGCTGGTCGGGTTGGTGCTGTTGAAGCTGAAGGCCCAGTAGTTGTTGGCGTCGCAGGCAAAGCCGTACACGCTGCCGGTCTTCAGGGCTCGGAGCTGCACGTAGCGGATCTGGGCGCGCACCTCGGACATGCGCGCGAGTTCAGAGCCGCCCAGGGTGCCCCGCGAGAACACGGCCAGGGACAGGATGCCCAGGATGACGATGACGGTGATCATCTCAACGAGTGTAAACCCTCCCGCGCGCAAGGGTTTCCCGCGCGCGCCCTGCTGCTCTGCCGGGTGGTCCCTGTGGGTCATGCCGGGCCTCCGGTCTGGAGGTGTGCAATATTGGCGCCTGCACACGCTTAAGCAAATCATGCCGCCCTGCGGTGGTGCGGGCTTACGCCTTGCGGATTTCCACGTAGCCGGAGGTGATGGAGCGGATGTGCTGCTCGCGCTTGAGCTCCACGTCCAGAAGCTTGGGCGAGGTGAAGAGCACCTCTTCCTTCTGCTTGCCGGGGCCGAAGTAAACGAGCTGAAAGCTGTCGGGCTGTTTGGTCTTGCTCATTGGGACTCCATGCGCGCCGTTTCAGGCGCGGGTGTTGCTGTCTGTGGTCTCGGGACGCCGGGCGCCGGTGCCGAGCATCTGCGCCGGATTTCTGCACCGGGCAAAGAAAATAACCCCTTGCCCGGCCCTTGGCAAGGTCTCTCGGGCCAGCGCCGCCAGGGGCCGGATTCACTTCTTCTTGCGCGCCGGGGCCGTTGGTGCGTCGACGCGGTCCGGGGCGCGGCCCTGGCCGACAAGCCCACCCGCCCCGGGGGAGTCGTCGTCCGGGCTGGTGAGGCGGTATTCCAGCAGCCGGACCACCCGGAACTCCTGCTCCTGACCAATAATGAGCCCCCGGGCCTGGATGAGCCGCCCGGCAAAGCGCGAGAGGTCCACGCCCTGGACCAGGAAATAGCCCTGGGACTGGTCCTTGATGAAGGTCTTGTCCAGACCCGCGACCACGCGGCCGTTGATGTCCACGGGCTCGCCCGCGGGCTTCCCGGCCCGGGCGCAGGGGGCGACAGCCAGGACGAGGGCCAGGACAGTGGCCAGGGCGGCCGGAAACTGGGCCAGGGGGTGCAGCCGGGCGTCGCGCATGGGACTCCTTTGCCCCGGCGGAGAAGACGCTCGCCAGCCCGCCGGGAAGGGATCAGGAATGTGAACACAGATCGCCGCGAGAGTCTAGACTTTTTGTGGAAACCGTGCCGACTTGCGGAGCCGGGAGCTTTGGGCTAGGGTTTCGCCTGGGCGCAAGCCTGCGGCTGTAGCGTCCCGAAGTCACCTTTCACGCCTCAAGGGGGAGTCACCATGTTGAGCCGTGCACACATCCGCGCTGTTTTTGCTGTCCTGGCCCTGACCCTGGCCCTGGCGGCCTGCGCCTCGAACACCGTGGTGCCCCTGCGCTACCAGCCCTCCGCGCCCCAGGCCGGGCAGGTCTGTGCCCAGTCCTTCACGCTGCTGCCCTTTGTGGACAAGCGCGCCGACACCCTGACCATCGGCATTTTGGGCGAGGGCAAACGCTATTATGCCGAGAACGACCCCGCCGAATGGGTCAGCTGGGCCATGTTTGAGGAGCTCAAGGCGCGCGGCTGCGACGTAAAGTACCGCGAGAAGGCGGACCCCTCGCCGCCCAAGGGCTATGTCGTGTCCGGCAGCTTTGACCAGGTCTTTGTGGAGCGCGGGGCCAAGCTCACGGTCAAGGCCGACCTGCGCTTCAACGTGAAGCTGGAGCGCGACGGCCAGTTCGTGTACGAGAAAGTCTACTCCGGCTCGCGCGAGGATCTGGGCGTCACCGCGGTTTCGAGCGCCCAGAGCGTACTGGCGTCGACCCTCCAGTATCTCCTGCAGGACGCCGCCACCAACGTGGTCCAGGCGGCCAAGTAGCGCCACACGTGCCTGGGCCGGCTGCTTCCTCCTTCCGGCTCGCCCTTGGCGCTGTCAGGCGCCGGGCTGGTGGAACACCAGGGCCCAAGCGCGCCCTGGGCCTGGCCGTCTGCTGCTGCCTGCTCCTTGTTCCGGCCACAACGCTCCGGGCCAGCTCTGCCCAGGGGGGCGAGCCCGGGGCGCAGTTGACCTTTGTCCATGCGGGCGACGCCCCGCCCTATCTCTTCCGCGACCAGAACGGCCAGCCCGCAGGGCTTTTGGCCGACTACTGGCGGCTGTGGGGCCGCAAGTCCGGGGTCTCCGTGCGTCTTGTGCTGGCCAAGAGCGGCGAGGATCTGGCGATGGTGGCTTCCGGCCAGGCCGACGTCCATGCCGGCCTCCCGCTGTCCCCGGACCTGGAGGAGACCTTGGCCTTTTCCCGGCCCCTGCTCGACCTGGGCGTCGGGGTCTTTGCCGCCAGCGGTCAGGGCGGGCTCTCCCCGCAGCAGGTGGAGGGCGAGGCCGCCCTTGTCGGCCTGGTGCAGGGGGACCCTGCGGCGGCCTTTCTGGCGGCCACCGTCCCCAACTTGCGGCAGCAGTATTTTCCCGATCTGGCCACCCTGGTCACGGCCGCCTCCCTGGGGCAGGTGCGCGTGCTGGCCGGCCCCTCCCTGGCCCTGCGGCACGAGCTGGCCGGGCTGCCCGCCGGACTGAATGGCGGGCTGATGGGAGGACGGCGCTTCGAGCTGGTGCGCGTGTTCCCCGGCGTGCTGCTGCGCGCGGCGGTCCGGCGCGGCAACGCGGAGCTCCTGGCGCGCCTGAACACCGGCATGGACGCCATCAGCGCCGAGGAGCTGCGCGAGCTGGAGCAGAAATGGGCCGGGCCGCCGCCCCGGCAGCTGCACGGCTGGAAAGCCCTGCTGGCCGCCTCTGCCGCGCTTCTGGCGCTCGCGCTGTGGGTGCTCATGCGCGCCCGCCGGCTGCGCTCCGAGGCCACGGCCCGCATCCACGAGTCCGACCTCCTGCGCGAGAACCTCATGGCCGAGATGACCCGGCACCGCAAGACCCAGCATCTGCTCATGGCAGCCATCGAGCAGTCGCCGTCAGGCATCGTCATCGCCTTTGCCGACGACGCGACCGCGCCCATGCTCAACCATCAGGCCGTGCGCATCCTGGGCCCGGGCGACGTGCCGCCGCAAGGCTCGTCCCCGGGGGAACATCCCTGGCGCGCGTTTAGACCCTCCGGCGCCGTGGTGCCGGAGGACGAACTGCCGCTGAACCGGGCGCTGCGCCACGGCGAGACCCTGGAGAACATGGACCTGCGCCTGGTGCTGGCCGACGGCACGGAGCGCTGGATACTGGCCAACGCCGCGCCCGTTCTCGACGCCCACGGCGAGATCCGCGCGGGCGTGGTGGTCTTCAACGACGTCACCGAGGCGCGTCAGACCGCCCGGGAGCTGGCCCGCTTCAAATTCTTCCTGGAGTCCGGGGTGGAGGAGGTCTACCTGGTGCGGCCCGACGGGGTGCTGGCCTACGTCAACGAGGCCGTGGCCCGCAGCCTGGGCCATGTGCGCTCGGACCTCCTGGACCAGCCGCTCACGCTCATCGACCCGACCTACAGCCAGGAGGCCGTGCAGAACCTGCTGCGCCAGGTGCGCACCCGGCCGCGCACCTTTGAGACCGAGCAGCTGACCCGCACCGGCGGCCGGTTGCGCAAGGAGATCAAGGCCTTCTACATGCGCTTCGGCGAGGAGGAGTACGTCTGCGCCTTTGGCCAGGACATCACCGAACGCGTGCGCATGCAGGACGAGTTGGAGAGCACGCGCACCCTGTTCAGCGCGGCCATGGACCAGGCCTTGACGGGCATTGTCATCGCCGATCCGGTCACGGGGAAGTTCATTATGGCCAACCCAGTGGCCGTGGACATGATGGGCCTGACGCCCGGGGTGAGGGAGACCCTGACCCTCGGCCATAAGCCGCCCAACTGCGAGGTCGTCAGCGGGGACGGGGTGGCGCTCCAGCCCAAGGAGAGGCCGCTGTACCTGGCTGCCAAGGAGGGCCTGACAACCCGCGACCGTGAGCTGCGCTTCGTGCGCCCCGGCGCTCCAGAGCGCTGGGTTCTGGTCAGCGCCGCGCCGGTGCGTTCCGCCGATGGCGCGGTCCTGGCGGGCATCATGGTCATGGCCGACATCACGGGCCGCAAGCAGATGGAGGCCCAGCTCCTGTTCAAGGCCCAGCACGACGCGCTTACCGGCCTGGCCAACCGCGCCCTGTGCCTGGAGCTCATCCAGCAGGTGCTGGAGGACTCCCAGCGCCGCAACACGCTCTTTGCCGTGGCCTTCATGGACCTGGACCGCTTCAAGATGCTGAACGACAGTCTGGGCCATTCCTTCGGCGACCGCGTACTGGTGGAGGCCGCCCGGCGCCTGGTGCTGGGCGTGCGCGGCCAGGGCCAGGTCTGCCGCTTCGGCGGCGACGAGTTCGTGCTCATCGTGAACGAGCCGGCCACGGCCGAGCAGGCCCAGGAGATCATCAAGAGCGGCCTGGACAGCCTGTGTACGCCCTTCACCGTGGAGGGCCAGGAGGTGCGCCTCACGGCCAGCGTGGGCCTGGTCATCGGGCCCACGGCGGACAGCCCCCGGGCCGAGGACATCCTCCAGAACGCGGACATGGCCATGCACCGCGCCAAGGACACCGGCCGCGACCGCGTACGCCTGTTCCATCCCGGCATGCAGCGCCGCGCCAGGGAGCTCCTGGCCCTGGATGCGGACCTGCGCAAGGGCCTGGAGCAGGACGAGTTCCTCGTCTACTACCAGCCGGTGATGTCTGTTGGCGGGGACCGCGCCCTGGGCCTGGAGGCGCTGGTGCGCTGGAAGAGCCCCGGCCGGGGGCTGGTCACGCCGCTTGCCTTCATCCCCCACGCCGAGGAATCCGGGCTCATCGTGCCGCTTGGTGAGCTGGTGCTCAGGCGCGCCTGCGCCGCCATGGCCGCCTGGCGCGAGCGCTACCCCGAGGCCCGGCGCATGTCGCTGGCCGTGAACCTCTCGGCCCGCCAGTTCGCCCAGCCGGGCATCGTGGAGACCGTGCGCCAGATCCTGCGCGAGAGCGGCCTGCCCCCGGCCCGGCTCAAGCTCGAACTCACGGAGTCCACCCTCATGGGCGATCCCGAGGCCGCGCTCTCGTCCATGCGCAGGCTCAAGGCCCTGGGCGTGTCGCTGGCCATCGACGACTTCGGCACTGGCTACTCGTCGCTGGCCTATCTGCAGCGCTTCCCGGTGGACATCCTCAAGATCGACCGCTCCTTTGTGCACGACCTCCCGCGCGAGGACTCGGACTCCCGCGAGCTGGCCCGGGCCATCATGGCCCTGGCGCGCAGCCTGCGCCTCTCCGTAGTGGCCGAGGGCGTGGAGACCCGCGAGCAGCTGGACCTCCTGGTGGAGATGGGCTGCGAGGCCGTGCAGGGCTTCTATTTTTCCCCGCCCCTGCCCGAGGCCGGGGTGCCGGAGTTCCTCGGGCCATTTGGCGAGGCCGACGTACCGCCGGACACAGCCGCGCTGCCGGAAGAGGGCGGCGGCCAGGGCTGACATTCCCCGCCGATTTGCAGGCCGAACAGCTGCCCGGGATTATCGCCGGGCACCAGCCTTGGCCTCAAAGAGCAGCCATTTTGGGGGCTTGCCGCTGCAGCCGAACTCCGGCGCTCCCCGCCGCGGGCCTAAGCCCCCCTGCCTGCCTCCGAATCTTCTTTGCTGCGGGCTGCAAGCAAAGCGGTCCCCAGGCGTCAAAGCCGGACAGACCATGAGGGGACCAGCTTCCGGGCTGCAGACCCCGAAAAAAAACCGCCCGGCACTCACGCCAGGCGGTCTATTTGCTTGCGGGGATGTGCGCGGGCTACTGGGTGATGACCTTCAGGTTGGCGCCGGTCTTGAGCCCGCCCTTGAGGTTGTTCCAGCCCTTGAGGGCCTCGGCCGTGACGCCGAACTTGCGCGACACGCTGAACAGGGTGTCGCCGGGGCGCACGGTGTAGCGGGTGATCGGCTCGTGCGCCTTGGCCGCCTGGGCTCTGGTCTTCTTGGCGTCCTTGGCCGCGGCGTCGGGGATGCTGATGCGCAGGCCGGGCTTGAGCCCCTTGGAGTTGGCCAGGCCGTTGGCCGCCAGCAGGGTCTTCACCGAGACGTTGTACTTTTTGCTGATGGACCAGACGTTGTCGTTCTTGCCGACCACGTAGTTGGCGCGCTTGGCGGCGATCCCGCGAGTCTTCCGCAGGCCCTCGGGCATGGCCTCACCGGTGCTGCTGGCCGGGATCATGATGCACTGGCCGGGCTTGAGCGCCTGGCCGAGCTGGCCGTTGACCTGGCAGATGACCTCCTGGGGCACGCGGTAGCGCTTGGCCACGGCCTTGAGCGACTCGCCCTTCTTCACCTGGTGGGCGATGAAGCCCTCATAGGGGCGGAGGCCGGGGTTGGCCAGATAGGCCAGCATGGGCGCCTTCCTGTCCGCCGGGATGGCCACGTTGGTCTGGCGGTCCGGGGGGCTCACTTGGCGGCGGTAGGCCGGGTTGAGCGCGTGGAACTCGTCCCAGTTCATGCCGCCGGACTTGGCCAGGGCCAGCAAATCAGTGCCGCCGGGCACGCGCACGGTCTCAAGCTTCGGGGCGGCGTCCCAGCGCACGGGCTCGAAGCCGAGCGCCTCCAGGTTCTGGAAGATCTTGGTGATGGCGATGAACTTGGGCACGTAGTTCTGGGTCTCGGGCTTGAGACGCATGCGCCGGTTCAGCTTGTTGTTGTTCTGCACCAGATCCAGGAAGTCGTCGGTGTCGGTGCCGGCCAGGGCGCGGGAGATCTTGCCTTCGCCCGCGTTGTACGCGGCCAGCGCCAGGTACCAGTCGCCGAACATGTCGTTCAAAAAGGCCAGGTACCGGCCCGCGGCATCGGTGGACAGCGCGGGGTCGCGGCGCTCGTCCACCCACCAGTCCACGGTGAGGCCGTACTTGCGGCCGGTGTAGGGCATGAATTGCCACATGCCGCCCGCACCCGCCCAGGAGTAGGCGTAGCAGTTGTAGCCGGACTCGGCGAAGGGCAGCATGGCCAGATCCTGGGGCAGGCCGTTCTTGACCAGGGACTCGCGCACGTGGGGCAGGTGCGCCTCGGCGCGCTTGAGCCAGCGGGCGAAGGTCTCGCGCGCCGGGCCGGTGTAGTAGGCGAAGTAGCGCTCCACTTCCTTGGATTCAAAAAGGTCGAGGTCGAAGTCCAGGCCCGATTTCTCGTTCAGGATGCGCTTCTGCTCGGCGGTGAGCACGGGCTCCTGGGCCAGGGGCGGGGCCATGACCTCGGGTTCGAG
>Ga0007792_10000483_pt1 | contig 14343 bp, 10 predicted proteins | sample CryBogmetaGMA6M_FD_60371 | JGI IMG/M metagenome (GOLD analysis project Ga0007792, IMG submission 60371) | Freshwater microbial communities from Crystal Bog, Wisconsin, USA - MA6M | ecosystem: Environmental > Aquatic > Freshwater > Lake | place: Crystal Bog, Wisconsin, USA | collected 2009-07-06
TGGTGAATGTGATGCGGGAGCCTGATGTCGTGGCAGGTGAAATATGGGAATTGGTGAAGAGAGTATTCAGTGTTCAGTATTCAGTGTCCAGTCGTCAGAAAGGCTAATCGTTCATATATCATTCTCGCTTCCAAACATTGAACTTCGAACACTGAACACTGAACACTGACGACTTCAGACATGACCACAGAAAGTACAGTATCAAGCGCCTTGTCCTCCTTCGACGCCGCCTTGCAGGCGGGTCGGCTCGCCCAGGCTTATCTGGTGGTCGGGAATATCCGCGACGAGGGGGTGCCATTCGCCGAACAGGCGCTGATGCGGCTTTTCTGCCAGGGCATGATGAAACCCTGCGGGGAGTGTCCCGCCTGCGGCCAGATCCGTGAGCACAAGCACGTGGATGTGGTCTGGGTCGAGCCGGAGAAAAAATCACGCGTGGTGGGGATTGACCGCATCCGGGAATTGATGCAGGTCATTTACCAGACCTCCTATAGCGGGGGCTGGAAGGCCGTTGTGCTCGTCGGGGCTGACCGGGCGGGCGAGGAGGCCTCCAATGCCTTCCTCAAGACGCTGGAGGAGCCCCCGCCCCGGTGCATCTTCTTGCTCCTGTCGGATTCCCCGCAGGGCATCATGCCCACCATCCTGTCGCGCTGCCAGCGTATCGTCCTGTCCTCTGAGCCGGAACGGCTTCCGGAACCGTGGCAGTCGGAGTTGATCGGCATTCTCTCCACGCCGATGGACAGCAGCCTGACCGGCCGCTTGTTCCGCGGCAAGCAGTTGGATTCCCTGCTGTCGGACATCAAGAAGACAGTTGAGAAAGAGGAGACGGTGCGGTTCCGCGAGGAACAGGAGACGATGCGCAACCCCGATGACCGGAAAAGTCCCAAGGGGGATGAGGATGTGCTCTCCGCCCGAATCGAGGCGAGGTTCCGTGGATTGAGATCCATGCTTCTCCGGGCCCTGTTGTTCTGGTACCGGGATCTGCTCGTGCTGGGCTACGGCGCCGATGCCACCTTATTGCGGTATCCGGCCCAGGCCGGCATCATCGCCGACCTTGCCCGGCGCACCTCCTATGCCGAGGCATTGGCCAATGTGAGGATCATCGAGGACATGCAGCGCCAGTATGACCGGAACCTGTCCACGGATCACATCATAGCCGCGGCCGTGAATGGTTTGAGCGGTTAGGAGCCAGTGGGCAGGAGGCAGTCGGCGGAATAATAGAGTCCTGACTCCTGAGCTCCTGAGTTCTCTCTTTCTTCCGGCTCCTGATTTCTGTATACTGCTTTCCGTGTACCGTTCTGCAACCATTCGACTTGAAGATGATTCACTGATCAATGCGGTGAGCCCGGCGGAGCTCGCAATCCATCAGGGGGATTGTTGCGTGATGGAATATTGCCGCGTGCCCGAGTTCGGGCAGGTGGTGACTTTGGCGGACTATGAGGGGGCGCCGCCGCCGCGCGGGACCGTGCCGGTCGTCATGAGGCGCGCCACCTTGCAGGATCAGGCCCGCGCCCGGGAAAATTCAATCACCGGCCGCATGGCTTCAAAAACGGTCCACAAACGGGTCGAGGAGCAGAAGCTTCCGCTGCGCGTGATACATGTCCGATACAGCTTTGACCGATCCGTGCTCCATGTCACGTTTACCTCGGAGGATCGTGTCGAGTATACCGACCTGGTCAAATTACTGGCCGGCGACTTGCATGCCCGCATCGAGATGAAGTCCCTCGGCGTCCGGGATGCCGCAAAATCGGTGGGCGGCATGGGAGTTTGCGGGCGGTCACTTTGCTGCAAGTCCTGGATCAAGGATTTCGAGGTGGTGACGGTCAAGATGGCCAAGACCCAGCGGTTGGCCCTCAATCCGGCCGCGATCAGTGGAATGTGCGGACGGCTGAAGTGCTGTCTGAAATATGAGTTCGACAACTACAAACAGTCGGGCGAAACCCTTCCCCGCGATGGCGCCAGGGTCCGGTGCGAGGATGGGTGCGGGTGTGTCTGGGACAAGGATGTCATGCGCCAGCGTGTGAAAGTTCGCCTTGAGGACGGGCGGATTCTTGATTATCCCGCCACGGCTGTGAAGCCGATTGCCGATTCCGCCCCCCATGCGGTGCGGAAACAGGAGGAGAAACGCCAGTGAAGCCAGTTAAATTAGTTGTAGTCGGGTCCATCGGGTTGGACACCATTGAGACTCCCCAGGCCCGGAAGGAAGAAATCCTGGGAGGGTCGGTCAGCTATGCCTGCGCGGGAGCCTCGTTTTTCTCGCACACCGGCATGGTGGGGGTGGTCGGCACGGATTTCCCTGAACCGTGCATGGATGTCTACCGCAAATTCGGGATCGACCTGGCGGGCCTCCAGAAAGCGCACGGCAAGACCTTCCGGTGGTCGGGTGTCTATGAGCAGGACATGAACAACCGCCGGACCCTGGCGACGGATCTCAATGTGTTCGGGAAATTCATGCCTGAACTTCCCGATGATTACGCCAAGGCGCCCTTCCTGTTCCTCGCTAATATTTCCCCCGAGCTGCAGCTTCATGTCCTGTCCCAGGCCAAATCAGCCGAGTTTGTGGCGGCCGACACGATGGACCTCTGGATCAATATCGCCCGCAATCCCCTCATGGAAGTCGTCAGTGCGGTGGATCTGCTGACCCTGAATGAATCCGAGGCGCGCCTGTTATCCGGCGAGAACAACCTGATCAGGGCGGCCAGGAAGATCCTGGGGTGGGGCCCCGAGTATGTCATCATCAAGAAGGGGGAGCATGGCGCGATGCTCTTCTCGAAGGCGGGTATTTTTATCGTGCCGGCCTATCCGCTGGAAGTGGTTCATGATCCCACCGGCGCCGGCGACACCTTTGCCGGCGGCTTCATGGGGGCGCTCAGTGAGCGTGGCGACGTGAGTGAGACCGCCATTCGAAAGGCGATGAGCTATGGCAGTGTGGTGGCATCCTTCGGGGTGGAGGATTTCAGTCTCGACCGGCTGCAGACATTGTCGCGGCATGAAATTGAAACCCGTTTCGCCGCATTCCGGACCTTGACGCATATCGGGTAGATTCCAGTCCGTAAAACTTCTCCTCCTCCTTGTCGGAGGGTTCTATGTTAAATATTTAACGTTAAATATTTGACATTCAGGGGTGGTGTACTGTAAGTAGTACATCTTTCAGAAAGGACTGTGCTCATGGAACCCAACGAGACAAATCTGGTGAAGATTCCGGTGTCGGTGATCCGGCGCTTGCCGAAATACCTGACCCAGGCCCAGCACCTGCACCAGCAGGGCGTGATGTGGGTGTCCTCGTTGTCCTTGGCGGAGGCGCTGGGCCTGACCAGTTCCACGGTTCGGCAGGATCTTTCGCACATTGATTTTCAGGGGATTTCCAAACGCGGGTATTCAACCGTGGGCCTCGAGGCCGCTCTCGCCCGGACCCTCGGGGTTGACCATGACATCACCTGCGTCCTGGTTGGCGCCGGGAATCTGGGACGGGCCCTCGCCCTGCATGAGGGATTCGGTCGGCAGGGCTTCAAGATTGTCGGCGTGTTTGACAGCTCTGCCTCTGTTGTGGGGAAGAAGGTCGGACATTTTCTTGTCCGGCCCATGTCGGATCTGGGTGCCGTGGTGGGGGAACATAAAGTGGAGATCGGCATCCTCTCTGTGCCGCACGAGGCGGCACAGGCGGTGGCCGACCAGTTGATTTTGTCGCAGGTGCGCGGGTTGTTGAATCTGACCACCGCGCATCTCCGGACGCCGGCCATGGTGCCTGTTGTGGATGCCCGCGTTTTATCGAGTTTGAGGGAATTAGCCTATGCGGTGAGGAGCCGGTAGGCCAAAAGTTGGGATTAGAAAGGACTATACATGAGTAAACCAATGGAGCAGTTGCTTGAACGGCGGCAGAAGGCTGAAAAGCGGCTTCGCAAGGAGAAATTGAACTCCAGGGTCCGCATCACGGTGGGATCGGCCACCTGTGAGAATGCGGCCGGTGCGAACGATGTGTTCAAGCGGGTTGAGGAGTTGATCAAAAAGCACGGGCTCAAGGATGTCACCCTGAGCCGCGTGGGCTGCACCGGCAAGTGCGACATGGAGCCGGTGGTGACGGTCTTCAGCCGGCAGAGCACGCCGGTGAAGTACATCACCATGACGCCCGACAAGGTGGACAAGGTGTTTGACTCGCATATCCTGAAGGATGCGCCGCTCAGGGACCTGGCGATGCCTAACGGCGGCAAGGTGGATACGGCGTTCGCCGAGGAGACGCTGTGGGCTGATGCCCGGCTCGCCGACCGGTTTTCGTCCATTTTCGGGGATGTGCACTTCTTCGGCAAGCAGATGCGCGTAACGCTGCGAAATTGCGGGGTGATTGACCCCGAGGACATGGACGAATACCTCGTCGTGCGCGGCTACCAGGCGGCCGTCAAGGTGCTCACCGAAATGACGCCCAACGATGTCGTCAACGCCGTGACCAAGTCCGGCCTGCGCGGGCGCGGTGGCGGTGGATTCCCCACGGGCGTGAAATGGAATTTCGCCCTTGTCCAGAAGAGCGAGGAGAAATACATCATCTGCAATGCCGACGAGGGCGACCCCGGTGCGTTCATGGACCGCAGCACCATTGAGGGGGATCCCCACACCGTGATCGAGGGCATGATCATCGGGGGCTATGCCATCGGCGCCCGGCAGGGGTATGTGTATATCCGGGCCGAGTATCCCCTGGCCATCAAGCGGCTGGAGATTGCCATCGCGGCGGCCCGCCAGGCGGGGTTCCTCGGGAAGAAAATCTTCGGGACAGAGTGGGATTTCGACATCGAGATCCGCCTCGGCGCCGGCGCCTTTGTATGCGGCGAGGAGACCGCGCTGATCCGGTCGATTGAGGGCGAGCGCGGTATGCCGCGCCCCCGTCCGCCCTATCCGGCCGCCTCCGGGCTGTGGGGCAAACCGACGGTGATCAACAACGTCGAGACCTTCGCCAATATCCCCGTGGTGATCCTGGACGGTCCCGAATGGTTCTCGTCCATTGGCACCGCGAAGAGCAAGGGGACCAAGGTCTTCGCCCTGGCCGGCAAGGTCTGCAACACCGGCCTCGTCGAGGTGCCCATGGGCACGACGCTGCGCGATGTGGTGTACGGCGTCGGCGGCGGGATCCGCGACGGCAAGAAATTCAAGGCGGTCCAGACCGGCGGACCGGCGGGGGGATGTCTGCCTGAGTCATGCCTCGACACCCCGGTTGACTATGAGTCGCTGACGGCGGCGGGCTCCATGATGGGCAGCGGCGGCATGATCGTGATCGATGAGGATTCCTGCATGGTGGACGTGGCGCGCTTCTTCCTGGATTTCACCCAGGACGAATCCTGCGGCAAGTGCACCCCCTGCCGGGAGGGCACCAAGCGCATGTTGGAAATCCTGCAGCGCATCACCACCGGACAGGGCGTGGAGGGCGATATCGAGAAACTGCTCCGGCTGGGCGACACGATCAAGCGGACCTCGCTGTGCGGTCTCGGCCAGGCCTCGCCGAACCCGGTGATCAGCACGATCAAGCATTTTCGCGAGGAATACGAGGCGCATATCCGCGAGAAGCAGTGTCCGGCGGGCGTCTGCACAAGCCTGCTGAGCTACACCATCATCCCGGAGAAGTGTATCGGGTGCGGGGCCTGCAAGCGCAAGTGTCCCGTTTCCTGTATCAGCGGGAAGCCCAAGGAAGTTCATGAAATTGACCCGTCCCGCTGCATCAAGTGCGGGCAGTGTTTTGAGGTATGCAAGTTTGACGCAGTGAAGAGGAAATAAACTCATGACAATAGAAAAAAAGGTTACGCTGTGGATTGACGGCGTCAAGGTGACGGTGCCCGAAAAAAGCACCATTCTCCAGGCGGCCGATTCAATCAATATCGATGTGCCCAGCCTGTGCTACCACCCCGACCTGAGCGTGATCGGCGCCTGCCGTGTGTGCGTGGTGGAGGTCGAGGGGCAACGCAATCCGGTGGCCTCCTGTTCGTTTCCCGTGGCCGAGGGCATGAAGGTCAAGACGTCGTCGCCGCTGCTGCGGCGCCTGCGCCGGGATGTCGTCGAGCTGATTCTCGACAATCACCCCATGGACTGCCAGACCTGCGTCCGGAACGGGACCTGCGAGCTGCAGAAGCTGGCGTATGACCTGGGGGTGCGGGAGCGCCTGTTCCAGGGCGAGCGCAAGCGGATTCCGGTGGATACCTCGTCCCCCGTGCACCGCAACCCCGAGAAGTGCATCCTGTGCGGGCGTTGTGTCCGGGTCTGCGACGAGGTGCAGGGCGTCCACAACCTGAGCGTCCAGCACCGCGGCTTCCATAACGTCGTGGCGCCTGCCCATGACAGCAAGATGATTGATTCCGTCTGTATTCATTGCGGGCAGTGCGTCAATGTCTGCCCGACGGCCGCCTTCACGGAACAGGATGCCACGGAGTCCGTGTTCGAGGCGTTGTCGAACCCGGACCTGCATGTCGTGGTCCACACCGCCCCGGCGATTCGTGCCACCATCGGCGAGGGGTTCGGATTCCGGCCGGGCACGCCGGTGACCGGAAAGCTGGTTACCGCATTGCGCATGGCCGGCTTCCACAAGGTGTTCGACACGAACTTCGGCGCCGACCTCACGATCATCGAGGAATCCACTGAATTCCTGAACCGGATCCACAAGAAGGAACGGCTCCCGCTGATCACGTCCTGCTCGCCGGGCTGGGTCAATTTCATGGAGCGCTTCTACCCGGAACTGATTCCCCTGACCTCGACCTGCAAGTCGCCGATGAGCATGCTCTCGACGCTGCTGAAGACCTACTACGCCCAGCAGATGGGCCTCGACCCGGAGAAGATCTTCGTGGTCGCGGTGATGCCCTGTACGGCCAAGAAGTACGAGGCCCGCCGCGAGGAGCACAAGGCGCCCTGGGGCAAGCCCTACACGGACGCGGTGCTCACGACCCGCGAGCTGATCTGGATGATGAAGTGCCTCGGCGTGGATTTCCACAACCTTGAGGATGGCGCGTTCGATTCCCCGCTCGGGGTTTCCTCGGGGGCGGCCGACATCTTCGGCGCCACGGGCGGCGTCATGGAGGCGGCCCTCCGTACAGCCTACGAGAAGATCACCGGCAAGGAGCTGGAGGAACTGGACTTCGAAACCGTCCGCGGCGTGGAGGGCGTGAAGGAGACGTCGATCCAGATCAATGGCCTGACGATTAACATCGGCGTGGCCAACGGACTCCAGAATGCCAAGAACCTCCTCGACCGCGTGGCCAGCGGCGAGAAACAGTATCATATCATCGAGATCATGGCCTGTCCGGGGGGCTGCGTGGCCGGCGGCGGCCAGCCGTATCCGCCCCGGGGCATGCATGTGCTGGACCCGGAACTGGCGCGGCTGCGGGCCCGGGCGCTCTATTCGATTGACGGGAGCAAGTCGCTCCGCAAGTCGCATGAAAACCCCTCGATCGAGGCCCTCTATGAGAATTTCCTGGGGGCGCCGAACAGCCATCTGTGTCATGAGTTGCTGCATACCCATTATGAACCCAAGTTCCCGCGAGGTGTGAAATGACGAACGAGCTGCTGCAGAAGGAAAAAGCCAAGGCGACGGACATCCTGCCGGAATCGGTGGTCCGCTATATTGAGGACTGCGCCAAGAAGAAGAACCCGAACAGCCACCTGATTTCGGTCCTGCACAAGGTGCAGGACCACTTCGGCTACCTGGCGAAGGAACACATGGACGCCGTGTCCGTGCTGATGCAGATTCCGGCGGCCAAGGTGACGGGGGTGGCGAGTTTCTATCATTTCTTCAACTTCACCCCGCGTGGCAAGCATCGTGTCTCGCTCTGCATGGGAACAGCCTGTTTCGTCAAGGGGGCGGGCAAGGTGCTGGACAAGCTGCAGGAGCTGTTGGAGATCAAGATCGGGGAGACCACCGCCGACAACCTCTTCTCGATTGACGTTGCCCGCTGCGTTGGCGCCTGCGCGCTGGCCCCGGTCATGATCGTCGATGAGAAGGTCTACGCCGAGGTGAAGCCCGACCAGGTCGCCAGAATCCTGGGCGAGTACGGATACGAGCCGAAAAAAGCGAAGGCGTAATCCTTCCTCCTGTAAAATGGGGTGTGGCAACGAAATACTTTGCCACTTTTTTGCGGGATGCTAGGATTCCGCAAATCATTTAAAGGAGACTGTTCAAATGGCTTCATGGATTGGTGGATTTCCGAAAATCGGTATTCGTCCCACGATTGACGGTCGTCGGTTGGGGGTGCGTGAGTCACTTGAAAAACAGGTGATGACCATGGCTGCGACGGCGGCAAAATTCCTCTCGGCCAACCTGCGCCGGCCGGATGGCAAGCCTGTGGAGTGCGTCATCGCCGACACCTGCATCGGCGGGGTGGCTGAAGCCGCCGCCTGTGCCGATAAGTTCCGTCGTGAGGGCGTGGGCGTGTCGCTGACCGTGACCCCCTGCTGGTGCTATGGCAGCGAGACGATGGATATGGATCCCTCGATACCCAAGGCGGTCTGGGGATTCAACGGAACCGAGCGCCCGGGTGCCGTGTATCTGGCCGCCGTTCTGGCGGGGCACAGCCAGAAGGGGCTGCCGGCCTTCGGGATCTATGGCCGGGACGTCCAGGATGCGGGTGACACCACGATTCCTGCCGATGTGCAGGAGAAGCTCCTCCGTTTCGCCAAGGCCGGTCTGGCTGTGGCCACCATGCGCGGCAAGTCCTATCTCTCGCTGGGCGGCGTTTCGATGGGAATCGCCGGGTCGATCGTGGACCAGCCGTTTTTTGAGGACTACCTCGGGATGCGCGTCGAGTGTGTGGACATGAGCGAACTGACCCGGCGCATCGACGAGAAGATCTACGACCCCAAGGAATTCGAGAAGGCCTACGCCTGGACCCGCAAGAACTGCAAGGAAGGCAAGAATGTCAACGCCAAGCCTCGCGATTCCAAGCGGAGGGATCAGGAGTGGGAAACAAGCGTCAAGATGGCGATGATCACCCGCGACCTGATGGTCGGCAATCCCCGCCTGGCCGAGCTCGGTTTCGGAGAGGAAGCGCTCGGGCATAACGCCATCGCGGGCGGGTTCCAGGGCCAGCGCCAATGGACCGACCACTTTCCGAATGGGGACTTCATGGAAGCCATCCTGAACTCGTCGTTCGACTGGAATGGCACTCGTGCCCCGTATATGGTGGCTACGGAGAATGACAGCTTGAACGGTGTCTGCATGCTGTTCGGATACCTCCTGACCAACACCGCCCAGATTTTCGCCGACGTGCGGACCTTCTGGAGTGCGGATTCGATCAAGCGGGTCACCGGCCACAAGCTCACCGGCGCTTCGGCGCCCGGCCTGATCCATCTGATCAACTCCGGCGCAGCCACCCTCGACGGCACGGGCGAGCAGTCCATCAAGGGCAAGCCCGCAATGAAGCCGTTCTGGGAGATCTCCGAGGCGGAAGTCCAGAAGTGCCTTAAGGCGACGACCTGGCCGCAGGCCGTGTATGAGTACTTCCGCGGCGGCGGTTTCTCTTCCTGCTACCTGTCGAAGGGCGGCATGCCGATGACCATGACGCGCGTCAGCATGGTCAAGGGGCAGGGGCCGATCCTTCAGATCGCCGAGGGCTGGTCCGTGGATATCCCGGCGAAGGTTCACAAGACCCTCGTCGAACGCACCAATCAGACCTGGCCGACCACCTGGTTTGTGCCGAAGCTGACGGGCAAGGGCGCGTTCCGCGACGTCTACAGCGTCATGAACAACTGGAGCGCGAACCATGGCGCGATCAGCTACGGGCATGTCGGTGCCGACCTGATCTCGCTGGCCGCGATGCTGCGCATCCCGGTGGCGATGCACAATGTCGACGACGAAAGTGTCTTCCGTCCCAGCACCTGGGGCCTTTTTGGCGAACAGGATGCTCAGGGGGCGGATTATCGGGCCTGCAAGAACTTCGGGCCCCTGTATGGCTGAGAAAGTTGTCGGTTATTTGTTATTGGTTATTGGCAATCCAAATAACCAATAACAAATAACCATGAACTGTTTTACCTATCCCAGGATGGTCCGGATCACATCCGCGGCCGTGTAATCAGGCTTGCCCTGACTGCAGAACTGGCTGGCATGGATGAAGTCATCGCCGAGGGTAACTACCGGCAGTTCATGACTTCCATCACTCAGCCGCTGGGGGTATCCCACATCGGCGACCAGCCCGTTGCACAAGCACTTGCGGTTGACGGTGTCCTCGATTTTTCCGCCCTTGGCAACATACGAGGCCACCGGCTCGGCGGGACAGCGGTACCCGATGGTTCCGTCCTCCTTGCGGTAAACTTCCCGGAGGAATCCGAGGTCACACCGGCGCTGTCGCCGGGCATAGAGTTCGGGATCGGAGAGCGTGCCATCAAGCTTGGCCACCTTGAAGGGAAAGCCGGTGGGGGAGGCGAGGGGGTCCGTGAAGACCTCGGCCTTGCCGTCGAGGGCCTTTTGAACCAGGGCGCGCCGGTATTCCGCCTTGAGTCCGGATTCCTCGCAGAGGGCGAAGGCTGAGCCCACCTGGATGCCTGCGGCTCCCTCGGCAAGCGCCCGGCGCAACCCCTCGGCCGACCCATAGGCCCCCGCCAGCCAGAAGGGCACGCCCATGGCCCGGAAGGCTTCAAGGTTGACCACGTCGCGGGGCCCGTAAATGGGTTCGCCTGCCGCCGAGAGCTGGAGCTTTCCTCGTGGAGGGGCGTTGTGGCCGCCCGCAAGGGGGCCTTCAATGACAAAGCCCTGTATGCTCCCGGTTGCCCGGCGCAGCAGCATGGTGGCCAGGGTATCGGAGGATACAATCGGAAGAAACGCGGGCCGGTTCAATGCGGCCAGGGACATGTTGTCTTCGATGAACTCACGCGGGTTGAAGACCATCCGATAGGCCTCGGGGCTCTTCATTCCCCCCACTTGGATGGGGTAGGAGACGCTCTCATGGTTGACCAGGGTGTCCAGGATACCGGGAACCTCAAGCGGAATCCCTGCGCCCATGACCACGACGCTGACTCCCGCCAGCATGGCTCCGTAAATGGAGGGAAGATGGGGGAGCTGGATCTTTTCGAGATAGTTGATTCCGACCGGATTGGTGTGTCCTTCCCGGGCCAGGAACACTTCAACAAAATTGGCGGCGATGCACATTTCCTGGGGCGTGCGATTACCCTCCACCGTATGAAACCCGCTGTTCTTGTACGGGGCTGTGTCCGGCTTCCCGCCTGGCACGAAATAGTTATCCATGATTCTCTGGACCATTTTCGGGAAGGGAAAGTGGCTCAAGGCACGGCGGATATGTCCTTCAGGATCGCCGTCCTGGAGACGACGGATCAGGATATGGTCGAGCCCGGTGCCGGATACAAGACCGAGCTGGCCAAGCCGCGAGACGGTCTGGGCAAGCTTCCAATTCGAGACTCCGGTACCCATCCCCCCCTGGATAATTTTCGGAACAAACGCTTTCATTGTTTAGCATGATGCACTTTTTTTCCGGAAATTGCCACAACGATTCACCTGAAGGATGAAAAAAATCTGCGGTTTGAGTTCTTTTCGCCTGGATAATTCTTGCGTGCAATGACGTGTTCGTTACAATGACCGCGTGTTTTTGGCCCAACCCAACAAGGAGTCTATGATGAGGAACGCTCTGAGATGTCTGGCGGTTTTCGGTGTGGTGTCGGGAATGGGACTCGCTGCCATGGCAGCGGATAGCGGAACCGCTAACCCAGTGGCTTCATCGGTCCTCGCCACGCCGGCCAAGGGGCCTGCCTTGTCGAAACAGCGCTTTGACCTCATCTCGGCCAACCTGGACGCCGGGGGCGACCTCCTCGTCGTCGCCAACATGGACGGCTGGATCCGGGACACCGTTCAGGCCATTATCAAGACCATTACGGTTATGGGTGGGGATAGCCCGGACTTCCAGCCCGTGGCCACATGCCTTGGGAATCTGCCGGCCTTTTTGGACAAGAGCGGTTTCTACGGCTTTCAAGGGTGCGGGATGAGCATTGTGCCCCGCGAGGACGGTCAGAACACCATTAAGTGTTTCATCGCGCGTGACCCGGCAGCGACCTGGTCTCCCCTCTGGCAGGCGATGGTGGGGGGAAGCCCCCGGAAATTGGTCTGCACCGACTTCCTGCCCGCGGATACGGAGCTGGCTCGGACCGGCACGGGCGAATGCGGCGCCTTGTGGAAAATGATCCGTTCGGGTGTGGCGGAACTCAGCACCCCGGCGGCTGCAGCCGCTTTTGATAGCCAGCTGGCGTCCCTGAAAACCAGCATGGGGGTGAATCTTGACAAGGTGTTTGAGTCCATGGCGGGGGAGGGGTTTTTCTCCGTTCAATTTTCAAAGACCCGAACCATGACCCTGCCCGAGACGGGTGCCGGGTCACCCGTGACGATGCCTGAACCCGCCCTCCTCATGGGGGTGGCGGTCAAGGATAACGCGCTGATCGAATCACTCGAGGCCGCCATAGCGAAGAGCGGCATGCTGTCGGTCACAAATGGGGCCGGGGGTATCAAAACCATCAATCTCCCGATGCCGATGCCGTTTCCCTTTCTGCCGTCATACACGGTCCATGACGGATTTTTCCTGTTCGGGTCCACCCCCGCCGTGGTGGCGGAGGGCATCAAGGCGTTCCAGGCCAAGACCGGGCTGGCGTCCACCCCCGCCTTCAAGAAGGCGTTTGAGGGGTTGCCGATGACCAACAACGGATTCGCCTACCTGAGCCCGCGCTTCATGAACACCATCCTGGATGTGCAGAAGGCCGTCCTGGCCCGCGAGCCCGGCGAGGGCGCGCAGATGTCGGCCCTGATGGAGAATATGATGGGCTGCAAGCGGGACATGAGTGCCGCTCAGGTGTTCGTGAACAAGCGCAACGGGATTGCGGTGGTCGGGGTGTCGTCTGCGGGATCAAAGGAGATGATGGCCGGCCTGATGATGGCTCCGGTCGGCATGCTGGCTGGTGTGGCCATTCCCAGCTTCATGAAGGCGCGGACCACGTCGCAGGGGAACGCCTGTATCAATAACCTCCGGCAGATCGAGGCCGCCAAGGAACAGTGGGCCCTGGAAAATAAAAAAGCCCAGGGTGATGCCGTGGTGGAATCCGGAATTGTCGAGTATATCAAGGGGGGGGAAGTTGCCCATCTGTCCGCAGGGCGGAAAGTATACCCTCAACGTAATTGGCAAGAATGTCCAGTGCTCCATCCCGGGGCATGGACTGGCGGAGTAAACTCATCGACCTGATTCTGACATTGACCAGCGGGCTGGCCGCCGCGCTTGTATTGGGATACGTGATGCACCGGCTGAAGGTGTCGCCCATCGCGGGCTACCTTCTTGCCGGGATCGTGGTCGGACCCCATACGCCCGGGGTGGTCGTCAATCGTGAACTGGCGTCTCAAATGGCGGACATCGGCATCATCCTCCTGATGTTCGGAGTCGGTCTCCAGTTCAACTTGAAGAAACTCGCCGGCGTGAGCCGCCTGGTGGTGCCCGGTGCCCTGTTGCAAAGCCTGATGACCACGGTGTGCGGGACCCTGGTCGCCATGGCTTTCGGCCTCGGCGTCAAGGCGGGCGTGGTGTATGGGCTGGCCCTGTCCGTCGCCAGTACGGTGGCCATGATCCGGGTGTTTACCGATACCCGGCGACTGCAAACCCCGGCCGGAAATCGCGCCACAGGCTGGCTTGTCGTCGAAGATCTATTCATGGTTTTTGTGCTGATTCTGCTTCCCGCCGTGGCCGGGGAAGGGCACTACTCGGCTGCCGGACTGGCCCGGCAGGCGGGCTTGGCGGTATTAGAGATCGTTGCTGTGATCGCGGCGGCCTTCCTGCTTGGTGGCCGGGTCGTTCCCTGGATCCTCCGGCATGTGGCCGCCACTCGGTCCCGCGAGCTGTTCACGTTGACCATTCTGGTGACCGCACTGGGGATCGCTGTGGGTGCCTCGATTCTGTTTGGTATCTCCATGGCACTGGGTGCACTGATGGCCGGTATGGTGGTCGGGCGTTCGGATTTCAGCTTGCGGGCGGCAACCGAGGCCCTGCCCATGCGCGATGCTTTTGCCGTCTTGTTTTTTGTCTCCATCGGCATGCTCTTTGACCCGGCCCGGCTGTTCGAGGCGCCGGGCTTCGCCGTCGCCACGGTGGGGCTGGTCCTGCTCGGCAAACCCCTGTTTGCCGGCACCCTGATGCTCCTCCTGGGATGCCCGACCCGGAATGCGCTGACGCTGGCCCTCGCCCTTGCGCAGATCGGTGAATTCTCCTTCATTCTCGCGGCGGCGGGAAGCCGGATGGGCTTGCTCTCCGGGAGCACCGGGAACCTGCTGGTCGTAGCCTCGATCCTCTCCCTCATGCTCAACCCCTTCCTGTTGCGGTTGGCCGATCCTTTTGAGGCGTGGCT
>Ga0007792_10000485_pt1 | contig 14333 bp, 12 predicted proteins | sample CryBogmetaGMA6M_FD_60371 | JGI IMG/M metagenome (GOLD analysis project Ga0007792, IMG submission 60371) | Freshwater microbial communities from Crystal Bog, Wisconsin, USA - MA6M | ecosystem: Environmental > Aquatic > Freshwater > Lake | place: Crystal Bog, Wisconsin, USA | collected 2009-07-06
GTCCAGATCAAGTTCATACAGGGCGCACTCCAACTCCCGCACGACGTCGCTGTTGAGTGCATTCAGTGCCTGGGGTCGGTTGATGGTAACGGTTGTAATCCCGTCACAGCTTTCAATCAGCAGATTTTTGAATTCCATGGTGTTCTCCTCCTGCTAATAGGTGTAAAAGCCGCGTCCGGACTTGCGCCCCATGTAGCCCGCATTGACCATTTTGACCAGCAGCGGACAGGGACGGTATTTGGGGTCCTTGAAGCCGTCATACAGAACGTTGGCTATTGCCAGTACCGTATCAAGACCGATGAAATCGGCCAGAGTCAGCGGCCCCATCGGCTGGTTGGTGCCGAGCTTCATCCCCTTGTCGATATCCTCTGCGGTGGCAATCCCTTCGTACAGGGCAAAAACAGCTTCATTGATCATCGGAATCAGAACACGATTGACGATAAAGCCCGGGTAATCCTGGGATACCGCCATCTCTTTTTCCAGTTTCGCCACCAGAGATCCGGTCAGAGCAAATGTGTCATCACTGGTTGCGTGTCCGCGAATGACTTCCACCAGCTTCATGATCGGCACCGGATTCATGAAGTGCATTCCGATGACTTTATCCGGGCGGCCCGTAACGGAAGCGATCTTGGTGATCGGAATGGACGAGGTGTTTGATGCCAGAATCGCCCCCTCTTTCACGATACCGTCCAGTTTACGGAAGATTTCCAGCTTGAGCGGCTCATATTCCGTGACCGCTTCGACGGCGAAATCGACGTTGGCCAGGTCATTCATATCCTGGGTAACGCGAATCCTGCCGAGCGTTTCTCCAACCAGCGCCTCCGGAATTGCCCCTTTTTTCGCCTGACGCTCCAGATTCTGGCCGATGGCCTTCACCGCTTTGTCCAACTGTGCCTGGGCAATATCGAACAGAACGACCTGATACCCGTACTGGGCAAAAACATGGGCTATGCCGTTACCCATCTGACCTGCGCCAAGAACACCAACTGATGTAATCATTCCCGCCTCCCTAAATTCTTTCAAAAATTACCGCAACGGCTTCACCGCCACCGATGCAGAGTGTGGCCAGGCCGTAGCGCAGATTACGTTTGTGCAGCTCCCGGATAACAGTCATGGCCAGTCGGGCACCGCTGGCACCGATCGGGTGGCCGATTGCGCAGGCACCGCCATTGACATTGACTTTTGCCGGATCCAGATTCAGGCTTTTAATAGCAATCAGCGTCACCGAAGCAAATGCTTCGTTAATTTCGAACAGGTCGATATCCGCGACGCTCAAACCGGCCTTGTCGCAGGCGGCCTGAATAGCCGAGACCGGGGCTTCCGGAAAGTAATCGGGGTGCAGGCTGCTGGTGGCCGAAGCAACAATGCGGGCTTTCGGGGTGAGGTTATGTTTTTTTACCGCTGCTGCACCCGCCAGGAGCAGCAGTGCGGCTCCGTCATTGATGGTGGACGCGTTACCGGCCGTTATGCTGCCGTCTTTCCTGAATACCGGCTTCAGATTGACGATCTTGGTAAAGTCAACCTTGAACGGTTCTTCATCGTCAGCAACAACCGTGTCAACGCCGCGCACATTCTTGACGACCGGCACAATCTCATCCTTGAAAACACCGCCCGTAACCGCAGCCTGGGCCAGACGATAAGAGCGAAGAGCCAGTTCGTCCTGCTCCTCACGGGTCAGGCCGTTACGCGCAACGCTGGCTTCACCGATAATGCCCATGTGCACTCCGGTGTAGGGGTCAGACAGGCCGTCATGGATCATCAGGTCGAATATTTCACCATTACCCATGCGAAAACCGTTACGGGCTTTTTTCAGAAAATAGGGAGCAAGGGACATATTTTCCATGCCGCCGGCCAGTACCACGTCGGCATTGCCAAGCTGAATTGAATCGCTCCCAAGCATTACCGCCTTGAGGCCGCTCCCGCAAACCTTGTTGATCGTCAGTGCAGGAACAGCATCCGGCAGACCGCCGGCACGCATGGCCTGGCGGGCTGGCGCCTGGCCGCATCCACCGCTCAGCACCTGGCCGAGAATGACTTCACCGACCGCTTCAGCGGGAAGCGCATTGCGGTTCAGCAACCCTTTTATTACCGTAGCAGCCAACTCGGGGGCGGCAACATCTGATAAAACTCCTCCAAAAGAACCAAATGGCGTCCTCATGCCATCGACTACATACACTTCTTCTTTCATATTTCCGCCTCCGATATGTGGTAATGTGCCGCACTATACATTCCGTTTACGTTCATGTCAACAAAACTTATAACGCGATTATAGCTTATTGTATTTTTGTCTGATCCCTGCATGTGGAAAATGGACTGGAGGGAGTCGAACTATGGCTGGTGCCGTAATAAATGGATCCCCGACCAGCCTGACAGCTGATGTGGGGACCCTTCGGCAAACCGTTATATAAAAACTATCCGGTCATCAATATCTGTTATTTTTTCGCCACCGCTGTGCGAAACGGCAAACGTGTTCTCGATACCGATAACCCCCTTGTCCGGGAAAACAAATTTCGGTTCAATGGCAATCGTTTGTCCGGCCTGAAGCGGCACCTTAAAGCCTTGTGCCAACACTGGAAACTCATCAAGCTCCAGTCCGACGCCATGACCGACAAAACGGGCCTGCTCACCCGGCATCCCCATAAAGTGGGCGCCAAGACCCCCTTTATCTGCGATTTCAACCGCCTGCAGGAACAGTTCTTCGCAGATAGCCCCCGGCTTCAAGGCGTTCTGCAGATGGTTCTGAATTACCAGAGAAAGGTCAAACGCCCTCTGCAGTTCCGGATCAAGTTCACCGATTACGAAAATACGCGTCATATCGGTGATATAGCCGTTGAACACGCCGGTATAATCCATGAACACCGGTTCGTTGCGATTGATAATCTGTATTGACGACCCCTGGGGTGACGCGTTGGAAAGCCCGCGCCCGGTGACGGCACCGTCAAAAAAGCCATAGGAAGCGGCACCGGACGAGAGGGCAAGCCCCATGAACAGCTCCTGGTTAAAGGCGCGCATGCGGATATACCCTTCATTGCCTGCGGTACGGAGCCGATGCTCAAACTCGGCGGCAAGATCAAGTTCACGCATTCCGGCCTTGAGAAACTGCGGCACCTGCTTGAATACGGAGCAGAGCGTGGCACCGGAAAAGCGCAGCTGATCGAGCTCAAAGGCCGTCTTTACCGAACGGACTTCACGGTTTGCCGCCGAGATGTCGACAAATTCGCGACCGGGCAGCAGTTTGGTGTAGTAGTTCAACTGCTGTACCGGTGCCACATCAAAGGTGAAGCCGATTTTTGCCACCCCTTCATGGAACAGGGCGGGAAATTCCTTGCTGGACGGGAACGGGCGGATGTCAGTCAGTGGGCTCTCAAGCCTGGCCCGAGCCAGACTCTTGCGCACCATCAGAACCGGCTCTCCCGCAGCCGGAATCCAGAGGGTCGAATTCTGCCGGGTACCGGAAAAGTAATACACATCAATCGGGAAGATAAACAGCGCACCGTCAATCCCCTTGGCCTGCAGCTGCCCCTGCATGGCAGCTACCCTCTGCATTGCTTCCGTATATGTCACCATGAATTGATTCTCCTGTATGTTAGTGTGGCCACTGGTTAAAATAGGCGATTTCCGACAGCTGCTTGCGCGGCCTCTGTTTCGGCTCCTGATCCGGGTAGCCGAGCGGGGTGATACCCACAATCCTGATGCCGTCCGGGATGCCGAGTGAACGCTTGATCAGCTCCTCGTCATACCACCCCATCCAGCAGGTCCCCAGGCCGAGAGCGTGGGCTGCGAGGCAGAGATGTTCAAAAGCGATGGCAACATCCGCGACAAAATAATCAATGCCGTTTTCCACATCCGACTCAGCCGGGTTGCCGCACACTACGATTACCACCGGCGCAGCAGCAATCGCCTTCTTGCCCGGATTGTCGTCAGGGAATGCCTCCAGAACGCGAGCACGAGCTTCAGCATCAGACAGCACCAGAAAGCGCCAGCACTGCAGATTTTTCCAGGATGGCGCCAGACGGGCCGCATCCAAAACCTGGTCAATCTTTTCCTGTTCGACCGGGGTGTCCTTATATTTTCTGATACTTCTACGATCGCGAAAAACCTGAAAAATGTCCATTGTGGCTGCTCCTGTCCGGTTATTCCAATTCCAGTTCAAAGATGATCTCAAGGCGGCGAGGGGATCGGCCAACGAAGAGAGGGCTTTGAAATGGAATTGGAATTACATATTTCTGCGATATTTTCCGCCGACTTCATACAATGCATGGCTGATCTGCCCCAGGGAAGCGACCTTGACCGTATCCATCAGTTCGGCAAAGATATTCTCCCCCGCAATGGCAACTGCCTGCAGACGCTTCAGCGCCGCCGGAGCGGTATCCCTGTTATTGTCATGGAATGCCCGCAGATTCAGAATCTGCTGTTCTTTTTCCTCTTTAGTCGCACGGGCCAACTCTCCGGTGGTATTGAATCCCTCTTCGTCGGCACGGGGATTAAGGAACGTGTTTACTCCCACAATCGGCAGTTCACCGTTATGCTTTTTATGCTCATACAGCATTGATTCATCCTGGATTTTTGAACGCTGGTACTGGGTTTCCATAGCACCAAGGACCCCGCCCCGCTGATCAATCCGCTCAAATTCTGCCATGACCGCCTCTTCCACGAGATCGGTCAGCTCCTCGATTATGAAGGAACCCTGCAGTGAATTCTCGTTTCGGGCGAGCCCGAACTCCTTGGTGATGATCATCTGGATCGCCATCGCCCGGCGCACTGACTCTTCGGTCGGAGTGGTGACCGCTTCATCATAGGCGTTGGTATGGAGCGAGTTGCAGTTGTCATAGATCGCAATCAGCGCCTGTAACGTAGTGCGGATGTCGTTAAAGTCCATTTCCTGGGCGTGCAGCGAACGGCCGGAGGTTTGAATGTGGTATTTCAGTTTCTGGCTGCGATCGTTGGCGCCGTACTTCTCCCGCATGGCAACTGCCCAGATCCGGCGTGCCACCCGTCCGATAACCGTGTATTCCGGATCAAGCCCGTTGGAAAAGAAGTACGAAAGATTCGCGGCAAAATCGTCAATGTGCATCCCGCGTGACAGGTAATACTCCACGTAGGTAAAACCGTTGGAAAGCGTGAAGGCCAGCTGGCTGATCGGGTTGGCCCCGGCTTCGGCAATATGGTAGCCGCTGATCGAAACGGAATAATAGTTACGCACCTTCTGCTCGATGAAATACTGCTGCATATCCCCCATCATCTTCAGGGCAAACTCGGTCGAGAAGATGCAGGTGTTCTGCCCCTGATCCTCCTTGAGGATATCGGCCTGGACGGTACCCCGCACCGTCTGCAGGGTACAGGCACGGATTTCCCGGTATTCAGTTTCGGACGGCTGCCGACAGTTTTTCTCCCGGAAAATATCGACCTGCTGCTCCGTTGCGGCATTGAAGAAAAACGCCAGCATCATGGGAGCCGGGCCGTTAATGGTGATGGAGACACTTGTGTTGGGAGCGCACAGGTCAAAACCGGCAAACAGTTTCTGCATATCATTGACCGTGCAGATGGAAACACCGCTTTCGCCGACCTTGCCATAGATATCAGGCGGATAATCAGGATCTTCACCGTACAGTGTCACACTGTCAAAAGCGGTGGACAGCCGCTTGGCGTCATCATCTTTACAGAGATAGTGGAAGCGGCGGTTGGTGCGCTCCGGAGTCCCCTCGCCGGCAAACTGGCGCTTGGGATCCTCTTCGGCCCGTTTGAACGGAAAGACACCGGCGGTGAAGGGAAAGCAGCCCGGCGCGTTTTCGAACATGCACCAGCGCAGAATCTCACCCCAATCGGCAAAATCCGGCAGACAAACCTTGGGAATACGGGTGCCGGACAGAGACGTCGTGTAAAGGTCACTCCGAATTTCCTTGTCCCTGACCTTTGTTACCAGCTGGTCGCGACGGTAGGATGCTTTCAGCTCCGGCCATTCTTTGAGAATCCGCTTTGGCTCCTCGTGGAGTCTGGAATCGAAAATTGTCAGCTGCTTGTCCAGTGCCGACTCTGCCGCTGAATCGCCGAGCAGTTCCCGGGCCCCGGTCAGCTGGAAAAGCCGCCGCGCCACGTCGACCTGATCTTTTACCTGTTTGCGGTAGCCACGCACCGTCTGCACTATTTCGCCCAGATAGTGAATCCGGTCTGAGGGGATGATGTACTTTTTGAGGCTTTCCTTTTCCGTAACCGGAAGGGAAGAGTGCAGGTCAAGCCCCTTTTTGCAGTTTATAATTCCAATCAGCGCACGATACAGGACGTTGGTACCGGGATCGTTAAACTGGGAAGCGATTGTGCCGAACACCGGCAGATCTTCATCGGCTCCGTCGAAGATATTCCGGTTGCGCCGGTACTGTTTGCGCACGTTTCTGAGCGCGTCCTCAGCCCCTTTGCGCTCAAACTTGTTGATGGCCACCACATCGGCAAAATCCAGCATATCGATCTTTTCCAGCTGGGTCGGCGCACCGAACTCACAGGTCATGACGTACAGAGACACATCACAGACCCCGACGACCCCGGCGTTCCCCTGACCGATGCCGCTTGTCTCCACAAATACCAGATCAAAACCGGCCGCCCGTACCACGTCAATGGCATCCTCGATAGCCGCCGAAAGTTCGGTCTGGGAGTCGCGGGTCGCCAGGGAACGCATATAAATCCGGTTTGAATTAATGGAGTTCATCCTGATCCGGTCGCCCAGCAGAGCGCCACCGGTCCGCTGCCGCGAAGGATCAACCGCCAGAATTGCCACACTTTTCTCCGGGAAATCCCGCGTAAAGCGGAGCACCAGCTCATCGGTAATGGAGCTTTTGCCCGCGCCGCCGGTACCGGTGATACCAACGACCGGAACATCCTGGGCCATCCCCCTGATCGTATCCCGGAGTGCGGCGTACCCTGCACCATGGTCATGAACCGCCTGCTCGGCCAGAGTAATCAGTGTGTTTACCGCACGGATATCCTGCTTGGCCAAACGGGCGGTTTCCGCAGCGATGTCGCGCTCTATGGAGAAATCGCACTCGGCAAGAATCAGGTTAATCATCCCCTGCAGCCCCATGCGGCGACCGTCATCCGGGGAAAAGATTTTGCGGACTCCGTACCCTTCAATTTCAGCAATCTCATCCGGCACGATAACGCCACCGCCGCCGCCGAAAACTTTTATATGCCCCTCACCGCGCTGGCGAAGCAGATCGATGATGTACTTGAAAAACTCAACGTGCCCCCCCTGATAGCAACTGACTGCAATACCCTGGGCATCTTCCTGGATGGCAGCAGTGACAATCTCCTCCACCGAACGGTTATGACCCAGGTGGATCACTTCGGCGCCCGATGACTGAAGGATGCGGCGGATAACGTTAGTCGCGGCATCATGGCCGTCAAACAGGCTGGTGGCGGTGACAACCCGGACCTTATGGGCAGTTTTGTACGGTTCGATTACTGGTGAGGACATATATTTTCTCCTGTTTTGAACAATCAACTTACGCTTCCAGGGTAAACTCCCACGCACACCAGAAGGTTTCAGGATGTGCATCAGGCGGGCAGGCGATGCAGGTGGTTTTGATGCGCGGATCAATCGCTTTGGCAAATTCGCTGTATTCAACAATGCCAACCGACTTGCAGGGGTGGTCAGCCAACCCTTTTCGCTTACGGGCCGACTGCACCCTGCAGTCAAGCATCCGGAACACAACCCGCGTGTCACTCTGTTCGATAACATCCTGCAGATTGAGGCGGGCGTAAAAACGATGTTTCAGACATTCCACCAAAGCCGCAATTCCGCCGCCCGCTTTGAGTCCCAGACGATCCATTATTCGGCGTGCTTCAATAACCGTAAAATACCGCCACGCCTCGGTGTCGACATCCACAGCGACTTCCATGCCATACCGCTTTTCAACCGCCTGAAACCAGACGCCATCGTGAGCCAGCCAGTTTTTTGCATCATCAACGATTATTTTTACAAGCTCTTCCTTGCTGAGTTCATACAGAAGGCGTACCCCTTCATCACCGGCACGTTCAGCACTTGACATATACGTTTCTCCTTTTGGAGTACTTAATAGAACATCTTTTCAATGACTGGTTCGCGGCGCACTATATTCGTCAGTTTACGTTCAAGTCAAGCAGAAAAAATGCGCCGTTATATCCACTTTAAATAATTAACAAAATAACATACAGGTGGCCTGCGGAGCGTGAACCCCGCAGGCCGGTCAATCAATGATCACTGGCCTTGGAGATACCCAGACCGGTAATCTGACGTACTTCAATTTCATCAAACATCTCCTCTGCCCGCCGGTCACGGAACAGCAGCGTACCGAGGATTGCCGCAATCAAGCCGAGCGGCACTGAAACAATACCGGGGTTTTTGAGCGGGAAGATGGGGGCAGTGAGGCCGACCATTGAGGTCTGGCCGTTGTTTTTAGAGTAATCGCCACGTGATTTTTCCAGCAGTTTCAGGTCCTTGTCCGCAAGCACGGCACCTTCAAGCTGTTTCTTTTCCAGAGTCGAAACAATCTTTTTGGCATCATCGGCTATTTTCTGCGGATAGGTCATTACCGGTGAAATCACCACTAGGCCGAGCGCAGATATTGTACCGACCAACAGTGCGGAAATAACCCCTGCGGTATTAAAGCGCTTCCAGAACAGGGACAGCATGACCGCCGGGAAGTTGCCTGATGCCGCTACAGCAAAGGCCAGGGCGACGAGAGCGACCACGTTTTCCTTTTCTGCAGCAAGACCCATGACGATGGCGGCCAAACCGACAAACAACGAAGTGATACGGGCAACCTTTACCTGGGTATGCTGATCGGCCTTGCCGTCCATAACGATATTGACGTAGACGTCATGCGCTATGGCTGCAGAAGCGGCCAGCACGAGACCGGAAACAACCGCCAGGATGGTGGCGAATGCCACGGCGCAGATAAAGGCCAGGAACATATCTCCGCCAAGGGAACCGGCACCACCGCCCAGCAGCTGGGCAAGAAGGAGGGTCGCCATATTCCCCCCCTTGTCCACCGAGCTGATCAGCTGGGGCGAAAGGTAAAGGGCGGCACCAAAGCCGATGATGTTAATCAAAAAGAAGAACGAGCTATTGATGAACAGGGCAATAACGATTGATTTACGGGCCTCTTTTGCACTCGGCACGGTAAAGAAGCGCATTAGAATATGCGGCAGACCGGCTGCACCCAGCGCCCAGGCGATACCGAGAGAGACCTGATCAAGGGGATTTTTGAGGAACAGCCCCGGCTCCATGAAGCGCTGACCGTAGTCGAAGCCAGCCTTGGGCAGAGCATCCTTGAGAACGTTCATCCGCACATGATCCTGAATCAGCTGGTTGCCGACGATGTCGGTGAAGAACCCCACCGGATTCATACCGGCTTTAGCCATGACCAGGAACGCCAGTAAAACGGTGCCGCTCATCAGCAGACCGGCTTTGATGATCTGCACCCAGGTGGTGGCCTTCATGCCGCCGAACACGACGTAGCCAACCATCAGAATACCAACGCCTATTACGGAAACACGGTACGGAATGTCCAGCAGCACCTGCATCAGCTTGCCGGCACCAACCATCTGCGCGATCAGATAGAACAGCGACACTGTTACCGTGGAGAGGGCGGCCACTGCGCGCACCGGTTTTGGCGCGGTGCGGAAGGAAAGAATATCGCCCAGAGTGAACTTGCCGGCATTACGGCACGGCTCCGCGATGACGAGGAGAATTGCGATGAACGAGAACATGGGGCCGACAGCGTACATGAAACCATCAATGCCATACAGTGAGATCAAACCGGACATACCCAGGAATGAAGCCGCCGACATATAGTCACCTGCGATGGCCCAGCCGTTCTGCAAGCCGGTGATCCCACCGCCTGCGGTGTAGAAGTCGGATGCAGATTTGGTCTGCCGCGCTGCCCAGATGACAACGCAGAGTGTAATGCCGATGATCGTCATAAACATACTGATGGTAATGGCACGATTCGGCCTGACCTTGGTGGGCATCCCACCAGCAAGTACAGGAGCGGTTGCCGCCGGGGCTGCGGCGGCCGACTGCCCGGGAACGGCTGCGGGAGCCTGCAGAGCAGGTGCGGTTGATTGGGCCACCGTCCCGGCCTGAGGAGACTGCTTTGCAGGTTCTTCAGCAAAACCGGGGGTAACCAGGAAAAGTGCGAGCATCAGTGCGGATATAATATTAGTAAACATATGTTCCCTCCCTATTGGATTTCTCTGACAAGTTCGTCAGTCAGTCGGTCAAAGTCTCTGTTGGCAATCTTCGTATAGTACATGGCTACAAAGATCGCGACGAGAAATTGTGACAGGATAAACAGATAGCCGAAGTTAATTACCCCGATCAGTTTGACCTTGAACAACGCCGGAAAATAACCGGACAGCAGTGGCAGCGAAAAGTAATAGATCGAGGCAACAATCCACCAGCCAAACAAAAACACTCGTTTCTTACGTTTCAGCTCCAGATACTTCGGGTTCCGCGCGATTTCACTCCAATTGTAACTTTTTGACATAGCACCCTCCCTTTCAAATGATGTACTTCCTGTTTTATTTACAACCTGCATGGGTAGCTTACCGATACAGCGAATATTTGAGTTCCGAAACGACGTCAGTTTTTCCGTATCGCCAAACAATGATCCGTGATGAGCAAAATATATATACCGTTTACGTTCATGTCAACAAAAAATATAATAGGTTTATAAATATTTTTTTCTTGCGTTATGTGTAATGAAAATAGGCACCTGACTTATACATCGACGTCTCTGAGTTTTGTAGTAATGGCAAGTGTTGACAACGTTTGTTGACGTTGTTGTAAATTGACTTATTGACAAAACGGATATTCAGACATAATAACAGGTAGGAAATGAAGACATGATTCGAGGCGGATTTATGACTATAGACGAAGAAAGTACCCAGATAATTGCCATTGGCGACCTGGCAAAGAGCATCGGACTGACCACGCGAACACTCAGATATTGGGAAGAGGTCGGCATAATTGAAACAGAGGAACGTGCCGGCGGAGCAATCAGAGGGTACTCCCCCTATTTCGTGCGGCGCATAAAATTCATCATGAAGCTGAAAGATTTGGGGCTTACCATCAGGGAAATGCAGGAACTGTATGTGGCGTATGGGGAAGCAAAAGAGACAGACCAGATGATTCCGCGGCTAGTTGCCGTTTTGGACAGGCATACGCAGTTAGTTGACGAAAAGATCGAGAAACTCCATTCTCTCAGGAAAGATATTGTCGAATATCGGCAGCGAATGTTCGCCAAACATTCTGCCAGCAACGGGTAGGACCGAATTTCAGCAGACAGAGCAGTCGGCAACAGCGAGGCAATCTGCACCAAAAACAGCTTGTGTTTACTGATCTTACTGGGTAATCTTGGCCGCAGCGGGGAGAACTGCTCCCGGCTGAAACGGCATCATGAATAAGGAGGAGTGCGCAGATGATGACAAAAGAGGAAGCACGGGAGTTCACCAACAGATGGTTGCCGAAATGGACCGGGAACAAACCTGAAGAACTGCTGGCGTTTTACGCTGATGACGCCTTTTTTCTCGATCCGGGGCGCCCGCAGGGAATCCAGGGGAAAGAGGCTCTGTTTGCCTATTTCACCAACGTACTCAGCCACAACCCGACCTGGGTCTGGAGTCAGGTTGAACCGATTCCCATTGAAGGCGGCTTTCTGAACAAACTGTCCGCGCGCATCCCGGTGGGTGAAATGGTGGTGGAGTGTGTAGGACTCTGTTTCCTGCAGTTTAATGATGAGGGGAAAATCAAGCGGAATGAAATCTATTTTGACCGAACCGAGCTGATCATGGAAATCAACAAATATCGTCAGTCATTTGCCCATTAATACGGCTGCGGTACGGCCGGTCGAGGAGAAGTGTTTCTCGACCGGCCACCCGCTTACCCGCGCGAACTCCAGAATTTTCCCAACTCCTTCTCAGCTTGGCGGAAATCTTCCAGTTCCAGATCCAGGTCGGGCGTCCAGGGACGGTTCTTGTAATACATTTTGTCGTAATACTCTTCCATAAGGCCCCGGGCAACCCCAGCCACATCCCACCCTTCAATCATGCTTTTCAACTCAGCATAACGGACACCGGCCAGTTTTTTCTTGATCCGTTCAAGAGCATCCAGCATTGCCTCCCGGTATTCGGGACGGGCATATTCAGCGGTGAGCCGTTCCACACGGGTTTCTAACGCTGCGTGGCACCAGACTTTGCAGCCTGCCGCCATTGTCTGGTACAGATTCCCCGGGAGAGAATACTTCCCGATACGCTGACTTTCCCCCTCCAGCACAATCGCCCTGTCTGCCGGCAACCGCCTGAACTCATCCCACAAGGTTGTTTCAAAATGTTTCTGGGTCACGCTCTGCTCCAGCCCGAGAGCTCCGAAAGCCGACCCCCTGTGACAGGCAATCCCCTCAAGATCGATCGTTGCCCAGCGCGAAGGATCAAGACCATTGATAAACGTAGTCTTTCCGGTACCGGTCATACCGTGCATGACGATCAGACGGGAGGGAAAATCGCACCGATCAAAATAATCGATCACATGGGCACGGAAGGTTTTATAGCCGCCGACAAGCTGACCCGCCGGGGTGCCGCACATTTCCACCAGCATGGCAACGGAGAGGCTGCGCAGCCCCCCGCGCCAGCAGTAGATAACAATCGGTCGACCGGCGGCCAGGGCAAGTATTTGGTCAACCATGGAGTAAAACCGGGGGCAGGAAAGCTCAAGCCCCCGCCGTCTGGCCTCAGCCGGACCAATTTGTTTATAGATCGTTCCGACTTCCGCCCGCTCTTCATTGGACAGAAGGGGGACGTTGTGAGCACCGGGGATGTGATCCTCCGCAAATTCAAGCGGGGTTCTCACATCTATGAAGCAGTGGCTGTCAATAAGCTGGGGGGTAAACGGAATTTTTTCCGGCATTACTGTTCTCCAGGTGTTCCGACTGCGGTATCATTCCAGTTCCGGCTCAAATCGGAATCAGACCGTAACAACAGAGTCGGCGTCCTTCATACCGGTGACTATCTCCAGCATATTCGTGACCTCGCCAACCTTCATTTTATCCAGAATATGAAAGAACGCCAGACAGGCACCGCACGCCGTGACCTGAACGCCGTTCCCCACAAGTTCCTGTAAAATCGGCACCGCTTCGGATCCCTCCGCCGTGAAGCTGACGCCGCTGTTGACAAAAACAACGCGCCAGAGCTCCGGCCCCATTTCTTTCAGGGTTTTGAGGAAATTAAACATCAGCATATCACCCAGAGCATCGTCGCCACGCCCCATGTGAGTTGACGTCACCAGAATCATGATTTTCCCGGTTCCTGATTTCAGCTTCTTAACACTGCCCGGCACGGAAGATTCTACGGGGGCATCGCCCCCCTCCCCTTTCGTACCCACAACCCGAAACTCATTCCCCTGCACTTCAAAGCGGACCTGGTAATTCTGATGCTCCAGAAAACGGCTGACATTCTGCCGGGCGGCATCATTATCCACACGTACCACTATGGCATCAGGCGCCTCACTACTGAGCAGATCCCTCACCTGAAGCACCGGAGCGGGACAGGCCAGACCGCGACAATCCAATTCGTTTACCACGCAAACCTCCAATTCTGTTTATTCTACAATAATCCTGTCAATCGGCCCGGCAACGACTTCACCGACAATCGCAGCTGCTTCAACACCGCCCGTTCGCAAAGCATGGACCAGCTGTTCCGCGTCACCTGGCGCAACCGCAATCAGCAGCCCGCCGGAGGTCTGGGGATCAAAAAGCAGATCCTGCATCCTCTGGGAGACTTCGGCGCCGAACTCTACGAACGAGCCGCGAAAGCTCCTGTTGTTATAGGCACCGGCAGGTATCAACCCCATGGCCGCCCACTCCAGCGCCTCCGGGTACACCGGCACCTGTGCCGCCTTGATGCGTACCCCATACCCGGAATCCACGGTCATCTCGGCAAGATGGCCAAGAAAACCGAATCCGGTAATATCCGTACAGGCATGTACCGAAAAATCCTGCATGATTGCAGCGGCGGCCCGGTTCAACGTCGCCATTGCCGCCGTTACCCTCTCCGTCACCCCCTGGTCGGCAAGCCCAGCTTTGATGGCGGTGGCAATAATCCCCGTACCGATCGGTTTTGTAAGGACAAGGCAATCGCCGCACTGCAGGTTCCGTTTGGTCAGAATCCGGTCAGGGTGGATATAGCCGGTCACCGAAAGGCCATACTTCAGTTCACTGTCCTCCACGGTATGGCCGCCGACCAGCACGACCCCCGCTTCCCGCATCTTGTCCAGCCCCCCCTCGATGACCAGGCGCAGTACGGAG
>Ga0007792_10000490_pt1 | contig 14304 bp, 12 predicted proteins | sample CryBogmetaGMA6M_FD_60371 | JGI IMG/M metagenome (GOLD analysis project Ga0007792, IMG submission 60371) | Freshwater microbial communities from Crystal Bog, Wisconsin, USA - MA6M | ecosystem: Environmental > Aquatic > Freshwater > Lake | place: Crystal Bog, Wisconsin, USA | collected 2009-07-06
CGCCTCCACCTCCACCTCCACCTCCACCTCCACCTCCAGGGGCTCCTCCTGCACTTCTGAATCTATATCCAATATTTTCTGGATTAAATGCAGCTCCAGAATTATCATTATAAATATCATCTGTATTTGTTCCAGTACTAGATGAAAGAGGTAGCCCACCTTTGTCTGGTATATCCATGGAATTCTCGCTTCTGTTAAGAGGCTCTGATACTCCGTTAATAAAACTCCTAGCATCATTAAGCATTTGTTCTCTTAATTCTGCTGGAGTTCCAGCAAGCATTGAATCAAATGCTTCTTCATTTAATACTTCTACTGTATGTCCTTCGCGTTGATTCACATCATCTAATAAATTAGTTGGTACCTGTCCGAATATATTTTCTAAAGATCTAGTTACAATATCTTCTGGTAGGGCATCCGATCTAATTAATTCATCTATACTATCTAGATATCCATCTAATCCGCCGAATTTATTTATTAATTGTTCTCCTAATGCATTAAGTCCAGTAAGATGAAAACGTATTTCTTCTGTTTTTTCAAAATAGTCTTTTCGTGTCATAGCTCGTTCTACAGACGCATACTTACGCTCATCTTCATAAACTCTACTATTTGAAGGATATCTATTCGGAAAATTATTAACAGTATTAGTTGTAGAATATCCGCTGGATTCATCTGGATCATAATTTTCCTGTCCTTGAACTCCTAAAGGAGTCTGACCCATTCCTGGCGGCAGTGCTTGTAATCTTGCGGATCTTCTTGGTGCTAGTTTAACTGTCTGTCGTCCAACTGGTAATATTTCACTTTCTAAAGACGTATTTGAATTAGTTGTCATTTCGGCAAATGATGAAGAATCATCATATTTATATTCATTATTTTCTTCTCTTATTATTCGACGGGTTGTTCTATCTTTATTTTGCATTTCAGTTTTTTCTCGTGAGGCTTTTTCATATTCTGCAGCAGTTTGTTTTTTTTCAGCTTTTTGCTGAGCATATACTTCTTCTCTACGTAATATAGCATTTTGCCGTTTCCTAAGTATATTTTGAATGTTTGATTGCATTACAACATCCTTAACTTGTTTCAATCTCTCTGCTTTAGTTAGAGTAGTCGATGGATTCATATACATTAAATGCTCTTCTTCTTCTAACGGTGTAAAATCAATAATTTTTTCTTTTTTTGCTTGATTATCAAAACCAACATTAGGACCTCCTTGCATTTTAGGCTGAGCATCTTTTGATCTTAATCTAGATGAAATATTATTACTTTCAGTTGTATCAATTTTTTTCCGCAATTGGTCAGAACCAACATATGCATTGCTCATTGCAGATTGTTTTAATGCAGCTGCTTCAGGAGAGACATCTACCTCTTCATTTTCAACAGGTGTTTGAAATTCATCATTTTGAGTATAACTTGCCATTATTTATTTATATATATATTTTCTAAAGAAAGTATTACACAGAAATAAACTAATTAAAATCTATAATCTCACTGAACTTTTTTCTAAATTTTTCTTTAGGATCTTTTGCATGATGATTTACAAACAGAAATGAATATCGCTCATCTGTTGCGAATTTTATCATTTCTAAAAAATTCCGCTTCGTTATTCCTGGTGGACATAAATCTTCACATAGCAATTCAATCTCGTCATTACTTGACGGGAATATGATTAAGCCTTGACATTGCAAACGAATTATTCTAGGCACTTTGGTATATGACTGACTGCATATAATTGTAGAAATTAATGCATGGCGTCCAGCAGTTGCTAATCTACTTAATATATTTGATTTAATAAATACTTTCTCACTAATACAATCATCACATATAATTAATATTTTAGATTTTGCGGCTATATGTTTTATACCTTCTTTTTCTATCATCGCTGTATTGTTATCGACTATTTCATTTAATTTATCAATTGCACTTTCATCTAAGTTATCTATAATATGATCTTCTTTTAATTTTAAATGTTCTACTAGATCATCACTTTTAGCTGTTGGACTAAATAAATATACTTCATTGAAAAAGCCTTTCATAAATTCTTTTTTAGTTAGCATGTTGCCGACGACGTTACTCTTGCCACTGCCAGATTTTCCAATACATAAAGTCAAACTTGGAAATTTATTGATTATATCTGCCTGCATAAATGCTGACTGCGGTAAATCGCTTTTTTTTGTCTTGAGGGGCTTAATATCAATTGCTGAACCTTCTTCTTCATCTGATTCAGATTCTGATTCATCTTTGATTATTTCTTTAGTTATTTCTTTAGATTTTTTAGACATTTTAGACATTTAAATATACTTTTGTTTTTTTTTTAAAAAAATAAACTATTTCAATTCCATTTGTAATGTTTGCAAATTTAATTTTGCATCATTGAATGTTAATATACTAGTGTCCGTTGTCCATCTATTGGCTAATGTTACTTTATTTGCTTTATTCATAGCAGTTATTAAAGTATCTATATCATCTATATTATCATCTGCCATCAGTGAATGCTGGATTTGTGCTTCTAAGTCTGGATTTTCATACATTGCTTCAAGTAATGACATTTCATAGTCTGGGTCATTTCTATATGCTAGTCCTCGTTCTCGTGGTCCGACATTGTCAAATGCTACACGTCTAACTTGTCCAAGGGCTGTCATCTGATTATTTGCATTAAACATGCTTCCTTGAGTTGCATATATTTTTATATCATCAGGAGCAATGTGTTTTGCATATTCCTCTCCTAAATAAAAAAATGGATCCTTTGCAATACCAGAGAAACGTTCTTTATCTTTCTTTAACTGTCTTAAATATAATGGATTATCTAATGTATAGATGGCATCGGTTACTTCATCGAATTTATCCCATTGATTTAATTCATGCAATTGTTCTTTATCAGATAATATTAAATTTTCGGCTCCTGTATCCGTGCTGAACTCTGGGCGGATATATCCATAACCTTCTGTGCCAACTAATTTATGCGGATCAACATCTACCGTTGTGTCGGGTACTCCTTGCGGATCTTCAGGATCTTTAGGATCGCGTGGCTTTTCTCGCGGCACTCGTGGATCTTTTGGCTCTTCTGATGGTGGCAATGGCAATGGAATTGGAATTTTACGAGTTGTAACTCTGTTCCCTGGAGCATTAGGTCCTCTCATTACAGTACCACCAGGGCCTCTTGATGGTTCTGGAGGACCTCCCCCTCCTCCTCTTGTTCGTGACGGTCTGCCTGGTTGTAATCGCACTGGTGGCAAATTTGCTCCAGTTGCATCAATTGCTTCAACTGGTAAATTATTAACTACAGGAGCACCTGATGATGAAGATGATGCTGGAGCGGCTGCATCCCCTGATACTACAGGAGCCTCAGCACTTGAAGAACTAGCAGAGCCAGGATTATATGCTGAACCTCTTCCAGTGTTATAAAATTTCTGTTTTAGTTTCTCAAGAAATGCAGGATATTCGGCAGAATCTCGTGGGGGGATTGACTCACCATCTAATATCGCTTCCATCTCTTTCCTCCATTTTCCATTTTTAGACTGTCCGCCTACTGGTTTGTTCTTGCTACCCTTCCATATATCTGTCCATAGTCTGCTCCTTGCTGGACTATCTCGAACAACATTAGCTGGAGGGAGTTTCTGCTCATCTGATGCATCTTCTGGAAGCGGAATTTTTGCGGCTTCATGTGCTCGTTGGTTCATCATATCTTGTAAGCTTTGATTTTCAGTCCTGGATGCTTCAGCAGCAAATAAATCCATAAATGGTCTGATTTCTGGATCATTAGGGTTGCCGCCCTCTTGAATGTAATCTGCCAATGTGCCTGCTCCTTCAGGATAGGATGTATTATTATGAGCAGGTCCAAATGCATACTGCTGAATTTGCAACGGTGTTAAATCTTGAAATACTTCAGGATATGCTCTATTACGAAATGAATCTCTCAAGACTGGAGCCGTAATTAATACAGGTCCTTCCATATTCGGAAAACTTCGAAAAATCCTAGGCAATGCACGTGATACAGCTCTAGAGCCACCTTTTACAACGGCTCCGCCAACTCCTTCTGATTGAATAGCCGCTGGAAAAGTCAAGTCTTTACCTGTATATGTTTTATAATCATATAGGTAATCAGCCCAGTCATTGAATGCTTGTTCTGAAGGGAAATCCTTCAGATGATTATCTCTAAGTTTTGCGCGATTTGCTTCTTTTTCTTTAGTATAAATACCACTAGTTGAGCCAGGTCCTGTCAGAATTTTAGGACCTGTTCTAAGTTTTGATTTTCCAGAAAAATCAATGGTTTTTGTCCGTGGTGCTCCTGTAACTGTCTGCATTATTTATATATACATTCTCTAGAAAAGTATTTTAAAATATAAACGGGAGCCTTTTCTAATGAAAATGTTTATAATTTTTTTAAAGTATAAAAGGCTTTATTTCGTTTATATTTATATATTTCTTTTCTATAGAATGTATATATAATAAATAAAAATGTCTGAAGAAAAATCATCTGCACCGCAATCTAATTATTCTATGCTTGCCGACAATGGTATTCTCTATAGAGCACCGAGTCAATTGAGCTCCGTAGTTGCTAGAACTTATAAAAAAGAATATTCGCAACGTTCTGAGTACTCAGTAGGAGCTCCTGTTATCTTCGACTGGAATACTGGTACGTCCTATGTGGATCCTCAGACGGCTCTTTTGTCTTTTGATTTGGAATTAACAAACTCTCGGGCTTTTGCTATTAACTGTACTTGGGGGGGTGGTCTGGGGGGTTGCTCGTTGTTCGAGGAAATTAGAATCATCAGCAAAAATGGTATCGAAATTGATAGAACTTCCGATGCTGGTCTATTGGCTAAAGTATTATCTGATTGGACTATTTCCTCTGAGGGACGCCGCAATTTACAAAGTTGCGATGGCTACAGTACTACAGTTGCTGGAGTTGAAGCTGGCTTTACTGTGCCTGCTAATTCATCTGTTACTAGGTCTGTATCTATTCCTATAAAGGTTCTGTCTGGCTTTATGCGTCCTACCGTCACTGGAATGATGATTCCCGCTGGTCTTGCCAGTGGTCTTCGCTGGGAGATGAATCTGGCTCCTGCTAATAGATGCTTTCAATCTGAAACTGCTGGAGTTGCTGATGGCAATATTACATACAAAATCAAAAATCCTGAGATGTTACTCTATCTATCGGATTTGAATGACCCTACTCAGTCTAATCTGTTCAGTCAGTCGGCAAAGTCCGGGCTTGAATATAACTTTCCTAGTTTTTTCTCATCTAAAGTCAGCAATGGTCTGTCTAATAAAATTAACGAACAGCTGAAAAAAGCCGTTTCGCAAGCTAACAAATGTTTTGCCGTTGTGCTTGACAAGGGCGTTAATGATTATGAAAGTATTACTAACTCTGGCTTTCAGAGTTGCGAGGCAAGCCGCATTGCTGCATTCAATTGGAGATTAGGCTCTCAATTCTATCCTCTTGAGAAGGTAACCCGTACCACTGATTATTGGAATCTTGGAAATGCCTGTTTTAACCAGCTACGCAATATGGAATGGAAACCGAATCAAGTCGATTACAGTAATTTTATTGCTGGTGGCATGGCTATCGCTGGTACTTCACTTGATATGTCGGATAGAATTAATTTGTCGGGGAGTAAAATTAACAATAGTAGTGTCTTGGAGTTACGGCTTGATTTGTCAGCAACGACTGCGGTGGACGTTGTTTTATTCTTGCAATACACCGCTGAGACTCGCGTCTCTGGTAGCCGTTCAGTTTTGAAGATATAATCCAAACATTTCGATTGACTAAAATAAGCTTTTGCACACTCAAATATTTAGAATTTTACATTTTTACCATATAAGAAACATTTCATTTTAATTAGCATCCAGCATGTTCACCACGGTAAAATAGTACTCAAAATAATCGATATATTTGTAAAGGCTACTGCCTTTAGAAAGACTTTTTAGACTTTTTGGCTTATTTTTATATTACTTTTTAGAAAAAAGTATACTTAAATAAATATTAATAATATATATAATTGCTATAATATTAATACTTTAAAAACTATGGTTTTCTATAATTGCGAGTTATGTGCTTATGATACATTAAATAAAACTAGATATACAGAACATACTGCATCTCAAAAGCATATTAAAAATATTCAACTCGAAAAAAATTATCAATCAAAATTATATAAATGCGAACTCTGTCACTATGGAACTAATCAGAAGGGTAGTATTGGTCTTCATTGCAAAGCAGAATATCATATTAAGAAGCAGGGTCCTCGTGATTGGTGAGAGCAGCAGTCTCTGCATTTATTAAATGTTTCTTAGTGTGCATATGATGATACTTGTTCGTTTGTGTGTATTCAATATTGCAGCAAGGGCACATTATCAGTGCTCTATATTTTTCACGGAGTTTTTTATATGATTTAGCCATATAGGCATGGTTATCGTAGTTAGAAACAGTTCCGTTTTTTTTGGTATATGATTTCATAATTTATATAATTTAAAATTAGATTATATATATATAATTGCCTTTTCTTTAAGTATTATTTTCTATGATTAACCAATCATCTGTTTGTATAATTATCATGTCATCTGTTTGTATAATTATCATATCATCTGTTTGTATAATTAGTTTTGCTTGAAAGTTAAGGGTTACGGCTGCCATTTCTACCTAAAATAATTATACAAAACATCAAAATATATATAAAAAACAATCCACCCATGCCAACCCATCACCAACCATCCATCAAACTATCCACCTGTTTCTCCCCTATGGTATTTTTTTATTTATATATATTTAAAAATAAATAGAAGAGAAATGCCATAGGAGTATCAATGCCCTTAAACTATAAAATGAATAGGTGGATGGTAGTGGATGGTTGGAGGGTTAAAATGCAAATTGGCTATACAAAAATAAATCATCTGTTGTGTTGTATTTTTAGACAGATGAACACATGATTTTTTTATTTCCAGGCTGAATTTTTTTATAGCCTCCTCCATCCAACCCACCACCTAATTATACAATTATTCTGGTTCAATTGATTTAAATAAATTAATATCTGATGTATCTATTTTGTAATGAATTTTTAATTTTTCAAAATTATATAAATGACCATTGCAATGTTTATTTCGTTTTTTCGTAATTCCGTTTATGTTAAGATTAAATAATCGAACTCCGAATTGCACAAGAGATATATTATATTTTGTACCAGAATCATCCATGATACCAGCGTCTTTTGCCCAAACTTTAAACAGTTCATAAGCATCAGCTGTATTTAAATATAATTCAATTTCTAACAAATGATTGTATACCAGATACTCTACCCATTTTTCCAACGGAGAAATAGATAACTGTTTTAAGTCTTCTTGGTATTCAGTTGATGGTATAGGAATCTTGTGGAATTGGTCTAGATTAGGTAAATGTTTAAAATATTCATAGCACGTTTTGATTACATTAACTGATGCTAAGTATTCATGCATTGTATCAAAATACACAGTATCTCCTTTTTTACAGTCTGATGATCTAATAATCAAATTACGTCTATCTCCATTACTTGTAGTTATAGGTTCATCTTTATTTGTTGTTATGAGAAATCTATGGTAACTAGATATTGTAAACTGGTTGACCCCCTTGTTATTTATAGTCATAGAAGGGTCTGTGATTAATCCTTTGATAATTCCCTGAGCTCCAATGGTCTCTTTTTTACTCAGCTCATTTAGATTAATGAAAAAAGTATCTGCCATTATACCGTTGAACGGACCCCACACATCACGAGACGGAGTCGTAGTCTCGAAGACTTTTGATACTCCGAACATGTTTCGAATTAATTCAACAAGAGAGCCCTTGCCACTGCCTTCCTTGCTGATAAGAGTAGGACAGATACTTTTTATATGAGGGTATTGAATCATCTGTCCAATCCAGTTAATTAAATAATCAGTTACATCCTGTTGATAATTGCATAGCATGTGGATATGCTCAAGCATGAAATCTAATGCTGGCAAATGCTCATCATAATCAGTAACAGATTCCATTGCGAATGGTCTCCATATATTAAAAATATTTTTTGGACAGAGTGATACACATGGATATACAGCCATATCATCATATCTTCGGATATCTGGATGCTCATGTGAAATCCATTTATTAATAAACGGTTTAACCTGGAGACCACCCTTAGTATTTTGTTCTGTATAATTTAAATGATTATATGCAATTTTCAATTGCGATTCAGACATGATTATATTCTTATTGTCTGTAGAAGTTATATATATTGATTTATTAATAATTTTACAATGTGTTGTTTCAAAATCAAGATTAACTGTACTAAATGGTAAGCCAGTATCTTCAAGTTCTGCTGGTTCATATTTTAAATTATAATAATAATCAATGGGTTTCTCTTTAATTAGAATATTAAATCCAGTAACTATAGGTATTAATTCATTTAATTTATCTATTAATTTTGCAACACCGCCGAAAGCATCAACATTTTTTTTAAGTATTTTTATACCATCATATTCATATGTAAGTATTTTTAGTTCAGATTGTGGATGGTTACAGATTTTTGTATTATTAAATAAATAGTCAATTATATAACTAACTATTTCACATTCTTTATGCTGCAAATATATTGCGAAGAATGAAGCTATTAATTTATTTTTGTTTGATTTACTGCCCTGGACTATCTTTGAACGAGAGCATGTTTCATATAAATCTGGATTGGCTTCTATAATTATTTTAGCAATATTATATAATTCAGTTTGAAAAAGTTCAATGAAAGGATCTATCTTTATATTTAAATCAATTGAATTTTCCTTTTGCCATTCAAGGAATGATCCGAAAAACGCCAATCTAATAAATAATTTTTTAACGATAACAGGAGATATCTTATATATATCACCAAGTCTTGCGAGGATATCATTTCGATTCAATACATATTGTTCGACTGAATTACATGGTATATTATTAGATATACAGATATTATAAATAATAACTGGTTGTGCATTAACTAAATCTAAATCAATGTAATTATCTTTAATTAATGTATTGCGGATTTTGCCCCGTAGAGCAGTAAGACCTAAACATTTATTTGGATATGTTCGACCATATTTATGTTTTGATTTAGAATATGTAACAGCAATGCAATTCAATTTTTGTTTATATAAATCTTTATATAATTCCAACTGATGTTTTTCATTATTATATAACTGTGACGCGAGATTTTCACCGTATTTTGCTTTGTTGAAATATTCATGTAAATGTTCTGATTTGATTATAGTTTTTAAATCTATCATGCTTATCTGTTCCAGTAATGTAATTTTATCTAATATACAATTTTTTTTCATAATAGTAAGTGAAATCATTTTACTAGTAGCAATTATTTTAGTATTAGACATTTTCCGAATAATTATAATTATACATATTTGCAATTCTTTAAGTATTAAATAATGTATAATTATAATTATATATTTTTAGTAGTTCAGTCTGTATTCATGACAGGTTCATTATCAGAATCTGATTGATCTGATTGGTCTTTTATGACGATTGTTATGATTTGTTTTTTTCGCTTCGGTATCTTGATAGGTCTTGTTGGAGGCTGACGGCTCTTCCATTCAAGCCAGAGATTAAACTTTTTGAGTTCATCGGTCTTTGAGTCGTTTTCCATGTTTGTTATATATTCTAGATATTTTATTTAAGTATTTTTAAACTAATTAGTATATAAAGAACTGTCGATAGTAATTAAATAAGAAAATATAATAAAATGAAAGATTTTAGCAAATCAAAAATTTATGTTGTTAGATCACCTAATTCAAATGAGGTCTATATCGGTAGTACAACTCAACCTCTGTCTGTTAGGATGGGCGTACATCGTAGCAAATCTAATTCATGTTATTCAAAAACTATAATATCAGCAGGAGAAGCTTATATTGAGCTTTTGGAAGTCTGGCCGTGTAGTAATATTGAAGAATTAAGAGCCCGCGAGGGTCACCATCATCGGACTTTTCTGAATTGTATAAATAAAAATATAGCTGGTAGAACAGTCAAGCAGTATTATCTTGATAATTCAGCAAAAATAAATAAATATAAAAATGCAAAAAATGAATGTATCTGTGGTGGTAAATATTCAACATCAAATAAATCGCATCACGAGAACTCACTCAAACATCAGACATTCATACATCAAATGAAATCAACTAAGTAAGTTTTCAAATGCTGACTTCTCCTCAGCATTTTTAAATTTACGATAAGCAAGCCCCTCAAGAACCGAATTAGACATATATGTTGCAATTTTCTTTAAGATATTAAGATTAACATCCTGGCTGTGTATATGAGTTAGATATGCATGTCTCAAAATGTTAGTTGAAATCAACTTCGGTTCGAACTGCTGGAACAGTTTATGTAAGCGTTTGCTAAAATCAAAGTAAATATTGCCATCTGAGTTTTTAAAAACAAGCTCGCCGATAACACACGAAGACACTTTATACCAAGCATCAATAGCCTCACGGACTAAACTATAATTGAAATAAGGACTCTCATCGTTAGAATTCAAATCAATAGTCAAAGGTCCATGTGATTTAATAGTCTTAAAATTATAATATATTAATTTAGAAGGCATTCCATTATTGATAATTAGATAATTGAATTTCTTGCTCAATTTTACAGATGAATCGGCAACTTTTAAATATTTATAATCAAGTCTCCGAGGAGGAAGAGCCGTCAGCAAAGTATAAAGTAACTGGTCTTCTGCTGACAAATTTATGATATCCATATTCAAAATCTCAGACCAATCAATATAATTAACTAATTCAGATTTAGATAGAAGGTTAGCCCCCTTGACAACATCTGATTGCTTTTTGCACTCCATCATTAGTTCAGCATATTTATTAATTAATTCTGTATCAAAATTTAACCGTCTTGTTATAGAGACAATAGATTTATAATATTGCATTTTGGTATTTATATTTTTATATGTTAAATTTATATAATTTTGAATAACTGGAACATCTTTCAAAAACAACATGTCTGGTTGCATTGGTTCATTTGTTATTTTATCAGATAGTCGGCGGATATTATCGAGATAACGTTTTAATGTTGAAACTTCAACTGCTGGAGCATCAGCATTAACTAAATTAACAGTAGGTAATTCAATGCTCTTTACTAGAGAGCATAAATCTACCATAGGAGTTTCATTAACTTCAATAGGCTTCTCAGCAATCGTCTGATGAGTTTCAACATCCATTGGAATTTCAATTCCATGGAAATTAGCCATCGGAATATCAGCATCTTTTTTTAGTTTTCTATTTTTAGATTTAGATTCTTTCTGCTTGAGGAGATATGCAACAGGATCTTTTTCTTTGAGAGCCAGTCGATACTTTTTCATCTGTAAAGACTTTTTTGATTTTTGGTTATTTGAAATATCAGTCATAATTGTCTGTTCTATATATATACTACATACAAATAATTTTATTTTTAAGTCTAAATAAATAAAAAAAAATATAAAATATAAATATAAAATAATTAAATATGCCTGTAAAATCTAAAATAGTAAAAATTAAGATTGTTAAACCTAAGGCATCTCCAAAGGCTAAGGTTCCGCCTAAAGTCAAGGTTAAGGCATCTCCAAAGGCTAAGGTTCCACCTAAACCTAAGACTAAGATTATAAAGATACAAGTACCGCCATTACCATCAAAATTGCCTGCTGAATTTTATCCACCTAAAATGCCAAAGAGTAAGGTTCCGAAATTAAATAAACCAAAAAAAGTAAAAATTAAGATTGTTAAACCTAGAACATTTGAAGAAGTATTTAAATTCGATAATTTAAAATTTATATCAGATGATATGAAAACCAAATTAAAAGAAAAAATAATAACCAATAAACAATTAAATATAGCAACATTTAAACAATCAGAACCAAAAAATTATAAGATGGTTACCATCTCTACTGAAATACCAAATAAAATAGATGTAAATGCAGCAATTCGGAAATTTGAAGAGCATAATGCAAAAATTGCAGACACTAGACTTAAAAAATTATTAGTTCAATATAATGATATTGCTGATAAACTAGACTATATTTATGACCAGGAATTTACCAACAAATATCGGAAAGATGCTATAGATATGATAGTATCTAAATTACCTGGAGATTATTTTAAAAATAAAATTAAAACATTTCTAACTAAAAAAACAATAAAATATGATGATGACAAATATATTGATTTAATGGTTCTTAGAACACAGTTAGAGGCTGAATTAAAACGTATACAGACCAAAATAGATAAATCTCCAACATTTATGAGAAAAGATAGATTTCAAGAAGATTAGAGTTACTTTTTAGAAAAAAGTAATACAAAAAATATATTATAATGTAGATTTATTAATTAAAAATTCATATGCTCTATTTATCTCTTTAAAGATAGTATCATCACCGTCATTTTTATCTGGATGATATATGAGGGCTAATCGTCTAAATTCTTTTTTAATTAAATTAATATTTGTTTCTGTAGGATTTAAATTAGCTCCATGTTTATTTAATATTTTAATATATTTTTTAGAACTATGAGAAGGTGCTGATACATCTGCATCATCTTCTTTAGGTTTTGGATATTGCCATTCTTCTTCCTTAAGCAAATTAATACCTTCAATCTCAGTTTTTAATTCTTCGATTTCTTTATAAATTTTATAAGCCTTTGGATATGGCAATGTTATATGAGAGTTACCATCAGTTTGTATATAATTTTTATATTCTTCTGGTAATAATTTAAATATAATATCAGATTTGTTATCTAAATATTCCATAACATCATTTCGAACATGTTCATCAGACCAAATCAATACTGAATAAGTTGCATAGTAAAAACGAATATCATTGATAAACGTATCTAATTTTACACCAGTAGCTAATTTTATTTTTTTAATTTTACCACGCACAGGAGGACTTCCGTGTTCTTGAGCATACTTAAAATAATTTTCAATTTTTTCATATATTTTACAAGATTTACCAAAATATTCAAAATCCATATTGGCTCTATTTGCTGATTGATAATCTAAAATATTACCCATAACATCAAGGTGTTCTTTCATATATTTTAAATATTTATTATGAGCCTCTTCATTATAATTATATATAAATTTATCATCTGGATATAATGCCTCAGATTTATATTTGTAATGATAATTCTCTACATCTTTTTCAATTTGACGAATATCAACTTGAGCAATAACTGGAGCAACAACTGGAGCAACAACTGGAGCAACAACTGGAGCAACAACTGGAGGAGAAATATTATTTTTATCTTTCAATTTTTGTCTATATGTTCTCATGGCTAGTGCTTTGGCTGTTCTTTTTTCTGCAGGAGTCATTCTTGGTTTTTTGGATTTAACTATTATTTTGGTTTTAATATTTTCATTTTTTTTAATTTCAGACATAGATTTAAGTTCAGGAACTTTACTCGTTGGTAACTCAGGAGGATAAAATTCAGGTGGTAGTTTTGATGGTAATGGTGGAGGCTTTTTTTTAATAATTTTAATTTTTCTAGTTTTGATTTTTTGCTCTTGTTCTGGTTCTGGTTCTAGTTCTACTTCTGGTTCTACAATATCAAGATCTATTAATTTAAGTTTTGGATATAAAATTGGAATAACTTTTATTTTCTGATTATACGGTCTATCAGAGTATTTTGGATTTTGCTTTAATATTGTAGCAGATTTATTATACATATTTTTAAATTCTGAAGGTATTCTATTGTTTAACAAATTTTTTTGCTCTTCAGATAGAACATTATATACTAGTTTTAAATCTTCATCAGCAACCAATGTAGATATGGTTTCTCCTTTGAAAGATACACTAGATATGCTATCTAAAACTCCATCAAGTGTTTCCATAAAATTAGATTTATTTTCTATATAGATTCTAAGTTTTTCAATATTTGCTGAACTATCTTCTATTTGATTTAATGACCATAATACATCAGCAAAAAAATCAATATATTTTTTACGTAAATTTTCATTAGTTAATGATGATTTATAATTTTCTTTATAGTATATTTTGACTGCTTTTTTGACATCTGATAATGTAGACATTTTATAATTATTATGTAGATAAAAAAAATAGATAATCTACGCGATTTATATTATATAATTATATATTTATTTCTTTAAGTATCTTTTCTATAATTATATTTTAATATATTCATTTAAAATGAATAGAATAAAAAGCGCAAGTGGTGGGGAGACGTAAAAAAAGCCCAGCATGACAACATCGAAAAAAGTAAAAAGACCGTCAAAGACTGAAGAGAAAAAAGCACAAGAAAAGCAGACCAAAAGATAAAGGCAGGAGCCTTACC
>Ga0007792_10000492_pt1 | contig 14281 bp, 13 predicted proteins | sample CryBogmetaGMA6M_FD_60371 | JGI IMG/M metagenome (GOLD analysis project Ga0007792, IMG submission 60371) | Freshwater microbial communities from Crystal Bog, Wisconsin, USA - MA6M | ecosystem: Environmental > Aquatic > Freshwater > Lake | place: Crystal Bog, Wisconsin, USA | collected 2009-07-06
AGCGCCTGTCACGTCAGTCGTACGGAAGTAGAACTGAGGACGGTAGTTGTTGAAGAATGGTGTGTGGCGGCCGCCTTCGTCTTTAGACAACACATAGATCTCAGCCGTGAAGTGAGTGTGTGGCTTGACTGAAGATGGCTTGCACAGCACTTGGCCGCGCTGCACGTCTTCGCGCTTTGTACCGCGCAACAAAATACCCACGTTGTCACCAGCTTGGCCTTGGTCCAGCAATTTGCGGAACATCTCCACGCCTGTACACGTTGTCTTTTGTGTATCAACGATACCAACGATTTCAATCTCTTCGCCGACCTTGATGATGCCGCGCTCGATACGACCAGTCACCACAGTGCCGCGGCCAGAGATCGAGAACACGTCTTCGACTGGCATCAAGAAAGCACCGTCCACTGCGCGCTCAGGCGTAGGGATGTAGCTGTCCAGAGCTGCGGCCAACTTAATGATCGCCTCTTCGCCCAAAGGACCCTTGTCGCCTTCCAGCGCCAATTTGGCAGAGCCATGGATGATTGGGGTGTCGTCACCTGGGAAATCGTACTTGTCGAGCAACTCGCGCACTTCCATTTCGACCAGTTCCAACAACTCAGTGTCGTCAACCATGTCGCATTTGTTCAGGAACACGATGATGTAAGGCACGCCCACCTGGCGAGCCAACAAGATGTGCTCGCGCGTTTGTGGCATTGGGCCGTCAGCAGCGGAACACACCAAAATAGCGCCGTCCATCTGAGCAGCACCCGTGATCATGTTTTTCACATAGTCAGCGTGGCCTGGGCAGTCAACGTGTGCGTAGTGACGGTTTTCAGTCTCGTACTCAACGTGCGCTGTGTTGATCGTGATACCACGTGCTTTTTCTTCGGGAGCCGCATCGATTTGATCGTATGCCTTAGCTTCGCCGCCGAACTTGGCTGACAGGATCGTTGTGATCGCCGCAGTCAAAGTTGTTTTGCCGTGGTCAACGTGTCCAATAGTGCCCACGTTCACGTGTGGCTTGGTACGTTCAAATTTTCCTTTTGCCATTTCATTTTCTCCAAAGAGCAGTGCCCGTGTACAGGTTTTATGTCTGCACGATGCTGCTGATTCGCCCCGCACGGGTGACAGGGCGGCGCATCGTCGCAGACAGGAAGGTTCTAATCAGTCGAATTAATTAGAGGGGACAGAGCAAATTTACCTACGCAAATTCGATCAGTCCCACTAGGTTTACTTAGCGCGTGCTGCAACAATGGCTTCAGCAACGTTACGTGGAGCTTCAGCGTAGTGCTTGAATTCCATCGTATAGGTTGCACGGCCTTGTGTCATCGAACGCAAAGTGGTTGAGTAGCCAAACATTTCAGACAGCGGCACTTCGGCTTTGATTGCCTTGCCGCCACCGACCATGTCGTCCATGCCCTGCACCATGCCGCGACGTGAGGACAAATCGCCCATCACGTTACCAGCGTAGTCTTCAGGCGTCTCAACTTCCACGGCCATCATTGGCTCCAGAATAACGGGCTGGGCTTTGCGGCAACCTTCTTTGAAACCAAAGATGGCTGCCATTTTGAAGGCCATTTCGTTCGAGTCCACATCGTGGTACGAACCGAAGTGCAATGTCACTTTAACGTCAACAACTGGGTAGCCAGCCAAAACGCCTTGCCCCAAAGCTTCGATCACGCCTTTTTCCACTGCAGGGATGTATTCGCGAGGAACCACACCGCCCTTGATGGCGTCAACGAATTCGAAGCCTTTGCCTGGCTCTTGTGGCTCAACCTTGAGCACCACGTGACCGTATTGACCTTTACCACCGGACTGACGCACGAACTTGCCTTCGGCATCTTCGACAGTCTTGCGGATGGTTTCGCGGTAAGCCACTTGAGGCTTGCCCACGTTGGCTTCAACACCGAACTCACGCTTCATGCGGTCGACAATAATTTCCAAGTGCAATTCGCCCTGGCCGCCAATGATGGTCTGGCCAGACTCTTCGTCGGTTTGCACGCGGAAAGAAGGATCTTCTGCAGCCAAGCGAGACAAAGCCATACCCATTTTTTCTTGGTCAGCCTTGGTCTTAGGCTCAACAGCCTGACGGATCACGGAGTCTGGGAACACCATGCGCTCCAAAGTGATCACGGCTGCTGGATCGCACAAGGTCTCACCCGTGGTGACGTCTTTCAAACCCACGCAAGCAGCGATGTCGCCAGCGCGGATTTCGTCGACTTCTTCACGGTTGTTGGCATGCATCTGCACAATACGACCGATACGCTCCTTCTTGCCGCGCACAGGGTTGTACACCGTGTCGCCCTTTTTCAGAACGCCAGAGTAAACGCGCACGAAAGTCAGCTGACCCACAAATGGATCGGTCATCAACTTAAATGCCAAAGCTGAGAATTTTTCGTTGTCATCCGCTTTACGGATCACTTCTTTTTCATCCTCGTCAAAGCCCTTGATGGCTTTCACGTCCAATGGAGAGGGCATCAATTCAATCACAGCGTCCAACATACGTTGCACGCCCTTGTTCTTGAACGCTGTGCCGCACAACATGGGCTGGATTTCACTGTTGATGGTGCGCACACGCAGGCCGTGTGTGATTTCTTCTTCAGTCAAGTCACCTTCTTCAAGGTACTTGTTCATCAACTCTTCCGATGCTTCAGCCGCAGCCTCAACCATCTTTTCGCGCCACTCTTTAGCCAATTCCACCAAGTTGGCTGGAATCTCTTCAAAAGTGAACTTCATACCTTGAGACTCTTCGTCCCAAATGATGGCCTTCATTTTGCGAAGGTCAACCACGCCGATGAAGTTTTCTTCAGCGCCGATTGGGATCACGATTGGCACAGGATTGGCCTTGAGGCGCAATTTCATCTGCTCCACGACCTTGAAGAAGTTGGCGCCAGTACGGTCCATCTTGTTTACAAATGCCAAACGAGGCACCTTGTACTTGTTAGCTTGACGCCACACGGTTTCGGATTGGGGCTGAACGCCACCCACCGCACAGTAAACCATGCAAGCACCGTCGAGCACGCGCATGGAACGCTCAACTTCAATCGTGAAGTCAACGTGGCCAGGGGTGTCAATGATGTTGATGCGGTGGTCAGCAAAAGAGCCGTCCATGCCCTTCCAGAAACAAGTGGTCGCAGCAGAAGTGATCGTGATGCCACGCTCTTGCTCTTGCTCCATCCAGTCCATGGTGGCGGCGCCATCATGCACTTCACCGATCTTGTGGTTCACACCAGTGTAAAAAAGAATACGCTCTGTCGTCGTGGTCTTACCGGCATCAATGTGCGCGGAAATACCAATGTTGCGATAGCGCTCAATGGGGGTATTGCGGGCCATGTTTTACCTTTGAATTTAGAAGCGGAAGTGGCTGAACGCCTTGTTGGCTTCGGCCATGCGGTGAACTTCGTCACGCTTTTTCATGGCACCGCCGCGGCCTTCAGACGCTTCCAACAATTCATTGGCCAAACGCAAAGACATAGACTTTTCACCGCGCTTGCGAGCAGCTTCTTTCAACCAACGCATGGACAAGGCCAAGCGACGGACAGGACGCACTTCAACTGGCACTTGATAGTTAGCACCACCCACGCGGCGGGACTTAACTTCCACCATGGGTTTGACGTTGTTGATTGCAACAGTGAACAGCTCGACCGGGTCTTTACCCGACTTCTGCTCGATTTGCTCCAAGGCACCATAAATAATGCGCTCGGCAACAGCTTTTTTGCCGCCCTCCATGATCACGTTCATGAATTTGGACAGCTCAACATTACCGTACTTAGGATCCGGCAAGATTTCACGTTTAGGGACTTCGCGACGACGTGGCATATTTCACCTCTTATTTGCTTCAGTTGGCATCTTCATCAGACACCGCAAAAACCATTTTGGTTTTCACTTACTCGACCCACAACGGGTCACTACGCTGATTCACCGCGCCACGCGGGAAACAGCACCTATTTACTCAAAAAAACCAGCTACTTACTTAGCCTTAGGCTTCTTAGCGCCGTACTTAGAACGCGATTGCTTACGGTCTTTAACACCTTGCAAGTCGAGCGAACCGCGCACGATGTGATAACGCACACCAGGCAAATCCTTGACACGTCCACCGCGCACCAGAACCACCGAGTGTTCTTGCAGGTTGTGGCCTTCACCGCCGATGTACGAAATAACTTCGAAACCGTTGGTCAAGCGAACTTTGGCGACTTTACGAAGCGCAGAGTTAGGTTTTTTAGGCGTTGTTGTGTAAACGCGGGTACAGACGCCGCGGCGTTGCGGCGAATTTTGCATCGCAGGGCTTTTTGACTTGGTCGTTTCGACCTCGCGCCCCTGACGCACCAGTTGATTGATGGTTGGCATTGAAAAACGTCCCTAAACGTTTGAATTAAAAAGAAAACGTGAATCCCTTCGGAGATTCCGAAAAGCCTTCTAGTGTATCAGCATCCGGGGGGTGAGGCAAACCTAGTCCGAAATGCCTCACATGACACTTACTTGACCCAAAGACGTACGGCATCCCAGGCTCGCCCCATGAAGCCGGCTTGCTCGACGGGCTCCAACACCCACAAAGGCACGTCAACCAAGGGTTTTTGGTCCAATGTAACTTTCAGGGCGCCAATGACTTGGCCGCGGTTGAGCGGCGCCACCAAGGGATCGGGACGCGCGACTTGGGTTTGGATGCGGCCCACGGTTCCGGCGGGTACCGCTACCACGATGGGCGAGAAACGGCCCAGCTTGACCGTATTGGTCCGGCCTTTCCACACATTGGGCGTTACCACGGCTTGGTTGGCGTCGAATAATTTGACCGCATCGAACGCGGTGTAACCCCAATTCAGTAACTTTTGCGTTTCCGTTGCGCGGGCATTTTCGCTTGAGGCGCCCAACACGATGGACAACAAACGGCGCTGCCCCACGCCAGGCGCATCGCGCTTGGCGGTCGCAATCAAGCAATACCCAGCCGCCTCGGTGTGGCCTGTTTTCAGACCATCGACGCTAGGGTCTCGGAACAAGAGCAAATTGCGGTTGTTTTCATTGGCCGCTGGGGTACCGGGGTAACGATATTTTTTGATGGCGTAGTAACCCACGTACTCAGGGAAGTCTTGCATCAAGCGGCCAGCCAAGATACCCAAGTCACGCGCCGTCGTGGTGTGCCCTGGCTCGGTCAACCCTTCAGGGTTCTTGTAGCCGGTGGACTTCATGCCCAGCACGACGGCTTGGGCGTTCATCATTTGCACAAAATGCGCCAACGTGCCGCCCACCCCTTCAGCCAGCGCCATGGTGGCATCGTTGCCCGATTGAACAATCATGCCCTTGATCAGGTCCTCGACCGGCACTTTCATCTTGGGGTCAATGAACATGCGCGAACCGGGCATCTTCCATGCCCGCTCACTCACCCCAAAGGTTTGTTGCAAGTTGATTTTTTTGGCCTTGAGCGCATCAAACACGATGTAGGCCGTCATCAGCTTGGTCAGCGAGGCGGGCTCAATGGGCTTGTCAGCGTCCAGCTCGGCCAGCACCTGCTGCGCCGTCAAATCCACCAACAAATACGCACGTGCGGCGACTTCTGGCGGCTGAGGCAGCTGCGCCCACGCAGAAAGCACGTACGCCATGCTCAAAGAAATGCCAACAAATGTGGAGCGCAGGAATCGTGTCATGGCTGTCTTCAAATGGAAAAGTGAGTCAGCAATTTAGTGCGCTCGTGGACGAAACCCCCACCCAGCCCTGCAGGGCTTAGCTCTGCAGATGGCGCACCACTAAATTTTTGAGAAGCGGCAATTGTCCATGAAAGAAATGACCGCCACCTGGCACCACCGTCACCGGCAAACTTTGCGGACGCGCCCATTCCATCACGCTCGCCAGCGACACGGTGTCGTCTTGCTCGCCGTGAACGATTAAGGTCTTCTCATGCAGCTCAGGTGCAATCGGCGCCACAGTAAAGCGCTGCGCCGCAGTACCCACAAACACCACCTTGTCAATCGTGCGAAGGGGGTGCAGCTCAGCCAAAGCGTGGCTGGCCACGAAGGAGCCAAATGAAAACCCTGCGATCACCAAGGGGCCCTGAGGCGCCACTTGCTCAACCACTCGCACGAAGTCGCGCGCCTCTCCCGCGCCTGCATCGTGCTCCCCGGCAGAGCTGCCGACCCCGCGGAAGTTAAAGCGCACCACCGTCCAGCCGCACTGCACCAACGCGCGCGCCAGTGTTTGCACCACTTTGTTGTCCATGGTCCCGCCAAACAAGGGGTGCGGGTGCGCCACGATGGCCACACCGCGTGACACGCCCTCGGGCTCATCACGCAGGGCTTCGATCGCGCCAGCTTCGCCTTGCAGCGAGATTTTTTGAGTCTGTGAATTCATGTGCGTCTCATCGACCCACTTGGGCGGGCAGCACCAAACGATCCACGATGCGGCCGTTTTTCAAATGGCTCTCGACGATCTCACTCACATCGTTTTTGTCCACCATGGTGTACCAAACGCCTTCTGGATACACCACCGCGACTGGTCCGCCTGCACATCGGTCCAAGCAGCCTGCTTTATTGACCCGTACGCCGCCGACACCGGCCAAGCCCGCCGCTTTGACCTGCGATTTGCAATGCTCAAACGCTTCTTGGGCGCCATGGCTGGCACAGCAATCTTGGTTGTTGTCGCGCTGATTCAGACAGAAAAAAATATGGTGTTTGTAGTAGGGCTGTTGGGTCATGGGCTAATTTTAAGTTCGGTCACGGCGCTCTTGCGTCAACTGCAACAACGCCAACAACATCACGGCATATGGCCAAAGCCAACCCAACCACTGCACCAAGCCGTGGAAGCGAATAAAACGCCCCTGCTCCCACGTCTGCAAGGTTTGCGCAAAATAGGCGCTTTCGGGTGACTGGTTTAGCAAACTTTGCTGCACCAACACGGACAGCAACAAAAATGCCCAAGCCGTGCGCGCAGAGAACGGCAAAAAAACAAGCCCCCCCAACACGCCAAATCCTAGGCCCAACATCACCGGCAAAGTCAGCCAAGCCCACGCATGTAAAGGGCCATAACTCAAGGCGGCTGACAAGGCGCTTCCACCCAAAGCCAGGCCCAGCAGAACACTCAGATACATCAAGCGCTGACCAGCTTGGCGGATGACGCCGAACCCCAGCAAGCAAGGCACGAGCAAGCCCAGCATCACACAGAGCAATTCAGCGCCTGGTAGCAAAGGCTCCAACTCGAATGCGCGCAGTGGAATCCAATTCTCAAAAGGGGTCGCCTCAAACGCGCTGGTGAGCGCGTCTTCCACACGCTCCCAGACCTGCCCCAAACCCAAAGGGACGCTCACCGGAAACAACAACGCCACGGGCCACATCGCCATCAACACCAGCGCCATGTAGGCATCCCGCACAAACCAACGCGCACGAAACTGGCTCCAGCGACGGAGCAACCCCAAAAGCTCAAGTGAGTTGGCCAGCACAGCCCCGAGCCAAGCGCCCAAGGTGTTCAGCAAAAAATCCGCCAGTGACGGGACGCGCGCGGGCAAATAGCTTTGCAAGCCCTCCATCGTCACCGACAACCCGGCGGCGGCCAGGGTTGAAACGATCACCACACGTGTGCGCCACCCCATGCGCATGGCACTCAGGGTCAGCAAAAAGCCCAAAGGCGCATAGCCTAAAACGTTAGACACCACGTCAAACCCCAGCCAATACTTAGGCCAAGGCGCGGTCAAAAATGACCAAGGTGCTAGGCCTTGATCACGCCAATGGTCAAAGGGGTAAAGGCTGGCGTAGACGATCAACGCCACGCAAATTTGCGAAAGGGGCCAGGCGGATGTTTTACGCATGGACCTCGCCTACTTTAGAAAGGTTTGACCACCACCAAGATCACGGCAATGGTCAGCAGCACCACCGGAACCTCATTGAACCAGCGATACCAAACATGGCTGCGCGTGTTGGTGTGCGCCTCAAACTTACGCAGCAATCGGCCGCAGCCGTGGTGATAGCCAAGCGCCAGCAACACGATGGTCAGCTTGGCGTGCATCCAGCCATTGCCTGGGCCCATACCGATGCCAACGCCCAACCAGAGCCACAAACCCAACCCCACAGCCGGCAACATCAATAGCGTGGTGAAGCGCATCAACTTGCGTGCCATCAGCAACAAGCGCGCCTCTTCAGACACAGATTCAGGTGCGACTTGGGCCAAGTTCACAAAAATTCGCGGCAAATAAAACAGGCCCGCAAACCAGCTGGCAACGAAGATGATGTGAAAAGATTTGATCCAAAGCATGCGCCCAGTTTAGCCTCGCCAAAAAAAGCCCGACACAAGGCCGGGCTAAGTCACCCTGTGCTGTCACGCACAAGGCGCCCGCTTAGGGAGGAAAAGCGGGGGGCAGCAAGCTGCCCAGAAATAATCTATCAAACACGCCCGACTCCATCAATGGGGGTAACACCGCACATTTCGCACAGGTGACACGCACAAACGGGCACAATTTCACCCATGCAACATCCCTTCGCCCCCTTCCCCGCCAACCGCCCACGTCGTCTGCGTCGTGACGACTTCACGCGCCGTTTGGTGCGCGAACACGCTTTGAGCGTGAATGATTTGATTTACCCCGTCTTCGTGCTCGAAGGCGAAAATCGTCGTGAGGCTGTGGCCTCCATGCCTGGCGTGGACCGTTTGAGCCTTGATTTGCTTCTGCCCGTGGCAGAGCAATGCGTGAAGCTCGGCATCCCTGTGATGGCGCTGTTCCCTGTGATCAGCAGTCACCTCAAAACACCCGATGGCCTAGAAGCCACCAACCCCGACGGCCTCGTACCCCATGTGGTGCGCGAGCTAAAAAAACGTTTCCCTGAACTCGGCGTGATGACCGATGTGGCGCTCGACCCCTTCACCAGCCATGGTCAAGATGGCTTGCTGGACGACACAGGCTACATCCTCAACGATGAAACCACCGCCATGTTGGTCAAACAGGCGCTGACACAGGCCGACGCTGGTGTGGACATCGTGGCCCCCAGTGACATGATGGACGGGCGCATTGGCGCCATTCGCCAAGCATTAGAAGCAAAAGGCCTGATCCACACGCGCATCATGGCCTACAGCGCCAAGTACGCGAGTGCGTTCTACGGCCCTTTCCGTGATGCGGTGGGCTCTGCCGCCAACCTCGGCAAGAGCGACAAGAAGGTCTACCAAATGGACCCCGGCAACACCGACGAGGCCTTGCGCGAAGTGGCTCTGGATATCGCCGAAGGCGCCGATATGGTGATGGTCAAACCTGGCATGCCCTACCTAGATGTGGTGCGCCGCGTGAAAGACGAGTTCCACGTCCCTACCTTTGCCTACCAAGTCTCAGGCGAATACGCCATGCTCAAAGCCGCCGCACAAAACGGCTGGCTAGACCACGATGCGGTGATGATGGAAAGCCTGCTCGCCTTCAAACGTGCTGGCGCAGACGGTGTGCTCACCTACTTCGCGATCGACGCCGCCAAGAAACTGCACGGTCTGTCTTGACCTGTTAAATGTCAAGCCAAATGCTGGGCAAAAAATGCCAAGGTGCGTTCTAGCGCCAACTTGGCCGACGCCTCTTGGTACGCGCCACGGTGGTCACAGTTGAAACCATGGTGAGCTGGGTAAAGATACAACGCCACCTCAGGGTGTGCGTGTTTGAACTTCTCAACGGTTTCCAACGGAATCCAATGGTCATCCTCAGCGTAATGCGCCAGCACAGGGCAATGGGGATGACGGGCGATTTCTTCGTCCGTGGTCGAACCGCCGCCGTAGTAAGGCACCGCAGCACTTAGGCCTTTGACCCCACAAGCCGCACGCCACGTGAGCAAGCCGCCCCAGCAATACCCAACGATGCCCACCTTGCCGCCACTGGTCTTCCCCGCGTAATCGACCGCGGCCTGGATGTCGGCCATCACACCAGGAGCGGGCAAGGCTTCTATCGCTGTTTTGAGCACCATGCCGGCTTGCATATCCTCGGGTGTGTAGCCCAAGTCCACGCCGTGTTTGGCTCGCTGAAACGTCGCGGGCGCCACGGCCAAATAGCCTTGTGCCGCATAGCCATCCGCGACTTCGCGAATGTGCGCGTTCACGCCAAAAATTTCTTGCACCACCACGACGGCGCCTTTGGGCTTGCCTTTGGGTTGAGCAACATAGGCGGGGAATTCAAAGCCATCGGCGGCATGGAGTCGAACGGGCATAGCAGGTCTCTCTTGAAGTTTATGGAAGCAACTATCAAACAGGTTACTCGTTTTTAGAACAGTTCGTGTATCGTTCAATTCCACCCAACCCAGCGCCTAGGAGTCCCCCTTGAACCCCGTTCTCTTAATTACAGGCGCCAGCCGAGGCATTGGTGCCGCAACCGCAGTTCTGGCGGCTCAACACGGTTGGACTGTGGCTGTGAATTACGCCACCCACGCAGCGGCAGCCGACGCGGTCGTGAAGCAAATTCAAGAGGCGGGCGGCAACGCCCTCGCCGTCCAAGCCGACGTGGGTGATGAAGCGCAAATCTTGCACATGTTCGCGGAGATCGATGCAAAGTTGGGTCGCGTGTCGGGCTTGGTCAACAACGCAGGTGTGGTGGACGTCACCGCCAAAGTGGAGAACATGAGCTGGGCCAGATGGGAGCGCATGATGCGCATCAACGTACTCGGCTCATTCGCTTGCGCCCGCGAAGCGGTGCGTCGCATGAGCACGGCCAATGGTGGCACAGGCGGCAGCATTGTGAATGTGTCTAGCGCGGCGGCCCGCTTGGGTGCACCGGGTCAATACGTGGACTATGCGGCTGCCAAGGGCGCGATTGACGCCTTCACCATCGGTTTAGCCAAAGAAGTGGCGGTCGACGGCATTCGTGTCAACGCCGTGCGACCTGGGCTGATTGACACCGACATCCATGCCTCAGGCGGCCTGCCCAACCGCGTGCACGATTTGGCGCACTTGGTACCCATGCAGCGCGGTGGCACGGCCGAAGAAGTGGCACAAGCCATCGTGTGGCTGCTCAGCGATGCCTCGAGCTACACCACCATGAGTTTGATGGAGATTTCAGGCGGTCGCTAAAGGGGTTGTCCGCCAAAACCAGCCGCCAAGGCTTGGCGCAAATAATCCACAAACGCCGTCACCGCACGCGGCACATGCGGCGAATATGGGCGGATGGCATAGATCTGATCCGCAAATGCCCCGACCAAGCGCCAATCTGGCAACACCTGGACCAGCTTGCCCTGCTGCAGCAAAGTTTGTGCACTGAAATCGGGCAACAAGGCAATGCCCAAACCCGTCACCGCCGCCTCGCGCAAGGCCTCGCTGTTGTTTGCAGCAAGTTGCCCCGCCACGGGAACCGTGATGCGCTCGCCGCTGGCTTTGGCCGTGTGCCGCTCAAAGGTCCAAGTCGGTGTGTCGGGTGCGCGCAAGTAGTGCAGGCAGTTGTGACTCTCCAGATCAGCGGGCGTTTGCGGCTTGCCTGCACGGCGCAAATAGCTTTTGCTCGCCACCAGTACCGAGTGCGTGCTGCACAGCGTCCACGCCACATGCGTATCAGGCGGGCGGGCGGTGTGACGTATCGCCAAGTCAAAGCCCTCGGTCGCCAAACTGCTGAGCCGATCTGACATGTCGAGCTCCAAACGTACCTCTGGGTAAGCGCGCAAAAACTCAGTCAACCGCGGCGCCAATTGCTGGCGCGCAAAAGCCACCGGAGCGGTCACGCGCAGCAAACCACTGGGCACACCCGCCAAATCGCGCACGTGGGCAAAACTTTGTTCAATCTGCTCAAACGACGCGCGCGTGTCGTCAACCAAACGTTGACCCGCTTCGGTCAAACGCACGCTGCGTGTGGTGCGTTGCACCAAGGACACGCGCGCGGCACGTTCAAGCTCTGCGATGCGCTGACTCATCGCAGACTTACTCACCCCCAACCGCGCCGCTGCCGCGGTAAAGCTACCTTGCTGCGCCAGCACGCTTAACCAATGCAAGTGGTGCCAAAGTTCATTGGTCTTTGAATCCTGTATTTTTTTATCCGGCATGCCTCGATTGTTCACTATTTTGAACAATCAATTCAAGATTTCGCACTTGTGGCCAACCAAAGCGCTGCCTACACTGCGTCATCTTTCCAACACCACGAGACACCCCATGACCCGCACAAACCACATCGCGCACCACATCAACGGTGCAGCTGCCAATGGCTCCAGCACGCGCAGCCAGGCCGTGTACAACCCTGCCACGGGCGCCGTCACCGGCAACGTGAGTTTGGCCAACGCGGTCGATGTGAACGCCGCTGTGGCGGCCGCCCAAAAAGCCTTCCCCGCTTGGGCAGACACACCACCCCTGCGACGTGCGCGCGTGATGTTCAAGTTCTTGGAATTACTGAACCAACAGAAAGACGCGTTGGCCCGCATCATCACCGCCGAGCACGGCAAGGTGTTCACAGACGCGCAAGGCGAAGTGTCACGCGGCATCGACATCGTCGAATTCGCCACAGGCATCCCTCAATTACTCAAGGGCGACTTCACCGAGCAAGTCTCGACAGGCATCGACAACTGGACCATGCGCCAGCCCTTGGGCGTGGTCGCGGGCATCACACCCTTCAACTTCCCCGTCATGGTGCCGGCCTGGATGTTCCCCGTGGCCATTGCCGCAGGCAACACCTTTGTCTTGAAGCCAAGCCCCATCGACCCCACAGCCGCCTTGTTCATGGCCGACTTGCTCAAGCAAGCGGGCTTGCCTGATGGCGTGTTCAACGTGGTGCAAGGCGACAAAGAAGCCGTCGACGCCTTGTTGGTCCACCCCGATGTGAAGGCCATCAGCTTTGTGGGGTCCACCCCGATTGCCAACTACATCTACGAAACCGGCGCACACCACGGCAAGCGCGTGCAAGCCTTGGGCGGCGCCAAGAACCACATGGTGGTCATGCCCGATGCTGACATCGATCAAGCGGTCGACGCCCTGATCGGTGCTGCATACGGCTCTGCCGGCGAACGCTGCATGGCCATCAGCGTGGCCGTCTTGGTGGGCGATGTGGCCGAGCGCCTCATGCCCAAGCTGATTGAGCGCACCAAAACCTTGAAAGTCCTGAACGGCACCAATCTCGCAGCCGAAATGGGCCCTATCGTGACCGACGTGGCGCACAAACGCATCACCGGCTATATCGAACAAGGCGTGAAAGAAGGCGCGCGCCTGTTGGTGGATGGCCGCCACTTTGATGCCTCACAAGCCGGCGACGGCTGCCAAAACGGTTTCTGGATGGGTGGCACCTTGTTTGACAACGTCACGCCTGAGATGCGCATTTACAAAGAAGAAATCTTTGGTCCCGTCTTGAGTTGCATGCGCGTGGCCGACTTGGCCCAAGCCGTCGACCTAATCAACGCCCATGAGTTCGGCAACGGTGTGAGCTGCTTCACACGGGACGGCAACGTGGCCCGCGAGTTCTCACGCCGCATCCAAGTGGGCATGGTTGGCATCAACGTGCCCATTCCTGTGCCCATGGCTTGGCACGGTTTTGGCGGCTGGAAGAAGAGCTTGTTTGGCGACATGCATGCCTACGGCGAAGAGGGTGTGCGTTTCTACACAAAACAAAAGAGCGTCATGCAACGCTGGCCTGAGAGCATTGGCAAGGGCGCTGAGTTTGTGATGCCCACATCCAAGTAAGCGCTTAGGCCGACGTGTTTCAACACGCTAACATCGCCACACTTTCATAAGAGCGATTGAGACACCTGCATGAGCGATACCCAGTTTGACTACATCATCGTCGGCGCCGGCACGGCTGGCTGCCTCCTGGCCAACCGCTTGTGCGCCAACGCCAGCAAGCGCGTGCTTCTCATCGAAGCGGGTCGCAAAGATGATTACCACTGGATTCACATCCCCGTCGGCTATTTGCATTGCATTGGCAACCCACGGACGGACTGGCTCTACAACACCGAGCCCGATCTTGGCCTGAATGGCCGCAGCTTGCGTTACCCACGCGGCAAAGTCTTGGGCGGCTGCTCCAGCATCAACGGCATGATTTATATGCGCGGTCAAGCGCGCGACTACAACCAATGGGCAGACATCACCGGTGACGCACGCTGGCGTTGGGACAACGCCCTGCCCTATTTCAAACTCCACGAAGACCACCACGCGGGAGCCACCGCCTTTCATGGCGCCAAAGGCCAACGTAGCGACGTGCTTTTGGCTGACACCACGGTGTACGGCGAGACTTTGCGCCACCACATCTCGGGCGGTGAATGGCGCGTCGAGAAACAACGTTTGCGCTGGGATGTGCTCGATGCCTTCGCACAGGCAGCGGTAGAGGCAGGCATCCCTGCCACCGACGATTTCAACCGCGGCGACAACGAAGGGGTGGGCTACTTTGAAGTCAACCAAAAAA
>Ga0007792_10000494_pt1 | contig 14240 bp, 12 predicted proteins | sample CryBogmetaGMA6M_FD_60371 | JGI IMG/M metagenome (GOLD analysis project Ga0007792, IMG submission 60371) | Freshwater microbial communities from Crystal Bog, Wisconsin, USA - MA6M | ecosystem: Environmental > Aquatic > Freshwater > Lake | place: Crystal Bog, Wisconsin, USA | collected 2009-07-06
GAAATCACGCGTTTGCTCAACCACTTGTTGTGGTTGGGGGCGCATGGTTTCGATTGCGGCGCGATGAATATATTGATTTATTGCTTCCGCGAACGTGAAGACTTGTTCGACATGTACGAAGCTGTGTCAGGCGCGCGCATGCACGCGGCTTACTTCCGTCCAGGCGGTGTGTACCGTGACCTGCCGGACACCATGCCTCAATACAAGGCCAGCAAAGTACGTAACGCCAAATCGGTGGCGCGCTTGAACGAAAACCGCCAAGGTTCGTTGCTCGACTTCATCGATGACTTCACCCAACGCTTCCCCAAGTTGGTGGATGAGTACGAAACTCTCTTGACCGACAACCGCATTTGGAAGCAGCGCACGGTTGGTATCGGTGTGGTGACCCCAGAGCGCGCGAAAAACCTCGGTTTCTCTGGCGCAATGTTGCGTGGTTCAGGTATTGCATGGGATTTGCGTAAGCAGCAGCCTTATGACGTGTACGACCGCATGGACTTCGACATTCCCGTGGGTAAAACCGGTGACTGCTATGACCGCTATTTGGTGCGTGTCGAAGAAATGCGTCAGTCCAACCGAATCATCAAACAGTGCGTGGATTGGTTGCGCGACAACCCGGGTCCTGTAATTACCGACAACCACAAGGTGGCAGCACCTGGGCGTGAAGGTATGAAGTCCAACATGGAAGACTTGATTCACCACTTCAAGCTCTTCACAGAAGGCTTTCACGTGCCCGAAGGCGAGGCGTATGCTGCCATCGAGCATCCAAAAGGTGAGTTTGGTATTTACCTCGTGAGCGATGGTGCCAACAAGCCCTATCGTTTGAAGATTCGCGCTCCTGGATTTGCCCACTTGGCAGCTATGGATGAAATGGCGCGCGGCCACATGATCGCTGACACCGTTGCGGTGATCGGAACCATGGATATTGTGTTCGGGGAAATTGACCGATGAGTTCTCAAAACAACCTCCACAGCGCACCGCTGTCGGCCCAAGCTTTAGAGCGCTTTGCGCGCGAAGTTGCTAAATACCCAGACGACCAGAAGCAATCTGCCGTCATGGCTTGCTTGGCCATTGCGCAACAAGAGCAAGGTTATGTGAGCACTGACAGTGAGCGCGTGATTGCTGAGTTGCTCGGCATGGCGCCCATGGCTGTGCACGAAGTGACCACCTTCTACAACATGTACAACCAACACCCCGTTGGCAAGTTCAAGATCAACGTGTGCACCAACCTGCCTTGCCAATTGCGCAATGGGCAGGGCGCTTTGATGCACTTGGTCAAGACCTTGGGCATTGAGGTGGGTGAAACCACCGCTGATGGCATGTTCACCCTGCAACCAGGTGAATGCATGGGCGCTTGCGCGGATGCCCCTGTGATGTTGGTGAACGACCGCACCATGTGCAGCTACATGAGCGATGACAAGATCGACCAATTGGTCGCTGGCTTGCGCGCTGCAAAGGAATGAGCATGAACGTTCAACAAGTCCTTTCTCAATTTCAAACCAATGCGGTGGAAACTTGTTTCCACGACCGTCATTTAGGCCCTCAAATCTTGGCAGGTTTGGACGGCAAGAACTGGTCCATCCAAGAGTACCAAGCACGCGGCGGCTACCAAGCGTTGCGCAAAATCTTGACAGAAGGCATGACGCAGGATGAAGTCATCGCCACGGTTAAAGAATCTGGTTTGCGCGGTCGCGGCGGTGCGGGCTTTCCCACCGGTCTGAAGTGGAGCTTCATGCCTCGCCAGTTTCCAGGCCAAAAGTATTTGGTCTGTAACTCGGATGAAGGCGAGCCAGGTACTTGCAAAGACCGTGAGATCTTGCAGCACAACCCTCACATCGTGATCGAAGGCATGGCCATTGCCGCTTTCGCCATGGGTATCAGTGTGGGCTACAACTACATTCACGGCGAAATCTTCCAAACCTACGATCGTTTTGAAGCTGCACTTGAAGAAGCCCGCGCAGCTGGCTTCTTGGGCGACAACATCTTGGGCTCAAACTTCAGCTTCCAACTGCACGCAGCTCACGGCTTTGGGGCCTACATCTGTGGTGAAGAAACTGCTTTGTTGGAATCGCTCGAAGGTAAAAAAGGTCAACCCCGCTTTAAGCCACCGTTCCCAGCGAGCTTTGGTCTGTACGGTAAGCCCACCACCATCAACAACACCGAGACATTTGCAGCGGTTCCTTGGATCATCCGCAACGGAGGTCAGGCGTACCTCGAATGCGGCAAGCCCAACAACGGCGGCACCAAGATTTTCTCGGTCAGTGGTGATGTGGAGCGTCCCGGTAACTATGAAGTTCCCATGGGTACGCCCTTTGCCAAGCTTCTGGAATTGGCGGGTGGTGTGCGCAAGGGGCGCAAGCTCAAGGCGGTGATCCCTGGCGGTTCATCCGCGCCGATATTGCCGGCAGATGTGATCATGGAATGCACCATGGACTACGACAGCATCGCGAAAGCTGGTTCGATGTTGGGCTCGGGCGCTGTGATCGTGTTGGACGATTCACGTTGCATGGTCAAAAGCCTGCTGCGTTTGAGCTACTTCTACATGCATGAATCATGTGGCCAATGCACACCTTGCCGAGAAGGCACAGGTTGGTTATGGCGCATGGTCGACCGCATTGAGCGTGGTGAAGGCCGCGAAAGCGACTTGGCTTTGCTCGACAACGTGGCAGAGAACATCATGGGGCGCACGATTTGCGCCCTCGGAGACGCAGCAGCCATGCCCGTGCGCGGCATGATCAAGCATTTCCGTCACGAATTTGAACACCACATCACGCACAAGACCTGCTCGGTCTCTGCTTACGTTTGACACGGATAAGTGCCATGATTGAAATCGAACTCGACGGTAAAAAGATTGACGTCCAAGAAGGCTGCATGATCATGCACGCAGCTGAACAGGCCGGCACCTACATCCCGCATTTTTGCTATCACAAGAAACTCAGCATCGCGGCCAACTGCCGCATGTGCTTGGTCGATGTGGAAAAGGCCCCTAAGCCGATGCCTGCATGTGCCACCCCAGTGACGCAAGGCATGATCGTCCGCACCAAGAGTGACAAAGCCATCAAGGCCCAAAAGTCGGTGATGGAGTTCTTGCTCATCAACCACCCCTTGGATTGCCCCATCTGTGACCAGGGCGGTGAATGCCAGTTGCAAGATTTGGCCGTGGGTTACGGTGGTTCGACCTCGCGTTACGATGAAGAAAAACGCGTGGTTCAACCCAAGGATGTGGGTCCTTTGGTCAGCATGCAAGAGATGAGCCGCTGTATTCAATGCACACGCTGCGTGCGCTTTGGACAAGAAGTGGCCGGCATCATGGAGCTGGGCATGTCGCATCGCGGCGAGCACGCTGAGATTGAAACCTTCGTGGGTCAATCCGTTGACTCCGAGTTGTCCGGCAACATGATCGACATCTGCCCTGTGGGCGCATTGACCAGCAAACCATTCCGTTACAGCGCACGTACATGGGAGCTGAGCCGCCGCAAGTCGGTCAGCCCACACGATGCGACTGGCGCCAATTTGGTGATTCAAGTCAAGAACAACAAGGTCATGCGCGTGGTGCCTTTGGAAAACGAAGACGTCAACGAATGCTGGATTGCTGACCGCGACCGTTTCAGCTACGAAGCTTTAGAAAGCGCCGACCGTTTGACCCTGCCGATGCTCAAGCAAGGCGGCGAGTGGAAAGAAGTCGATTGGCAAACCGCCCTTGAATACGTGGCCAACGGCTTGCAGGGCGTCAAAGCCCAGCACGGCCCACAAGCCATCGGTACATTGGCTAGCCCTCACAGCACGGCTGAAGAGTTGTACTTGGCCGCCGCTTTGACGCGCGGCTTGGGTAGCCAAAACATCGACACACGTTTGCGCGCTGCAGACTTCCAGCACGACGGCAAAGCACGTTGGTTGGGTACCTCGGTGGCATCACTCACAACGTTGCAACGCGTCCTCGTGATTGGCGCCAACATTCGTAAAGATCAACCTTTGTTGGCCCAACGTCTGCGTCAAGCAGTGCGTAACGGCGGCAAGGTCAACGCTTTGAATGCACAAGCTTACGACTGGGCCATGCCCGTCGCCAACACCTTGGTGGCTGACGCCGCCAATTGGGTGCAAGCCTTGGCCGACATCGCTGCTGCTGTGGGCGCTCTCACCGGCGCTGCCGCACCCGTTGCAGGCAACGCGAACAGTGCAGAGGCACAAGCCATTGCCAAGTCTTTGACGGGTGGCGAACGCAAAGCCATTTTGTTGGGCAACGCAGCGGCACACCATGCCAAAGCTTCTAGCTTGCTCAGCTTGGCCAACTGGATTGGCGCACAGACTGGCGCAACTGTGGGTTACCTTGGCGAAGCCGCCAATACGGTGGGTGCACAACTGGTGGGCGCATTGCCTCTCGCAGGCGGTCAAAATGCAGGCCAAATGTTGGCGGGTGGTTTGAAGGCGGTGGTGTTGCTCAACACCGAACCTGCTTTCGATGCTGCCAACGGCTCTGCTGCTGCGCAAGCCATCGGCCAAGCCGAAATGGTGGTGACCTTGTCACCGTTCAAAGCAAACATGGACATCAGCGATGTGTTGTTGCCCATCTCGCCCTTCACCGAAACCGCTGGTACCTTCATCAACACAGAAGGTCGCGTGCAAAGTTTCCACGGCGTGGTCAAGCCTTTGGGTGAGACGCGTCCAGCTTGGAAAGTTTTGCGCGTGTTGGGCACCATGCTGCATGTGCCAGGTTTTGAATTTGAAACCATCGAAGACGTGCGGGCACAAGCCATTCCTGCCAGCGTGCAAGGGTTGCTCTCAAACACATGCACGGCCATCGTGGATGCCAGCCCTGCCTCAGGTCAACCTGCGACTGCGGCGATTTATCAACTCGACAGCTTGGTGCGTCGCGCACCATCGCTGCAACTGACCGCTGACGCGAAGTTGCAAGGAGGCCTGTGATGGTTGAAATCATTTATAACGCAGGCTTCGGCTTGTTGCCCGATGTGTGGTGGACGACGATGGCTTGGCCCGTGTTGTGGACCGTGCTCAAAATCGTCGCTGTGCTGCTGCCTTTGATGGGCTGCGTTGCTTACCTGACTTTGTGGGAGCGCAAGGCCATTGGTTACACGCAAATCCGTAAAGGCCCGAACCGTACAGGTCCTGGTGGACTTTTACAGCCCATTGCGGATGCTTTGAAGTTGATGACCAAAGAGATCATCATCCCCACCAAAGCCACAACCAGCTTGTTCTTACTGGGCCCAGTCATGACCATCATGCCTGCGCTGGCTGCTTGGGCTGTGATTCCGTTTGGGCCTGATGTGGCCTTGGCCAACGTCAATGCAGGCTTGCTGTTCCTGATCGCCATCACCTCTGTCGAGGTGTACGGCGTGATCATCGCGGGCTGGGCATCCAATTCGAAGTACGCGTTCTTGGGCGCGATGCGCGCGTCAGCTCAAATGGTGAGCTACGAAATCGCCATGGGCTTTTGCTTTGTGATCGTCTTGATGGTCTCCAACAGCTTGAACATGACCGACATCGTCATGGGTCAAGCCAAGGGCATGATGGCTGACAAGGGCTTGGGTTTCTTATCTTGGAACTGGTTGCCGTTGTTCCCCGTGTTCATCATTTACTTCATCTCCGGTTTGGCTGAGACCAACCGTCACCCCTTCGACGTGGTTGAAGGTGAATCTGAAATTGTGGCCGGTCACATGATCGAATATTCGGGCATGTCTTTCGCCATGTTCTTCTTGGCTGAATACGCCAACATGATCTTGGTGTCTATGTTGACCGTGGTGATGTTCTTGGGCGGCTGGTTGTCACCCTTCGACAATGCGTTGTTCAACTTGATTCCTGGTTGGATTTGGCTTGGTATCAAGACCTTCGTGGTCGTCACGATGTTCTTGTGGGTGCGCGCCACATTCCCACGCTATCGCTATGACCAAATCATGCGTTTGGGTTGGAAGATCTTCATTCCTCTCACCTTGGTTTGGTTGCTGGTGGTGGGTGTTTGGATTCAAACACCTTGGAATATCTGGAACTAAGGCCGGAACTACACCATGACAACGACTACACAATCCGTTCCTTTCTCATTGCGCGACTTTTTGTCGAGCTTCCTCTTGCTTGAGCTGTTCAAAGGCATGGCCCTCACCGGCAAATACATGTTCGCGCCCAGCATCACCATTCAGTTTCCGGAAGAGAAGACACCCATGTCACCTCGCTTCCGCGGCCTGCATGCTTTGCGCCGTTATGACAACGGCGAAGAGCGTTGCATTGCTTGCAAACTGTGTGAAGCTGTGTGCCCAGCGATGGCGATCACCATCGAGTCTGAGCAACGCGCAGACGGCAGTCGCCGCACCACACGCTACGACATTGATTTGACCAAGTGCATCTTCTGCGGCTTCTGCGAAGAAAGCTGCCCTGTTGATTCGATCGTTGAAACTCACATCTTTGAGTACCACGGCGAAAAACGCGGTGACCTGTACTTCACCAAAGAAATGTTGTTGGCAGTGGGCGACCGCTACGAACCCGAAATCGCTGCCAACAAAGCAGCTGACGCCAAATACCGTTGAAAGATTTCATGATGGACGTTCAATCGGCTCTTTTTTACACGTTCTCAGCAGTCATGCTGTTTGCGTCATTCCGCGTCATCACGGCGCGTAACCCTGTACATGCTGCGCTGTACTTGGTGCTGGCATTCTTCCAAGCCTCGGGCATTTGGATGTTGCTACAGGCAGAGTTCCTCTCTATCGCGCTCGTGCTCGTGTACGTGGGTGCTGTGATGGTCTTGTTCTTGTTTGTGGTGATGATGCTGGACATCAACGTTGACAGCGTTCGCCAAGGCTTCTGGAAGCACTTCCCACTTGCCGCCACCGTTGGCGCTGTGATCGCTCTGGAATTGGCGGGTGTGTTGTTAGGTGGCTTTCGCGTCACCGAGCCGCACAAGCAAGTCGTTGCGCAATTGGTGTCACCCGTCGCTGTGACTGCCGTAACTTCTGTCGATGCTGCTTCCGCTGCCGTGGCTGCGGCGCCCCTTGCAGCCGTCGGCCACGTGGTGGTGGCACAAGTTTCCAACACCAAAGCCTTGGGCGTGTTGCTGTACACCGAGTACCTGTACCCCGTGCAGGTAGCAGCCTTGATTTTGTTGGTCGCATTGATTGCGGCCATCGCCTTGACCTTGCGTGCCCGCAAAGACAGTAAATTCCAAAACCCAGCTGACCAAGTGCGTGTCAAAGCCCGCGACCGTCTGACCTTGGTGAAGATGGATGCGGTCAAGCCCACACCTGCTGCACCTGCTGCAGAGGAGACTAAAGCATGAACATCACCTTAGGCCATTACCTCACGCTCGGTGCGATTTTGTTCGCACTCTCCGTGATCGGTATCTTCTTGAACCGTAAAAATTTGATCGTCTTGTTGATGGCGATTGAATTGATGTTGCTCGCGGTCAACATGAACTTCGTGGCGTTCTCTCACTACTTGGGTGACTTGAACGGTCAAATCTTTGTTTTCTTCATCTTGACGGTGGCAGCAGCTGAATCTGCCATTGGCTTGGCGATTCTGGTGCAGTTGTTCCGCAACAAATCTACCATCAACGTCGATGAACTCAACACGCTCAAGGGTTAATTCATCATGTCACAAACCCTGCAAGCTTCTACATTGTTGGCTGTGCCAATGGCGCCCCTGGTGGGCTCTGCTTTGGCCGGTATTTTTGGTACGCGCTTTGGCGGTAACCAAATCGGCCGCGGCTTGACGCACACCTTGACCATCTTGGGCGTGTTCATCGCATTCGTTTTGTCCGCCATGACGCTGCAAAGCGTCGCCTTGGACGGTGCTCGATTCAATGAAACCCTCTACACCTGGATGGTCGTGGGTGATTTGAAGATGGAAGTCGGCTTCATGGTCGATGGCCTGACCGCCATGATGATGTGCGTTGTGACCTTCGTGTCATTGATGGTTCACCTCTACACCATTGGCTACATGCAAGAGGACGAAGGCTACAACCGCTTTTTCTCTTACATCTCTTTGTTCACCTTCTCCATGTTGATGCTCGTCATGAGCAACAACATGCTGCAACTGTTCTTCGGTTGGGAAGCTGTGGGCTTGGTGTCATATCTGTTGATCGGTTTTTGGTTCAATAAACCAACCGCGATTTTCGCCAACATGAAGGCCTTCTTGGTCAACCGTGTCGGTGACTTTGGCTTCATTTTGGGTATTGGTCTGATCGCCGCTTATGGCGGCACATTGAACTACACCGAAGCCTTCGCCAAGGCCGCTGAAATTGGCGCGCTCACATTCCCCGGCACGGACTGGATGCTGGTGACAGTGATCTGTATTTGCTTGTTCATCGGTGCGATGGGTAAATCGGCTCAGTTCCCGTTGCACGTGTGGTTGCCTGACTCCATGGAAGGTCCAACACCGATCTCTGCATTGATTCACGCGGCGACGATGGTGACGGCTGGTATCTTTATGGTTGCCCGCATGTCGCCCTTCTTTGAGTTGTCAGACACGGCGCTGAACTTCATCTTGGTGATTGGTGCCATCACCGCCTTGTTCATGGGTTTCTTGGGCTTGATCCAAAACGACATCAAACGCGTTGTGGCTTATTCCACACTGTCTCAACTGGGCTACATGACGGTGGCCTTGGGTGCTTCGGCTTACTCTGTGGCCGTGTTCCACTTGATGACCCATGCATTCTTCAAAGCCTTGCTGTTCTTGGGGGCTGGTTCGGTCATCATGGGCATGCACCACAACCAAGACATCCGTTGGATGGGCGGCGTGCGCAAGTACATGCCCATCACTTGGATCACCTCGTTGCTGGGTTCTCTGGCATTGATCGGTACACCGTTTTTCTCCGGTTTCTATTCCAAAGACAGCATCATCGAAGCTGTGGCTGAAAGCCACTTGCCAGGTGCAGGTTTTGCGCACTTTGCTGTGTTGGCCGGTGTGTTCGTGACGGCGTTCTACTCGTTCCGCATGTACTTCCTCGTGTTCCACGGTGAAGAGCGTTACGACCAAAACCCAGATGCGCACCACGACGACCACCATGCGCATGACGACCACGGGCATGACCATGACCATGACCATAGTCCTCACGAATCACCTTGGGTGGTGACGGTGCCTTTGATCTTGCTGGCAATTCCTTCGGTGTTGATTGGTTTCTTCACGATCGACGCCATGTTGTTCGGCGAGTTCTTCGCCGACTCCATCCTCATCAATGCCGACAAGCACCCAGTGATGCACGAGTTGGCTCATGAATACCACGGCGCTGTTGCCATGGCGATGCATGCCTTCAGCTCGGCACCGTTCTGGTTGGCTTTTGCTGGTGTGGCGAGCTCTTACTACATGTACATGATCAATCCCGCAGTGCCTGCCGCGATCAAACGTGTCTGCCACCCGATCTACGTCTTGTTCGAGAACAAGTACTACTTGGACTGGGTCAACGAAAACATCTTGGCGCGTGGTGCACGCGCCTTGGGTACAGGTTTGTGGAAGGGCGGAGATCAGGCCATCATTGATGGTGGCATCGTGAACGGCTCTTGGAAGTTGGTGGGTTGGATCTCATCTGTGACGCGTCAGTTGCAGTCGGGCTACCTCTACCACTACGCCTTGGTGATGATCTTGGGCGTGTTCATGCTCATGACGTGGTTCGTCTGGCTCAAATAAGGAGAATAAAAAATGGGTTTATTGAGCCTTGCCATTTGGACACCAATTCTGTTTGGTGTCATCTTGCTCGCCTTTGGGCGTGACGAGCATGCGAAAGTCGTGCGTTGGATTGCGCTGATTGGTTCTGTGGTCAGCTTTGCTGTCACATTGCCGTTGTTCAGCGGTTTTGATGTGGGCACTTCCGCTTTGCAATTTGTTGAAAAATCCATGTGGATCGAACGCTTCAATGTGTTCTACCACTTGGGCTTAGACGGCTTGTCGTTTTGGTTTGTGTCGCTGACCGCCTTCATCACCGTGATCGTCGTGATCGCGGGTTGGGAAGTGATCACCGAGCGCGTGAACCAATACATGGGCGCCTTCTTGATTTTGAGCGGTTTGATGATCGGCGTTTTCTGTGCCGCCGATGGCATGCTGTTCTATGTGTTCTTTGAAGCGACGTTGATCCCGATGTATTTGATCATTGGTATCTGGGGCGGCCCCAACAAAATCTACGCTGCGTTCAAGTTCTTCTTGTACACCTTGCTGGGTTCGTTGTTGATGCTGATTGCATTGATCTACCTCTACACCCAGTCGGGTGGCAGCTTTGACCTGATGACTTGGCACAAACTGCCTTTGTCAGCCCATGCGCAAACCTTGTTGTTCTTTGCTTTCTTTGCTGCCTTTGCCGTGAAGGTGCCGATGTTCCCAGTCCACACGTGGTTGCCGGATGTTCACGTGGAAGCGCCAACGGGTGGTTCTGCCGTGTTGGCTGCGATCATGTTGAAGCTCGGTGCTTATGGCTTCTTGCGTTTCTCATTGCCCATCGCCCCTGATGCAGCACACGAATTCGCTTGGCTCATGATCACGTTGTCGATCGTGGCTGTGGTCTATGTTGGCTTGGTCGCAATGGTGCAAGAAGACATGAAAAAGCTGGTGGCTTATTCATCCGTCGCGCACATGGGGTTTGTGACCTTGGGCTTCTTCATCTTCAATGACATTGGTGTGTCTGGCGCCTTGGTGCAGATGATCGCGCACGGCTTTGTGTCGGCTGCCATGTTCTTGTCTATTGGTGTGTTGTATGACCGCATGCACTCACGTGAGATTGCCAGTTACGGTGGTGTTGTCAACACCATGCCTAAATTCGCAGCCTTCGCATTGTTTTTTGCCATGGCCAACTGCGGTTTGCCCGGCACAGCCGGCTTCGTGGGTGAATGGATGGTCATCTTGGGCGCCATCAAATACAACTTCTGGATTGGCTTTGCCTCTGCCTCTGCCTTGATCTTTGGCGCCGCCTACACCTTGTGGATGGTCAAGCGCGTGTATCTGGGTCCCGTGGCCAATGACCATGTGAAAGAGTTGACCGACATTAACAGCCGTGAGTTTTTCATGCTGGCCTTGTTGGCGATTGCCGTGTTGGCCATGGGCTTGTACCCCAAACCCTTCACTGATGTGATGGATGTGTCCGTGGCTGACTTGCTCAAGCACGTGGCGCTTTCCAAGTTGCCCCAATAAATAGGGATTGAAAAATGTTTGAAAAACTGAGCATCGCTGCGGTTTATCCCGAAATTTTGTTGGCTGTGATGGCCATCGTGATCGCCATGGTGGACTTGTTCGTCAAGTGCCCACGCCGGACCACCACCTACGCTTTGTCGTTGATCACGATTGGTGTGGTGGCGTACTTGGAAGCCGTGGCGGCGACCCAAGCCCAAACGGTCTATAGCTTTGGCAACATGGTGGTATCTGACCCCATGGGCAGTTGGCTCAAGTGCTTTGCCGCATTGGCTGTGATGGTCACGCTGGTCTACGGCCGTCCGTACGCAGCGGATCGTGACATGTTGCGTGGCGGGGAGTTGTTCACTTTGGGCATGTTTGCTTTGTTGGGCATGTTCGTCATGATCTCGGGCAATAACTTCCTTGTGTTGTACCTCGGTTTGGAATTGTTGACTTTGTGCAGCTATGCCTTGGTGGCCCTGCGTCGTGATAACGCCGTGGCCAGCGAGGCTGCCATGAAGTACTTTGTGTTGGGCGCATTGGCCAGTGGTTTCTTGCTCTATGGCTTGTCCATGTTGTACGGCGCCACGGGTTCGCTCGACATCACGACGGTCTTCAAAGCGGTCGCCTCTGGTCAAATCAAACACCAAGTTTTGGTGTTGGGCTTGGTCTTTGTGGTGTGCGGTTTGGCATTCAAATTCGGCGTCGTCCCTTTCCATATGTGGATTCCCGATGTATACCAAGGTGCACCGACTGCGGTGACCTTGATGATTGGTGGTGCTCCGAAATTGGCAGCTTTCGCAATGACCATTCGCTTGTTGGTCGAAGGCTTGTTGCCCTTGGCGGTTGACTGGCAGCAGATGTTGATGGTGTTGTCCATCGGATCCTTGTTGATCGGTAACTTGGCCGCAGTGGCGCAAACCAACCTCAAACGCATGCTGGCGTTCTCCACCATCGCTCAAATGGGCTTTGTGTTGATCGGCTTGCTCTCCGGCGTGGTCAATGGCAACACTGCTGCTGCCGCGAATGCCTACAGCTCTTCGATGTTCTACGTCATCACGTATGTGCTGACGACCTTGGCGACCTTCGGCATCATTTTGTTGTTGGCACGTGAAGGGTTTGAGAGCGAAGAGATCACGGATCTTTCTGGCTTGAACCAACGCAGCCCTTTGTATGCTGGCGTCATGGCTGCTTGTATGTTCTCGTTGGCAGGCGTGCCGCCGCTGGTTGGCTTTTATGCCAAGCTGTCGGTGTTGCAAGCCTTGATCGCATCAGGTCAAACCGGCGCGGTTGCGTTGGCGATCTTCGCTGTGATGATGTCGCTGATTGGCGCCTTCTACTACTTGCGAATCGTCAAGGTCATGTACTTTGATGCGCCCATCACCGCCACAACAGTGTCAGCTGGGACGGATGTGCGCGTCGTGTTGTCCATCAACGGTGCGTTGATTTTGATCTTAGGCATATTGCCTGGCGGTTTGATGACCTTGTGCGCCAAAGCCATTGTGTCTACGTTGGGTACTTAAACGAAGACACGAACAACTAAGCCAGCCTTTGGGCTGGCTTTTTTCATGATGAACAATACAAACACCGCCGGTCCTACCTCATCAGATGACAGCCACTTGGTTGAGCACAGGATCGACCAGGTAGAGCTGTTCAAAGGGCATTTTCTTCACGCCTTCCGCGACACGGTGCGTTTGCCGAGTGGTGATACTGCAGTGCGCGAGTTTGTGATCCACCCAGGGGCGGTGATGATCATTGCCTTGCGAGACGATGGCCGTTTGGTGATGGAGCGTCAATACCGCTATCCCGTGCAGCAAGTGATGATTGAGTTCCCCGCTGGCAAGCTCGATCCGGGTGAAGACCGCTGGGTGTGCGCCCAGCGTGAACTGCTGGAAGAAACAGGCTACCGCGCGGCCGAGTGGGCGCATGCGGGTGTGTTGCACCCCGTCATCAGCTACTCCACAGAGTTCATCGATATTTGGTTTGCGCGCGGATTAACACAAGGGGCGCGTCAGCTCGACGAGGGTGAGTTCCTCGATGTGTTTGACGCCAGCGTGGATGAGCTACTGGCCTGGTCTCGTGATGGGCGTTTGACGGATGCCAAAACCCTCACAGGTTTGCTCTGGCTGCAAAACCACCTGAGCGGTGCTTGGCCTCTTGACTGGCAGCGCGCGTGAAAGTCTTAGACCTGCAGTGTGGCCAACACCATGTCTTCGAGGGCTGGTTCGGTTCTGAGGACGATTTTCAAAGCCAACTCCTGCGCGGCTTGGTTTCGTGCCCTCTTTGTGGTGACGCTGACGTTACCAAAAAGCTCAGCGCACCGAGACTGAATTTGAATACAGCACGTGGTGATCGAAGCGCAGAAAGTAATTCCGTTGCCGCTGCAGGCGGCCAAGAAGGGAAGGCGGCGCTCAGTGCGACACCCGTGCCCCCATCGCAAGACGTGGTCAATTTAGACCCTGCGCATTTGCAAGCGGCGTTGCTCAAGATGGTGCGTCATGTTGTGGCCAACACGCAAGACGTGGGTGACAGCTTCCCTGAGGAAGCCCGCAAGATGCACTACGGTGAAGTTGAGCCGCGCAACATCCGCGGACAGGCTACGCCGCGAGAAACAGAAGCATTGATCGACGAGGGCATTGCGGTCATGCCGCTGCCGCTGCCAGACGCTGTCAAAGAGCCTTTGCAGTAAGCCGTTCAACCGCGGCCAGTGTTTGAGCCAAAGCATCGGGCGCATCGCATGGGATGATGATGCGTTCGTTCATCCCTCTCAGCCACGTGAGTTGGCGTTTGGCTAACTGCCGAGTTGCCGCTATACCCAACTCTTGCAGCTTCGGAAAAATGCTTTCCGGTACTGCCCCCGTGGCCTCGGCCTGGTCCAGCAACTCCCACGTTTGGCGGTAACCCACGCAGCGCATACTGGGCAAGTCCAGGTGCAAGTCGCCACGCGCGCGCAGGGCTTGGACCTCTTGCAAGAAGCCATCAGCCAGCATGAGGTCAAAGCGTTGCGCCACGCGCGCATGCAGCCAGGCACGTTCGATGGGTTCGAGCGACAGCAGCGGCATGTGCAGTGACGGTTGCGCGGCTCGGGTGGCATTTCCTTCTGCAAACCACTGCGACAACGGCTTGCCACTCACGCGCCACACCTCAAG
>Ga0007792_10000495_pt1 | contig 14235 bp, 4 predicted proteins | sample CryBogmetaGMA6M_FD_60371 | JGI IMG/M metagenome (GOLD analysis project Ga0007792, IMG submission 60371) | Freshwater microbial communities from Crystal Bog, Wisconsin, USA - MA6M | ecosystem: Environmental > Aquatic > Freshwater > Lake | place: Crystal Bog, Wisconsin, USA | collected 2009-07-06
GGCTTGTACTGTATCAAGAATACCTTGTCCAGTTACGGTAAGTGTACTAGTATTAATTCTAGTATTGGCTTGTACTGTATCAAGAATACCTTGGCCAGTTACCGTTAAAGATGCTGTATTTACTGATGCATTTGCTTGAAGTGAATTGGTGTATGTGTTGTTTATAACATTAAGGTTTGTACCAATGGTCGCTACAGTACTAGTTGTTAAATTGTTTGTCCATACATCTTTACTTACTACTATACTGTTAGCAAAATAAGTGTTACTTCTAACATAAACAGTATTAGAAATGATTGTGTTACCACTAACATTCAAATCATTATTTAATTGTGTAATTCCATTTGCAGTTAATGTTCCACCAAGTAAAGTATTGTTGGATACCCTCAATCCTGTACCGGATCCTAAAACCAGCAAATCTTTGCCAATGATTGCCTGTCCTGAATTTGTTAAACCTAATGTTGTATTTGTGAAATAAACTTGCGTGTCTACACGAAGATTGTTCTGTACATATGCAGATGAACCGATACCTTGTACTTGTAGTTGACCAGCAATGATTGCACTGTTTGCAACCTGTAAACCTAAACTAGGATCATTTAAGTATAATGTCCCAGTTGGTTTAATGTAATTGTTGCTTCCGAATTCGTTATTTTCCTTTGCAAGTGCATTAGTATTTACGAACCAATCACCGAAAGTATTGGTATAACTTAAAATTGAAATTGTATTGGCCATTTTAACTCTTTTCTAGAAGTTTTTGCATTAGTTGCTTTATTTCAGACATATCTTCCTTGATATTATTTATGTCTGTTTTCATATTGTATATTTCTTCTTTTTGGTTCTGTATTAATGCTCTTTTTGTTTTATATTCTTCAAGACCTTCAACATCTTTATTGGTGAGTCCCATACTATTGATGTCTCTAATAAAATGTGTTCCAGGAACTCTTGCATACTGAACCATATTTGTTTACCTATTATCTATTTTTTAACATTGCTACGCATCTTAAATCGGACACATATGGGCAGAAAGTTCTGTCCGTTGTTACCAATACTACCTTTATAGCAAATTGGTTGAACTCGTCGAAAGTTTGACCAGTTAAATTGTGATATAATACAGAACCTTGGGCGACATTTGAATTTTGAACGCCAGGTGCAAATACATACTCATAAGTTTCATTTCTATGATATGAGTATAGATTATCACTATTTTTTATCTTTGTCATTAATTGCCAATTTCCATCTTCGAACTTCATATTATCATCGCGGTTTATTATTTTATAATAAACCAAAATATCAGTATTCAATGGTCGGTATGCGGTCAAGAATACATTTAAATCACCGGAATCAAATCCTTGGTCCAAAACAACCTTCTTGGTGAAGTATTTAACATATGCTGGCCCACCACTTGAAGAGGTTTCTCCGGAAATATTTACAGATACTCCTGATCCAGGAATTGCGCCGGTGTCTGTTATAGTAATTGTTGGTGTAGTAACATAACCTGAACCAGGATAAGTTAAGTACACCGAATTAATCATACCACTAGCCGTATTAACATTAGCTTTAGCATAAGCTTGAACGCCATTTTTACCTGTTGGAGCACTAATTGTTACCATAATGTTGCTTGCATTCATATAACCACTTCCACCATTGGCCAAAGTAATTAGTGAATTGGACATTTCGCAGTTATTGATGAGATTTTTAATAGTGTATAGAGTTGTTCCGGATTCGGAAATAACAGGACTAACTGTGTCACTAGTAGAAGTCATCTGTGCATACATTGAGAATGATGTGGTGGTGTTGGAAAGAAGAGCTCTTTCACCTCTACCATCATTCAAGTATACATGCTCATACATTGTGGTTGCATATTTACCCGGATCAACAGAGTAAACACCGTTTTCGGATCCATCAGGTAACATACAGTTATATGAATACTTAATGTCTGTTCTTGATGGTATTAAATCTGTTGTTGATAGATTAAATGCATCGAAATAAACATCATTGTTTGATGACCAACTCATATTGGTTGTAATATTGTTGGCATCATTGAAATATTGTATTGATTGCTCAATTATTTTTCTTTGTGGTAATCCTTTGGGTGTAACAAATCTAATTGATGGTGTTTTAGTCACATCAAATACACTACGGTTCATAACAAACATCATACTTTGATTTTGATCTGCTGTCCAAGTTTGTGAATTTTGAGATAAGAAAATGTTACCAATATAAGGTGTTTTTGTTATTTTTGTCACAACAGAAGGTGTTGGATCAGACGGCAAATTTTTGACAGATGATGGCAAAGCGGGGTCACTATTCAGTGCTGTCCAAACTTCATATTCATTAATATCACTCTTTAATATGAATGCATAAAGTGTATCTGGTTGAATGAATACTGGTACAGGGAATTCAAAATTTGTGTATGTGTTTGCATCTAAGTTGTGTGGAGTATCCGATGTTTTAACTTGATTTGGATGCAACGAAACATACGAGTTTGGTAATATATTTCCATCAGGATAACCATTATTTGTTCCAACAATTCTAATAGAAACTGGAGCAGGATTTGACTGTGGTTTATTCCTAAAGAATGTTTTAATTGATGACAAGAACGCTCCATTGGGATAATTCTGTGAATCAATTATGAAACTTTGAGCAACAGGATCATTTCTTATTGTGAAATTTTGAACATCGGTATTTGATGTGACTTCGGTTGTTTTCCAATTTAGAGTTCTAAATTCTTGTTTTTCATATGATGCCGGTGCCGCACCGAAATCAAGTCTTTGTTTTGTTGCTTGTAAACCAGATGCATAGAATGTTCCTTCTGCCCAAGTTGTCGTAGTATTAATATTATTATTAATTCTATCATCAACTCTATAAATTCTTTGTCCGGTTTGGAATTTATTTTCTGGTATGCAGAAAATTCCATACAAGTTTCCGGATTCATTGGTTCTAAATTGTGGATCACTTGAATTTGATGAACCTATAGAATAAGCATCCTGCCAACTGAAATTGATAGCTTCATCTAATGTTGCTAGTTTTGACAATCCTGTATATGCAGTTATTTTCGCAAAATTACCTGCTCCTGTACCCGCATTAATGAATAGTGTTTGTCCCACATAACTTCCGTCAGTCGAAGATGCCAGACCAGATAAAACAACCTGATTTGATGTAATCTGTCTGGGTACCCAACCTATTGGTGATGGATAAATTAATGACAAAATAGTATAATTATTTGGACTGACTACTCCACTATTGTGAGTGTAACTGGAATATGTTCCGCTGGTTCCACTATTTACATAAAGGCCATTTTGATCAAATTTTCCACTGTATATTAAACCTGTTCCATTATCATATGAATTTGTAAATCCGTCTGATGTAACATACAATCTAACATTTGTTGAACCGTAATAATAGAAAACACCAATTATCTGTGCTGTTGGTATAAATGTTGTTGGTGTTGGTTTATAACCAATCATATCACCTTGATGAAATTCACCAACAACATTTGTTAATTCAATTGTATTGGGTTTTTTAACATACATGTCAACATTAACATCATCAAAGTAATTGGAAACTTTGGTATTAACTAATAATTCATTTACAGAAATGGTAACTTCTTGTTTTCTTATGTAAGGTAGAATCGAAACATCCGTTACAAATCCATTATTCATAGAATAAGTATTTGATATACTTGAATATGGACCATATTTGTAATCTTGTTCTTGAACCTTAGTGTTATTATATGTTGATGTTAATGTTGTTGTTTTTGTTAGCTGTGCAGAAACATAATCACCTACAGCGACAATATCGCCACCAAATCTTTGATCAAAATCGGCGTGACTGATCCATTGTGCGTTTTCGGTACCTGGCCCACCAACTGTCCAAACATCTCCTGTTGATGATGTTGTTTGTGATACGAGAGTTTTTGTTGATGAAATTGTTTGCCAATCACTAACACTCAATAAATTAATTGGAATATCTTGCAATAAAGTATTGGAGAATATTTGTAAGCCGGGCGCAGTAATTAATATAGAAGGATTGTACTTGTTATCTACCCAATTGTCTGCATTTGGAGATAAACCAACAATTCCTTTTGCATTTGTCACAGCAAAAGGATTAACATTGACATAACGACTGGCTAATTTTTGTGAAGCTATTTCTGTTTCGGTGTAGGGTAACAGATAACTGTTTACAGTTCCGTCTGTTCTAACAGCATAGTCCAGAGAATTTAATAGTGTTGATGAAGGATTATTCATATTATATGACATTAACAAGTCATTTAATGAATAGTTATTCACACCTTGGGCAGCAGATAGCTGTCTCAGACGAGCATTGACATTACATCTATAGTCTGGATTTAATGTGTCCGATGTTGCGAATCCAGAGAAATCATCAACTAATATACCGTTTTTAAATCTGTTCAAACCATTTGCATCTTGAATTTGCATGCCGGATGTAGATTGTTCAAGTAAATTCAGAGAGGTATAATACTCTACTCTTCCTACTCTTGAATCCAAATCAGAGATATCTTTCATAGTATATCTTTTGTGTTGGACAGGAATGATGGAAAGATCCGATGATACACCTGAAATTTCAGTCGGTAAATAACCAGTATATGGTTTGTGTGTTATGTTTGCTAGAACCAAAGAACCATCGGGATCATTTGAGAATATTGGATTGAGTGATGGTGTTCCTTCGATTATAGTAATTTCTTTATCTTTATTAACGATAAGTTTATCTTTTCTAGACAAATAATAACTATAATTTGTGCAATAAAAAAGATCCAAATCTATAGGGTATAAATTTCCGTATTTTGTGGTATCACCTGGATTTGAATATCTATATGCAAAATCCGATTGTGCATTCAATCTAGATGGTCTAAAATCCAAGCAATCTCTCAGTGAGTAAAAATTTCCATAAGTACTTGTATATGTACCTATTTCTCTATATTGTTCTGGACTAGAGGATTCATCGACATAGGACAATTTATTGAAATAACCATCTCCACCACCATGCTTGTAATAATCCAATAAAACCAATAGATTGCCTTTTGGATGTGGTGCTCCTGGTTTTAAAGTGATACTGGCGTGATCATAGAAATTATCTCTTTGGCCGTTATCAAAATAATAGTTACTTGTTATGTTATAATTTGCATCAGAAATCATAGAAGTAGTTGGAACTACTGTCGGATCTTTGGTGTCAATGATTTTTACTATTCTCTTAACATCAGACAAATATAGTGATTGTGTACCAGAAGAAACTATACCAGAATTTTGTATATAAACTTGTCCTGTAGAATAAGTTGAGTTGTCAACAAAGGTGTAAGTATTTACTTGTGTTCCTGTGGTGAACGCAGTGTTGCTATTTGCAGTAACTAAACTTTTGGTTTTTAATGAATAGTTTGTATTATCACCATCTGAAACGGAAACTTTGACAATAATATCAGCTGTGAATGCTGTATATTGTGTTGTAGTTAATGTTGCAATTTGTCTGGTGCTGTTAATTGCGATGCTAGTATTTGTCGTAGACCAGTTAATAATATCACCAACATTTAATGTTGCATTTGATTGTGGATTGGTTACAATAATTGTGAAATTTTGCTTTATTGTTTCTGAACTCAATGTGGAGTTTGATTGTCCAATATGCAATATTGATCCATTGTAGTCACTCAATGATACTGTTGTTGATACTGAGGTAGAACCAGAAAATTGTTTCGATCTATGTTCTTGGTATGTGGAATAAGATGTGCCATAAATGTGTGAAACATATGGATATCCAATCGGGAATATCAACTCTGGAGTTAATGGATTTTCTAAAATGGTATCGCCCGAAGCTAAACCATTTACTTTACTTCCTGAATTTATTGCCGCCGAGGATCTTATTTGTAATGGATAACTGTATGGTTTAGTTACTTTAAGTAGGGATTCCGTTGACTTTGTTGAGAACAACAGAGTGAATTTTGTGGTTGCATCTGTTGCAACAGACCAAGGAGTATCTACAGTTGCAATTTTTGATGAACCATTATAGGATGCAACAGTTCTAGTTTCACCTGCATCCGTTCCATCGGTTAATTTTATGGCCAAACCAACATATGCACCATTTATCGTTGAATACTGTGTGGTATTTGGTAATATTACAATATTGGTATTTCCGGAAGAGGTTTGAAGATTTCCTGATAGTGCTGTCGTTTGAACATCACTAATATACATTTTATATACCCAATTCTTTGTTAGTGAGCTTCCGGAATCTGTTGAATAATATAGACCACGAACATTGGCAGTTCCAATTAATGTGGATGTATATGTATTTGATGTTGAGATATTTACATTAGATGTGGGAACGCAGTGCAAATCCACGGTGTCGGTTGTTGTTACATCAAAAGTATATCCATTTGCACCATGTACATTATCAACATAGAAGAAACTACCAAAATCGGTATAAACTGGAGTTGTATTCTGTGTCTGTATCGCCCTAGATTTATTGGAAATAACATTGATTGGTGTTGGATTTTCAACACGATAACCCTTTACATATGCAATTCCTTTACCTACACTCATTATGTAAGTATTATCATCATCAGGATTTACTTTTGGTGTTAGTGTGAAATCTGTTACTGTATAATCACCATTTGTTTCATATGTTCTTTTTGCAAAATAATCATCAATGGTTGAATATACTGAACCATCAACCATTTTAAACATTTGGCCATTCTCAAAACGAACCAATTCAATAAATGCATCATCATCACCAAATTGCAATGGACGAGTTGTTAGTGTTAAAGTAATTTGATATCTGTCAGCACCAGGAGCCTGATAGTTGGATGCACCAAGAGCAGGATCCAACAAAGATGGATCGTTAACATAATCAACAATAGTTTCACTGATTAATAGTCCAACCCTCAAATTTGGAGTGTTGTTGTATTTTGAGAGTATGGTTGTTTGTTTACTGACCTGTACAAAGTTACCATCTACATAGAACACACCATCATCAATAGATGATACTGATGAATTTCCAGTCGAATTGGTCAATATTGATTGTGCGGCTAAATTAGAGTTAGTGTCGTAGATAGTTTCATTATCTTGAAAATGATCACCCGAGAAATAAGATAAAATTAAAGTGGGCGGATCACCTAGATAATTTCCGTTAACATCTGTTCCTCCGGTAGGTTCAGCGATAGCAATAACTTTAGCAACAACTAATCCTGTGGAATTAGATACATTCTTATTTAAAAATTGAGATACATCAATATTAGTTCCATTATATGTCTGTTGTAATTTAACATAAAAGACATTTAAATTTGATGTAACGGTACCACCATTAACTGATGAGTTCTTTTTGAATACATGATCGGCAAATTTTGTTATCTGATCCTGTAAAATAGTTTGTGATTGTGTAAGTTCTCTGGCCTGAACTGCATAACCGGGTTTAAAAAGAATTCTGTGAAAATTCTTATCATTTGAGAAATCGTCGTAATATGGGTCAACATTAAAATTCAGTGCCATTTTTTATACCTTAATATTCTAAAACTATTTTAAACTGTTCTATACCGTCAGCACTCCTTTGAATGCCGGATCTATTTTCCATATAAACAATATATCCAGATGAAGTTACAAATTCTGGTGTGTTATACGATAGTAGTGTTCTTACTGTCTTTGAAGAATTTCCAAATACTGGAGAATTTGTAGTTAAATTCAAAGTTCCTTTTGTATTTATAGTGCGAATTACATTGGTTCCGACATCGAAACTTAAAACTGTTGCTGAAAATGATGAATTTTCTAAACTATTTCCTTGGAATATTACTTCATCATTTGTATAACTACCAAATCCCGGCGCAACGACCAGGTCTGTTGATGTTTTATATATTGCACCATTTGCAGGGTTTGGTGAACTGGATTTTGTTACAGGATTAATAACTATAGCCATTTGATGATAATCAATATCTGTTGGTATCACACCAGATTCCGAACCATTAAATTCACAAGTAATCATCACACTACGACATCCCAGTTCTGACACAGGATCATAACCGTGGCCACCTATGGGTGATACGGGTGCTATTGCTACAGCATTTGCACCTAGTGCTGAAGATATTACTACATTTGCATATGAATAATTTGCACCAGGAGTAGTAACAATAATATCAGATATGGAATTATTTGTTGTTACTGCTGTAGCTGCAGCACCCGTACCATCACCCGTTACTGTTACTGTAATGATGGTGTTTGTTTGATCATATCCCGAACCACCATTTATAACATTTATAACATCAACACTACCCGAACCAAAAGGTGAATCACAAGAATTTGGTGTGTTTGAACCAACAGGAACAGGTATCCAGCTGGTGTCCATAAATTTTACTTTTAGATTTTCGTCTATGGTGTAAATATATTTCCATTTGTATCCATCAATTCCTTGGTAGATATTATTTGTTCCATAACTTCCCGGTTCAAAATAAGGTTCTACTGTTGATGGTGAACCATTAACATTACACAAACACTTGAATACTTGGTCATACCTATTTTTCACATAAAAGTTTAAAATTGGAATGCCATTAACATCAACTGCAAACATATCAACATCATCACGATAATAATCATAAACTGTGTTGACTGTCCAATCAATTCTTTTTACTACAGGAGTAATATTGTTTGTTGTAATAAGTTTGGCTGCAAAACTTTTATTCAGGAGTTGCTTAATTGACTTTTGGTCCTGGGTTGGCAAAGGAGGATTATTATCATCAGCCCAATTTTCAACTTTCGATAATAAACAATATATTGAAGATAAGTTTTGACCGGTCGTAGGAAGAACAACGGCCGGTGAATAATATACCTGTTCTACATTAGAAACTTTAGAACCGTATGTTAAAAGTGATTTACTTGCCATAGTTTTATTTATTACTCAAAAATTAGGTTACATTGATAATTGCAAAATTGATAACTAACGTATCTGCCGCATTTGCTCCAGATGGTGTTCCATCACTATTGTTAATAGATACAACAAAACTACCAGGAGAAACAGCATTAACACAGGTTGCATATGCTACTGTAGCACCACTTGAAATACTTAGTATCACAACATCTTTTGCACTGGTGATATAGTTATTATATACAGTGAATGATACCGCTGCACCCTTGTTTATATTTGCACCATTAGTTGTAATCTGTCCGGAACGACCATTTGCATAAACAGCAGTTGATTTATTGGTTAACTGTGTTACTGTTGTATTATTATAACTTGCATTATAATGAATGGTATTTGCAATAAACAATGCAGTGTTCTGTGCACAATTTATTGCATTGGCGGAAATGTTTACTGCTGTGTTTGGTGTATCTAATATAAAGTATGTTGATTCCAGTACAGTATTTGCACCATCAAGATACAACATACCATTTGAACTGGGTAGATATTTAAGTTGTATTGTATTATTTGCAATAACTGAAGAAACACTTATATTATTTGTAAATGCTGTATTTTGGTATGTGTTATCTTGGAATGTAATTCCTGTATTTGGAGTAGGAATACTAATGCCGTTACTAGTAAATGATGCTGACAATACTCGTACATTACTATTGTTAGCCACATTATATAAGTTGGTAATTGCTCCAAATGAGTTGGCGGCAAAAGTTTGCGTTGCTACCATCTCTATAGCAGGGAAACTGTTGGCTATTGAGTCATTATAGTTGGTGGTTGCCCAACCAGAAGCTGCCAATCTGAATAATGAGTCGCCAGATTGTACTGCTGTGGGTGATGCGGCAGTGCCCCTACTACGACGAGCATTGATGAAAGGACTAGAAAGAGCTGATGTGCCATATGATTCTATTGTGAGTCTTGCGGGTGATCCAGTTTGTCCCACAGTTCCAACATATCCATCTGGACCCACCATGTGTAACATGCCACCGGCCTGATTAACAGGTTGAGAACTGCCGTCAGTTGAAGCATTAATTAATAATGCACCTGGATCGTTAATACCAATATTAGGTACGGTGACTTGAACACGACCTGTTCCTGTGACTGAAAATGTGTTATTTCCATTTGTGTCTAATACATTAACATTGCCTCTCATCGTCAATGTTTTTAATGCGTCACTAATTGTAATAGTATTACTTGTAACAAGATTATTATTACTTGCATAGACAAAAGAACCACTTGTTCTTCCCCATGCTGGTTGAGGAAGAATACCAACTTGTAGTTTACCCAATATAGCATCATTACTTAATACCTTAGCAATCTGTACTGGAACATTTGCACCAGATGGAGCAACATTCGATGCACCACCAGGTGTTGTTGATAGGAAAATGACATCACCATTATTGAAACCCGACATGTTCAGTCGGTTAACAATACCAGTAGTATAAATGAAACCATATGTACCATTTGCAATATTGTTTTTGACAAATCCTGCAACTACAGAGTTTGCATAATTTGTTGCATCTGCCAATACAATGTAAGGTATTGAATTTGATGTTACTGCACCCGCAAGACGCACCCAAGAACCACCAGTAATGGTTGCACCCGTTGCGTTATATACTCTTTCATATATTGTTTTTCCGAGGAGTGGTCTGTCGCCAGTAATATCCGTATCTATTACAAGGGCAGCATCATTTGCAGAATACCATACTTGGCCAAATGTCTGTGACGGCTCGGCAGATTGTGAGAACCACTGTATTGTGTTCGCTTGTGAAGTTACTGTAGTAATATTTGAGAAGAACACATTACCCAATGCAGTATTACAAGTGAGTATTCCCAAAACATTAACATCTTGTGAGAATGTTGCGTGTTTTGATACAAAATTATCAATTGAAACAGTAGTTCCCACTGTATTTGCTGTGAGATTGCCTGAAAGATTTAAGTTTTTTAATTGAATTGTTGCGGTGTTTGCAACAAAATTACCATCAGTATATGCCTTCAATTGAGTATTGGCTGATGTTACTATACCATCAGTATATGCCTTCAATTGAGTATTGGCTGACACTATATTGGTATTGGTTTGGTTTAAAGCACCAAACAAATAAACTGTATTAGCTTCAGCTTTACCTAATCTAGTATTTTGTGTTGCATCTACGCCAGCAATATAAGCAACATTAGCATTAACATAATCATACGTTGCTGCGGCCGAACTTTGTGTTGTTCCATCATCAAATGTGAAATATCTACCGGTGTTTAATGTCAATCCCGTTTTTGTAATATAACCAACAATGTTACTATTTTTTGTACCACCAGCAATCAGAACAGTTTTGGTATCAGAAGACGCAGTTCCTATTACTAAATTTCCGTGACTTGTACTGACAGCATCACCATTAACATACAAGTATCCATCGTTCGGATACATTGATGAATAATTGGAGTCTGAGAATGTCGAACCATTAATTCCCAAATCAATATAGTTTGTTGTATCTGTACCATCATCAGCAGTTACAATGTAATCACCAGAACCACTTGATGTGAAATTCTGTAAATTAACTTGTAGATAGGATGCATTATTACCACCAAACTGTCCTATTGCAGATGCAGCAATAATGTGATTATTGCCAACATTTAGTGGATTATGAGAATACAATCCTTGTGCTAATGTTGTTCCTGTGAATTTTCCAGTAACACCAGAAGGTATATCAACAGCAACAAATAGTGTATTGGATGTATTTGCATCTAATTGTTGTATTAGTGACAAATCTGAAATTTTTACTGTGCTCATTTATTATCCTAATAGAATTATTCTGCCGTCTTCTGTTAATAAGTTATATCCGTTTTCTGTAATAAGTTCTGGTATATATTCTGTTCCCACCGGACCAAATATTATAACGCAGGTTGTTGGTCCAAATGTTCTATTGACAGACATAAACGAATTTGCGTTTGATGATATGTTTGTTGTCAAATAGATTATTCCGTGTGTGTAATCAACACTTGCAACTGTCTTTGTTGTATTATTTGCAATACTTACTTTATCACCAGCATAAACTATATCACTTAATGGTGAAGCGGTATCAGTATACACACCATTATTGATGATATTATAAGAATTGGTTAATGTTCTAATATTTATCGTGTTTGAACCAGAATTTGCCGTAACTACCGCAACATTTGCAAAAGTTAACCAAGTATTATTTTTTAATGTGACAGTATTTCCGATAGGATCAACAGTTAATACTTCACACCTTACATTTGGACCATTGGGTGTTAGTATCTGTATAATACTATTGTTGGAAATAAAGTTTGCAATATTGGCACCAGAAAGATTATTAAATTTAACAATATTATTACTCTTGTTAGTAAAATCTGCATACATTGATGCAGAAGAACCTGGATATCCAGTGTATGTACTTAGTGGTAATCCTGAGTAAAGTGCATCAGAAGATTGTGTTTGATAAATTGAATTTGACCTTACTGTATATCTTCCTAGTATTTTTGTTCCACTAGGATGTAATAAATTCAGAAGTGATTCCCTATATTTTGCAATTTCCTTTTCTACTGTTATTTCATAGGTATAGTTATTGTAGTTTTCACTCTGTAATACACTAAATGAGCTTGGTTGACCTTTTGTGTTCAAATATTGTCCTTGTCCTAGAACAAGACCATTTAAGAAAGTTGCTGTGGCCTTCGCTGTGGAATCACCATAAACTCTAACGCCAGTTACATCATAATCAGAATTATATGCAGTATTTGCCATTAATAAATTGATATTTTTATTTTCAATTTTTAATGGTAATCTTGGGTTAGGAGCAGAATTGTAATTGAATACCCTTAGGTTGTATAATGATTTAAATGGATCATTATCAGGAGACAATAGTGAAATTGAATTAACCGTAGCAATATAAGATGTCGAGTTCGAATTTGCACCTTGATATATAATGTCACCTTTCTGTGGTAAATTCATAATCGTTGTATTTGAAACAACAATATCTTGAACTTTTAGTGACACATTAGGTGTTGCGATATAATCTTCACCACCGTCAATTACATTAATTGTTGTTACCGAACCAACACGATCTGCAACAACAGAGAAAGTTGCTCCTGTACCTAAAATTCCAGAAACATACAAACTAGCATTTGAAGCTAGTACATTGGCAGATTGCACACTAAGTGTTGGTAAATTTCCATTCAGATAACCCAAACCACCTAGAGGATATAAATTTGGACCATAAACATATGAAACATTACTTATAGAACCATTACTAGTAACTGATATTACATTAGCATATGCTCCATAGCCTTGACCACCTGAAAATACAATTTTATCATTAGCGCGATAACCAGTTCCGGCGGATGCACAGAGTATTGGTCCTAAGATACCAAGATTTGATATATCTGCATTGTTACCCAGTTCATCTTCGTAAATTCCTTGAGCAGAAATTATTGGTGTCTTCTTGATACCTCCGCCACCATTCGTAACAACTATGGATGATATGGGATAAGTTGTAAATGAATCGAATGTAAAAGCATCAGCCAAACTTGTATTGGCATTGGCGGATGTGTGATTCTTAAGGAAAGAATATCTGGTATTTCCTACTGTTGTGTATCTGGATAATGAAATAGAATTGATAGGAGCAAAGGTAATATTGGCTGATAGTTTTTTATCTGGATTAATTGAACCAACCACCGCGACAGCACCTGGTGCATTTGTAATGTTGATAACAGTGTTCGGATCTGGTCTATAACCAACGCCACCGGCGACCACATTGATTCTATCAATGGATCCGGATGTGGTTGTACCAACCTCGGCTATAGCTCCTATTCCTGTATTGGAATTTAATCCTCCATATACAACCACCGGATCACCGGGTTCATATAATAATCCACGATTGGATGGATTTATTTTTATTTGGTTAATTGTACCAACAATTTTTGACCGTAACACTTTACCATTAAATAATACATCCTGATTATTATTATCGACAATTCTTACAAATTCACCGGATTGAAACAACCTTTCAATGTTTGAAATGAACACTTCAATCTTTTTTCCAGTACGAACTGTATTTTCAATAGTAGCAATAGATTTCGAAGTTTCTCCGAATATTCTGTAATTGTTAACATTTAAAAAGTTTGAATCGGTTGTGGCCAATTTCAAACTTTTAGAAACATACCAGACACCATCGGAAGCTTTAAGTACAGCATCTTTAGTGTAAAATAGATCGAAGTCGGAGTTATATAATACTCTAAATAAAAATTGATAAGAAGCTGGAGTTCCTTTAGATTGGTATAATTCTCTGGCGAGTTTAACCAATTTCTTTTTATCAACTAATGTATCTC
>Ga0007792_10000498_pt1 | contig 14143 bp, 12 predicted proteins | sample CryBogmetaGMA6M_FD_60371 | JGI IMG/M metagenome (GOLD analysis project Ga0007792, IMG submission 60371) | Freshwater microbial communities from Crystal Bog, Wisconsin, USA - MA6M | ecosystem: Environmental > Aquatic > Freshwater > Lake | place: Crystal Bog, Wisconsin, USA | collected 2009-07-06
GTACAACTCGTGGGGGCAGGTCAGAGAGCAGGAACATGATGGCGCGGATGTCCACGCTCAGCAGCTGCGTCATGCTCCTCTCCCTCCGGCTCCTGCCGGGCTCCCTAGTGGATCATCCGGCCCAGGCGCTCCCAGCGGATGTTCGTGGGCCCGGTCCAGGACCAGTAGATGACCATGGCCTTGCCCTTGATGTTGGCCTTGTCCACGAAGCCCCAGAAGCGGGAGTCAAAGGACTCGTCGCGGTTGTCGCCCATGCAGAAGTATTTCCCGGCAGGCACGGTCATCTTGGGCATCCAGTCGCGCTTGGAGCGGCAGAGCAGGCTCACGTCCTCGCAGTGGTCGAAATAGGTCTTGGGGTCCACGCTGACTGCGGGGTGGCCCTCGGGCAGGGGGCTCGGCTCCACGTCCTCGCGGGTGTGCTGGATGTAGGCTCCGGTGACGGGCTCGCCGTTGACCAGCACCTCCTTGGCGCGGATCTCCACCGTGTCGCCGGGCAGGCCCACGATGCGCTTGACGAAGTCCACGTCCTTCAGCTGCGGCCGCGAGGCGTCGAGCTTCGGGTCAAAGGGGTACTCGAAGACGATGATGTCGCCGCGCGCAGGCTCGTAGAGCGGGATGAGCACGCGCTCGGTAAAGGGCAGCTTGAGCCCGTAGTGGAACTTGCTCACCAGCAGCTGGTCGCCAATTTGAAGGGTCTCCAGCATGGAGCCGGTGGGGATCTTGAAGGCCTGGACAACGAAGGCGCGGATGACGAGCGCGAGCACCACCGCGACCAGCAGGGCCTCCACGTATTCCTTGAGGGTCTTGAGCCATCTGGGATTCATGCAGTTTCCTTTGGCGGGCGGGGCCGCCGGCGTTTGTCTTATTCGTCGTCGCCGGCCTTGAGCACGGCCAGGAAGGCTTCCTGGGGGATCTCCACGTTGCCCATGCGGCGCATGCGGCGCTTGCCTTCCTTCTGCTTTTCCAGAAGCTTGCGCTTGCGCGTGATGTCGCCGCCGTAGCACTTGGCGATGACGTCCTTGCGGAAGGGCGCCACGCGTTCCTTGGCGATGATCTTGTTGCCGATGGCGGCCTGGATGATGACCTCGAACATCTGGCGCGGGATGCTCTTGCGCAGCTTCGCCGTCAGGCTGCGGCCGAAGCGGTAGGACGAGTCGCGGTGGATGATGACGGAAAAGGCGTCCACGGGCTCGGTGTTGATGAGGATGTCCAGGCGCACCAGATCGGACTGCCGGTAGTCGATGATCTCGTAGTCGAGCGAGGCGTAGCCCTTGGTGCTCGATTTCAGCTTGTCGAAGAAGTCGTACATGATCTCGGCAAAGGGCATCTCGTAGGTGATGACCACGCGCGAGGCGGTCAGGTACTTCATGTCCTTCTGGATGCCGCGTTTCTCCTCGCACAGGCCGAGCACGTTGCCCACATAGTCGTTCGGCACGTGGATCTCGACGCGCGCATAGGGCTCGTACAGCGCGGCGATCTGGCTGGGGTCGGGCAAGAGGCTCGGGTTGTCGATCTGAAGATTGCGGCCGTCCGTGGTGTCGACCTTGTAGATGACCGAGGGCGCGGTGGTGATGAGCCGGGCCTGGAACTCGCGCTCCAGGCGCTCCTGCACGATCTCGATGTGCAAGAGGCCCAGGAACCCGCAGCGGAAGCCGAAGCCCAGCGCCTTGGAGGTCTCGGGCTCGAAGCTGAAGGCCGCGTCGTTCAGCTGCAGCTTCTCCAGCGCCACCTTGAGGATCTCGTATTCGTTGGGCTCCACGGGGTAGAGCCCGGAGAAGACCATGGGCTTGACCTTCTTGAAGCCCGGGAAGGGCGTCTTGGTGGGGTTGTCGGCGCGGGTGATGGTGTCGCCCACGGGCGCGTCGGAGAGCTCCTTCATGTTCGCGCAGAGAAAGCCCACCTCGCCGGGTCCGAAGTCCGGCATCTCGATGCTCTCGGGCGAGAACACGCCGAGCTTCATGACCTCGAACTCCTTGCCCGAGGAGAAGATGCGGATGCGCTCGCCCTTCTTGATGGTGCCGTCGAGTACGCGGAAGAGCACCACCACGCCCAGGTAGGTGTCGTACCAGGAGTCGAAGATCAGCGCCTTCAAGGGGGCCTCGGCGTCGCCCTGGGGCGGCGGCAGGTGCGTGATGATGCGCTCGATGAGATCAGCCACGCCCAGGCCGGACTTGGCGCTGACGAGCACGGGGTCTGTGCAGTCGAGCCCGATGACCTCCTCGATCTCCCTCGCCACGCGTTCGGGCTCGGCGCTCGGCAGGTCGATCTTGTTCAGTACCGGCACGACCTCAAGGTTGTTGTCGAGCGCCAGGTAGACGTTGGCCAGCGTCTGGGCCTCCACGCCCTGGGAGGCGTCGACCACGAGCAGCGCGCCCTCGCAGGCGGCGAGCGACCGCGAGACCTCGTAGGAGAAGTCCACGTGGCCCGGGGTGTCGATGAGGTTCAGGATGTATTTCTGACCGTCGTGCGCCGTGTAGGGGATGCGCACGGTCTGGGCCTTGATGGTGATGCCGCGTTCGCGCTCCAGGTCCATCTTGTCCAGGTACTGGGCCTTCTGGTCACGCGCGGAAACAACCCCGGTGATCTCCAGGATGCGGTCGGCAAGGGTGGACTTGCCGTGGTCGATGTGCGCGATGATGCTGAAGTTTCTGATGAGCTTGGTGTCGGTCATGGTCTCGCACGTTTGGGCCGGAGCTGTCCGGCCCGTGTTCGTAAGGTCTGCCCCAGCGCGGGGCGAGAGCCCTTGTACGGCATAATTGCCCGGCTGTCTAATGGCTGGCGGCGGCAGCGGGGGCTGGGCGGCACAGGCACCGGCTTGCCCTCTGGTCCGTTCGCGCGTACCGTGCGGACCATGCGGACCATCATTCTCGGCGGCACAGGGTTCATCGGCAGCGCGCTTGCGCGGCTTCTCGCCGGGCAGGGGTATGCCGTCATCGTGCCCTCGCGCCGGCCGGACAAGGCGGCCGCCGCGCTCGGTCCCGGCATCACGGCCGTGGGCTTCGACGGCGTGACCGGCAACGGCTTTGCCCGGCACATCGACGCCACCACGGCCATCGTGAACCTAGCCGGGGAGAACATCGCCGACGGCCGCTGGACCCCGGACAAGAAGCGCCGCATCCTGGAGAGCCGCCTGGACGCAGGCGCCGCGGTCATGGACGCCATCCGCCAGGCCGAGGCCCCCCCGGCCGTGCTGGTGCAGGCCTCGGCCGTGGGCTTTTATGGCGCGCGCGGGGCTGAGCCCGTGGGCGAGGACGCCGCTCCGGGCACGAATTTCCTGGCCCAGGTGGCTAGCCGCTGGGAGGACTCCACCCGCGAAGCCGAGGCGCTTGGCGTGCGCCGGGTCGTCGTGCGCACGAGCATGGTCCTGGGGCCCGGCGGGGCGCTCACAAAGATGCTGCCGGCCTTCAGGCTGGGGCTGGGCGGGCCGCTGGGCGCCGGCACCCAGATGGTGCCCTGGATACACCTGGACGACGAGGCCGGGGCCATCGCCTTTCTGATGCAGACGCCGGGGCTGTCCGGCCCGTTCAACCTGGCCGCGCCCGAGGCCGTGGACTCGCGCGGCTTTGCCCGGGCCCTGGGCCGCGCGCTGGGCCGCCCGGCCGTTCTGCCTGCGCCGGGGTTCGCGCTTAAGCTCCTGCTGGGGCAGCTGGCCGAGGAGGTCCTGCTCTCCGGCGTGCGCGCGGAGCCCACGCGGCTGCTCGCCGCGGGCTACAGGTTCAGGCATCCGACCTTGGACGGGGCCTTGGCCGGGGCCCTGGCAGACATACTGGGCCAGGCATAGGTTTCGTCGTGGTTGCAAGGAGCGTGCATGGCTAAGGGCAGGATTCTGGTGGTGGAGGACGAGGCCATCGTGGCCCTGGGCATCCAGTCCAGTCTGGAGCGCCTGGGCTATGAGGTCGTCGGCCGGGCAGGCACGGGCGCCGAGGCCCTGGCCCTGGCCGAGCAGGCCCGGCCGGACCTGGTGCTCATGGACGTGATGCTCGACGGCAGCGGCATGGACGGCATCGACACCGCAAGCGAGCTGCACGAGCGCTTCAACCTGCCGGTGGTCTACCTCTCGGCCGTCACCGACGAGCAGACGCTCGACCGCGCCAAGCGCACCGACCCCTTCGGCTATCTGGTCAAGCCCTTCAAGGACCACGAACTGTCCCTGGCCATCGAGGTGGCCCTGTACAAGTCCCGCACCGAGCAGCGGCTGCAGGAGAACGAGCGGCTGCTCTCCACCACCCTGGGCAGCCTGGCCGAAGCTGTGGTCTCCACCGACACCGAGGGCCGCGTGAGCTACCTGAACCCCGCGGCCGCAGTCATGCTCGGTGTGGAGCCGGAGCAGGCCCTCGGCCGGGAGATCGCTGCACTGTTCAGCATCCTGGAGCCGGACACGCGGCTGCCCATCACCGGCCTGGAGGAGATCTGCAGCCCGCGCGCGGCGCACCCCCTGTGCGAGGACATGCTGCTTGTCACACCAAACGGGCAGGAGATGCCTGTGGGTCTGTCGGTTTCGCCCGTCATCGGTGCGCGCGGCGACTTCCCGGGCCGGGTCCTGGTCATGCGCAACGTGGCCCTGCGGAAAGAGGCCGAGGCCGAGCTGCACACGAGCATGCAGGCCCTGCGCACCGCCTTCCGCCAGACCGTGCGCGCCCTGGCCAGCATGGCCGAGAAGCGCGACCCCTATACTGCCGGGCATCAGCAGCGCGTGGCCAAGCTCGCCTGCGCCATCGGCCGGGAGTTGGGCCTGCCCGAGGAGTCCCTGGAGGGCCTGGAGGTGGCCGGCACCCTGCACGACATCGGCAAGGTCTACGTCCCGGCGGAGATCCTGGCCAAGCCCGCGCGGCTCTCGCACATGGAGATGGGCATCATGAAGAGCCACTCCGAGGTCGGCTTCGAGATCCTGCGCGAGGTGAATTTCCCCTGGCCCGTGGCGCGCAGCGTGCTGGAGCACCACGAGCGCCTGGACGGTTCGGGCTATCCCGGCGGGCTCAAGGACGGCGACATCTCGCGCGAGGCGCGCATCCTGGCCGTGGCCGACGTGGTCGAGGCCATGAGCTCGCACCGGCCCTACCGCGCGGCCCTGGGCCTGACCAAGGCCCTGGAGGAGATCCGTTCCGGGCGCGGCCGGATCTATGACCCCGAGGCCGTGGACGCCTGCCTGGCGGTGATGAACAGCGGCGGTTTCACCTTTGACGACCAGGAGGTCTGCCAGGGCGCGCCCGCACCAGGGCAGGCCCGGCGCGTCGCCACTGAATCGGCGGATGAATGATGGCGAACATGATGGGACGAATGATGGGACGAATGATGGCGACGGGGGCACGATGAGCATGCGCGGTCGCATCCTGGTGGTGGACGACGAGTCCGGCATCCGCTCCTCCCTCAAGGGCATCCTGGAGGACGAGGGTTTTGGCGTGGTGGAGGCCGAGAGCGGCGAGCGCGGGCTCGAACTGCTGGACGCAGGCGACTCCGTGGACCTCGTGTTCCTGGACATCTGGCTGCCCGGCCTGGACGGCCTGACCGTGCTGGCGCGCATCCGCGAGGACCGGCCCGACCTGCCCGTGGTCATGATCTCCGGGCACGGCACCATCGAGACCGCGGTGGCGGCCATTAAAAACGGGGCCTTTGACTTCATCGAGAAGCCGCTCTCGCTCGACAAGGTCGTTTTGTCCGCGCACAAGGCCCTGGAGTTCTCGCGCCTGAAGCAGGAGAACCTGGCCCTGCGCCAGTCGCTCGGCGAGGCCGAGGTGCACCTCACCGGGACCTCCCCGGCCATGAATGAGCTGCGCGAGATGATCAGCCAGGTGGCGCCCACCGACGCCTGGGTGCTCATTACGGGCGAGAACGGCACGGGCAAGGAGATCGCCGCGCGACTCTTGCACGCCGAGAGCCTCCGCGCGCCCATGCCCTTTGTGGCCGTGAACTGCGCGGCCATCCCCGAGGAGCTCATCGAGAGCGAGCTCTTCGGCCACGAGAAGGGCGCCTTCACCGGCGCGGACAAGGCCCAGGTCGGCAAGTTCGAGCTGGCCCACCGGGGCACGCTGTTCCTGGACGAGATCGGCGACATGAGCCTCAAGACCCAGGCCAAGATTTTGCGCATCCTGCAAGAGCAGCGCTTCGAGCACGTGGGCGGCCGCAAGACCATCAGCGTGGACGTGCGCGTGCTGGCGGCCACGAACAAGGACCTGCCCGCCGAGATCCGCGCCGGGACCTTCCGCGAGGACCTCTACTACCGGCTCAAGGTCTTCCCGCTCACGGTGCCACCCCTGCGCGAGCGCGTGGGGGACATCCCGCTTCTGATCAACGACTTCGTGGGCACGCTCTCGCGTCGCGGCGGGTGCAAGCGCGCGGCCTTCAGCCCCGAGACCCTGGCGGTCCTTGCGACCTACCCCTGGCCGGGCAATGTGCGCGAGTTGAAAAATTTTGTGGAGCGCATGCTCATCCTGGCTGGCGGGCGCGAGGTTACGCCGGACCGCCTGCCGCCGGACATCACCAGCCAGGCCACGGTTCCGGCTGCGCCCGTCGTTGCGACTGGGGCCGCGCCCGCTGCCGAGATCGAGGCTTCGGACAGCTTCCAGGCCGGGCCGCTGGACCTGAAGGCCGCGCGCGCGGAGTTCGAGGCGCGCTTCCTGGAGGCCAAGCTGCGCGAGTTCGGCGGCAACGTGACGAAGCTCGCCGAGGCCGTGGGCCTGGACAGAAGCTCGCTGTACCGGAAGCTCAAGGGCTACGGGCTCCAGGCGGAGTAGGGGTGTGTCATGAAGAAGCGGGATATTTACATCCGGTACCTGGCGCTGGCGTTCAGCCTTCCGGTGGCCGAGGCTGGCCTGCGGTTCGAGGCCGTCTGCGAGGCAACTCCAGGCATACGCGAGCAATGTGACGGCGAGCTGTCTGAAGAAGAGGGCCTGCGTCTGCTGGAAGCACTGGTCGACGGGACGGCTGACCTACCGTAGCGTTAGGTTTCACGGTTTCTTGCGTTGGGAGTGTGCCCGCCTGTGCTGGTGTGGCATCGCAAGCCAAAACAAAGGCCGGAGGCTGCAACCCCCCGGCCTTTCGCATTTCCTCTTCCCCCGCTCTACACCCAGTAGGTGACCTCGAATTTCTGCATCCCGACCTTGAGCTTTTTGAGCGCAGCCACGTCCATGTCGCGGATGCGGATGTACACCTCGCGCGTGCCCACCTCGGCGGGTTCGCAGGAGGTGAGCAGGCTCATCAGCCGCGCGTCGTTGTCCTTCAGGAAGTCCAGCACCGGCACCAGGCCCCCGGGCTCGTTGGGCAGGCGCAGCCCGATCTGGATGCCGCCCTCCATGACCCCGGTGATCCTCACCAGCACCTTGAAGATGTCCGAGTGCGTGACCACGCCCACGACCCTGCGCTGCTCGTCCACCACGGGCAGGCCGCCGATCTTGTGTTCGAGCATGAGCGCGGCGGCCTGCTCGATGGTCTCGCCCGGGCCGATGGTCATGACCGTCCTCGTCATGATGTCCTTCAGCTTGATCTCCGCGAGCAGGTAGTACAGCTCGTGCATGTCCAGCGTGGTGGCCTTGGAGGGCGAGGCCTCCTTGATGTCCCGGTCGGACACCAGGCCCAGCAGCACGCCCTTTTCGTCCACCACAGGCAGGCGGCTGATGTCGCGCTCCTTCATGAGCCTCGCGGCCTTCATCATGGAGGTCTCCGGGGTCGCGGTCACAACGTCCTTGGTCATCCAGTTTTCGATGAGCATGAGGTCACTCCCAATGCTGCGCCTCCAGCCTTGCAGGGGGCGGTGCTGTCTTTGCGTGCAGGATAGACGAGGGGGCGCGCGATGGCTAGCGGAAACTGGCCCGCAGCGGCTGCCCGGCTTGCTCCGGCGGCTGCCTTAAGCGGCCGGGGAAGCCCAGGCTTTACCTTCGGCGCGCCAGGGGCTAGCATGCGGCCCATGTATGTGGTGGTCAATGTGGACGATCTGGGCCTGTCCCCGGCCGTGCGCCGCGCCGTGGAGGACCTGGCCGGGCTCTCGCGCGTGAGCTCGGCCACGCTGCTGGTCAACGGCCCGGACGCCGAGGCTGCGGCCCGGTTGTTCGGGCAGGGCTCCGGCTCCCTGGGCCTGGGCGTGCACCTGAACATCCTGCGCGGACGGCCCGAGAGCCCGGCCCACGAGATCCCGGGCCTGGTCGGGCCCTCTGGCCTGCTTCTGGGCGACTACGTGGCGCTCTTCCAGCGCTACCTGGGCCGGGCCTTCACGCCCGCGGACGTGGAGCTGGAGTGGACCCGCCAGGTGGAGCGCGCGCTTGCGCTGGGCGTCACACCCACGCACCTGGACAGCGAGAAACACATCCACGCCTGGCCCGGGCTGTTCGAGGCCGCCTGCCGCGTGGCGGAACGCTTCGGCATCGGCTGGGTGCGCCGGCCCGTGGAGCTGGTGTCGCCCCTGCGCTGGGACAAGGGCGGCCGCCGGGCGCGCATACTCAATCTTTTCGCCCTGTGGCACCGGCTGCCTGCAGCCCTCGGCATGGCGGGCGTGGCCTGCCCGCATTCGGTGTTCGGCGTGGCCGACCAGGGGGCCAGCCTGTTGCCGGGGCGGCTCGCTGCGTATATGAAGCGGGTGCGGCCCGACGTGCTGGAGGTGGTCTGCCACCCTGGCGCGCCGCTTCCCGGGGATGAGCCCCTGCCTGCGGACTACGGCCCCATGCGCATCAGCGGCCAGTGGCGGCTTGAGCGCGACGCCCTGGCCGCACCGGGCTGGGACGAGGCGCTGGAAGGGAGCGGGGCCAGGCTGGTGCATTACGGCCAGCTCGACCCGGCCACGCGCGGCCTCAAGCCGGAATTTCGCCAGTAACGCGGCCACGCGCCTGAACCATGGCCTGAACCCTGAGCTGAACAACGGGATACCAAGCATGTCCAGACCCGATCCGACCTGCGTTCTGAACGGCTCCAGCGCCCGGTCCCGGCACCAGGCAGGGGCCTGGCCGGTGGAAGTCAGCATCGTGACGCCCGTGCACAACGAGGAGCTCTGCGTGCGCGAGTTCCACCGCCGCATCACTGCTGCGCTGACCGGCCTGGGCGCGAGCTATGAGATCGTGCTGGTCAACGACGGCAGCACGGACACAACCCCGGACATCATCCGCGAGCTGGCCACGAGCGACCCGCATCTGCTCGGCGTGTTCCTGGCGCGCAACCGCGGCCAGTGCACGGCCATCTATGCGGGCATCCAGCACACGCGCGGCAGGTACGTGGTCATCATGGACGGCGACCTGCAGCACCCGCCCGAGGAGGTGCCCCGGCTCATCGAGAAGATCCGCGAGGGCTTTGACCTGGTCAAGGGCATGCGCCAGCGGCGCCAGGAGTCGCTGTTCCTGCGGCGCATCCCGAGCCTCGTGGCCAACTACCTCATGCGCGCCACCAGCAAGTGCGACATCCACGACATGGGCGGCCTGTCCTGCCTCCAGGGCGACCTGGCGCGCAGCCTCAAGCTGCGCGAGGGCCAGCACCGGCTCATCCCGGCCCTGGTGTATTCCCAGGGCGGTGCGGTGTGCGAGGTGCCGACCTCGGCCCCGCCGCGCTTTGCAGGCAAGAGCCACTACGGCATCGGACGGAGCATCGACGTGCTCTTCGACATCATCTTGTTGTGGTTCCAGAATTCCTACAAGCAGCGGCCCGTGTACCTGTTCGGCCGCATCAGCCTGTGGCTGTTCCTGCTGGCCTCGCTGACCATGGTCTGGCTGTTGTACGAGAAGCTGTTCCTGGGCGTGCACATGGGCACCCGGCCGCCGTTCCTGGGCGCCATCCTGTTCTATCTGGCCTCGCTCGGCTTCATGAGCACCGGGCTTATCCTGGAGGTGCTGGTGAACACCTACGACGTGGTCTCCGGCAACACGCCCTTCAAGGTGCGCGAACTCGTGCGCGGCGACTTTTCCGGACAATCGGCCGGCCAGCTGCCCGGCCAGGTGTCCGGCACTCGGCCCGGCACAATGACCGACCCCCGCGACTGACGGCCGCCCGGCCAGGAACCCGCCATGCTCATCGGCCTGTTGCAGCTCAACCCCGTGGTGGGCGACCTCAAGGGCAATGCGGCGCTCGTGGAGGCCGCCTATGCCCGGGCTGTGGCGCTTGGCGCGGACCTCTGCCTGACGCCGGAGCTGGCGCTCACCGGCTATCCCCCGCGCGACATGCTGCTGTATCAGGGCTTCTGCGCCGCCGCCTGGCAGGCCGCGCACGACCTGGCCGCACGCATCCACGCATCCCACCCCGGCGGTCCGGCGCTGGTGCTCGGCTGCCCGGAGCCCAACCACTCGGGCCAGGGCAAGGCGCTGTACAACGCGGCCCTGTGGTGCGAGGGCGGGGTGATCCGCGAGCGCATCCGCAAGTCCCTGCTGCCGACCTATGACGTGTTCGACGAGGCGCGCTACTTCGAGCCCGCCCCCTTCGGGGTTCCAGGGGTTGTGGACTACCGGGGCCGCAGGCTGGCTGTGACCATCTGCGAGGACCTCTGGAACGACAAGGACTACTGGCCGCACCGCCTGTATCCCGTGGACCCGGTGGAGGCCGCCGTTGCTGCCGGGGCCGAGGCGCTGCTGAATCTCTCGGCCTCGCCCTTCAGCCTGCGCAAGCAGGCGCTCCGGCAGGACATGCTCTCGGCCATCGCGGCCCGTCGCGGCCTGCCCCTGGCGTATTGCAACCAGGTGGGCGGCAACGACGAGCTGGTCTTTGACGGCCGCAGTTGCCTGTTCGCGGCCGACGGGCGCATGACGGCGCAAGCCGCGGGCTTTGGCGAGGACCTGCTCGTGGCCGACCTGTTCGGCGTTGCCAAGACCGTTGCCAAGGCCGTTGCCAAGACCGTTGATGAGACCGTTGCTGACACCGTTGGCCTGGCCGTTTCCGGGACCGTTGCCGGGACCGTTGCTGGGACCGTCGCCGGAGCCATCGCTGGGACCGTTGCCGGAGACATCGTTGAGGACGAGCTCTCGCCCAGCTCGGAGATCTGGCGCGCCCTGGTGCTCGGCACCCGCGACTATTTGCGCAAGTGCGGCTTTTCCAAGGCGCTGCTGGGCCTGTCCGGCGGCATCGACTCGGCCGTGGTCGCGGCCGTGGCCGCGGAGGCGCTGGGCGCTTCGAATGTGCTCGGCGTGCTCATGCCCTCGCCCTGGTCGAGTACCGGCAGCATCGACGACTCCCTGGAGCTGGCCCGGCGGTTGAACATGCCCACGCGCACCATCCCCATCGCGCCGCTCATGCAGGGCTTTGACGCGGCGCTCTCTGAGAGCTTCGCGGGCCTGACCCCGGACACCACGGAAGAGAACATCCAGTCGCGCATCCGGGGCAACCTGCTCATGGCCCTTTCCAACAAGACCGGCGCGCTGCTTCTGACCACGGGCAACAAGAGCGAGCTGGCCGTGGGCTACTGCACCATCTACGGCGACATGTCCGGCGGGTTCGCGCTCATCAGCGATCTGCGCAAGACCCAGGTCTATGCCCTGGCCCGGCACATCAACCAGATAAAGGGGCAGCTGAAGGGCGGGGTCATCCCCCAGGCCATCATCGACAAGGCCCCGTCGGCCGAGCTCAAGCCCGGCCAGATGGACCAGGACTCCCTGCCGCCCTACGAGGTGCTGGACGCCATCCTGGCCCTGCACGTGGAGAAGAACCAGACCGCGGCCGAGATCATTGCCGCCGGGTTCGACGCAGCCGTGGTCGCGCGGGTCTGCCGGCTGGTTAAGTTTGCCGAGTTCAAGCGTCGGCAGGCCGCGCCGGGCATCAAGATCGCCTGGCGCAGCTTCGGCTCGGGCTGGCGCATGCCCTTGGCCGCCGCGCCGCTGCCCTGAGCCCCTTTCCCTGATTCCACCAGCCTGTTGACATCCCCGGCCCTCCGGCAGAGTATTGGCGTGGAAATCCAGCCTGGAATCCGCCGTCCGGGCTGGGAAGGAGCGCGCCATGAGGGACTATCCGCTGGCCAAGGTCTTCAAGCTGCTCGAACCCGGGCCGTTGGTGCTCGTGACCACCGCCTACAGGGGCCGGGCCAATGTCATGACCATGACCTGGCACACCATGATGGAGTTCACGCCGCCGCTCATCGGCTGTGTGCTGAGCGGCCTGAACCACAGCTTCAAGGCCCTGAGCAGGACGCGGGAGTGCGTGCTGGCCATCCCGACCGTGGAGCTGGCCGAGAAGGTGGTGGATGTGGGCAACTGCTCGGGCCGGGATGTGGACAAGTTCGCGACCATCGGCCTGACCCCGCGGCCTGCCAAGCTGGTGAAGGCCCCGCTGGTGGCCGAGTGCTTCGCCAACCTGGAATGCCGCGTGGCCGACGACGCCCTGGTGGAGACCTATAATTTCTTCATCCTGGAGGTGGTCAAGGCCTGGGTGGACCCCAAACAGTTCGGCCCGAAAAAGCCTGCGCCCAGGACGCTGCACCACAACGGCGACGGCACCTTCCGCGTGGCTGGCGAGACGCTCAACCTCAAGCAGCGCATGGTCAAATGGCCCGAGTTCACGTGAGGGGGCGCTGATCCTGTCTCGACGTGCCTTGAGCTCGGCTAGATGCCGCTGCCTGCGCTGTCTGCCGGGTTGCCGGGCGGGTTGCCGGGCGGCGCTGTGGGCGCCAACGCGAACCCCGCGCCTTGGGCTTCATCCGCAGCTTTGGCCACGATGAGCCGCTGATACGAGAAGGCCAGCACGGCCGCGCCCAGGCAGCCCAGGAAGCCGGTCAGGCCCGCGTCCAGCAGGAACCAGGGCGCCAGGCCCACGAAGCCGAGGTTGCGTTCCAGCACCGGTCCCAGAAGCTCCACCGGGATGGTCACGGCCACGATGGCTGTCCAGGGCAGGAACAGGGCGCAGCTGATCTTCCAGATCTTGCCCCTGGTCTCGCGGAAGGAGGTCTTGAGGGGCTGCGGCTCCCGCCGGGCCACCACGATGTTCAGGTACAGGAACCGGAACATCAAGTAGAACATCGCCCCAACCACGGCCAGGATGCCGACGACCAGCACCAGGACGCCCATGCCGGTCGGCTTGCCGCCCTTGCCAAAGCCCACGGTCACGGCCACAAGCAGCAGCATCGCGGCCAGGCAAGGCAAAATCACGGCAAAGGTCATCCTGATCCAGGCCCAGAACACGCGCAAAAACCGCCAGTCCAGGTACAGGTCCTTGAGGCTGGCGCGCGGCGCGGGATTGCCCAGGATGAGGTCGTAGAGAAGGAACTCCGCAGGCAGGAAGAGCAGGGCAAACAGGCGCGGCGAGTAGGTCGTGGGGCCCTTGGGGTCAAGGGTGTAGGTGACGCCGAAGAACGCGAGCCCGATGCAGGCCAGGGTGATGCACAGCACCGTGGCCAGGACGGATGTGCGCAGCAGGGCGTTCTCGTTCAGGGCCTGCCGCACGAAGGTTAGGCTTGTTTTCAGGAGTCCCGGTTCTTTCTGCGCCACGCCGTCCTCCCCTGTTTTCGAATCATGCGTATCGGTTGCGTTAACGAATACATGTGGCGAACTCTGCGGTCAACCTGCCGATATCCTTCGGCGCCTGTTCGCGGTCGCCCGGTGGTCAAGGGTCGGCCCCCTCTTCACAAAGCCCGAAAAATCCCGCACAAATACCCAGGGCCGCAGCCTTGTGCGCGCCCGAAGCCCGTGAGGAGAGTTGCATGCTCCACAGCGCCCTGGGACTGCTGGTCCTGATGCTCCTGGCCTGGCTGGCCAGCGCCGAACGCAGCCGCGTCTCGCGTTTGCCCTGGCGCACGATCGCCGCCGGGCTGGGGCTGCAGTTCGCCATTGCCGGGCTGGTGCTCAAGGTCCCGGCCGTGAAGACCCTGTTCCTGGGTCTGAACAGCGTGGTCCATGCGCTGGAAGAGGCCACCCGCGCGGGCACGAGCTTTGTCTTCGGCTTTGTGGGTGGCGCGCCCGCGCCCTTCACGCCCACCAACCCGGCGCTCAGCTTCAGCCTGGCCTTCCAGGCCCTGCCGCTGGTGATTCTCATCGCGGCCCTGGCCTCGCTCTTCTTCTACTGGGGCGTGTTGCAGCGCGTGGTGCGGCTGTTCTCGCTCATGCTGGAGAAGACCATGGGCATCGGCGGGGTGCTCGGCGTGGGCGCGGCAGGCTGCATCTTTCTTGGCATGATCGAGTCGCCGCTGCTCATCCGCCCGTACCTGGCCGTGATGACCAGAAGCGAGCTCTTCGCGCTCATGGCCACGGGCATGAGC
>Ga0007792_10000499_pt1 | contig 14142 bp, 17 predicted proteins | sample CryBogmetaGMA6M_FD_60371 | JGI IMG/M metagenome (GOLD analysis project Ga0007792, IMG submission 60371) | Freshwater microbial communities from Crystal Bog, Wisconsin, USA - MA6M | ecosystem: Environmental > Aquatic > Freshwater > Lake | place: Crystal Bog, Wisconsin, USA | collected 2009-07-06
CCTTATAGTGGTAAACCATGGTCTAAAATAGTTTGTCACCCCTTTGGGACTCTTAAAATTACACGCCATGATTTTGATCCCAAATCCGTATATGCAAACGGTCACTGTAAATAAATCCACGTCGTTTGCAAAACTCAATGACCGCTTCGCAGTTGGCTTCGATGTTTGCTTTATCTCCGCCCAGTGGCATACAATAGACACTAGTATAAGGATGAGGAGCGATAATCGTATCCATCTCCGCTTCCAAAACACTGACCAACGAGGGTTCATCGACACTAAATTTAAAAAAGCTTCCACTTGCATTCGCGATAATAGTGCTAATGACATCACTTTTATACCGCTTTTCCAAAGGTTCACCACTGTTGGAAAGCTTTACCGATAACGCATAAATCGCCTCTTTGTAAAAAGGATATTTCTGAAAATCAGGAGCAATCGTCGCATTCGTCTCAAACGTTATCCGATGTCCTTGGGAAATCAGATAGTCAATAAACTCCACAAAAATTGGCTCATTGGCATAAATAAGCGGTTCACCGCCTGTGAGGACAACATCGACATGAGGAGGGAGGCGATAACCGTTCATAATCCAAATCAGCGTTTGAAGCTCTTCGATTTCCTGCCACAACTCACCAAACCCTTTGCGATCGACCGCATAGACCGTATCGCATCCGATAATTTCACGTCCATCAGGAGTTATCTCACGGCAGCCAAAGCCTTCACACTTGAGGTTACATCCCCCAAAACGAAAAAAGAGAGAGGGAGTTCCGACATACTTTCCCTCGCCTTGGACGGAGTAAAAATGTTCTACTAAATACAGCATTCATTACCCTCCCGTTTCATAAAATGCGCGCTTAGAAAGTTCACCATCTGGGTCACTCCAGCGATTCTTTTCAGGTTTTGTACGGATAACTTCTTTGAGAACCAAAGCGGCTTCTTTTATGTCCCCGCGTCGTATAGCGTCTCGAATACTCATCGCCTCATCGAAATATAAACAGGGGATCAAATTCCCCTCAGCAGTAAGACGAATACGGTTGCATTTTGCACAAAAATCATCTTTATGAGGTTCAATAATCCCAAACTCATACCCATTATCAAGTTTATAGTAGTGTGAGGGTGAGTGCCCGTCAAACCCCTCATCCTTATAAGGATACCGGCTTCCGATAATTTCTAAAAGCTCAAAACTCTGCATCCCTTTAATATCAACCTCGGCATGTACATTTTCCATATACTCAATAAAACGAACCGTCATATTGCGCTCTTTGCAAAACTTCAACACATCCAAAATCTCAGTATCATTCATCCCTTTCATCGGAACCATGTTTACTTTGACACGGAAACCCACTCTCAATGCCTCTTCGATTCCTGCCAATACGTGACTTAAAACATCTTTTTTTGCAATTTTTTCGGCTATATCAGGGATAAGAGAATCTATCGAAACATTAATACGGCGAAGTCCTGCATCGTAGAGTTTTTGTGCAGCACCTTTGAGCAAATAGGCATTAGTGGTCATTGCCAAATCAATGTCACTTTTGTAGTCATGAATCATTTTGACAAAACAGTCAAGATCTTCACGCAACAAAGGCTCTCCACCTGTAATACGAATTTTTTTAACGCCTGAGTCAATGGATACTTTAATAAACTCAAACAGCTCTTCAAAACTAAGAAGATTCTCTTTTGGAACCCATGAAAAAGGTTTTTCGGGCATGCAGTATTGACACCTGAAATTACATCGCTCCGTCACCGAAACTCGCAAATAATCAACTGTTCTGCCATAACTATCTATTAACACATTCATCCTTGGGATACGTCATTGTGTGCGATAGTATCTAAAAGTAGTTTGGAGTTTTATTTAGTAAGTATATTAAGAAGAGGAAAGAGGTCAAAAGAGCAATGCTCTTTTGAAATAGATCTCTATTACCAGCCGCGAACGACTGCGTGACATGCAGTACATGCGTTCACGATTTCTGCATAGGATTTGTGTGCTTTAGAATACTCTTTTTTATCAAGTGCCTTTAAAAGATCAGCTGAAGCGCTGTCAATATGCTTAGAGGCATTGAAAGCAATATTACTCATATGCTGTTTATCTTTTGGAAGATATTTTTTGGTTGCATCTGGATTATGAAAAAGTGCATTGGATTTTTGAATTTCACTTACACCCTCTTTAATGAGAGTAGGGGTATTGTATAAAAACCCTTTTTGTACACTGCTCAAACCATTTTCCATTTGACTCATGTTCGATGCCAAGGTTTCGTCTGCTGCCGCACCAACACTTAAAAGTGCTGATAAGAGCAAAAATTTTACTATTTTCATCCGTTACTCCTTAGTGAACTTCTGACCAAATTTTGCGTTTCCACAAATAGGCCAAGATTGCAAATACAAACGTATAGAGCATTACCCAAAGACCAAGGCTTTCGCGCTCAGCTTTTTTCGAATCTCCAATTTCTTCCATGTAAGAGATAACCTCTTCTTGTGCTACTTCCGTCAAGCCCACACGTGGCATGGATGTCCCTTTTAGTAGCACTTGAGGATCATTAATAAAACTGTGAAGATAATGTTCACCACGGCTTTTGATGTACTGAGACAAATCTGGAGGTGTTGCACCCATATACGTCTTAATAGAATCTTTTGGTGTTGTTGCTTCAAATTTAGCGTATGCCATCGAGTGACAACGTCCACATGCTGCTTCAAAAGTCGCTTTGTGTCCTTCTTTACCTTCAGAAACTTTTGGCGCTACTGATTGTAAATACGCTACAACGTCCATAATCTCTTGTGGAGTCATCCAATTGTACGATGGCATTGGGAACGCTTTTGCTCCACCCGCAGGATATTTATGTTCCAAGTGCATTGCAGTTACCGGATCAAAAATAAAGTTTGCTAAATAGTTTTTGTCATAAATACGTCCAGCGTGACTTAAATCAGGTGGGACAACCCCATAACTTGCTGCCGCATCTGCATTTGGCATCAAAGCAGGATGACCAGCTTTTTCGATTGCGTGACATGCGATACAGTTAGCCTCAACCAATACCCTACCATTGTCAACATTACCTGCCAATGAAGTATCTACATTTTTTGCATCTTTAAAGGTAAAATCCGCCGGAGACACTTCCGGATGCATCACGCTGTGAGCATACGGTTCAATCCCATAATAAGTAATACCAACAAGAGCAACAATAACAGCTAATATTTTAAACTCTTTCATTATTTGCCCCCTACTTTTTTAGCTTCTGCTTTAGTAATAAACGGCAGTGCAATAAACAATACCAAAAAGACAAGTGATGCACCAAAGCCCACCCATGCATTAGGTCCAGTCGGAGGTAATTTACCAAATTCAGTCAATACCATCAAATCAGCGATCATCAACCAGAACCAATATTTAAAATATGGACGTTGATTAGCAGGTTTTACCATCGGTGAACGATCCAACCAAGGCAATACAAGGAAAATGATATTGGCGAAACCAAATGCCATTAATCCTAAAGATTTTCCAGAAATACCGGCAATTTCAAAGAACCAACCACGTAATACTTCATAACTCCACAAAAAATACCACTCAGGATAAATATGCGCCGGAGTTTTAAGCCCATCTGCTTTGTCAAAGTTAATCGGATCCATTGCAAAACCGTAATGGAAAAATACCAAATAGAAAAAGAACAATAAGAAAAAGCCTAAAACAAAAAAGTCTTTAGACAAAAATACTGGCCAAAACGGAACTACTTTTGAATTTACTTTATCGCCTGCAAGATATTTTTCTGCTTCTTCATCAAAATCGAAAAACTCACCTGCTTCATTGTTGACATGTGGAAAACGAAGTGCATAAAAGTGAAATACGATAGCACCAAGAATTGCAAGAGGAATCAACAATACGTGAAGCATGAAGAAACGGGTTAATGTTGCATCCGCTACGTAAAAGTTACCACGAATCCATACGACCAAATCACCGCCAATAAGAGGGATACCACCAAAAATTTCAGTAATTACATACGCTGCCCAATACGACATTTGTCCCCATGGAAGCATATATCCGCTAAACCCTTCTGCTGAGAAAAGCATAAACAGCAACATACCTGAAATCCAGATCATCTCACGCCCCTTTTTATAAGAGCCATAGTAGATACCGGTAAACATGTGGATATAAATAATCAAAAAGACAACGGATGCACCAACTGCATGAATGTGTCTAAACAACCAACCGTACGCAACTTCTTGCATAATAGTGTAGTTAACACTGTCAAATGCCATGTTAATATCAGGTTTATAATACATCAAAAGGAAAATCCCTGAAACCACTAACAATGTAAACATAACGGTTAATAAAACACCCATTGCCCACAAAAAGTTAATATTTTTAGGAATCCAATATTCCGTCATCATTACTTTTACGAATTTATCAATCCCTAAACGCTGGTCAAACCACTCGTACATTGAGTCTGCTTGCTTGAACTCTGCCATCTTATGCTCCTCCTGCTTTTGCCATCATAGCTTTATACTCAGGACCTTCTTCACCAAGAACAAGAGTATTTCCATCAATTTTAAATGGAGGAAGGTCAAGTGGGCGAGGGGGAGGTCCAAAAGTTTGTCTGCCATCAGCTGAATATTCACCACCGTGACAAGCGCATTTGAACATTTTTCTATCATTCTCGTAGCCTGGAATACATCCAAGGTGAGTACACAATCCAATCATAACAGAGTAATGAAAATCTCCAACTTTGACGGTACGACCATCCGTTGGTTTCATATCGTCAGTGTATTTAAGAATAAATATTGGCTTACCGCGCCATACGGCGATTTCTAGCTTATTGGCTTCAAGAGCAGACACGTCTACGGTTGTAAAACCGGCTGTCATAACACTTGGAAGCGGATCCCATGTTTTCTTCATCGCGATGAGTGAGGCAACTCCACCCACAGCAGCGACGGCACCGAAGGCTTTACCTATAAAGCCTCTTCTGCTTTCATCTTTCATCATTTCTCACTTAATTTAGAAATTTAACCCTCTATCATAAGGCAGAAAGGTTTAATTTTCTATAAATTGAGCTTATTTCGTATGAATTCAATTATTTCTTTGTTACTTCTTTGATCATTTTGATAACTTTTTGATGATTGGTTGCTTATAACTTCCATAAGTTGCTCTTTATCGTAACCATCAACAACAGGAATTCCCATTTTTTCAAATAATGGAAGAAAATCTCGTGCGTAATCAGGACGCTGTAAATAAATTGGACGTCCACCTCCGGATAAATTTTGTAAAACCGCCATCGGTGAAGCACTTATAAGTACGTCTGTGTGGCGAATTACGGTATCATATTCTTCACTCTCATGGATAGTAGTAAAGCTTTCTTTAAGACTATTTTCATACCCAAGAAAATGATAAAACCCCATTAGCAGTTCCATTTTGTAGGGAGCGAATAAAGCTTGGTGAAGCTCTAAATCTTTTTCATAATCATCATCACCGAAAAATAGTACCATAGGAATCGTTTTAGCGAGCACTTCACTGTACTTTGTATCGACTATAGTTCCTGTTGCAATTCTATCACCGTGTAAATACGGTGAAATTAAAAATTCTTTCTCATATTTCACTGCATCAGGATTATCACTAATACGGATAAAGGTTGGAAAAAACAAGGTCATATCTTCCATCAACGTTGGATTAATCTCATCCGAATCAAAGATGATTTTATCTCCATGCTGTGCGATTTGAGGAATATTACGAACAACATCGACTCCTACAGAGCGTTTAACTCCATAATTTCGTGCTTCTCCAGCAATGCGAAAATCAGAACAAAGCAGCGTAATGTCCAAATCATTGAGTTCATTAAGTATTGCTACCGCACGATGAAAACGATCTAATCCGATACGGTGTCCTGTGTGGACGTAATAAAAATAACGCATACTTTCTCCTATTTTGTTTTCTCATTTTAGAATAAAGGCAAAAAAATTGGTATAGTTTTTTTGTTATTATCTTTTTCCAGCCATTTTAATATAAATTTGTAAAATATCCAGTGCTGCTGGTGTCATACCACTGATTTGTGAGGCGGCTTGCAGGGTCGGAGGGTTGAACCGTCCGAGCTTGTCAACAATTTCATTTGAAAGACCCGATACGGATTTAAAATCAAAATTTTCAGGGATGGCAATATGCAACATTCGCGACATTTTTTCAACGTCTTCGCTTTGTTTTTCAACATACCGAGCGTATTTTGCTTCGATGAGAATCTGCTCTTGAATATAGGGATCAAGTGTCGAAAAACTCGGAATTAGGGCTATAAGCTTCTCTAAACTAAAACTTTTACGTGAAACGAGTTGTGTCGCTGCCATTTTGTCATTGATACGCTCTTCGTCGATGCTCTCTAAAAATGCCAAAAACTCTTTGGTCGGTGTCAAAATCGTCTCATCCAAAAGGGCAAGTCCCTCATTGATTTGCAATCGCTTCAACTCGATTCGCGCCATCTCCTCATCACTTATAAGTCCCAATGCGTGACCGTATTGTCCCAAACGCAAATCTGCTGTTTCTTCACGTAATAATAATCGATATTCAGCGCGAGAAGTAAACATACGGTAGGGTTCTTTCGTCCCCTTGGTTACCAAATCGTCGATAAGAACACCGATATAGGCTTTATCACGACGTAAAACGAGAGGTGCTTTCCCCTCAAGCGATAACGCGGCATTAATCCCCGCCATCAACCCCTGTGCTGCTGCTTCTTCGTATCCAGTTGTGCCGTTAATCTGTCCTGCACAGTAAAGATTCTTGACTTTTTTCGTCTCCAATGTATGTTTCAGCTCGGTGGGGTCAACATAATCGTACTCGATGGCATAGCCGTAACGGACGATTTTAGCGTTTTCCATACCGATTATCGAATGAATCATCTCTCGTTGCACATCAGGCGGAAGAGAGGTACTCATACCATTAATATAGCACTCCGTATTCTCAGCCGTTTGTGGCTCGATAAAGAGGTGATGGCGCTCTTTATCCCGAAAGCGGTTTACTTTATCTTCGATACTGGGGCAATAGCGCGGTCCGACTCCTTCAATCTGTCCTGTAAATAAGGGCGCACGGTGGAAATTTCCCTCGATTAAGCTGTGTGTATCTTCATTGGTATAAGCGATGTAACATGGAAGCTGCTTTTTTTCACGTGCGAATTTTTCACGGTCGGTACGAAAACTAAACGGATTTGGGAGCTCATCACCATCTTGAATCTCCATCACACTAAAATCGATGGAGGAGCTGTCCACACGAGGACATGTTCCCGTTTTTAGCCGTCCAACATTTAGCCCGTGAGCACGAAGTGATTCGGTAAGACCCTTGGCGGCAAATTCTCCGAAACGTCCTGCCTCTTGGCGGATTTCACCGATATGAATCATCCCGTTTAGAAATGTCCCTGTGGTCAAAATAACACGCTTGGCACGGTACTCGTTGAGCAAATGAGTTTGTACTCCAACCACTGTATTGTCTTCAATAATAAGAGAAGTGACCGTCTCTTGGATGAGGCTCATGTTGGGAGTGGTGAGGATGGTATTACGGGCAATCACACGATAGCGATCCATGTCAATCTGCGCACGGCTTCCTCGTACCGCGGGACCTTTGGTGATGTTGAGAATACGAAACTGTATCCCTGCTTCATCGGTCAACAAACCCATTTCACCGCCAAGGGCATCAAGCTCACGAACCAAATGCCCTTTGGCTAAACCGCCAACAGCCGGATTACAGCTTGTCGCCCCAACTTGCTCGGCTAACATCGAGACCATCAAGGTATTGTGTCCCATACGGGCAGAGGCGAGTGCGGCTTCGATTCCTGCATGTCCGCCACCGACTACGATTACGTCATAGTTTATCATTATTTACTTCTTCATTATTAATATCAAACACCTTGAGTAATTTTCTTGAGAATTCAACTCTAAACTCCATTTGTTAAGACTTACTCCGTGCTTTTGCTTTGCTTCATTAAACACGTGCGTCTTTGAATTTTCAAGAAAATTATTCAAGGTATGCCAGTTTCTTAACTGCAATTATAACCGTTATAGTTGAAAGCACTAAAATCTAAAGCAAAAATAGATTAGAATTAAGCAAAATCTTTGATGCGAGACATACAATGGACACACCGAAAACTCTCGAAGAACTCTTAAAAAACTATGATCCGACCCCTCTCGAGTTTGACCCTGCTGTCGATGGAGACGAAGAGCACCTCATTCGTGATGATCTTTTAAAAGAAAAAGAGCGGATGAAGGATGTTATTACCAAACTTAAAGAAAAAAATCGCGGGGATCGAAAAGTAAGGCGTTAAAGCTAGGCACGTTATAATTTCTCAAAAATGGATGCTACTAACTATGCAACAAGCCGCATTTGATGCTTTTAACGCTCAAAATTATTCTAAAGCACGTGAACTTTTTGAAACACTTGCACAACAAAATGATCCTATTGCTCTCTCATCACTTGGCTACCTCTATCAGCAAGGGCTTGGTGTCGAAAAATCACAGCAACAAGCGTATGAATATTATTCCCTCGCAGCCAATCTCGAAGAACCAACTGCCCTTTTTAACCTCGCCTTGATGTATGCGGATGGAGTTGTCGTTTCACACGACCAATTCAAAGCGCACGAACTGCTCATACGCTCGGCTGTTTTGAATTTTCCTCAAGCGCAATACGAAGCAGCACTTAGTTTAGAGAGAGGTTTAGGCTGTGTTCAAAACTTTAGCGAAGCGGCATTTTGGTACGAAGAAGCGGCGAAACGGGGTCATGCAGGAGCGTTTAATAATCTTGGGGTTCTTCTCAAAGAGGGGCATGGGGTCATCCAAGATTATGCCAAAGCATTTATCTGTTTTTCACGGGGAGCTAAGCTTGAATTAGCAGAGAGCCAATACAATTTGGGTCTCATGTACGACCAAGGATTTGGGTGTGATGCCAGCCATGACACGGCATTGGAGTGGTGTAGAAAAGCCGCCTACAACGGTCATGAAAAAGCCAAAAGTATTATCAGGTCTTTGCAAGAAGAGGGTAAAATTGTATTTTAACAAAGGGGCACTATGTTTACAGGATTAATCCGTGAAATGGCACAGGTAAAAAGCTTTGGAGCCAATCGCCTCTCTCTTAAGGCATCTCATAAACCAAAACTCGGAGATTCGATTGCCATCAACGGTACATGTCTCTCAGTCGTCAGTATCGAAAGTGACGGATTCACGGTCGAACTCTCACCCGAAACGCTCACGCACATTGCCACCGAAAAACTCACGGGGAGTGTCCATATCGAACCTGCTATGATGATGGGAGATCGTTTCGAGGGGCACATCGTCCAAGGGCATATCGATACTATCGGCACTATCTCTTCTATCTCCAATAATGGGAATAGTTATGAGGTTGTAGTGGATATTAATCCCGAATTCATCCCTCTTATCCCCCCAAAAGGTTCCATTACGATTGATGGGATAAGCTTAACCGTAAACGAGGTAAATAAAAATAGTTTTCGCCTCACCATCATCCCCATCACCATGCGCGAAACACTCTTTGGAACATACAAAAAAGGGACACGGGTCAATATCGAAACCGATGTTTTCGCCCGTTATATGCGTCATATTCTCACCACATCCAGTAAAAAAGATTTGAGTTGGAATGATGTAGACCACATCAGTGCGTTGTACTAACCATCAAAACTGTTGAAATCATAATGATAGCCGCTTTTATCAGCGCGCTTGTCCTTTCACTCTATAAAATATATCTCTTTCTTCCTCAAAAACCTTTAGCGGATGATGATACGACACCTGAATCGGTAGCACTATTAGAAAAAATCATGGTTGAGTGCAATAGAGAGAATATGAGTGAAGAGATATTGCTAGAAGTAATGATGGCACACGCTGAATTTGATAAAGAGCATTTCTGGCGTTTTAACCTCAACAAACTGCAACAACTCATCCGAAGCTATCGCATTAAAGAGCCAAGTTTTCGTCCCTAAGGGATGTTGCATCTGGATTACACACAATCTTGTGCTCCATATCAACTTTCTCAAAATCTTTTAACTCTCTCCCCGATGCAACAGTTGCCGTACGATACCCCTCACCCTGATTCAAATAAATATTGAACCCGTTTTCATAAAGAGCCAACCGTGTTGCCAATGCCATGGAGTACGTGGTAATAACTCCCTCATCCCCCATCAACCGTGCAACGTCAGCAAAATATTCCCTCGTCCAAAGGGCTGGATTACTAGTTGGACTAAAAGCATCTTGATAACAAACATCCCACTCTCCTGCCAACTCTCTCATTGCCACTCTCGCATCAGTAATCTCAACGGTGATACGAGTCCGATCATCCTCATACTCTCCACTTGTAGCAAGCTCTATAATGATATTTCGATATGGTTCAAAGATTTCAGGATAGGGGAAATTTATCAAAGAAGCGACCAGTTCGCCATCCAGTTCAGGAGAATAAATTTCCAAAATCGTATTAGGAAAATAGGTATCACGATAATAAAAAGTTGCAAGAGTATTTAATCCCAGTCCAAAACAAATATCGATGATTTTGAGATGCTCTTTATCACGATGAAGGGTAAAAGCAGGTTCGATATATTTTTTCAGCGATTCATTTAGTGCTCCGTCTTTGGTCGAATGATAGTGCTCGTCGTATTCACTGCTGTATGCGGTGTAGCTTCCGTCTTCACTTTGTACCCATTTTTTCATAGTCGATCTTCTCCCTCTCTAATTTCATACTTTACTCCCATAAATTATCATCAACTTTTTCTACATTTTGAAGTAAGTATTTTTTGATGTATCCACATCTTTTATCATAGAATTTAGTAAATACGATTTCAAGCGTATCAAAATGTTTATATCTATCTTTATAGATGGGTAAAACTCTGATTTCTTGAGGCAGAAGTGCGATATAGTTTTTAAATTCGCCTATAAATTTTGAAGAAATCTTTTCAATTTCATCCAATGCCCTATCACTACCGATACCCATACTCTCTGATAACCATAACAAATCATCTATACTGATATTTTTCTTTTTATTCTTCACCATTATACCAATATCATTATCGTCTATATCTTTGTATATTCCAATGGTTGATATATCATATTGAGGAGCCAAGGTCATACTTTTTTCATCCATAGAGTTGCTTTGATAGATCAATGAAATATTTTTAGCATGTAAATCTCCATGTGAGATTACGATTGAAAAAATTATGAATCTATAAAGCTGTACCATTTCCTCGTCATTCAAATATTCCGAGACAGCACTTACGATATCTTTACAAGAAACCTTATATTTTTCGGATGATGGCTTACCTATTAAAGTCAATATTTCATGATGATCAATTTTTAAACCATTGAATCTATCATATCGCTTGATGATATAGTGGTAGTCATCATTATGTTTTAGTATCGCATTATAGGGGACATCAAACCCAAAATCCCGCGCTAACGTCATAAAGATATGTTCATTGATTAAAAGATAAGGAATATACGCGTTTTCTTTAATGTTTGGGGTGTGTTTTGAATAATGTATATTATAGGGCTTCATTATGTATTCACTATTCTCTTCACCATCAAAAGTAATCTCTTTTAAAGCATCATTTTTATGGATACTGAATTTATATTGGAATCCACTTAGTCCTATTAATTTATTACCACTCAATCCCGCAGGATAGAGTTTATCATTTGAGATACTCAATTTATAATCATTAAGTATATTAGGGAAAATATAATCACTTCGAAGTATCTCCGACTTTACCTCTGTGTAGACAAATATTTCATTGATTGTAGGCTGGATATTTTTAAAATCATTTTCACTGTAAAATTCAAGACTGCCATGAATATTGTCAAGATACAACAACAAATCTATCGTTCTTTTTATATTGCGCTCATATCGTATAGTGTTAAGTTGTTCATTCTCAGGTAATAAATTTTCAAAGACTGGAAAAAGCGTTTGACTTTTGTTGGTTTTATCTTTTAGTCCTATGAGGTATTGACTAGGATTTATAGTCTCTGCGTAATCAAAGGTAATATTGCCTTTTTTGTCCTCAGCTAAAGTTCCGATAGGAATATTATTTTTAATTACAATGATTTTCACTATATTATCCTATATTAATTAAGTATATATACTTAATTATATAAAAATAAATACAAAAAGTCAATAGGGCTTTTTCTGAAATAAGCTTGACAAAAACTATTTATTACAATATACTTAAGTATATATACTTAAGTAAAGGATATAAAATTGAAAAAAGATAAGTTCACTAAAAATAGTGCTCAAATAGAGGCTATCGCTAAAAGGCTCTATTTTTACAGTTCTATGGAGCTTAGAACATTATTTAAAACCATTAAAGAAGATAAAAAGCTCATTCCTCTTTCCTATTCTTTTGATTCATTCTATAAACGATTAATAGAGATGGGGCTAAAAGAATTTACACTATCCATGAGTTCTGAATATTTGACAAAATACTCATTTGAAAAAGAGATTGATATTTATGAACTTGCACGTTCATTCAAAAAAAATAGTTTCTTTTCTATGAGCACTTCATTAAATCTTCAAGGCTATAGCAACTACCGAAACAATTTTATATTTATTTCCAGTGAACTCAGCGAAAAAGTAAAACATGACGATAGTGAACTCACTCAAGAAGCTATAGACAAAGCTTTTGCAAAACCCTATAGAAGAACGCATTCAGTAGGTAAATATGAAGATAAAAACATTGTCTTTTTAAGCCCAAAATATACAAAAAATTTCGCCGTGATCGAGAAAAAATATCCTATATCTTCAATAAATAGAGCTTTTGTAGAGATGATAATCAATGTACAATATTTTAGAAACTCTTTAGAGATCATTGATACATTTATTCCATTGAAAGAAAAATTAAACATAGATGAAATATTTGATATTGTTGAAGAATTTGATCTAATCTATCCGTACTTTCAATGCGTTGGATATTATCTTGAACAAATTGGCTTTACCAAAGATGAGCTAACAGACTTTAAAAGTGAAGTATCAGAGTTGAAATTTTATACTGACAAAAATCAAGATATATATAAATATGATGATTTTTGGAAGATGTTTTATCTCTCCAAAGTCTAAATAAGGGGATTCGAGATGTTTATCGTATAATTTTGTACCCACATGCTCATAGTCCATTGCCCCACATGTGCATTTTTTTTGCCACTATCACATCATACCCTGCTATCAAATCACGAATCGTATTTGCCGCACGAAATTCTGATTTCTCTAACATTCCTTCGACTTCTGATGTCTCCATCACCCCACATTTTTGAATAATGATAACCTCTGCCGAGTTTTCGAGTGATCGGTAGACAAGCTGTAACAGTTTTAGAGGAAGAGAATGGAGGTGTAAAATATCTTGGAGAATAATCGTTTCATAATCACGTGTTGCCGAACGGATGGGGGAGTTAAAATCTTTGATCGTATCGACTTTAGCGATAAGAGGGGATAGATATTGTGAATGTTCCCCCGGATAAAGAGAAAAGTCGACTGTCGCGTTAAAAGGTTCTAAATAGGTGCAAACCTCATCCATCAACCCATCAGCATGAGAAGTCGCTATCAGAATTTTCATCTGAGGTGAGGTATGAAAAAGATCACAGAATGAACTCATAATGCCAAGTCGTGAAGTTCTCTAAATAAATACGCTTCAACTATATCATCAATGGTACGTTGCGTATGCGCCACGAGAACCATCATTTGTTGGTCAATAAACTCCATTACGGGCTCGTAATTACCCGTTACGATGACGGCATCGAGCCAGCCCTCAATCTCACTGCGATTGGTATAAAACTTAATTTCCACCACTTGCCCCTCATCGACTTCAACAGTCGCCCAGTGGGTTACGGATAAAATTCCGACGAGTTCAGACTCTTGGGTATCATCGCCATTCATCGGTAATAAAAGTAACATTAATCTACCTTGGACAAATCAAGCTTTAACGCTTCATTATCCATAATATCAATGTCTTTGCGTAATACTTCAGTGGCAATCGCTTTCGCATCTTCGAGGGAATGCATCGCACATGTTCCGCACTGATAGAGGTTGAGTTCAGGAATATCGCTTTGTTTTTCAACGGCAATCACATCGTGCATAGACGCTTCCCACGCTTCAACTACTTCTTCTTCCGTAGGAGTACCGATAACGCTCATATAAAACCCTGTACGGCACCCCATCGG
>Ga0007792_10000501_pt1 | contig 14092 bp, 30 predicted proteins | sample CryBogmetaGMA6M_FD_60371 | JGI IMG/M metagenome (GOLD analysis project Ga0007792, IMG submission 60371) | Freshwater microbial communities from Crystal Bog, Wisconsin, USA - MA6M | ecosystem: Environmental > Aquatic > Freshwater > Lake | place: Crystal Bog, Wisconsin, USA | collected 2009-07-06
TTTTAATTCATTTATGTATGCTTTTCTACGTATTTGGGCAGCACTTTTTAAAGGCTTTGCTGGCGGACGGCGGCGGGCAACCCTTAAATGATGGCAATTAACACAAACAACCTCACACTTGGCAATCTCCCTTACAAGCATATCTAAGGTAATCTCAGAACGTTGCCAGTATGCAACAACAAACTTCTTCTTACCCTTCACATGGTCTAGGTTCATTACAAAGTATGGAAATGTCTCACCACAGTCGGTACACGGTTTTTTCTTTGCATCTCTATAAACACCAGCTTTTGAGGGTTTGGGTATGGATGAATACTTTTCTCTGTATCTCCTAGAAGCTTCAGAGTTAATATCTTTTCTAGAATCTCTGTAAGCCTTGATCTTTTCCTTGTTGGCTTCACGATACGCCTTCTCATAGGCACGTCGTTTTTCATTGACAACCACTTTTGTGGGCGTGTCATAATACTTTGGTATTTTTATTTTATTCCAAGTGTTTTCCATGCTTTTAGTATAGGTTATAGGTCAAGGCTTTGCGTAAAGTACACCTTAGGCATATACAGTCAAAATCAGCGTAGGACAAGGTACTTTTTTACCCATAGACACCACCCCCCAAAAAGGCGGGGGGAAGCTAACCACAGATGATGCGGGGTTCCGAATTACACATGAGCAGATACACCCCCACATACTTGTTATCTTACAAGAACCTATAAGCAATTTTTATTTTCTAACGGTACAGCACAGTACACGGCAGTACGTACATAATTACATACATTGATAGGAATACAGGATGGGAAGTAATGTTTTCCCACCATCATTTTGCCCTTCACGCGCGTATAGAGTACTTATTCTGCAAAAAACCCTTTAATACGTACCTTTATTGATCAAAAGTACTTGACAACGGTGCAATTTAGTACTATATTGTACTATTATGGGATAAATCTGTACCTAAAATACAATTATTTGAACAACTTTTTGGCACCAGATTTGAGGGTCGGCTAAATACATTTTTTTGACGCAAATTTTGCGTACCAGGTTTTAGGGGTATGGAGGTACTTAAAAGCTCCTAGCCCGCCCAGAATCGCATTTTAGGGCCCTTATAGGGCATTATAGAATACTATAGCCCAAATACAATTTCTTGACGGAAATTTTGTTACCACATTTCACAGCTACTGATCCAGATCCTCCAGGGTTACCGGTCGGTAGTTGATATCCTCTAAAGCTGAGTCAAGCTCATCGAGCAGCTTATCGGTTCTGTCAGCTAGATGCTCCCGGATTCCAGCTTCGTCCCAGCGTTCCAGCATCTCATCGGCCTCTTCGTCCGTCTCCACAGGATCTGCGAATACATGCACATTACCCGTAAGTAATACTGTATTCATTAGATCTATGTTAATGAACCATCCGGTGTCTGAGTCCCATGTAGCTATGAAGTGGTGTTGCTCTCTCATTGAGCGTACAGTTCCGCGGGTTCGGCATAGGTTGGTGCGCATTCGCGGGACATTAATCCGTCCAGGTTGTGGTACCAAAGCTTGATCCCGTCGGCGTCAAGAGCTGTTATCTCCTGATCGCAGTGATAGCAAAGTGTTGCTGCCATTATTTCTCCTTTATTGTAGTTCTGCTTCTTCTAATTCTGATTCTACTTCTTCCTGAGTTGTTCCCAGAAGCCATAGTGCATGATCTAGGTCATCTATGGCTGCGGCAATCGATTCAAAGCTGTTTTCACGTATACCCTGCAATGCCAATGTAATAGCATAGGCAAGCTTTCCGGCATCATGTGCGTTAACTGATTCAATATTCTTCATTATTTCACCTCCCCTGCTTCTTCGCGGCAGCGTTCCGCAGCATCCATAAGAACACTTGCTACATGTTCCCATATGGCGGCGCTGTCTGTCAAACTTAATTCGTTCATGTCTTCTTCTAGGTCTAGATCCGCCCTGTGCTCCAGGTATGAGTCAATTGCATCAATGATGTCACTGCTCCAGGTTTGAATCTCCTCAAAAGTAAGGTTGCGTTTGATCTTAAGAGTAAGGTCGTTTGATTCGTTTGTCATTGCTTCCCCCTTATTATTTCTTCACAATGTGTACATTGTACGGCATCAAGAGGCCCGAGTTCAACCTCATAATACATGTCGTCAACATCTGGCTCATCGGCACAGGCATTACAATAGATGCGCCTGGTTTCCCAGTCTGAGTAAACGATCATTGTTTTTCCTCCTCATATGCTCGTTGAACATCTACATAGGTATCTTTATCATCTAAAAGCATTTCTACAAATTCAGAAATCACATCAGGAACGTGAGTAGGGGGATAGGCTTTATCGTCGGTCAGTAGGTAGTACTCAATTGCCTCAAGATCACTAACTATGTTGTTCCCGTCTGGGTACTCCTCGTATTCACCTTGTAGGAGGATCCTCCACTCGTGTCCAAGGTCATCCTTAGTCCAGTAATACATCTTTGGTTTGGTATCACTCATTGGCGTCCGCTCCAGGCAATCTCGAGGGTTGATTGATTAACAATGCTTTCACAGCGGTTGCAAATATAATGATCTTGCCAAGGCCCTTCTGGTTCAATCCTGCGGCCGTCAGGTAGACATGTGTCAAAACCATCTAGATCTGATTTGTTGCCGCATAGGCAAATCCACTCTTGTGTCTTCATGATAAATCCTTCCTTTTTTATATGTAACTAATACAATACACTAACTTTTACTGCCTGTCAATACCTAAATACGATTTTTTGTCAGAAATTTTGTCACCAGTTTTTTGGGGCGCAGCAAGCTTAAAAAGGTCATGTCCTGGTTCCGCCGCGGTTCGAATCCCGTTGGGGATGATCCGCTTCGGGATGCGGGTTTTTTAGTTACTGATGAGTAACTAACAACAATTGATCTAAACTCTGCTGCCCAGATGCTCAGTTACTCATCAGTAAGTTCTCTTTCGCTACATTCAAGACATACAATCCAAACCTTACGATCGATGCCAAGTTCAAACTCACCTATCCCGTCTGGGCACATTTCACATTTACTGAACACGAGTCACCTCCACAGGGTACAAATACTCCATCAGCTCACGTGCATCTTCCAGGGCGGCGTAGATGTACTCATACTCAGCTTCATCAAATAGATCTTGATGAATGCTCGACTCTATGTTCTGAATCATAGAGTGAACGTTGCAGAGCCGTTTGGCTAGCTCATTCATTCGGTCACCTCCTCTAAGTTTTCCCAATCGTTTGCAATGTATCGAATGTAAAACTCTGTTGGGTCGTTATCTAACAACTCCAACTGCGCTTTTGTCATTTCACTATCATCAAAGATAACAAGGTCGTATTCTTCTGCGGAACCATAGTTACCGTCATAGCCAACATACATCTTACTCATACTGTCTCCTCCCTGCAATCACAATTACCACAATCACAATGTGGCTCTCCGTCAGGTGTTTCACAAACATCACACTTGTTATCTTCCTCGTCTTCAGCTTGGATTTCAAATCGTAGGCTATTGAGATCAATAACGATTTCGTACTTACTCATCACACCTCCACCTTTTCTCGGGGGCAATCATCAAACCAGAATTCCTGGTCTGAGTCATCAGAACACATGCAGAAATCAACATCACCACGTTCTACGTAATCAGCGTGTGATTCTGGGATGTCGTATTCAGTAGTGATTACTTCTCCGTTGAAATCAACTGTTACTGAACCGCCCCAACCCTGTTCCTCACGATACGTCCAGTACATGTGCAAATCATTGGTTCTGCAAATCTCAACCAGTTTGTCCATGATTGGCTGTGGTGGTGACCATGGTGTGTCAAAGGAAAACCAAAGAGTGCCGTCCTCGAACGTGCCACTATCTTCGTTGGCATCCCATTTGCAACCCCAGTTACTGCAATTCCAGTTGTACCAGTTGTTTTTAGATTTCATACCCTCTGAATCACAAGTGCCATGATACTCATCAAGTATGTCTTCTGGGATTGAAATCACATTCTGAAATGAAATCCAATCAGGCGTGTATTCGTTAAACGTGCGTGGTTCTACCTGCTTGTAGCCATCCATAACTGGAACTTGGATTGGCTTGCGCAGTTGCTCACGCAATGCGGTTACCGCATTCTCATTGCCAGTAATGCTTATTGTGTTAGATACCCAGTTTGGCATTAGCCTGCCACCCCGTATGACTCACAGATGTTGGCTACTGCCTCACTAAGTTCATCACACAAATCAATAAGAGCGTCGCTATTGAATCCTGCAACCATTTCCTCAGTCAGTTCAGCAAACCAAACAACCTCTGTGCCATCAGCACCAAATAATGTTCCTTCACTCATAATGCTCCTTTTATTTAGTAATACCTTCATTTGAAACACTAACAGATGTCACTAACTATGTCAAGAACTAAATACGTTTTTTTGACGAAATTTTTGCTACCAGCCGCGGCCCGCGGCCAAGCTTGGTCTGGGTAGTTTTAGTTACTGACCAGTAACTTGCTCCGCCGCAGTTGCGGCCGGATCAGTGATCCGTTTCACGCCGCATCGGTTTTAGTTACTCACCGGTAACTAACGCTATTGATCTTTCGAACGGATCGAACGGATCGAACGCATAGCTATCCGACACCATACAAGCTTGCTCCAAGCTTGCAACAACTTTTTAAAAATGTACTTGCATTGTGTTCAACATTGTGCGTATAATTAGTGTACCGAGTTACACAAGTAGCCGGTATTAGTTGGAAGGACTAATCATGGAAGGCATTAACCCAGTAGTACCAGCAGTATCCCTACCACAGTGTTGGCAGGATTTTAACGATGTAATCAATGCAGGCGTTGACCGAGTTATCTTGTACGGTGCTCCCGGCACTGGTAAGACTTACGGTGGACTAACACTTGGTGTTGGCGACGGTGGTTCATTCCGCCTTATCTGCACCGAGGACATGACAACTGCACAAGTATCGGGTGCGTTTATGCCCGACGCTGACGGTTTCAAGTTCATGGAAGGTTCAGCACTACGTGCATGGAAGGGTAACGGACAAGTCGGTGGTCGTCTAGTAGTTGACGAAGTTGACAAGGCAAGTGGTGACGTGTTTGGTGAGTTGCTCAACTTCCTCGACAGCACTGACAGTTCAAGCTTCGCTCACCCGGAGACCAACGAAGTGTTCACACCGTTGTCAGGTTTCAGTGCAGTTATGACCAGCAACATTGAGCACCCTGACGACCTACCAGTGGCGTTGCGTGACCGTTTCCCAGTTGCTATTGAGATTAACGCTCCGCACCCGATGGCACTTGCGTCACTACCAGTTGAGTTGCGTAAAATTGCTAACGCAGTCATCAGTGCAGAACCGGAGCGTCGTGTTTCGTTGCGTGCGTTCTATGCGTACAACACGTTGCTCAAGTCAATGCCAATGGAGCGTGCAAGCGTCATGGCGTTTGGTGCACAGAAGGCAGAAGCAATCATCGACGCTATTCGTGTTGGGTCGTTGTCATAATGACGACTCAACACGCACAGAAGCGTCGGGAGCAAGTCGTTGCGTTTCCCGAAGTCATCACTGCACTACGTGGCGATGACACCGAGGTCAAGCAATGGAGCGTTGTCGAAGGTTCAACAGAACGTGGTGACGCTTGGACTAACTTCAATGACCACGTTCTACGTATCCCATTGATCAATGACGAAGTTGCACGAGTGATACGTGCGCACGAGAATGTTCACGTTCGTGTATCGCCTAACAACATGGAGATGTTGCAGAAGTTTGCAGAGCACTTTGGCTTCAGCTCACGAGTTGTTATGACTGCCGAGGAGCACCGAGTCAACACTATTGTTGGTCGACTTGGTTACGACTTGTCATTGTTAAAAGACGGTACGGAGAAGGAATCAGGCAAGCGTACTGCTAAGGAAGCACAGAAGTCGGTGCAAGCCTACAACGAACTGTTTGCGTTTGGTGCTGGCCTTGTTGGCACTAAGGCGTTTCGTGACTACATCGTTGGCGTTCGTTCAGTTGACAAGGACATGGCGATACAACTTCGTCAGATGGAACTTGCACTACTAAAGATTACGAAGCGCACGCACGTTCAGAATCTTGGTAACACTGACTTAGTCGACTTCGAAGGAATCGAACTTGGTCGTGGTTTCCTGCGCTACACAAGGCAGATAGCAGAAGTAATTGACCAGTATCAGAAGTTCGAAGGTGACACCGATGACTTCGATGACGTTAAAGGTTCGTCAGGCATTGAGTACAACGTTGGTGGTGCAGATGGTTTCGCACCGTTGAAGCTTGACCACACTTTGCTATGCGACCAACAAGTCAAAGGTCACTTAGCACGTCGCAAGCGTTCAGCGTCAACTGGCAAGCGTGTTCTGTATCCATCACGTTTGCTCACTGACCCGCACAAGCGTATCTTTAGTCAGAAGCCACGCAACAATGGTGGTGTCGTAGTCATTGACTGTTCAGGTTCAATGAGTTTGACAACTGCTGACGTTGACAAGTTCTTGGAACTTGCACCGGGTGCGTTGGTTATTGCGTACTCGCACAGTAGCAAGCACAAGAACCGACCTAACGCTTGGGTCATCGCTAATCGTGGCAAGCGTGCCAGCAACATTGACCGTTGTACCAAGAACGTTGGTAACGGTGTAGATGGCCCGGCATTAGAGTTTGCAATCAGCAAGCGTCGTGGTAGCGAACCTATTATTTGGATTTGCGATGGTCAAGTAACAAGTGCAACTGACAGTTGGCACAGCGACCTAGACGTTGCGTGCGCCAAGATGGTCATCAAGCACAACATCATTGTTGCTCCAACTGTTGACGCTGGAATCAAAGCGTTGGCACTTGGCAAGTCAGCACGTTCAGATGTTCGTGGCAACGTTGGCAAGCACGTGCCACGTTCGAAGGGTGGTCGTAAGTAAAGCAAGGTCAGACAATTAAAGGTAAAACCTTCCTACCGCCCCGGAGCCACAAGCTCCGGGGTTTGTCGTTTCTTAAATACATTTTTTTGTCGTAAATTTTGCTACTAGCTATTAGCTAGTTTTAAATACATTTTTTTGACAAAAATTTTGTTACCACTCGGCACGACCGGCCGGCTTTACGATCCTTTTTTTAAGATCACTAGGCCACTAGCTCTACGACATCCCCGGAGCTTAAACGGATCAACGAGAGAGCCCCGGAGCGCAATGCCCCGGGGCTCTCTAGCTTGTTAAATCAATCAGCCTACGCTGGCACTACTAAATGCGGCAACGTAGTCTTCGAAGCTCCACACATTAGGCATGTCGCTAATCTCAACTGTCTTAAACTCATGATTAATGGTGACAATGCGCCATGCGTCATAGTCAAGGTCACCAACCGAGATGCCATAGCCCGTCTCGTCAAGAACTTCGTGTTGTATCATCTCGCTAAAGACAATGCGGTTTAGGTAGCTGTCATCGCCCCATCTTCCAACGCCCCTAGCTAGTCCGTCTGCAACGGTTGTAGGTAGCGAGCTTGCTCCCCAATGCGTATAAAAGTTGAGTGAAAGCTGCCCTTCGCTAATCATCTTTACTATTCCACGGTCTCCCATGATAATTCTCCTTCCGGCTGCAATTTGCAGCTCGTAATTTAGTATAGCACTTAATGAGCTTGCATGTTGCATTTAGTTGTGTTATTATAAATACATCGGCAGCACCGCCGAGCTTTGGAAGGATCATCATGGTTTCAAAAATTAAACACGGCACTCGAAGCAAGTACACTAATCACGGCTGCCGCTGTCGTCCATGCACCGTTGCAGCTAGTAAAGAAACTACCGCCAGAAGGCTAGCAAGGCTAGCTCCTGGCATTGACTTCCCCCTTTACATTGAACGCATAGATAACCGCTTCGACAAGCTCAACAAGCGTGCAGCTTAATAAGCAAACTTTTTACATTAGGATCACAAAATGACCTAACTATGTGATACAATAATTATAGGTGCAGCTGTTGCAACAGCGGTAGCGGTGGCTACCAAGCATGAAGGTATTAAGAAATGCAGAAGCCCCGGGCAATTACGCCCGGGGCTTTTGCTTGTTGTTGTTACTTGGCTACTTCATTCCACTTCAGGATCGCATGCTTCGCAACCTTCATTGTGTGTTGCGCAATCTGCATAGCGTGATCACATGCTTGCGCTCCGTATTGCTTCACGCACATCTTTCCACCCTCTGCAAAGTTGTGAACTGCTTGCGCATAAGTCAAGCTGCACGAATAGTAAAGGTGTGCGTGGTGACAGATTTGATCTTTCATTATTCTCCTTCGTACATTTCTACTAGTAGGTCTCTTAAATCATTGTCATTGGTAAGTTTGTAATCATTGACTAATTTCAGCCATGCTTCTTCTGTTATTTCTTCGTCAACGTCAATAGGCCAAAGATACGACACGGGGACAAGCCCTTCGTCCTTAATCTTCTGCAACGTTTCTATTGTTTCTACTATTTTTTTGTGTAGATCCTTATTCATGATTACCACCAACTCGAATAGTAGATTTCCATGTCCTGAGTAATTGCCTTAATAGCCTTCTCAATGAACTCTAAAGTCTCTGTGTCATGTTCTTCGTCACTCTGACCAAAGAAGAAACCAGTGGTCTGCGGTAGTCGAGAGTTCACAACTGCTTCTTTCAACTCCTGCAAGTCGTGGAACGTTAAGCGCACTGGTACACAGTTGAAGTCTTTGTCTCCACCTTTGCTTTCGTAAAGTTCTTCCATGTATCCCTGCAAGTTTGCGTGCTTGCGCCATGAGTGAAACATAATCGCTCTAGTACTCTCAGGATCTGTCTCATCGTTCCAGTAATAGGAGAGATCTGTGTTCTCCTTGTGTGGCATTACTGCGTATGCGTATTGGTCGAGCCCCATCACTCACCCCCTAGGGATGAGTGAGAAGCCGTTGCAATAACGTACATCGTGCGTGTGTAATCCATGAGCGTTGCAATCTGCTCATCAGTAAGTCCAATCGTGTTGCCTTCTTCGTCAGTCTCAACATGCGTAAAGATTATGTTGCCACTAATAAAGTCATGCATGCCAAACTCATCAACGTATAGCGATGTGCCGATGGCGTTCTGCTCTAACTGGTCAATCTTTCCTTCTTCGTTGACCCACATCGTCACGCCTAGCGTGCGTAGGTCAACTGCTTCAATGAGTCCGCCAACTGCTTCACGCAAAGTGTCATAAGCGTTAGAGTTGTCGAACTCAACGATGGCTTTGTGTCCATCTGTGTTGAGTGTTAATGCTTTCATGATTTTTTATCCTTCCGAGTCGCACCATGCGACTACATCAACACAATAACACAACTAAACACACCACGCAAGCATCAAGGATCGTTTTTTTAAGCTGTGCTAACAAAGACAAAACCCCCGCCGATCTGGCAGGGGCTAAGTCCGGGGGTTCCTCATCTACTGAGAGGAAGGATACGCCAGGGATAGAGTAAAGGCTACCCCTGGCGTATCATGGTGGCGTTTCACAACGCTGACCAATTGTGAACTACCGATAACGCCTAATGCGTCTACGATAGTTGCGATTACTATTGGCTACTAAAACTATGTAATAGCCTACTATGATACCTGCAACAAAAGCAAAGAGACTTGGAATAATGCTATCTATCCATTGTGTCATCACGTCACAGTTGTTGAATGGGATAAGGCTCTGCGTGTAAATAAATACGCTCATAAAAGCAAGCGCACCTACTGACCACACGAAGCTTCGCTCAATAAGTTTTCCCCTTCTCATTGTGCCAACTCCTTCTTGAATGTAGTCCAACGCTCAACGCCGTTCACGTTAAGACGAACCCTGAATGAGCCCGTTGCGTTTTCAACTACTTCCTCAACAATACCGACAACACCTGAACTCTGTGTTGTGAATGTCTGACCTATTTTGAGACCTGAACTAACCAAAGCCAATTGGTGCTTTATCACTTGCAACTCTGCCATCTTTTCGACTAAGTCCATCACTTGCTTCTCAATGTTTAGTCGTGCTTCTTCAGGCAACGTCTTCGCAACGTCCAACACCTCTTGCAACTTTGCAATTTCTTCTCTTTGTTGTTTTGTAATTGTAAGCATGATTTTATCCTTCCGTCTCCAGCACCTTGCCTTCGACAATTAAAACTTACCACATGCAACTGAACTAAGTCAAGTCACAAATTAAAAACTTTTACAGCTGCGGATCAAGCTGCGATCCGTTTAAACTCTCAATGAATTAGTTACTGATCAGTAACCTTAAAATCAAAATACGTTTTTTCGTCAAAGATTTTTGCTAGTAGTTAAAATACGTTTTTTTGTCACAATTTTTGCTACCAGCGCTTTAGCGCTTCGATCCTGGGACGGCGCCCCGGCCGCCCGCCCGCGCCCGCGAGCTCGCGCCCGAGCTCTGCCCGAGCTGCGATCCGCAGCTGCGAGCTAGCTCAGATCTGGCGAGCTGCGAGCTACATTCCCCACATAGCTCTAAGCTCGCTAGCTGTTGGCAATGGCTTGCCTAGCTGCTCGAGCTCGTAACATTTAAGGCATAGCTCGCCAGGGAATACCTCTAGCTTGTCTACGCTTGCCTTGCAGCTTGTACATGTAATCATTTTTATCTCCTTACTAGATGACAACAAGCTAACACACTAAGCGCAGCTTGTCAAGTCAATTTATAAAAACTTTTAGAGCTGCGAGCTGCGAGCTCGATCCCTAGCTGCGAGCTAACGTAAATCTTAAAAAAATTGGGCGCCTATTCCATCAATACCTACAATACACACTTAACGCAAGCTTGTCAAGTTCATTTTGTGTTTTTATTTTGTTTTTTGTCGTTTGCATTCTCGCCACTTTATTCTAAAAGCAATACCAACACCTAGGCCAGATCTGGCAAGCTCAAAATCGCAAACTAGACACCTATAAAAGCAAAATCCCGGGGCAATAACCCCGGGACACTTGCTAAAAGCCTAAAGCTTATAAAAACTCAAAAGGATCTCGATCCTCGAACACATCCTCCCATTCTGAGAGTAGCGGCGTTAGCCCGGTCTTCTCCCATTCGCTCATCATGTATTCGTAATTCTCTTGGATGCGCTCCGTCTGCTCCTGGTCGCTCATTCTTAACGCTCCTTTACGATAGCGTGAACTGCTTCAGGGTAGGCGCCAGCTGTAAGGCCTCGAGCAATAAGCGCTTGTTGCTTGCTTGTTGTCCTAGAGTAGTATTCGTTGTCTAGGTAAGTAATCTCTCTGCCCTCAATTACTGCCATAAGCGTGGAATAGCTGTAAATTCTGTATTCGTTGCCCTCGTACTTAGCGCTCATGCTGTTACCCTCAAAAGGTCGAAGCTGCGCTATCTTTTCTACTGCTTGTAGGTTAGTTGTGTAAGCCATGATAAATCCTTCCAGCTTTGCTACTTGCTCAGCTGTTAAAAGTATACACTAAGCGATCTGACTATGTCAAGCTCATTTTACTTTTTTTTGTCAGATCTTTTGGCGCTCGATTTTTTGGATCCGGTAAAGCAAAAGACACGGGACTAATGCCCCGTGTCTCCTGCTCTGGTACGCCTTAACTAAATTGGCCTACCGTGTTTCCGTTCACGTCTCTAATTTTACCTTGCCACGCTCCGCCACGTAGGCGCTCTGCTACGCGCTCCAACGCCTCCGCGATGTCTAGGTTTGTCTTCATGGCATCATTGCCGGTAGTAATTGTAACTGTAAAATCGTTTTCCATTTTTAAATCTCCTTTATCTCCATAGCGGGATTATCTCGCAACATTCCTCTGAGCAGTTCTCGTAGGTCTCCTCACCTATTGAAACTTTAAAAATCTCTGCGGTATTTTCAATTTCAATTCCGCAAGCGTCACAATGCATTTTTTCCATTTTTATAACTCCTCTATTTCGTGTCCTTGGTATTGCATGTTTCCCGCAACGTAGCAAGCTTCCGCGTACTGCGCCGGACTCATGCCCTCTGGTAGGTCATCATCATCGAAGACAATGTAACCCTCAATTTTAACTTCGTATTCGTAAACCATTAGAACTTGTTTCCTCTCATTATAAAGTATTGTAGCCATGAACCTATGCTACCTCCGATTAAAAAAAATGCTAATTCTCTCATTTTAATTTCTCCTTTTAAGTTTTTTTGTCGCAAAATTTTTGTGCCGGGATTTCTACCCTCGGAGGGTAGGCGCCGGGGCATTTCTGCCCCGGCTCCCAGTCCGCTATCTCTAGCGGAAATCTGCCGTCGTCCAACGCTCTACACCGTCAACTACTAGGCGGACGCTGTAAAGACCCTTAATGCCGTTGCGTCGATCAATCTGAGACACTAGGCCAGTCTTGCCACTACCTTGTGTAGTGAATGGCTTACCTACTGTCAAGACACGCTTGCGGTTACTGCCTACCCGTACTTCATTGATACTGGTAATCTCGTTACCAGTCACTTCGCTAATGTACTTCTGCATGTTATCCCCTTTACTGGATTACAATTTTTTGACGCAAAATTTTTGCGCCGGGATTTTTACTCCCTCAGGAAGTCTAACCGGCCGTCACTTGGGCATGGGTTAGGCTTCCTGGGCGAGTGACGAACACTTGTCAGTCTGACAAGTGTTCGCCTGCCCTGCCTGGCTACTCGTGTAGCCAGGTCATACAGTCAGGGCACAAGCGAGACTCGCCACCTAGACTGATGCAATCGCCCAACTCGTCGCCACCCGTAGCCATTGTGCCCTTGTCGTGACCTACGGTAAGAGTGCCGACTGGCGCAAACGCCTTGACAATCTGACTGAAGAAATCTGACTCATTCATGCTGTACCTACCCTATCGGGCGAGTCATTCGCTCACCTCGATGAATCCACTTTAACACATGACCACCCCCACCAACCTAAGAAAGCCGACTTGCAGGGGATCATTTTGGGTGCACACACGAGCTCATTTTGATCTTCTATATTCGAACATATGTTCATTATAAAGGGTGGGGAAGCTAAAACTTGACAGTAGGTACCATATCTGGTACTCTTGACGGTATGAGCGAAGAACTTAATAAAGCTATGGAGAACCTAGCAGAGCAATTGGAGGGGCGAAAAACGCCTTCTAGCACCCTCTCAGAGCATTTTAAAGGTACTAACCTACGCGGAGCGATCAATCGCTATTTCGAAACAGAATCAACGGATAGCCCAATACACCTAATTGAAACCGAGGGCAGCATAATCAACTTTGAAGGCTATCTAATTAAAGATGATTTTGACATAAAAGACTTCTTCAACTGGTTAGGACACAACGCTATTTTGTACGTACAAAAAATAGTTACGCCAACAACCGAGGAATTCTACTCTTTTGAGATGATTCAAACCCATTCAAAGCCTCTACGTGCTAAAGTAGGCAATGTTATAGTACGCATCACATCTACTAGCTACGACGTGCTATAGTTAAAACATAAGTGCTACTTGCACTACATAGAAGACGTGCCGATTAAGGACGACCTCAGCTTCTGTGTGGTGCAAATAGTATTTGTGAAAAGAGGGAATAATGGATTTTGATCAATGGCTTAAATACGGTATTGATAACGGCTTCTGTACAGATCAATTCTGTAATACACACGATGGCTTTCCAATGAGTGAAGCTGAAGAACTTGAATGGGAAGAAGGCGGAGACCCATGTACTCACATGGTACGTCTAGGTTCTATTGAGGACTGGTTGTAGGTCTCATAATTACAATTGCACTAGGAAACGGAGCACGATCTGCTCCTCCGAAGTGTAAACGACCTCGTATAAAACGTACTTCGTGATGAATAATTGATTCATGCCACCAAGATGTGTCAGTACGCGACGGAACTAAACAAACTATCGTTAGTCCGGCCCTAGATTCATTATCAGCTTTAGCCATCCAGTGTTTAATAGTCTTGCCATATGGTGGATTAAGGAATGCAGTAGTACCACCTACACTAGATACGTCGTCGTACCATAGACGACTAAAGGCGTCTTGCATAAGTGGGTCATCATGATCTGGCCCATACCACATGTCACATAATGCAGATACTTTAAGTGCTGCGGCATCTAACGTAAAGTTAAATTCATCATTTAATTCGTTAAATGTTTTCTTAGGCGTTGTCCATGTATCTTTATTTGAGCTAAATGTTGTTTCTCGAGCGTAGTAATTAGTCATTATGGTTAGCCCAGTTGTAGACGCGTGGTTTGCTTGTTATATAGG
>Ga0007792_10000503_pt1 | contig 14086 bp, 17 predicted proteins | sample CryBogmetaGMA6M_FD_60371 | JGI IMG/M metagenome (GOLD analysis project Ga0007792, IMG submission 60371) | Freshwater microbial communities from Crystal Bog, Wisconsin, USA - MA6M | ecosystem: Environmental > Aquatic > Freshwater > Lake | place: Crystal Bog, Wisconsin, USA | collected 2009-07-06
GCATCGTATTTTTATTTGAATACCACGGAACGTCTAACTGACCAACACCAACACCAAGGTCATAACCAATCCGTAGGTTTCCTTGATGAACAATATCCCCATTAAATCCAATAGTAACATCGTAGTAATTAATATCTTTTTTACTATCACTTTGAATATTTCCCTCGACATAAAAACGAGCCACATTGCCCCATGAATACCCAACTGTTCCACCGCTCATTTCAACGTCAATAGCTTTAAAATTAACATTTTGAGAGGAGTAATCAACATATAATTCTGAAGCCGATAAATTTAATCCTGCTACCAACAAGAGACTAGGCAAAAATTTCATATTCCTCCTTTTTAATTACAAATAGGTAAATAATACCTTCTATAATTTTATGATAGAGAACTATTCCCTTATTTAAACTTAAAATAGGTAATTTATACCTTGTTGTTTCGTTATAGGATGTTATGTAACTTTCTACCACTTAAAAAAAGAGGTAGAAATGACTCAACGTGACATGGCGGGAATTTTAGGTGTTGACGTTAAGACACTTCGCAACTGGCGCAAAGATAAACCTGAGCTATATAAAAAGGTTATGCAGGGCTTTCAGTTTGAACAAGCAATAGAAGAAGCTAAAGAGCACTATGAGAAATTAAAGAAGCTTGCTGATATATAAAATAACAGTTTATAACTAAACATTAATTAAACATTAAGTAACATTGTGTTATAATGTGATCTCTTACTAGATAACAGTGTAGTGATTAGCTTGTGAATTAATTTACAAGTGAGGATATTGCTCGGTTGCAACATAGACTTTTCTCTCGGATTGATTTTGTACCTTTTACAAATATCCGAACACCATATTATTAGCAAATACCATTTTCAAGTGAGGTACTTTTTTTAAAGGACTCATTATGTCGGATAAACAACGATATGCACGAACCAGCACGGCGGCACACTATTTAGACGTAAGCAAAGATTTTCTTAAACAGCACATGGGAAATTTGTTTTTAGAAGGTGTTCATTACTATAAACCACGAGAATGCCGTATTCTCCTATGGAAACTCGAAGCACTTGACGGATGGGTCGAAGGGGCATTAATGCCTCTGTCCCCAGAGAACAATTTAATACTTAGTCAATTGCTCGCATAGTTGCTATAATCACAATCTACTAATTGTGGTGTGGCTTTTCTCAAAATGAAAAGGATACAAATGAAAAAAAATACAGTAAAAAGTATTGTAGCAGTGAACGGTAAACTAGCCGTTAGGTTCTTTGACAACGAAGGTAAGATCAAGCAAAAGACTCTTAGCCTAACCGATACCAAAGTAAATAGAAAACAAGTTTCACAAACAATCCCTGCCTTTGAAAAAGGCTTACGGGATAAGGCTGAAGAAGGTGCTAAATTGCCAATACACTTTGGCTATTATACTGAAAAGTATTTGGAACAACTCAAAGCAACTGGACATTCAAAAACGGTAGCTCATACAGGTCGCATTAAAACGATGTTGAAGTATTTTGGCTCACAAACGGATATGAATAGTATCACTGAGTTAGCTATTGAAGAGTTTTTCCAAGGGTTAAAGTGCAAACGAGAAACTAAAAAAGATTGGCGCTTAGTTCTGGGTGCAGTGTTTGAAAAAGCACGCAAAGGAAGAGCTATAGAGAAAAATATTGTTACCTTCTTTAAGTTGCCTCTAGAGGCATCTACCGGTGATGAATCCGCGATTGAACCTTTTACCCCTGATGAGGTGAGAAGATTGCTCCTACACTCTAAAGGGACGATTCTTCACAACTATCTCGGTATTGCATTTCACTTGGGGACACGCCCAGAAGAAACTATTGGATTGCAAATCAAAGACATTGACCTCAAAAATGGAATAGTACGGATAGAACGAGCCATTACAAAGGGAGTCATCAAAGCACCCAAAACAAGAGCTTCAAAGCGTTCTGTGCCATTACCAAATAATGCAAAAATATACTTTACAGAGCTTATAGCAAAAGCTAAACAAAAGAATAGTCTTTACTTGTTCAGTGATACAGAGGGAGCACCCCTTAAGGATATAGAAGATTTGAGAGGGAAAAAGTATCGAGATGGTGCTTGGTATAAATTACTCAAGGTTGCAAAAGTGTCTCAACGGAAACTTATGCAAACACGCCATACTTTTGCTGTAATGGCTATTCGTTCTCAAGAATACGCTATGCAGGAAGTTGCATCAATATTAGGGCACAGTTCACTTGCAATGATAATTTCACATTACGTCAAATATCTTGGGAATTCTCATTTAAAAGTAGCAAGAACGGTTGATATTTTTAATGGGTTGGGTGACTCAGTGGGTGACATTGAACAAAAAGATGAGTTGAAAAAAGTTGCTTGAGTTGATAAAAGCCCTGAAATAAGGGGTTTGTGAATGGTGGTCGCAACAGGATTCGAACCTGTGACCACTACCTTGTCGAGGTAGTGCTCTACCAACTGAGCTATGCGACCGTTGGGGGTAGAATTATAATGAGTAAGAAGTTAAATACGACTTAACTCTTACACATCTTTGGTTTAAAATTTAAAATAAACAACCATAACACCGCAATATCGATCATCACATCCGCTGCATTAAACACCGCAAAATTAAATCCGCAATGCCAATAGACATAATCAACCACCCCGCCGTAGATAAAACGATCAATGACATTTGAAAGCCCTGCCCCCACCATTATCCCAACCGGAATGAGGTAGCATTTTTGTTTCAACCAAAGCGTGTAGCCCACCACCCCTGCTAAAAGAACAAGCTGTATCCATTTTAGCGACTCTGCCAAAAAGGCAAACATCGAAAATGCCACCCCTTTGTTAAAAACCAAAATCAGATCAATGCACTGCGTATACTGGCGAAAACCCTCAACAAAAAGTGTTTTAAGCAATTGGTCGGCAACAAAAACGCTAATTGCCACGAACACTAAAAGGATAAAAGCCTTAACCATTCAATGCCTTTTCAAAAAAACGGACAAGATGTTCCATAGCCTTTTCCATTACTTTGGCATCTTTTCCCTCCAAAAGAAGGCGAAGTTTGTTTTCGGTACCCGAATAGCGAATCAGATGACGCATACTTTCACCTTCGATTTTTGCAAGCTCTTCGCTTAGTCCCTCGATTTGATCAAGCGGTTTTTTGATTTTTACTTTTATATTGACCAGCTTTTGAGGATAAAGTTTAAACGGACGAAGAACTTTGCTCGCTTTTTGACCTGTCGTGAGAAGTAATGACAAGATTTGGAGCGCACTCATCAATCCATCCCCCGTTTTAGCGTAATCGTGCAAGATAATATGACCGCTTTGCTCTCCGCCGAAATTAATACCTTTCTCTCGCATCACTTCCAACACGTATTTATCGCCTACATTGGATCGGAATAATTTTAATCCTGCTGCGTTCATTGCATCATCAAGCGCTTGATTACTCATAACGGTCGCAACAATCCCGCCCCCTTTGAGCTGACCATTTTTATGTAAAAATAGTCCCAATGCTCCAAGAAGCTGATCGCCGTCAACCTCATCCCCTTTTTCATCCACAACGATAAGGCGATCCGCATCCCCATCAAGAGCAAGCCCAATATCGGCACGGTATTGCTTCACCGCTTCGCGCAGATCTTTGGTATGCATGGCACCGCATCCCTCATTGATATTAACCCCGTTTGGCTTATCATGCAATACGATTACTTCTGCCCCCAATTCTTCAAGCACCGTCGGTCCCACTTTATACCCTGCACCATTTGCTGTATCCAATACGATACGTAATCCTTGCAACGTCAATTCACGACTAAAAGAGTTTTTGAGCTGAACGATGTAACGGCCGATAACGTCATCGATTCGTTTTGCTGCACCGATTTGTCTGCCTGTCACCTGCCCCTCTTCAAGACGAGCAGTATCTTGAGCTATCGCCTCGATTTGGGCTTCAATCTCTTCGGAAAGTTTATTACCCTGAGCATCGAAAAATTTAATACCATTATCCTCAAACGGATTGTGGCTCGCCGAAATCATAATCCCCGCATCACATCGCATATTCAACGTCAAAAATGCGATTGCCGGAGTCGGCATCGGACCGATTTCTATTACATCGTATCCCACAGCTGTCAGACCGCTTACGATTGCATTTTCAATCATATAACCACTTTTACGGGTATCTTTACCAAGCAAAATCTTTTTGGTTCGAGCATGAGCACTGAAATAAATCCCTGCCGCCATCGCTACACGCATCGCCAATTCTGCCGTTAAAAAAGAGCCCGCTTCCCCGCGTACACCATCAGTTCCAAACAATTTCATAGTAATTTCTCCCTACTGTATAAAATTTAACTTAATTTTAATTATCTTTAAGGTAGTATTCTACCCTAAAAAAAATTCGACAAGGATAAATGCCATGGCAAACCATAAGTCAGCATTGAAACGTATCCGTCAGACGGAAAAGCGCACTGAGCGTAACCGATTCTACCGTACGCGTGTAAAAAATATCGTTAAGGCCGTTCGTACTGCAGTAGACGCAGGGAACAAAGAAGAAGCGCAAGCAGCACTCGTTATTGCGAATGCAAACTTACACAAATATGTTAGCAAAGGTGTCTTGAAAAAAGAAACTGCTGCTCGTAAAGTAAGCCGTCTTCACCTCGCTGTTAACAAAATCGCAGCGTAAATTTTTGCCTTAGGGCAAACTTTCCTCTCATTATCCACTTTTTTTAACTCCTCTTTTTAGGAATCACTTATGTTATCCGATAAACTTATCCCTTTTATTAACCGCTACAACGAACTCACAACATTACTCAGTTCACCTGACATCGGAAACGACATCAAGCGTATGACCGATTTATCCAAAGAGCAATCCTCTATTTCAGCCATTTTTACCAAAGCAACGGAATACAAAAAAGTATTGGAAGAGATTGAAGAAAATAAATCTCTCGCTTTTGATGCAGAACTGGGTGAACTTGCAAAAGAGGAGCTCAAAATATTAGAGCCTCAAGTAGGTGAGCTCGAAGAAGAGATCAAAAAACTTCTTATCCCGACAGACCCTAACGACAAGCGTAATATATTTATTGAATTGCGCGCAGGGACGGGCGGGGATGAAGCGGCAATTTTTGTCGGTGATTTGTTTAACGCCTACGTTCGCTATGCGGATGTACGCGGATGGAAAATCGAACTCATGAGCACAAGCCCCTCAGATGCAGGCGGATTTAAAGAGGTAATTGCCCTTATCAAAGGGGATCAAGTCTATTCACGCCTCAAACACGAAGCGGGCGTTCACCGTGTTCAGCGTGTCCCTGCGACCGAATCTCAAGGACGTGTTCACACCTCGGCGATCACAGTAGCCGTCATGCCGGAAGTAGATGACGTAGAGGTTATCATTAATGAAAGTGATCTGAAAATTGACGTTATGCGCTCAAGTGGATGTGGTGGACAAAGTGTCAATACCACGGACTCTGCGGTACGGATTACCCACCTTCCAACAGGTATCGTCGTCAACAACCAAGATCAAAAATCACAGCACAAAAATAAAGACAAAGCGATGCAAATTCTTAAAGCCCGTATTTATGATATGCAAATGCACGAAGCGAAAGAAAAAGAGATGAATGAGCGTAAAGATCAAGTGGGCACAGGTGACCGAAGTGGACGTATCCGAACCTACAATTACCCTCAAAACCGCATCTCCGATCACCGTATTACTCTGACCCTTTATCGACTTGAAGAGATTATGCAAGGGGGATTGATGGACGATATTATTGAACCATTGATTGCTGATATGCAGTCTAAGCTTATGGAACGGAACGGGTTGTAAAATTCTCTATACTTTTCTTGTCTCGTCATCCTCGGGCTTGACCCGGGGATCCATCCCTAAAAAGAAGCTGGATTCCCGCCTTCGCGGGAATGACGAATTAACGCCACACTGTCTCAAATATTCCTTTAACTTCACCTTTAAAAGTAATCGTCCCCTCATCTAATCCCAAATAAAGTGTTTCGCCGCTTTTGGGATAAACACGAGCGTTATCCGCGACAGAATCTTCAATCGAAGCACGATAAAAACACGCAGCCATCCCTGTTCCGCACGCCAACGTTTCATCTTCTACTCCACGCTCGTATGTCCGAACATGAATCGCTCCATTGCTCTCGATGTGGGCGATGTTGACATTGGCATTGTATTTGTGACGGAGAGTGCGTGCCATTTCAATGTCAAAATTTCCCATATCCGCATCAAAAGTGACGAGATGAGGGACCCCTGTATCAATCAGCCACCATCGCATTTCATACTCAACAATCTCATCATTAATGACAAAAGGGGGTGTTAAATCGCTTTGAACCATATCGCCCTCTACTCTTGCTTTTATCACCCCTGCACCGGTTAGAAACTCCATATTTGATTCAGCCAGACCAAAACGGTGAGCATAATGAGCGCATGCACGACTGCCGTTTCCGCACATTGAGGCGGTGGAACCGTCTGCATTGTAAAATTCCCATTCAAAATCATACGTTTCATGAGGAAGTAAAACGATCAGCCCGTCTGCACCGATTCCATTTTGACGGTCACAAAGGGTCTTTGCAAGTCCGGAACGGTCAGCTCCGTTAAGGGTGTGAAAAATGACAAAATCATTACCGCTGGCGCAGTATTTGGCGATTTGTAGCATGGATGTCCTTGCAATAAAAGTAGGAGATTATACCTTAGGAGCGGGATAGAGTTCTTTAATTGCCTCAACAAACTGTTCACATTGTGCTTGAAGATGCTTCAGATTGTGAGAATTATCGATTACCCACGTTGCACGAGAGCGTTTTTCTTCGATGTCCATTTGAGTTTCAATACGACGAAGCGACTCTTCTTGCGTAAAGCCATTGCGTTTCATAAAACGTTCTAATTGGAGCTCTTTGGGAGTGTAGACAACCACCGAATTTTTAATCGGATACGACGAGGTTTCAAAAAAGAGGGGAATGTCGATAAGGTAGGGATATTTTAGGAGGTCTTGTTTTTCACTTGCTTCTTCGATGGCAGCACGGATTTTCGGGTGCAAAAAAGCTTCGAGCTCTTTTTTTGCTTTTGGATCAGAAAAGATTATTTTTCCCAATTCGGGACGATTAACTTTATTCCCATGAATATACTGCTCTCCAAAATGTTCACGTATCCAAGAGGTATTTTCATCTAAAAGTCGGTGAGAAATAGCGTCTGCATCAATGATACGCAAACCATTAAGTCCCAAAAGAGATGCAACGGTGCTTTTGCCTGTTGCAATCCCTCCTGTCAGTGCAATAGCGTATTTATACGCCATTAGTTACGGATAGTACCCAAATAATTTTTGCGAATGTACTGCGGCATTGCAAAAGAAGCAACGTGAACATCACAGTTGTAATAGCTATGACCTTCGAGCAAATCACTGCGCTGTAAGATTATATCCGCTGTCGGATGATACTCTTTGGAACACAACAACAAAGTTGTGCCATCTTCAAGATGATACGGCATAATAATTTTGAAATAATTTCCTAAAATTTGCATTAAGTTCGTATTGGCTCCCACTTCATCCAAAGAAGGGTGTTGCATTACGACTAAACCATCCTCTTTTAATACACGGTTGATATGGGCGATAACCGCACTGTCGTCGGTTGTGCTGTCCAATAAAAGTACATCAGCACTTTTATCGTCCGCATTGCGAAACAACTCGAGAAGATTTGCGTTGCCAACGCTCGTTACAGCAGATTCACGGTAACGGGAAAGCTCGCCCATCAGCAACTGGGTGCTATCACTTGCGAGCAACACCTGCGTCGGTAATTTATGAGTACACAAGCCCACATGGACCATCATTTCAGGATACACAAATGTTTTCATCGGATAAAACTCTTCTTGATTAATTTTAAAGCGATTGTAACACGTGCAGATTAAACCGCATTGAAATAGATTACTAAAAAAAATAAACTTAGACTAACGTCCTCTTTGTTATAATTTCTCCATTAAAATAGGTGGGGAATCTCAATGAGCCAAATCAGTTACAAAGATGCCGGTGTCGATATTGACGCAGGCAACAACTTCGTCGAAAATATCAAACCTCTTGTCAAATCAACCAGAATTCCCGGTGTACTGGGTGGAATCGGCTCATTTGCGGGGGCATTTGAGCTCCCTGCCGGATACCGTGAACCCGTTATGCTTGCCGCAACCGATGGGGTTGGAACCAAGCTCAAGCTGGCTATTGATTCAGGTATTCACAGCACTGTGGGAATCGATTTGGTCGCTATGTGCGTCAATGACCTCATCTGTAACTTTGGAACTCCTTCATTTTTCCTCGATTATTACGCAACGGGCAAACTCGATGTTAAAGCAGCCACTGCGGTAGTAGCAGGGATTGCAGAGGGTTGTATTCAAGCCGAATGCGCTCTCATCGGTGGCGAAACAGCAGAGATGCCCGGAATGTACCACAGTGATGACTATGACCTCGCAGGATTTGCCGTAGGTGTCGGAGAAAAAAGCGAGCTTGACCGAACATCTCATGTCAATGCAGGAGATGTTTTAATCGCACTTCCAAGCTCAGGACTTCACTCCAACGGTTTTTCATTGGCACGCAAAGTATTGTTTGAAAAAATGGGGATGAAATTTGAAGATGATTTCGAGGGAAAACCCCTTATCGATACGCTTTTGACTCCAACACGTATTTATGTCAAAACGTTCAAAGAACTAAAAAGTAAAATCCAAGCCCTCGCGCACATCACGGGTGGCGGAATCGTTGAGAATCTTCCACGTGTATTGCCTGAGGGGATGCGCGCCGTTATCACTGAATCTTCTATTCGTGTATTGCCTATTTTTGAACTTATCGGTCAACACGTCGAACGTACTGAAATGTTCCGCGCATTCAATATGGGTGTCGGGATGATTCTCGTTGTTAAATCCGAAAATGTAGACGATGTTTTGAGCGCAACCGACGGGTATGTCATCGGGCATCTCGAAACTGGTGTTAAAGAAGCAATACTGGTATAATCATCCTACAAACTCCAGTTTAAAAGGATGTACTCATGATAGGAAAGCTTCTCGTAGGCGTAGTGGTGGCAGCTGTAGCCATACAGTTCGTCCCCTACGGCAAAAACCACACAAATCCCCCCATTATCAGCGAACCTCAATGGGATTCGCCTCGTACCAAAGAACTTTTCAATAATGCCTGTGCCAACTGTCACTCTCATCAAACTACCTACCCGTGGTACAGTGATGTAGCACCTATCTCATGGTTGCTTCAACGTGATATAGACGAAGGGCGTGAACACTTCAACGTCTCAGCATGGGGTGCTCAGAAAAAGAATGAAGGCAAAGATGCCGCTAAAGAAGTACGTGAGGGAGAAATGCCACCATGGTTTTATCTCCCAACGCACCCAGAAGCCAAGCTTACGGATATGCAAAAACAAGAGCTTATAAGCGGTTTAGTAAAAACATTTGGAAAAGAAGAAACGGAAGAAGAAAAATAAACTACCACAAACCTCTTCAAATTGAGAGGTTTGTACGACTTTTGGTGAAAATTATTTCACTAAATCCGCTCGCGGAAACGTAAATGTTGACTGACGCACAACCATAACTTTCACTTTATCATCCATTGCATACGCTTTAATCGTAATAGGGATAACTGTATCTTTACGACTGTCATTAACAATCATTTCATCTGTGTAAAGAACAATTACTTTTTTCTTAACAACACCAGGTTTGACTTTAAATGGCTCCGTAGGTGTTCCTATTTTAATCTTTCCTTCCATCCCCTGAGGTGTAATAACATCAAAATAATAATCATGATCTTCATTTAGCGTATTTTGTAATAAGAACGTATAGGCATTATCAATACGAATTTTCCCATCATCCGTATGATTGACGGAGTAAAGACGATTCTCTTTGTTAATGTTGAGAAGCATGTACTCTTTTTTACTTCCCATCATCCCCAAAATAATGCTGACAATAATCAAAATACCAATATAACCCAAAATTTTAGGACGGAAATAGTGTGTTTTACCCTTCATAAAGAGTGTCTCTTTTTCACTTGACCATTCAACTAAACTTGGTTTACCCAATTTACCCATCACTTCGGTACAGGCATCAACGCACTCAAGACAATTAATACACTCAAGCTGAAGCCCTTTTCGAATGTCAATATGAGTAGGACATACAGTTACACAACTTTCACACGTAGTACATTCTGCATTTGTATTGACACTCAGTAGATCTTTTTGTTTTGTATACAACTTCTCTTTATCTTCATTGTAAATCTCACCGCCACGATTTGGATTATAAATCGCCATAATGGTATCATCATCGTAGAGTACAGATTGAATACGTGAATAAGGGCATACATAGACACAAAAGTTTTCTTGCAAGAAAATAACATCATAAACCAAGAAAGCAACAATACCAAGTATCGCACCTACAAGAACGAGATGCTCATTAGGATTTTGTATGTATGCTAAAAAATCTTCAGGAGGGACAAAATACCACATCAAATCTGCTGCAGCAATAAATGCCAATCCTGTCCAAATTAGAATTGCAACCAAACGCTTGATTTTATTTTCAGCTTTTGAATAATCAGGCTCTTGTTGTTTATTTTTAATCCGTTTACGGAGACCCAAAAGTTTTGTTTCGATTAAATCACGATAAACAACCCTAAAAATAGTCTGAGGACATATCCATCCGCAAAAAACACGACCACCTAAAACGGTAATACCAAAAATACCAATAAATAAAAGCATAAGTAAAAAAGGCATCAAATAAAGCTCTTGCATATCAAACTGAATAAACATCAAATGAAGTTTCAGCTTATCAAAACTCAACAAAAAGAAATGATTCCCATCAATACGTATCCAAGGAATAATCAGAGACATAATAGTAACAAATCCGTAAAACCAATAACGCTTGATTCTCCATGGAACCCACTTACTCAAATAAGATTTCCCCGTAAGGGATACTTCTTCTGTACTCATTCACTCTCCTTTTTGATTGGTTCAATGCTTGGGCATTGAATGGTTTCGATCATAATCGCTCGTGCATCTGATTCGTTATTCGCTAGAACAACCCCTTGTACTAATGCTTTTAGCTCCCGCGATTCAACATAATCTTTTAATGAACTTCGGCTCACTTTCATTTGACGTGCTATTTCACTCACACTATTACCTTGCTTAAGCAGGGAAATAATTTGATCTAATTTTAAATCAAATTTTGAAACGGATTTAGACCCGCGTGGTCGTCCAATCCCTTTTTTATCATCATTTTGAACCATTTGACGAAGCTGATCGATAAGTCCTAATGCAACCATTATATCACTCTGGGCATTGATTATAATCCCTTGTTTTACACAATTAATTGTATTGCCATTTTTCAAAAGACAACTCATCACTTGTACCACATCTTCGATGTTCACGCTCAGTACCCACACATCATAAATCAATAAGGTATCTGCTCTTAAAGAACGAAAAAGCTCCACTACATTATTTCGCTCACTTAGGCGTTTATTTTGGGAAATCTGGTCAATCAACTCTCTATCGATTGGAAGTTTCATTTGATCGCTGTAAGCATTAATCAATTTTAATTGCTCATAAACGTTATCAAAATCTTTATCGGGACGAATATAGCTCACAGTCATTGCGGTTAAATTCCTCTCTAAATTGAATTTATCCGTCATAATAGCCTATTGCGACGGCTTAAGTCAATAAAGAATCTATTTATTTCGTCACAATCGTATCACTCAAGAGGACAACTTCACATTGAAATTCAATTCCAAACTGCTCTAGCACCCTCTTTTGAGCTTCCTTTATTAGAAAAAGGGCATCTTCATACGTTCCGCCACCGTAATTGACGAGAAAATTAGCATGAACATCACTAAACGCCATCGCACCCACTCGTTTCCCTTTTAAACCTACTGCTTCAATAAGCCGCCCCGCATAATCATTTAAAGGATTTTTAAAACAACTCCCAGCACTGGCCTCATTGGGTTGGTTTGAACGCATTTGGGCAAACATTTCAAGCCGTTCAAAAGAAAATCCTGCTTCAAGTTCAAACACAGCCTCAAAAACAACCTCATTAATGGATGTTTTTCGATAGCCAATCTCTATCTCATTTTTGTGTTTCCATCCGCTTTGAGTGCGCAGTTCGATAAGATGGTTAAATATTTCATACTCTTTAAGACCTGCATTCATTTTCAGCATTCCGCCCAATGTTCCCGGAAGTTTTGAAAGATATTCAAAATGGGCAATATTGTTTTTTTTGCAAAACGACACAACTCGTCCTCCTGGAGTCGCTGCCCCTATAATCAGACGATTTTCCTCAATACGTATAAAATCATACTGCTTGGAGAGGATCATGAGTGCTGGAGGAGTGGGAGAAATGAGAAGATTATTAGCAGACCCCACAATAGTATGCTCTAATGGAACAACGTCATCTTCGATAAGTGTCACATCGACAGTAGGCCCAATGCGAATGGAGCTAAACTTTGAAAAATCAATCGTTTTAGTATTCATTGCATAAACGTAGGAATCATATTAAACATCCGAATGGTGAAATCTTGCATCTCGTTCATCATCCATGGCATGGTCAAAATAATGACAATTATAATTCCCACTATCTTTGGAATAAAACTCAAAGTCATCTCATTGATTTGCGTTGTAGCTTGAAAAATACTTACAGCAAGACCTAAAAACATCCCCACCAACAATGCCGGCAAGGATAAAATCAACGCGATTTTAAATGTTTCAATCCCAAGACCAATAAGCTCTTCTTGCATCATGTTAGTTGTTCCTCAAGGAGGTGTATTCTTGCGGAATACAAAAATCTCGTGCATCCATTTTCTGATCAAAAAAGTTGTGTGCATACCCTATTTCAAAAAGCTTATTAATCGCTTCAAACTGTATATTGCTAAGACTTATGGACTCATCGTTGGCATACAATTCAAGATATTTTTCCAATGTCTGAGCATCAATCCGGACCAAGGAACGTTCAATGAGCATTTTTGAAAGGAGTTCTTTATGGTCTCGTGCTACTTGTACCGCTTTGGTGAGAAGATTTTCGTACGAAATTGCCGTAGTCAGAGGCAGTGAACGTCGAATCGCCATCCCGCCTAAAGGCAATGGAAGATTGCCTCCACTTAATTCACACCATATATCCCATAATTCTCGCTCTACCATCAAAGAATCATCATATCCTAAGATACTTTCATGGATCAGTACTCCTGCGTCTACCGTCCCATCCAAAACTGCTTGTTCAATGTCGAGAAAATTCATGTAAACAATTTTTGCCTCAGGATACGCAACCCGAAAAAGAAGCGCGTTAGTGGTATATTTTCCACTTAATGCCACTTTGAATTTACGTTTTAGTACCGTATCGCGTTTACGAATAAGCTTGGGACCATACCCGCTTCCAAAACTCACCGCCGTACGAAGAAGAGCATATTCTTCGGAAATATGAGGATATAAACCAAAGCTGATGGCGCTTATGTCGTACGTCCCCTTGAGCGCTTCCACGTTGAGCGTTTCAATGTCAAGTGCAATATTTTCAAAAACGGTATTGGTGCGATCTACCCATCCGAACTTAATCGCATAATACATAAAAATATCATCCGCATCAGGAGAGTGAGCAATTACCATTTTTTTCACAAAAAACACCTCTAGTTTTACAAATCTATGTAAATTTTAACGAAATAACGCTAAAATATCTCTATAAATATTCGAATGAATATATTGTATTGCAATTTGTCATATTTTTAACGAATATTTGCAATTTGTCATATTATTGTCTAACTTTATATTTTACCTTTCAGGAGAACACGACAATGATGGATCCAAACAAGCTCAAATCGCTCGAATTGGCGATGAAACAAATCGACAAAACATTCGGTAAAGGGACGCTTATGCGTCTAGGAGACAAGGTCATTGAACCCATCGGTTCAATTAGTACAGGCTCACTAGGGCTTGACTTGGCATTGGGAATCGGCGGAGTACCTGAGGGGCGCGTGGTTGAAATTTACGGACCTGAAAGTTCGGGGAAAACAACGCTAACGCTTCATATTATTGCAGAAGCTCAAAGAAAAGGGTCTATTTGTGCCTTTATCGATGCAGAACACGCGTTGGACGTTGGATACGCTAAA
>Ga0007792_10000504_pt1 | contig 14080 bp, 11 predicted proteins | sample CryBogmetaGMA6M_FD_60371 | JGI IMG/M metagenome (GOLD analysis project Ga0007792, IMG submission 60371) | Freshwater microbial communities from Crystal Bog, Wisconsin, USA - MA6M | ecosystem: Environmental > Aquatic > Freshwater > Lake | place: Crystal Bog, Wisconsin, USA | collected 2009-07-06
GCCCCCCATGGCACGCCGGAGCGCCCCCGCGTAGGCGGCTGCCCCCTGCCCCCTGTTCCCGGGGTGGCAGCATCCTCATCCTTGCCCTATGGGTCATCTTCATGCTGGCGCTTCTGGCTGTGGCAGTTGGCGCCTATGTTGACAGCCGTCTGACCTTTGCCCGGCGGATCGAGCAGCGGACGCTCGGCTATTATGCCGCCCGCACGGGGATTGAGCGGTGCCTGGTCATCCTGAAGCAGGACACCAACGGCTGGGATGCCTTGACGGAGCCCTGGGCGAACAGCCGGCAGGATTTCTCCAATGCCGTTGTCGGCGCCGGGGTGGTTTCGGTGCGGTATGAGGTCGATTTGGCGGATGGCAGCAGGGGGACGAATTACGGGGTGGGGGACGAGCAGAGCCGGATCGACCTCAACCTCGCGCGGGTCGAGCTGCTGGCGACCTTGCTCCAGGAGGCCGGGGGCATGGGGGCGGAACCTGCGGTGCGGGTAGCCGACGCCCTCAATGTGGCGCGGACCAAACCGGTGGAGAAGAAGCCCGGGGTGGGCGAGAAGCCCTGCTGGCAGGATCCCCGCTTTACGCGCGGACCGTTCCAGTCGGTTGAGGAGGTGCGCTGGGTCAAGGGCATGACCGAAGCCGTATTCCTGAAAATCCGGGATCACGTCACGGTTCACGGGGGGATGCGAGTCAACCTGAACACCGCAGGCGGAGTGGTCTTGCGGGTGCTCGGGCGCCGGGCGGCAAGCGGGAGTGGGGCAGGCGGAGTTGAAAGTCTTGCAAAGAAGATATTGCAGTTCAGGGAAAGGGGCGGTATTTTTAAAACCTATTCGGGATCCGGGTTGGTCGAGGCGTTGGGACCCGAGGCCCGGTTGACGGAGGATGAACGAAGCCGCTTGTATGGCATGGCGCCTTATGTCACGGTGGCGAGCGAGCATTTCAGGGGTTGGGCGGAGGGGGCACCGCTGAACTGTGCGGGGGAATCCCGCCGGCTGGATTTCGTGTGGGACAGGAAACATAACAAGTTTGTATTTTGGCATGAAGATTGATCCGCAAATTACTTTTGGGAAGACCGTGGTGGCGGTTGAGCCCGGACCCGACTGGTTCAAGCTGGTAAAAGTCACCCGCGGGCGCGGCGGGCCCAAGGTTGAGCGGGTGATCCTGCGACGGACCGAAGAGGTCGAGGCGCTGGCTGGCCCGGGGTTAATGCGGGCGCTTGGGCTCCAGGAACTGGAGGGAGTCCCTGTGGTTCTCTGCCTTCCCCGTCAGCTGGTGAATGTCCGCCTGTTTGACCTGCCCTCGGGCGACCATCAGGAAATTGCCGACATGGTTGACCTGCAGATCGCGAGGCAGACGCCCTATTCCCGCGATGAGATTGTCTTCGACTACCGGTTGTTCCGTTCCGACAAAGAGGGCTACACCCGTGTCATGCTGGTGATTGCCCAGACCGGTGTGGTCCGCTCGAAATACCGTTTCCTTGAGGATTCCGGGATATCGGTGGGGTTGGTGACTGTGACGACGGACGGCTGGCTGGCGTCGTTGCAGTCGGGCGCCCTGGCGTTGCCGGCGCCCGGAACCGGTGCGGTGGCGTTCCTTGATTGTGACTCGTCCGCGGGCGATCTGGTTATCCTGAGCAAGGGGGTTCCGCTTTTCAGCCGGAGCATGTCCGTCGGCTACACCCCATTGACCACCGGGGAGGGCAAGCAGCTCGAGCGCTGTGTGCAGGAGATCAGCCGCGCGCTGGAAACCTTCCGGAACGAAACGCCCGGGGTTGCGGTGTCGCTACTGGTGCTCTCCGGGGCGGCCGCCAGGATTCCCGCACTGGCGGACGGTTTGAAGTCGGCTTTGAAGCTGGATGTGGCAGGGGTTGAAGGGATGGAAAAGCTCGTCGACAACCTGCTGCTACCCCCTGAAAGCAAAGGGGCCTCTCTGGCCGGAGTGCTGGGGGCGGCGGCCGAGGCAGGGGAACTGCAGATCAACCTGATGCCCGACTCGGTGCGTATGCGCAAGGATGTGCTTGCCAAGGCCCGCCTGTTGACGGTGACGGGAATCCTTCTTCTGGCCGTCATCGGCACGCTGACACTTTTCATTCTCAGCCGTCAACAGCGGCAGGAGGCCTATTTGGCCGAGTTGACGCGGATGATCAAGGGGACGTCGAGCAGGGCGGAGGAGATCGACGCGATGCGGCGCAAGGTGGCCATTGTGGCTGAGCGGATGGGCTCGAAGATGATCCCGGTGAAAGCGCTGACCGAGCTTTGCGGGGTGATTGGCGAATCAGCGGTTTTCACGGCAATCGAAATCAGCGACGGGGCCAAACTGGTCGTTCGCGGCTATACGGAAGGGACGACGGTGGCGGACACGGTGAAGCTGGTCAATGCGATGGAGGCCTCGCCGCTGTTCCAGAATGTCAAGAGCACCCGGACGGTGTCCGGCAAGGACCGGACCGAATTTGAAATCACCTGCGAACTGGAGAAGAAGCGGCCATGATGGCAATCACGTCAATCATACCCCGCGGCAAGGATGCCTGGATACTGACGGTCGGGGTGGTGGGAATCGTGCTGATGGGGGCGATCATCCTGATAGGACCGGTTCAAAACCGGTTCCGTGAGCTGGACGATGAGATTACGGCCAAGGAGAAAGACCTGAGTCGCAACCTGGCGATCGTGGCACCGACAGCCCGGGAGGCGGTTGAGAAGGACTTCAAGCGGTATGGCGACATCATTCGCATGCGGGGTTCCTCGGACGAGGAAAAATCCCTGATGCTTTCCGAGATCGACAAGCTAGCGGGCCTGCACAAGGTGGTGCTGTCGGCCACGAAGCCCCATAATGCTGCAGAGAACGCGAAGGACAAGGATATTTGTGAGGAATACGGCGTGGATATTGAGATTGAAGCCGATATGCCTGCCCTGATGGGTTTCCTGTATGCCCTGGAGACCTCGCCGCAGTTTCTCCGGGTTGAGGTTATGGCCATTGAAGCCAAGGGCGGGAAAGATGCCTCCTCCCTTCACGGCACCCTTCTGGTGACGAAAGTCGTCACGCTTTAATCCAAGACCCTCCTCTATCTTGTGAATCAAAGCAAGGTGCGGGGTGTTTTTCGTCCCCGTAATAAACATTTTAATAGTTGCTTCAATTTGTCGTATTTCGCATAATGATGTCGTAAGTTTAGGAAGAATTCAGAGTGGGGAGTGAAGCTATTCTTCAAGAATTTGTAGTGGGGGGTTGAAATGAATAGAACATGCGGAATCATTTGCGTTGCGGCAATCACCTTCTTAATGTCCATTGCGGGAGCGATGGCGACCTATGAGTTGCAGTCCTTCACTGGTTCTCAAGGGGGCATCCCTGGTACTATCTCTCCGCGCTGGACGACCGGGCAATCCTACTATACGAATGTGCCTTATGCGGGATCCACCGCCTTAGCTATCCCGGGGCTCGCCACCGTGTCAAATGGTGTGGCTGATGCAACGGAAAAAGTCTGGACTGATTTTTGGACAATTCCGACCAAATATAGCAATGGGAGTGTTACAGCCCCGGACATCGACACGACCGCCACCGTGCAGTTCTTCGTGAACTCAAACGGTTACTGGGTTGCCTTCTCCGGCAACGGACCGGGTGTCTACAAGACAAATGTGCTGGATAGAGTTTTGAGCGGAACGGACACGAATTATCCCGTGGTGACGAACAATCCGTCGTACTATCGTGTCAGCATTTTGAGCGACTATGCTGCGAGTACTAAGCAGTATTCCTTCTTCGTCAATGACAAATGTCTTGGGACCAATCTGGCGTTCATGTGTACTCCCGATTCAACGCGTTGGTTTCAGATGCAAAACCTCTCCAAAAATTCTGATGAAGTCTGTCTGCTGGACGAGTACCTCCTGACGAACAGCATGTCTAGTGTATTGACGACCCCCATCACTGGAGGCGAAATATCGCAGAGCGATGCGGTGTATTATTTTGGAACTGTGGAGCCGCGGCCTGCTGTCACTAACGCGACGGCTCCGGCTGGTACGGCAAATGTAGTTTGGAGATTTTCCACGGCGGGGGTGGGGACTTGCATTATTGAGAAAGGGCCTACTCCGAGCGCGTTTGGCAATGCTCAGACTTTTGACGGCAACGATCAACTGCTTTGTGCTGACTTAAACGGGAGTGACAAGTATTTCTACCGCATTATTCGGCAATCTATCGAGAATCCGTCAGTTTTAGTTACAAATAAGCAGATTTATGCAGCCTATAAGCAAACCCGTGAGCGAAATCGAAATTACATTGTCGGCGTTCCTGTTATTCCGTTGGGGACGAACACCTTGGCAGGGCCGATGGGGCAGCAATTGGCTAAGGGCGTTGCTCCTGGGGATAAGCTGACCGTGTACATAGGTGGGACCCCGTATTCTTATACAAGGGATGAGGGGAGTCTTTCGTGGACTAAAGTAGGTTCAGCGCCTCTCTCGAGCGCGCTGACGCTTACCCCGGGAATGGGTGTGCTTATTCAAGTGGTTGGTGATAATTCTGCCGATAAGACGACTATATTGGCGGGGATCAAACAGACAAATACAGTAGCCGGCACATCCGTAGCCCATAATACGTGGAATATTTTTGCATGGCCTTATGAAACGACCGGTACCCTGGGCGCCACAATCACTAATCCCGATGGGACAGATAACACCGCTGCAGGATATGCCAATTCCGATTACGCCTGGATTCAACAAGTGGGGACGCTGAACCCGATTCAGGCTAGATGTGTCGGCGGAGTCTGGCGTCAATTTTTCAACTCTACAAGCGGTCCAATACTGACGGATTTGACGCTAAAGGCGGGGGATGGAATTATGTATCATGGATCAGCGACAAGTGGAGCTATGTGGGCGCCTGTACAATAATTGTGATCCGTAATTTTTTGAGGGGGTAAGTATGAAAATGAAATTGGTTGCAACATGGATGGCGGGGGTAGCTTTTAGTGTAGTTGCTGTCACGAGTTCTGCCGTGGAGGCGACCTCTGTCTTGGGGGTAACTCTTGATAAGCCAACCGCTAATCTTTCGGAGAGGTTTGTGACATCAGCGGGATGGACGTCTGTGGTGGATTCTGGAGTTACCGCAGGCTGGTCCTCGAATGAATGTGTCTCGGTTCAATTTCCGACGCGGTCTGGAAGTTCGATAACAACGCAATCGGGGAACTTGAAGTGCGGGTTGGATGGTTCCGGAGGAATATTTTCCGGTGATTTCTCCAATATGGAAGCGGTGTCAGTTGATGTCAGGAGATTTAATTTAGCAGCCGCGCCATCACTGTATTTTGTTTCGGGGACGGGCAAGAAATGGTTTTTCTCCATGGACGCGGTTACAGGGGTTGTGGACGGGGTCTGGAGCCCGGTTGTGGTGCCCATCGTTTATGATGCCGCCATGGTGAAATGCTGGTCTTCGCCAGAGGGAAGATCAGAGGCAGATTTCAAGGCAGACCGCCAGAATGTCGTAGCAATGGGGTTTGAAACATCGCGATATGGAAATGGGAATTACGCCCAGACGGTTGAAGTGGATAACGTGAAATTAATAGGCCCATGGGGGACCAATATTGTAGATGGAGTGCCAGTGGCGTGGGCTTTGGAGTATGGCTTAACTAATAATTTCAGTACGGTTGGGGACGATGATGCTGACGGAGATGGCTATGTTAATGCCGCTGAATTTTTGGCTGGCACGGATCCGAACGACTCGAATTCTTTCTTCAGGGTTGAAATTGGGCGGAATGAGCAGGGGAATGTCGTCGTGAAGTGGAAAGACAACAAATACATGAAGTTCGACCTGCTTGAGTCTTCAAACCTCGTTACGTTTTCACCTGTGGCGGGCGAATCGAGTGTTCAGGGAGTCGGCACGCAACGGGTTGTGGAAGTCAATAACGCTGACGTGACGGGTGTACGCTTTTACAAGGTTGAGATTCATCAGTGAGTAAGATGACAGGGGGGGAGCTATGATGAGGAAAATTCTGTTTATTTTATTTTCGGTGTCTATGGCCTTGCAGGTGTCTATGGCCACGCCCATTCTCAACAATGTAAACTATTGGGGCGATGCTACCGGGGCTACGAGCGGCTGGTCCCCGATGGATGAATCGACTGTGGCTACCAGAAAAATTGATCTTTCAACATCTGCGGGAGGTGTTACGACCATCGGGTTTACTGGGGATGCTATAGGAGGGCCTGTTGTTGTTGTCGGCGATACGGATGTGAATTTCTCTGGGAACTTTGCTTCTTATAACGCCAACGGCGGGTTGTCAGTGGGATTTACGCTGAAGAGCCTAACCGTTGCGCCAGCTTCTCTGAATTTGTATTTTATATCGTCGGCAGACGGGGGCAGTCGATGGGTCTCTACGACTCATATTATTCTCTCTGGAATTAGCATCAATACGCCGATGACATACTCCATTTCGATTGCGGATCCGAGTGCTTGGGAGATTTGGAGCGGTCCGGGATCATCATTTGCAAATGCTTATCAGGCAGTTTCGGAGTTCGGGTTTGAGTTAGTGGGTGCCAGTTACGGCGGGTCCCAGACTAATCAGTTTTATGATGTCTATTTCTCGGTCCCGGAGCCCGAGACGGTATGGATGATACTTGCCGTTCTGGCCTCGCTCGGCATCACCTTCCGCATGCGGTTGCTGGAGCTTGGCAAGCAAGCCTTGGCCCGCATCAAGGCCTAATCATTGGCGTCCCTGTGGGACGCCAATGAACTTATATCAGCCCCATGGCAATATCCCGCGCCAGAGATGACTCCAGATGGTAGTGCATGAAGGCGCCGAGGAGCTTGTTCGCGGTTCTTGACTGATTCGGGGTGCAGGCGGTGCGCTTGGCAATGATCGGCGTATCCGTGTCCGCCCATCCCCGCAGCATCGACAGCGCATCATGGGTTACGGGCATAACCAGCGTGTCAGCCGGGTTCCGGCAGGCGGCGCATAAGAGCCCTCCCCGTGAAATGGAGAAGGCGACCGGACGGTCACCCGGGAACTCCCGTGTTCCACAGGCCAGGCAGGCGGAAAGGGTTGGCCCCACACCCAGCAACTTCAGCAGTTTCAGCTCTGCCCAGTTCATGACCAGGCTTGAATTGCCCTGTTCCGACAGGAAATCAAGCGTGCGGTTCGCCCAGTCATATAAGGCGGGCTGGGAGGCTCCTGGCGACGTCAGGCGGTTGAGCAGGCTGCAGATATAGGATGCGCCCATGGATGCCCGCCAGCTGCTCCTGAAGCCCGTCCGCGGGCTCAGTGGCGAGCATTCCTTGAGAATGTGGAGGCTGCTGCGATGGGTCTGGTAATACAGCAGTTCGCAGGTGTAAAAACAGTCGTATTGCCCCAGCAGATTGTTCTTGGGCCGCTTCGCCCCCTTTGCCACCGTTGCCACCCGCCCCTGGTCCGGCGTCAGCCACGAGATGATCTGCGACGTCTTCGAGAACGGATCCAGCCGCAACACAATGCCTGTAGTCTTAACAATCACAACCAGTCACTTTCCTTGTCCGCAAGAAAAAGATTCACCACCCGCCGAGTACGGCTGGAGACACAGAGACACCGAGAGAAGATAATGTTTCACGAATTTCCCTGAAGCGGAGTACCGTTTCAGGGAAATTCGTGAAACCCCTCTTGGAGGAAGAGTAAGAGAGGGAGGAGAGGTTTAGTGTGTGGTAACGCCTCCTCTTTCTCATTGAAATACTCCAAGAGGGGTTGCGGGAATTTAAGGCGGTGTACTCGCCGACTTCAATTCCCGCAACATTTTCGCTTCGGCAGGGTATTCTCTGTGCCTCTTTGAACTCTAGCGAAGCGGGTGGTGAATCTTCGGATTTTGGGTTTAGCAAGGTCACTGGTTGGCCTCTTTCAGCCACCGGAGTTCGCGCCGCCGCATGCGTTGGCGCTGGGCCGGGGTCTTGTCATCCTCACCTGAGAGATGATCGCACCCGTGGGCGATGTACAGGGCCAGTTCACGGGCGAATCCGCCGTAGCGATGTCCCAGCCGTTCGGCCTGCTCGACATTGACGACAATTTCGCCGCAGGAGCCGCACTCCGTGTCGCCGGGGATGGGGTCGAAACTAAAGCTGATCACATCGGTGGCGTAATCGTGGCCCAGGTGCGCCCGGTTGATCTCGCGGGAGGCCCCGTCATCGACCAGCACCACCGACACCTCACCCCACTCAATCCCCGTCCGTTTACCTGCCTTGCGAAGGCAAAACTCCGTCAGCCGGCGTAGTTTTAGAAGGCTGACTCTACCCGCCGATTGTTGATTGATGATGGAAACGTGCATAATCAGTGGGTCACTCAGGACTCCGGACCGGCGGGCTCAGCTCTTCTTTTCATCGGCTTTCGGGTACGCAATCCGGGAGTGGAGCATGTTGGAGAGGCAGAACACAAAGGCCCGCTTCACCTTGCACAGTTCCGCCAGAGTCATCTCGCAGTTGTCCAGCTGCTTGTCCTCGAACCGGAGGGTCACCAGCCGGTCCACCAGTTCGCTGATCCCTGCCGGGGTGGGTTTTTCGAGTGACCGCGACGCGGCCTCCACGGAGTCGGCCAGCATGATGATCGCCGCCTCGCGAGAGACCGGCTTGGGTCCGGGGTAACGGTAACTGGACTCATCCACCACCGTGCGGCCCCGGCCGCTGGCGGTCTGGGGGTCGGACTGGGCCTGCTGGCCTGCCTTGTGGTGGAAGAAAAAGACCAGTCCGGTGCCGTGGTGCTGCTGGATGATGTCCATGACCGGCCGGGGCAGTTTGTGCAGCATGGCCAGGGAGAGGCCTTCCTTGAGGTGGGCCATGACGAGCAGGGAGCTCATGCTGGGCGCCAGTCCGTCGTGTGGGTTCTCGCCGGTTCTGATGTTTTCGGTGAAGTAGCCGGCCTTTGTGACCTTGCCGATGTCGTGGAAATAGGACCCCACCCGGGCCAGGATCGAGTTAGCCCCGATCTCGTCGGCCGCCGCCTGGGCCAGGTTGGCAAGCATCAGGCTGTGGTGGTAGGTGCCGGGCGCCTCGAAGGCGAGCCGCTGGAGCAGGGGATGGGCGAGGTCGGAGAGCTCCAGCAGCGTCATGTTGGAAGTGACGCCGAAGAGGGTCTCGCAGAGGGGAAGGAGCAACAGGGTGAGCAGGGCGGCGCCCAGTCCGCTGCAAACACAGGCCAGGGCCAGCTTGCCGGCCATCACATGGTCGGCGGGGGTCATTACCGTCAGGCTTGCCATCTGGAGCAGCCCGATGATGAGGCCGACCCGGATGACCTGGGTCCGGCGCCTCAACCGCTGGGCGACCCGGGCGGCGAGGGCTGTGGCGATGAGGCCGGAAATGAGAATGGGCACGCTGAAATTAACAATCATGAAGCAGGTTAACGTCGCCCAGAGTCCGGCGACCACCGCGGCGGCCCCGCCCAGCAGCACCCCGGCCAGAAGGGGGGGCAGGGCAAAGGGGATCAGCAACCCCGCTGCCGCCGGCGGAACAAGTGTCCCGTGGCTGTACTCCTGGATCAAAATCCGGGCGGCGAGGACGGTGACCATCCCGCACAAGGCCAGCAGGAGAACACGGGTGTTGTTCCGGAGGTGCCCCGGCGCCAGGACCCGCAACAGGACACCGCAGAGCAGGGTGATGATCAGCAGCAGGATCTCATTTGACGCCGATACGAGGGTGATGGTGCGGTATCCGCCCCCCTCCGGGGCCAGCAGCAGGCTGGTCGCCCCCCACAGGAAAAGACCGATGAGCAGAGTCATCAGGGGCTGGTTCCACCATGCGAGATCCTCGTCCGGGGTCTTGCGAGCCCCGTCCCTGTAGCGTTCCTTCAGGCGCTCGGACCGGAATTTTGACAGCCATTGTTTCATAATAATCCTAATCTTAATCGTAATCCTAATCTTAATCTTCCCAACATGATTACGATTAAGATTACGATTATGATTAAGAGTTGCTCTCTTATCATCCCCCCGTGACAAACCGGAACCAAACTGATAGAAGCATTAATACATTTTTGGAGCCGACTGGCAAGGATGAGTAACCGGAAGCAAGCCTATCTATTTGTGGGGGATGACGAGTATCCCCTGACGACCGCCGCCCGCGAGCTGGTGAACCAGTTCGTGCCCGCGGCGGAACAGGCCTTCGGGCTGGAAATCATCGAGGGCCGGTCCGACTCGGAGGATGAGGCGGTTGCGATCATCAAGCGGTGCCACGAGGCGCTGGTGACCCCCGGCTTCCTGATGGTCCGCGGGAAACTTGTCTGGTGGCGTTCCGTCACCTTCCTTGGCGACGTGAGGCTGGCTGCTAACGAGGCGGTCAAGGCGGAAATGAAGGAACTGACCGACGCCCTCGAGGCGGGCCGCGCGGGTGATGCCACGCTCCTGATGACTGCGCCCAAGATGGATAAACGGTCCGCGCTCTACAAACTCTTCGCTTCCCGGTTTGAAATTCGTGAGTTCCTGCTTCCTGAGAAGGCCTACCAGGTGGAGCAAATGGCCCGGGAGAAGATTCCCAAGGCGCTGCGGGACAAGGGGATAACGGCTGATGCCGAGGCGCTGGAGTTGATGCTGGCGCGGGTGGGGGCCGATTCCCGCCTGATCGAGATGGAGGCGGAAAAACTGACGCTGTTCCTCGGGGAACGCCGACGGGCGACCCGGGAAGATGTGCAGGCGGTGGTATCATCCACCCCAACCTCGGCGATGTGGGACTTGCAGGATGCGGTCGGTGAGCGAAAGCTGAAGGCGGCCCTGGACTTGGTGGGGGAATTCCTGGCGGGCAAGGAGAACCCGATCGGGATCGTGATTTCCCTGATGAACCGTGTGCGGGACCTGATGCTCTACCGCGAGGGGTTGGATCAGGGGTGGTTGCGAATCAGGGGCCGGCAGGCGGAGTGGGGCGGGATGCCTGAGGATGCGGAAACCCTCCTGACTGCGGTTCTCAAGCGCGACCCGCGCGTGATCCATCCCTTCGTGGTGGCGAAAATGGCGGGGCAGGCCCAGCTGTATTCATCCGCCGAACTGCGGCGGAACCAGCGGCTTCTGATGGACGCCCATGAAGACCTCGTCTCCAGCCGTGTTGCCGGCCAGACCGTTTTGGAACTAACCCTGATCAGGATGATGAACAGGCTAACCACCCCCGTCTGAACAGAGGCCGGGGAAAGCACTTGAAGAATGAAAGAGTCACTATGACAGACAAGAAAAAGAGTCCCGCGCGTGCATTGGTCCACTTTGCCGATTCACAGGTCACCGCCATGGAGGGGGATAAGACTCTGCCGGCCAAATTCAGGCGCATGCTCAAGGCGATGGAGCTGAAGGATCGGGTAAAGGGGGCCAATGTCGGCATCAAGATGCATTTCGGCGGCGGCATCGGCTACACCACCATCCCGCCGGTATTTATCCGTATCCTGGTGGAGGAACTTCACGCCGCGGGCGCAAAGAAGATCCGGGCCATGGACGGGAATCCGGATGACGGCCTGGCCCGGGGTTACACCCGCGAGGTGCTGGGGTGCGACGTGATCTCCACGTTTGGAGGCACCCGGAAATACCTGGTAAAGGAGACGATTGGATTCAAAACCCTGGACTCAGTCGAGTTCGGGGGCGAAGCGCTCCACTCGGATGTCCTGATTGACCTGTCGCATGTGAAGGGGCACGGAGCTTGCGGGTTTGGCGGCGCGCTCAAGAACATCGCCATGGGGGTCGTTAATTCGCCCTCACGGGGCAAACTCCATAATCTGGAGGGGGGGTTGACGTATGATGCCCGGAAGTGCTCGTACTGCCTCAAGTGTTTCAAGGAATGCAAAAACAAGGCCATCCAGCGGGACGATGGGAAGAAGACCGTTTCCTTTTTCTTTCACAACTGCACCTTCTGCCAGCACTGCGTCATGATCTGCCCGGAGAAGGCCATTCACATGGAAAACCGGAAGTTCAAGGATTTTGCGGAGGGAATGGCACAAGTCACGTCCGTCTTCCTGAAGCACTTCAAGCCCGAGCAGCTGCTTTTCATTAATGTTCTCACCCAGATTACCATGTACTGCGACTGCTGGGGCTTGAGCACGCCGGCGCTGGTCCCGGACATCGGGATCCTGGCCTCCGACGACATCGTGGCGGTGGAGACCGCCTCCCTGGATCTTATCCGCACCGAAAACCTGTTGCCGAACGGCTTGCCGAAGGGCCGGAAACTGATGAATATCAAGGGGCATCTGTTTGAGAAGCTTCACGGCAAGGACCCTTATGAGATGATCCGCCGGCTGCAGAAGCACTACGGCGGAAACACCCGGTATGAGCTGAAGGAGTGCCCCTGAGGCGGAACGTTTATGGAGTGGAGCCAACAGTCGGGATCGAACCGACGACCTGCGCATTACGAACGCGCGGACATATGATTAAATATCCCAATGAATTGATTATTTTCTTGAGACCTGCCATAAACCTGCCATGATTTCCGATGAGTTGAGGGCCATAAGGTCGGAAACGGGAGGGTGACATCATGAAACCACGGAAGTGGACGCCGGTTGTAAGACGGTTGGGAAAATCATGGCTAGTGGATTGCGGGAACGTCTTCGGGGAACGGATTCGCCGCCAATTCGCCGACGAAGCTGAGCGTGATGCATTTCAAGATGAAATGATTCTCGCCTATAAGGCCCTAAAGGACTCCAGAAAGATTGAAGACAAGAATAAGACTGTCTTGCGATTGACCAATCTGCCTGAGAGTGACCGTAGCAACATCATGTCAGCGGTCATTGCGCTTGAGAAAGCAGGTGGTAACACACAGACCTTGATTGACGCCGTCGATTACTACGTGGCTCATATCCTGGGCGTAAAGCTGAACCGCACGGTTGAAGTTGTTGTTGATGAGTACGTTAAAGCCAAGCTGAAAGCTGAGCGGCGTCCGAGAACGGTCAATAGTTCCAGATTGCGCCTAAAGACCTTCCGCGAGAAATGCGGCACCAAGTTCATTCACGAGGTTTCGACGGCAGATTGCGAAGCCTGGATTGACGCTGGCGGGTGGACGGGGTTGACCAGGAATGATCAACGGCGGGAATTGTTTGGTTTATTCAAGTACTCCATTGGGCGTGGATATTGCAAACTGAACCCCGTCGAGGCTGTTGATAAGGTTCGCGTTGCCAGAGGTAAACCCAGCGTATTCACCGTAGAGCAAGTGCGGACGCTGTTGAGCAAGGCTGCCCAGTTTGTCCCAGAGGAGTATATCATCGTAAGCAGGAAGCCACTCGACGGTAGTTTGAAGCCTGTGACAAATCCTAAAAAGATAGAGGCGGCGCGGGCTCAACTGGTTCCATACATCGCCATCGGCCTCTTCTGCGGCCTTCGCCCTGAAAATGAATTGCGCAATCTGGACTGGGCAAACATCAAGTTTGACGCCGACCGTCCATTTATCCGAGTGGACGCCGAGACAAGTAAGGTTCACGCAGGTCGGGATATCATGATGCCAGCAAACCTCATTGAATGGCTAACTCCCTACCGTAAGGCTTCCGGCACAATCGGTTATTCGCGCAAGCGGCTTGCCGCCGTAGTTAAGAATGCTGAGCTCACGTGGAGTCCCGATGTGATGCGGCATTCCTATGGCAGTTACCACTTGGCGCACGGGCGCAATGTGACTGAGACGGCCCACCAAATGGGAAGCAGCCCCCGCATGATTCGCCAGCATTATGAGAACCTGAGAACCGCCAAAGAAGGACAGGAATTCTTTGAGGTCGTGCCCGTCAAGGAACCGATAAAAACCGGAGCATTTGCGAGAGCGAGTTAACGTTCGCCCTTTCGCCTCGTACACCGGTGAACTCAAGTCGTTATTCGTCCCGATGAAAACCGGTTGGCGTTCGAATTATGAACTTTCCCGTGCCGGCTATGACGGCTTTGATGGGTCCGTATACACCACACGATTCGCGAATCTGGATACGTGGTGAGCCGAAACATTATGCTGGCTATGACGGCTTTGATGGGTCCGTATATACCAACTCATTCGCGAATCTGGTTAATGTGGTGATGCGCCCGAACCGATAAGGGGTTGCCGACGCAGTACCTTCTGCGGCTCAAGGAAGGTACGTCAAAAATGCCGCAGTCGCAAAAATAAGAAAAGTGACAAAACATCGCGAAACCGGTTTCGCACCCCTAGCAGGCGGATGGGGTGAGATCAAAAG
>Ga0007792_10000506_pt1 | contig 14031 bp, 12 predicted proteins | sample CryBogmetaGMA6M_FD_60371 | JGI IMG/M metagenome (GOLD analysis project Ga0007792, IMG submission 60371) | Freshwater microbial communities from Crystal Bog, Wisconsin, USA - MA6M | ecosystem: Environmental > Aquatic > Freshwater > Lake | place: Crystal Bog, Wisconsin, USA | collected 2009-07-06
GCACGATATCGTGCCCCCCAGACCCGTTCCTGCTGGCAGCATGGCCGTGACGCCGGTTGCAACACCTGTCCGTTCCGTTCAACCTCAAGTCCTGCAACCGGCGAACTGGCCGGCCCTTGAAGGCAACCGGTGGCGTGCCACTGAAAGCGGCAGGGAAATGGTGGTCACGTTCCAGTACGGGGTCTTCACCCGCGGCGTGGAGCTTTCCAGCGAGGCCAGACAGGATTTGAAAACCATCGCCACGGCCATCAAGGCCAAGGGGAACCGGTTCCACATCGAGGTGGAGGGCCACACCGACTCCGCCAAGGTCAGCGGCGGGAAATCATCTGCCAGCAATAACAGGTCCCTGGGACTGGCACGGGCGAAAGCCGCCGCGAGCTACCTGGTCAAATCCTGCGGCTTGCCCGCCACCGCCGTCACCACGTCGTCCGCCGGCGAAGACAATCCCCCTTACCCGAATACCACCCCGGAAAACCAGAAGAAGAACCGGACCGTGGTCATCAGAATCACGACTCACAACCCCAATAACTGAGAAGACATTCTCACAACTGCGCAGCGATGAACGCAAAGGGCCCTGCGACAAAATCACGGGCAGATTCCGCACCAAAGGCGCGCTGCAAGCAGCGGCCGCACCGGAGAGAGAAATGACAAACAAATTCTTTATATCATGTTTGATTGCCTCAGCGCTGTCTGCGTCTGGGGTTTCCGCGGCTTGCGAACCTGCAAAACTGGATGCGACCCGCAAACTGCTCGTCGATTCCAATGCAACCGCCGAGACTGTGGCGTTGTTCTACAACCTGAAGGAGTCATCAAAGCGGCATATTCTGGTTGGGCAGCAGGACCCTGACGTAACGTACTCGAACGCAAAAGGAGAAACAGATATCAGGAAGATGACCGGCCGCGATCCGGCTATCTGGGGCTACAACTTCGGCCACATCACCAACGAAAAGAATGACGGCAAGGGCTGGTTCCACGCGGAGGAACACAGGATCATCGGCCTTGCCTCGGCGGCGTACGACAACGGCATGATCAATACATTCCTCTGGTGCTTAAAAGATCCCTATACCGAGAAAACGTTCATGAGCAAGGAAATGAAGGCAGAAGACCTGAAGAGATCTTTTCGCAGTATTTTGCCGGGCGGCGAGAAACACGAATGGTACAAGGGGAAACTCAGGAAGGTTGCTGAAGCGGTCGGCAGCATCAAGGGCCATAACGGCACATTATCGCCGGTCATTTTCAGACCATTCCACGAACTTGACGGCAACTGGTTCTGGTGGGGAAGGAACTATTGCACAGCGAAGGAGTTCCAGGAGTGCTGGAAGTTTACGGTTACGTATCTGAGGGATGATCTTAAGGTACACAATATCCTCTATGCCTTTTCACCCGACTGCAGTTTTAAATCGGAAAAGGATTATCTCGAGCGTTATCCGGGTGATGCCTACGTTGATGTTGTGGGATTTGATGACTATGTCGATTTTGAAAAAAACCGGGCGCATGAAGCCGCCACAAAAGTGTCCATCATCTCAAACTACGCGAAGACACATGGCAAGCTTGCCGCCCTGACCGAGTTGGGGTATCGCGAGAAGCCTGTTCCTGTTGACCTGTATACGGGTTATTACATGAAAGCGTTGGCCGACCCGTCAGTCGAGCTTGCCTACATGATGTTCTGGCGACAGTCGAAAAAGGAGGGCATTTGCTACGTCCCTGTTCCCGGCAGCGCCGTCGCGCCCGATTTCACGAAATTCATCAATCATCCCAGGTTAAGGCTTCTTTCAACCGAAAAGAATCTTTACACCGTCCATGAGTAAACCACAATGATATCTCCCGAGGATCCCCCTGATGGACTATTCCGCCCCCCGCTATGCGATTTATCATATGAGGCGTTCAGTATTCAGTTTCCAGAATCCGAATACTGAACACGTCCCTCCTACCGCTTCATCCGCTCGATCGCCTTGAGCTTGTTGTCGGAAAACTCCAGGCGCAAGGTGGGGTATTCCTCGCTGTAGCCGCGATCCACCCACATCGTGTCGTAGGAGCGGCGCATTCGGCCGGCATGGTCCCGGTACCAGTATCCCGAATCCATCGGTTCGTACCGGCTGATGTAGCGCACCCCCATGTACAGCCAGATCTCCACCTGCCCGGTCTCCGTGGTCCGGGTGTGCACGCGCCGGGGAAGGCCCAACGCCAGCCGGACCATATCCCTCGTAAAGCCAACCTCAACCTCGCCCTTTTGGACCTTCGCCTGAACCTCTGGCGGAAACGAGGCAAATGTGCCCGGATCCTGCTTGATGCGCTTCGCCGGTGTACTGACACACCCAACCACCCCGCACAACACCATCACCAGCAACGCACTCATCATTCTCTTCATCTTGATCCTCCTGCCTCCTGCCCACTGCTCCCGGCCCACCGCCCTCTGCCTACTGACTCACATCCACATCAACGGCACATGGCAGGCGGTCCAGAGCCCGTAGCGCCACATGCACTGGGCCCGGTTCCCCCGGCTCAGGGAAGCAAAATAGACTCCCTTCGCCAGCGTGTTGACCATCAAGGCCATCAGGACAGCCTTAACCAGCAACGAGCCGCTCAGCGCTCCCTGCACCAGGGACAGGACAAACGGGTCAACATCCGCCAAGCCCGACAGCGCCCCCAAGCCCAATACCCCGGCCAGTCCGAAATAATCCCGCGCCAGCATCGTGCCGATTTTCAAAGCGACAAACAACAGCGCAAACAGCAATGCCACCCGGATTTCAACCGGGTTTTGTATGACCGGCACACTGCCGGTTTCTCTCCCCGCATCCCGGCGCTGGCGGACGGTCAACGCCAGCACAAGCCCGATCAGGCAGAGGACTCCGAGCCGCCAGTCCAGTCCCAGAGAGAAACCCGAGCCAAAGACGGCAATCAGGACCATCAGCCGCACATACATGACACTGCTGGCCAGCAGGGTCGCCTGCAGCGCAGCCCCCGCCTGGGCCGGGGTTTCCCGCGCCAGCCGGCCCGTCGCCACGCTAACGGCCGTGCTGGAGGCTATTCCGCCCAGCAACCCGGACAAAGGCAATCCCAGCCTTGGCCCCACTTTTCGCGACAGGATGTACCCGACGAAACCAATGGCCGACACCAGAACCACGATCTGCCAGATCTTTGCAGGGTTCAGATTGTAGGCCGTGTAATTCACATTCGGGAGGGCGGGATAGATCACCACCGTCACCAGAAGAAACTTTAGGGTCGCCAGGAACTCGGTGCGGTCGAGCCGCTCGACATAGCTTTCCAACACCGATTTTTCCGACAACAGGAGGGTATTGATCACCCCGATCGCGATGGGCAGGCGGACGTCGGACATGAACGCCAGCGCGCCGACCACATAGGTCAGCAGCACGGACACTTCGCTTGTGGCGCCCAGCCGGCCCGACTTGATCTTTTCAAGGTAGGCCACCACAGCCAGGGCCGTCACCGCCATCAACCCCACCGGAAGCAGCAACGTCACCCCGTTGCCAAACAGCCAGGCACAGGCGAAGCCGAACACGCTGACAATGGGAAAGGTCCGGACCCCGCCGAAGAAGAACTTTGCCCCCTCCTTGCGCCCGGTTTCCCGTTCAAGGCCGATCAGGAACCCGATGGCAAGGGCCACGATAAAGCGAAGTCCCAAGGTCCATTCGAATGCTCCATTCATGGCAACCTCCAGTGACTGAGTATGCACTATTCAGCATATCGCGTACACGTTGAACGTGGCGATTCTTACTTGTATTCCAGCATGCCCGAAAACACATGGGCGGCAGGGCCCAGCATGGTCACCTTCTCCGCGCCAACGGCCGTCAGGATATAGTTCACCTCTATCACGTCCCCGCTGGCGCAGGTGACCTTGACCGACGGTTTGACCCAGCCCATACGACCGGCGATCAGCGCGGCGGCCACCATCCCGGTGCCGCAGGCGAGCGTCTCCGCCTCAACCCCGCGCTCGTAGGTGCGGATCCGAAGGGAGGATGGGCCGGTCACCTTGATGAAATTCGCATTGGTACCCTTGGGCGCAAAATCCTTGTGGTAGCGGATCGCCGCGCCGGTTTTGGCGACATCCTCTCCGTCCAGATCCTCCACAGGCATGACGACATGCGGCACGCCGCTATTCACAAACCCATACGGGCGTTTCACCCCGTCGAGGTCGAGCAGCTGGTTCATCCGCCAGTCCTTTGGGGGGGTCATGCCCAACCGGACCCGGTCGCCGACCATTTCAGCCTCGATCAGCCCGGCCCCCGTCTCAAAGGCCATGCGGTCGGGCGCCACACCGAGTTCATGGGCGAGCCGGGCGATGCACCGCGCCCCGTTGCCGCACATGTCCACTTCACTCCCATCGGGGTTGAAGAAGCGCATGGTGAAATGCGCCTTGTCAGAGGGCTGGATCAGGATGATCCCCTCGCAGCCCACACCCGTCCGGCGCGCGCCGATCGCCGCCAGCCACGAGTGGTCCGCCGCCGGAAACGTCAGCTTGCGGTCATCGACCAGGACAAAATCATTTCCCGCCCCATGCATTTTCCAAAATGGAATTTTCATTCGGCCTGCTTCTCCTTGACTTTCCACTGGCTGATCAGGTCAGCCAGAATTCGTTCTGCTTCCCTCAACACCAGATCCTTGTCGGGATTCTTCCGGGACGGATCCTTCCCCGACTCATCCTCGCCCAGAACCTCATCCTGGGCCTTGTCGAGACCCTTCTCCTCACGGGCCAACTCAAGCCGTTCCTGGAGGTTCAACGAGATTTCGGAAACCAGCTGGTGTTTCCGCACGCGTTCAATCACATCCTTGTGCACGATGAAGCGATGATCCTTGGCGCGACGGGCCTCCGACTTCTGCCTTAATCCGGGAACCAGTGGCGACAGGTCGGCAAACGCATCGTACCGCGCCATGCTGATCACCGTCCACGGCATGGCGTGGGGAAGATACTCCTCGCCCACCTCGAGGACATCCAGCACCGAGGGGATGGTGATATCGGGGACCACGCCCTTCAGCTGCGTTGAACCGCCCGCCACGCGATAGAAGGAATGGGTGGTCACCTTGATTGACCCGAGCCCGGAATTACGCTCATCCAACGGCTGCCAGGATTGGACGGTTCCCTTGCCGTGGGTCTTCGCGTCGCCGACAATCAGCGCCCGTCCGTAATCCTGAAGCGCCGCCGCCAGAATTTCCGAGGCCGAGGCACTGCGCCGGTTCACCAGCACCACCAGGGGGCCGCCGTAGAGGGTTTCAGGATCCGGATCGTTCAGAACCTGAACCCCGCGGCTTTCCCGCACCTGCACCACCGGCCCGGTTGGAAAAAACAACCCGGTCATCTCCACGGCCTCGGCCAGCGAACCGCCGCCATTGTCGCGCAGGTCCAGAATCACCCCCTGCACCTGCTTCTCCTTCATGTCGGCCATGATCCTGGCCACATCCCGGGTCGAACTCTTGTATTCCGATCCCCCAGTACTCCGGTTCTTCATGTCGGCATAGAACACCGGAAGGTCAATCACACCGATCGTGTTGGTCTTTCCATCCGGACCCGGAACGGTGGTCACATCGCCCTTGGCCTCCTGGTCCTCCAGCTTGACCTCATCCCGGACAAGCTGGATCTTCACCGTCCGCGAACCGGAAATATCCGAGGCGGGAATGACCGTCAGGATCACCTTGGACCCTTTCTTTCCCCGAATGACCCCCACCGCCTTGTAGAGCGGCCAGTGCAGGATATCCACCGTCTCCCCGTTCTCCTGGGTCACGGCAATGATCTTGTCGCCCGGTTTGAGGCGCCCATCCCGCGCCGCCGGTCCGCCGGCGATGATTTTTTCTATCTTCGCGGCGCCGTCCTCGCTCTGCAGCAGGGCGCCGATCCCCCCCAAAGACAGCTTCATCCCGATTTCAAAGTCCTCGCTGGTGCTGGGCGTCATGTACTCCGAGTGCGGGTCATAGGCCTGGGTATAGGCCGTGAAATAGCGCTGCAGGACAAACTCCGAATCGCTGTCCTCCAGGACAAGGAGGAACTGCTTGTACCGCTTCCGGAGAAACGCATCCGGACTGAGCAGGGCGTCCGCCTCCGAAGCCCGCACCACGGTGGCGCCATTGGTGCCCGCCGTCCCGGTTTTGCCGGTAGCCGCTTCACCCTTGGCCACCCCGTTGGTCTTCTCGGAATCCGTCATCTGCTTGGCCACCAGACGGGCCACAAATTCGTTTTTAACCTTCTTGCGCCACAGCTCGTTCCACTCCTGCTCGTTGGCCGGCCAGGACTGGTCCTTGCGCTTCCAGACATAGGATTCCTTGACCGTGCAGTCGAAACCCTTGCTGATCAGGCTGTCGGCATATTCGACGCGATTGCGGACCCGGCCCTTGAACCGCTCCATGATCCTGAAGGCCAGGGAGACATCCCCGTTGTGGAGCTGCTCCACCTGCCGCGGCCCCTCTTTCTTGAATTCCTCGATGTCGGAAGCCAGGAAAAACGTCCGGTCATAATCCAGCATCCCGAGGTAGAGATCGAGGGCGTTGGTCGCAACCCCCTCATCAAGGGGCTGATGGGACAGGTGCAACCTGGGCATCATTTTCTCAAAATACCGGGCCACCTCCGCCGCCTGGACATTGGGAGCCAGCGGCTTGGACGCCGCGCACGCCGGAAGCACAAACCACCAGACCAGTCCGAGCCCGCCCATCGCGATCAGCATCGCCACTCCGCCCAGTAATGCAAATTGTCGTTTCATCGTCATGCCTCTCAACCCTCCCTATTCCTCAATCCGCCCGTCCTTCATCCGGATGATGCGGTCGCACCGGGCCGCAATCTCGTTGTTATGAGTCACCAGCACCAGCGTATGGCGCCGTTCGCGGGTCAGTTCAAAAAGACATTTCAGGATATGCTCTCCGGTGACACTGTCAAGGTTCCCGGTGGGCTCATCCGCCAACACCAGTTCCGGCTCATTCATGAGGGCCCGCGCCAGCGCCACCCGCTGCTGCTCGCCGCCCGAGAGCTCCAGGGGCGTGTGCCGCAGCCGATCCGACAGGCCCACCGTATCCAGCAGCCTCTCCGCCCGCTCGAGGTGCTTCGCCCGGTCCCGTCTCAGGTTCCAGATCGTCAACGTCGGCAGCAGGACATTTTCCACGACATCAAGTTCGGGCAGGAGATGATAGGACTGGAACACGAAACCGACATGGCGCGCCCGCATCATCGTCCGCTCCTGTGGTGACATTTTGTAAATGGACTGTCCCTTGAACCAAACCTCACCGGTTGTGGGCTGGTCCAGCCCACCCAAGGCATGGAGAAGCGTACTTTTACCCGCTCCGCTCGGCCCGATGACCGCCACCGCCTCACCCGGACGGATCCCCACCGAGACCTTGTCGAGGACCGTCAGTGAACGCTTCCCCATCAGGTACGACTTGGTCACCGCCTCAGCTTTGACAATCTCTTCCATCTAGACTCTATCCTCTATTTCCTAAACCCAGGACTCAGGACCCACATGCTCACTCATGCCTCAACGCTTCGACCGGATCCAGCCGTGCAGCCCGCCAGGCCGGAATCAGGCCGGCCAGGGTACAGATCACAATCACGGAGCCTGCCACCACCATCACGTCCAGCGGCGCCGTCCGTGAAGGAATTTCGCTCAGCCGGTACAGTTCCTTTGGAAAGAGTTCCAGGTTGAACGTATCCGACAACCATCGCAGCAGGTCGTTGCGGTAATGCAGGACCAGCAGCGCCGTCCCCACGCCGGCGAAGGTGCCGATCATGCCCTCGATCCATCCCTGCCAGAAGAAGATCCGCATGATACTGCCCGATGGGAACCCGATCGCCTTCAGCAACCCGATCTCGTGGGTTTTCTGCACCGTGACCGTGATCAGGGTGTTGGTGATGCCGAATGCCGCGACAATCGTGATGAAGATCAGGAGAAAGAACATCATGTTCTTCTCCACCCGCAGTGCGCTGAAAAGCTGCCGGTTCTGCTCCATCCAGGTGACAAGGGTATAGTCTTCGCCAAGGACCAGCCGCGCCTGTCGCGCCACCTCCTGGATCCGGTAGGGATCCCGGGCCATCAACCGGATCGCCCCCACGCCGCTCTCCATCCCGAATACCTCCCGTGCCTTGTCCATCGAGCAGAAGACAAAACCCGAGTCGTACTCCCACATGCCAACATCAAACACGCCCGCCACGCGGAATTCCTGGGGCAGGGTGATTTCATCGCGGCTCACAAAGCTGCGGGGCGAGTTGATCAGCAGCTTGTCCCCCACCCCGACGCCCATCCGCCGGGCAAGGTCCACACCGATCACCACATCGAGCCCCTTCACGCTGAAGGTGCCCTGTGTCACGCTGGCGGGAATCTGGCTGACCGACACTTCCCGGACCGGGTCGATTCCCCTCAACATGGGGGTGAACATGCGGTCTGCACACTGCAGTACGACCTGACCCTCCGTGGAAGGTGCCACCCCCTTCACGCCCTTGATCCGGGACAACCGGGCCATGACCTCCCCTTCCTCCGGGACTCCGCCCCGGCTGCTCACCGTCAGGTGCGCGTTGAACCCGAGGATTTTCTCCCGCCACATGTCGTCAAACCCCGTCATCACCGAGAGCACGATGATGAGCACGGCGACCCCCAGCAGGACACCGAGCACCGAAATGATCGTCACCACGGAGAAATAAGTCCGTTTCGGCTTCAGGTACTTCAGAGCCAGGAATAGGGAGAAGGGGAGCATATCTAGTGTTCAGTGTTCAGTGTTCAGAAATCAGTGTTCAGAATCTCCAGTCTTCGTTTTGCTCTGAAAACTGAATACTGAACACTCTCTTCATTCCTCTTTCGGTTTCAATTGCGGGAAGAGGATCACATCGCGGATCGCCTCGCTGCCGGTGAGGGTCATGATCAGGCGATCGATCCCGATTCCCATACCGCCCGCCGGGGGCATGCCATGCTCCAGCGCGGCAAGGAAATCCTCATCCACCTTCTGGGCCTCCTCGGCGGCCTGCCCGGTAGCCGCCATGGCGACCTGTTCCTCAAAGCGCTTCCGCTGCTCCAGGGGATCATTGAGTTCCGAGTAACCCGGCGCAATCTCCTTGCCGCCGATCACCAGCTCGAAGACATCCACCACCGAGGCATCATCCTCGCACCGCTTGGCCAGCGGGACCAGTTCCGCGGGAAGGCGCGTGACAAACGTCGGGTTCTGCAGCGTCTTCTCGATCAGCTTGGAGTAGATCTCGTGGGTGATCTCATCCCGGCTCCAGGCCGGATCCACATAGAGGCCCGTCGTTTCCGCCTTGCCCCGCATCGCCGCCTTGTCGAGCGAGAACCAGTCGGCGCCCATCCGCTCGAGGACAAGGTCATGATACGTCACCTCGCGCCACGGCGGGGTGAGGTCGATCGGAGCCTCGGGAGTCCCGACCTGCAGCGTTCCCATGACGGTCTGCGCCACATGGGTGATGAGCCCCTCGACCAGGTCCTGCATCCCGCGCCGGTCGGAATAGGCCTCATACACCTCCATCATCGTGAACTCCGGGTTGTGGGTGCGCGAGAGCCCCTCGTTCCGGAAATTCCGGTTGAGTTCGAACACCTTGTCGAACCCGCCCACCAGCAGGCGCTTGAGGTACAATTCCGGGGCGATCCTCAGGTACATCCGGGAATCGAGCGCCTCATAGTGAGTCACGAACGGCCGCGCCGTCGCGCCGCCGGGCTGGGGTTGCATCATCGGCGTCTCCACCTCCTGGAACTTGCGATCGACCAGGTAGTTCCGGATCTCGCGCACCGCCTGGATCCGTTTGTTGAACACCTCGCGCACCCCGGGGTTGGCAATGAGGTCAAGATACCGCTGCCGATAGCGCTGGTCGGTGTCCTTCAGGCCGTGCCATTTCTCCGGAAGCGGGAGAAGTGCTTTCGACAACAGGGTCCACCGCACGATCTTGAGGGTCTGCTCACCCGTCCTTGTCGTGAAGAGGGTGCCCTCGACGCCGACATGATCCCCCAGGTCCAGCAGCTTGAAGGCATCAAAGGCCCCATCCCCGAGACTGCTCTTCTGGGCATAGATCTGGAACCGGTCGGACCCGTCGCGCAAGTCGGCAAAAATGCTTTTCCCCATGTCGCGACTGGTGGTCAGGCGGCCCGCCACGGAAACCACCTGGTTCTCCTCGAATGCGGCGCGAATCTCGGCCAGCCGGCCGGAGCGCTTGAACGCGCGACCAAAGGGCGTGTATCCTTTTTCCGCCAGGGCCTTCATGTTCGCCCGGCGTTGCTCGACGTATTCATTCCCGGTCTCTGCTGTCATATCACTTCACTCCATGTCGTGCTAAAGCGTTGCGTTCGTCTTCACATTAACGGCCGGTGCCGCTGGCGCCGGCCCCTCGGGGGCATCCTCATCGTCCCCCGCAAACAGGGATTCGGCCTTGTGGGCGCCGGCGGGCGGCTTGAACTCAAACGTGCCGGCGGGCATATCCCCGTCCACCACCCAGTCGGAAAACCGGTTGATCACCGTCATCTTCATGCCCCTGGCAGGAACCGGCTCCCCCCCCATGGCGGTAAAGCTCTTCGCCATGTCGTAAACCACCTGGATCACCACCGGCTTGATCCCGGTTGTCACCCAGAGTTCCCAGTCGAACTGGTCCTGCTCGAATTTCAAATGCTCGCACTCCTGCCCGTCCAGGGTGGTCCGGCCCGCATAGGCGGCCTTGATGACCCCGTCCATGATGGCCGCATAGATGTCATCCCGGAGCAGGTTGTCCACAAACAGGATGTTCCCGGACATCGGGCCCAGGCCCTGCGAGAACTGCTCGAAGGACTTGGGCGCCTCCTTCTCCTCGTAGCGGTTCAGCATTGCGGCATAGGTGATTAGTTTATTCCCGTCGCACACCACCGTATTGCCCGTCATCCCCTTGAGGAAGCGGAGCGACAGGCGGTTCGGTTTCTCCGCCGCCAGGGTGTAGGAGGCGGAAATTTCCTGTTTCATCCCCTCCATCTCGCTGTTGATCCTGAACATGACCTGACACCGGAAATGCTTGGCCGACTGCAGCGTCGTCCCGAGCGCCATCAGCGCCTTGCCCACCATCGGGTCCGGGGCAGGAACGGAATTGGTGACGGCGGCCGGCTGGGGAGCCGGGTTGGTGGTGGCGGGAACCGGCGTCACCACGGCAGCCGGCGGCGGATTCGTCGCTGCGGGGGGCACGGGAGCAGGCGCATTGGTCACGGGGTCCGCTATCGCAGGGAGGGTCATCATGGCCAGTAGAGTGATAAGCTTGGCTTTCATGTTTTTTCAGCAATCCCTTTCTCCTGAAGAAATGGCAGCGACAGGGCGTCCGGACTTTCCACAAAATCCTTCACGCACAGGTGCAACCCGCCGGCCGGCATCGGAATGTACTTGCCGGTTGCCGTCGCCAGCACCGTCTGCCGGTCATCCATCACCCGTCCCTCCGTCAAGGTGAGCCGCGATTTCCCGCCGGTCACCCATCCTTCCACACGAATCGACTGTCCGACCGTCACGGGCTGTTTCAGCCGCACGGTCAGCTCCGCCGCCACACAGGCCTGCCTGAAGGTCAGGATGGCCGCCCAGGTCATGACCTCATCCAGCAACGTCATCGATATCCCCCCGTGCACCAGGTGGCGGTACCCCAGGTCGGAGTCGCGGGTGACATGGGTCAGCACGATCCGGTCGCCCTCCACGCGGGATCTCAATTTCAACCCGTTCGGGTTGTCCTCCCCGCAGACGAAGCAGGTTTTCGTCCAAGGCAGGGTCCCGCCGGAATAATCCCATCCGCTCATATTAGAACAACTCCACGGGACGCGCCATCCCCAAAGACACCAAAATCCGCGCCGCTCCCTTTTGCAGCAGGGTGTTGTAGATCTCGGCCAGCCGGTTGTAGGCATCCTTCAACAAATCAACCCGCATCGCCTGGTCCTTGAGCCGTTCGCGCAGGGGCGACAGGAGGTCGAGCGTCTCGATCGTCGCCTCCGTGTCCAGCTGTTCAAACAGGCGGCTGATGGCCGCCTTCAGGCGGGCCTCCGCCTGGGAGCATTCCCGCACGCCTTCCACGTTGGCCGCCAGATCACAGGCATTCCCCAGCACGTCGAGCGCCGGCGAAATATTGGCCGGGACAGACGCCACGATATACGGCACCATCTCCCGGCATTCCTCCAGTGCCGCCTTCAGCTCCTCCCAGGCATCCTCCAGCTGGATCCGGGCGAAGCGGAGCATGCGATAGGCCTGACCGACCCACATCACGCCGCCCATCACCACCATGGCCAGAAGTATGACTGTAACCGCAAGCATGTCTGTAACCGTCCTTAATTCTTCAGCAGCACATCACCGGACACCTGGAACCCCTTGGGCAACCGCGCCGCCAGGCTGGCTGCATCATGGGCATAGACCGGGTCAATCTCCAGCTTCACCACAAGACGCCCCTGGGGGTCACGCGGCGCCTTCACGCCGCAAGCCGCCAGCCAGCGGGCGAATTTCTCCATCATGGCCGCCCGGGAGGTCTCCGGCGAATCCGCGCCCTCTGCGTTCTTCACGGGTGCGAACTCATCCTCCCGCGCAAACTCGAGGATCAGGGACTCCCCCGCATCCGGCAGGGCGTCAAAAATAAACTTCTCGAACTTGAACGCGTTGGGCTTGTCGGGCTTGACCGTCGTCCCGCGGTCATCGCACGTGGGTACCTTCTTGTGCGCCTGGTGCAGGGGAAGTCCGGCCGAGAGTTCGCGGACCAGAAACTCCAGCGAGAAGATGTGAATGGCCACGCTGCCAAACTTGAACAGGAGCTCGCCGTCGGGCAGGCGCGCATTCTTCTGCTCCTTCGTCAGCTCGGTGTATTCCACCACGGAGCACCGCCCGTTGCGCACGACGGTAACCCCCAGGCCCTCGTCGGGATTGCACTTGGCGCACACCTTGAGCGACATATCCGCCCGCCGAAGCAGGTGCATTCCCACAAAAACGGGGTCGGCGATATCCACCAGGGGATTGTCCACCTGGAAATAGTAGAGCGTCGTCAGGCCGCGTGCCTTCATGTCGGCCAGCATCCCGCGCCGGTCCAGCGCGGCCAGGATGCCGCCATGCCCGTCGGGGGCGGCGAAGAGCTTGCCGGGCGCCTCCAGGATGATGCGTCCATCGGGGTGGAACGCGGGCAGCGTGCCCTGTACAAAGAACTTCACGCGGTCGGGATCCAGCCCGAAACACTTGTTCTCCCCGAAGAATTTCCGGGTGTCGGCGTCGTTCCCCTCGCTGGTCATGATGTAGAAGGGGATGCGGGCCTGATACTGGCGTTCAAGCGCCAGGATTTTCCGCGAATGAATCTCGAAGAGCGATGCCTGGGAAATCGGCGCCAGCCGGTACGTTCCCTTGGGGCCGTCATACCCCAGCCGGGTTCCCTGCCCGCCGGCAACAAGGATCACGCCGACCTGGCCCGCCTTGAGCGCGGCCTCGCCCCGGGCGCGCGGTTCCGCCGCCTGCCCCGCCTTGAGCGACACCACCGGAGCAGGCGTCATGGTGCCCGGGTGGGCCACCGGCTCCCCGCCCGCTTTCAGCAAGCCCTGGATTTTCTCGATGGCCTTGAAATCCAGCGACTCGACCTGGCTCAACAACCCGGCCTGCTGCGCGGCATCCAATTGATCCCAGAACTTCAGCACATGCCCCTGCCCGTGCTTTTCCAAAACACTCTTTGCGTCTGTATAGTTCACATCTTCCTCTTCCAACTACTCCAGGTGGAACATCGAACAGTCAACATTCAACGTCGAACATCCAATTGAGCCAACTCCCTATTGTTCGAAGTCGGACGTTCGATGTTCACGGTTCTCCTCCTACTGACTCCTGACGCGACGACTCATCGTACGCAGCATTTCCTGGTCGGCCGAACTCAGTCCGACCGGATGCATCATCAGGTTGTCGGCCATTTCGGCGGCCTTCTTCACATCCCCCCTTTTCTCATACCACTGGGCCAGATGGAGCTGAATCGAGGGGTTGTCCGGCGACAGGGTCTGGGCCTTCTGCAGCATTTCCCCCGCTTCGGGAAGCTGACCCCGCTTGAACAGGATCATTCCCAGCGTATCCCACGCGGTACCGACCTTGGGA
>Ga0007792_10000508_pt1 | contig 14008 bp, 10 predicted proteins | sample CryBogmetaGMA6M_FD_60371 | JGI IMG/M metagenome (GOLD analysis project Ga0007792, IMG submission 60371) | Freshwater microbial communities from Crystal Bog, Wisconsin, USA - MA6M | ecosystem: Environmental > Aquatic > Freshwater > Lake | place: Crystal Bog, Wisconsin, USA | collected 2009-07-06
GCGACGGCCCTCGCCGCCCTGTCCGTGCTGGACCTTCCCCCCATCAAGCATCGGCATGCAGCCCTCTATGCGGGAACCGGCTCCCGACGGGCAGCCGGCTACGCGCGCAACACCAGCGAAGAGCAGGTAGCGGTCTGGAACAAGGGCATCGAGCTGGATGAGGCCACCATCGAAAAGAAGCTCAGTGAGCGCACGCCGCCCATTCCACGCCCGACCAGCCCAACGGGACTCGTGAACTTTAAGGTCGGTTCCAAGCGCGTGTCCGAGTCATGGCGCAGCCTGCGTAGCCGGTTGCTGATCCCGGAATGGGACCGACGGGGAAAACCCCTCATCGGCCGGGATGAGCGGTTCCAGGTGGACCACATGGTCGAGCTCCAGGTCTTCGGAGACACCAATGGCGATGCGGGCAACAAGATCGGCAACCTGGAGCTGCTCAAAGGGAGCGTCAACGGCAGCTCCGGCGCCGCCATCAAGGGGGCCCTCTATGCCAAGGTGGCCGACTGGCTGACCGCCAGTGACCCGAAGTTCGCTGCAGCTGCTGCGAAACGGAAGCAGGATTTGCAGCGCAGCTGGCTTAAAGAGCACGCCATCACCTTTACCGAGCTCCGGCGGGTGGAGGGCCGGGCCGGGAATGACTCGGACTGGTGGACCCGCGCCGAGATCAATGCCGGAACACCTCTGGAAGCCGCCCAGCCGGAACCCAAGACACATCTGGAGGGAAACGCCGGAACCTTTGTCCTCGCCTCCGGGGCCGGAGGAATGGAGATCGCCCGCTACCCACACAAGGGCCTCAACTTCGAACCGGCCAGTCAGGTACTTGGGAAGGCGATGGCCGGCATCCGGATCCAGAGGTTCGACCTGAACGACGCCTCGGAGACAGGCAACCTCGGCGACAACATCGGCAGCCTAAAGGGTGTCTGGGAGCTGCCGGACAAGTTTCGGGCAGGGGAGTCCGTCACGGTCCCACTCGTGGCCGTGGGGCCCTACTGCGGGAGCCCTGGCAAGCTGCCGGCCCTGAACACCGACTTCAGCCACCTGAGCCCGGTCTCCTTCCCGGAGGTGGGGCTGCGGGACGGGCATCTCTATGCCGAGGGTGAGCTCCGCCCCAGCCTGCCGCTCCTGGCCAACCATCCCATTCGCGTGGTGCTGGACGGTGAGGACATCCGCTTCGAGATCACCTACACCACCGGCATGATCGCGCTTCCCTTCCCAGGCCTCACCGTGGAGAGCACCTCCTTGGCGCTGTTCTACAGTGGGAGTGGAGGCTTCGGCGGCGGTGGGGCCGTCGAATTCGGCGTCCAGGGTCTGGGGTCTGGCGAGCTGGAAGCAGCTGTGACGCAGACCGAAGGCTTCTCTGCTCAGGGCATGTTCCACTTCGACAGCCGGCTCTTCGACCAGGCAGATGTCCGGGTCTGGTACCGACAAGGTGCCTTTGGCGGCGAGGGCACACTGGGGATCAATGGTCCCGACAAGGTCCGGGGAATCCGTTCTGCGCACCTTGCCGTGGGTTTCGCCGGGAGCACTTTCAACGCCACCGGGGAGGTCCAGCCCAACCTCCCCGGGGTCCAGCAGGCGGGCCTCACGGTCTCCTACGCCGAAGCCGAGGGACTCCTGATTGGCGGGAACCTCCAGCTGGCCCCCAACCCGGCCATCCGCTCCGGTGCGGTGGAGGTGACGCTGCGCAAGCGGGACGATGTCTGGACGGTCGGCGCAACGGGGACAGCCACGCCTGCCATTCCCGGCGTGGACTCCCAGCTCACGGTCTCCTACGACGAGGGCGCCTTCCTGGCAGAGTTCCGCGGCGCCTTCCGGCGGGGCATGCTCGATGGCTCGGTCCAGGTCGGCGCCACCAACCGCACCTTGAGCCAGGATGGCCAGCCCTCGGGCCCGGCCACACCCGATTCCCCCCTCATCGTCTACGGCTCAGGGTCAGCGGCGCTCCGCCTCACACCCTGGCTGCAAGCGACGGCAGGCCTCCAGTTCTCCCCCAATGGCGAGGTCACCGTGGCGGGGCGGATCGGACTACCCAGTGCCATCGAGCTCTTTGCGCGACGGCAGCTGAGGAAGCCTATTTTCAATGTTGCGGTGCAGATCCCCATCATTCCCGGGATCGTGGCGGAGGTGGGCGGCAACCTCTCGGCCACCGCCGGGTTCGGGCCGGGCACCCTGGAGCAGCTCGACCTGGGCATCACCTACAACCCCGCCCACGAAGCGGACACCACCGTGACCGGCGATGCCCGCTTTGTGATTCCCGCCGATGCCGGGCTGCGCCTGGCTGCCCGCGCCGGGATCGGCCTGGGGATCACTGGCGCCAGCGCCACCGGGGGCCTGGAGCTCGGCGGCCAGCTGGGCATCGCTGGGCGGGCCGAGGCCAGCGCCCATGTGGTCTGGAGTCCGTCGGCGGGGCTGGACCTCACAGCGCAGGCTGCCCTGAGCGCCCAGCCCAAGTTCAAGTTCGATGTCTCAGGCTATGTCAGCGTGAGTGCCCTGGGCTTCAGCGTCTACGACAACTCCTGGCAGCTCGCCGCCTACGAGCTGGGCTCGAACCTGACCTTCGGTGTCGCCTTCCCCATCCACTACCAGGAGGGCAAGCCCCTGGATATCTCCCTGGACGATGTCACCTTCCAAGTTCCCGATGTGGATCCCGGGGCCGTGATACGAGAGCTGGCGGACACGCTCTTTTAGCCCGCTGCAGGAACTGAGAGCCTCAGAGGTTAGAAAGCTAACCCCTGAGGGGTTGGCCTGAGCAGGAGCGATGAGGAAGCTTGGGATACGGCAAGCAAAAGCTCGGGACATCTCCCGCGCCGGTCATGGCAGCGCTCCCATCACAGGTGTCGGGCCAGACCGGTAAAGTCCCAGGCGGGTGACGCCGATCCATTAGACAGATGACTCGTCGGTGATCTGAACCGAGGACCTCGTCGCACCTGCAAGGCTGAGGCCCCTCCTCCCACCTGGCAGGCATGGTGCATTGTGACCTTAAGTCATCGAGATGACCGCATGCATAGACCTGCCGAGTCGGGCTTCACCCTCATCGAACTGCTCCTGGTTCTTGCATCATCGGCATCATAAGCGCCATCGCCGTCCCGGCCCTGCTGGGGATGCGGACTCGAAGCCGGGAAAAAGCTGCAGTCTCGAATGCAGTGGGGATTCTGGGTGACCTTGTGGGGCAATACGACAGGGCCAGCGAGGCCGGCATCCAACCAGCGACGGCCCTCGATGCCTACCTCGCCCAGACGGTCGCCACGGTGCAGAGTCCCTGGGGGGGCGCTGGATACAACACCACGACCAGACCCGTCAGCGGCGCAACCACCATGTCTGAATTTGAGGCAGCCATGGTCCCCAATGCCGCCTCCATTCTGGGAAAACCAGGATCTACATCCAAGTTCCGGGCAACGGATTCCCGGGCTTCATCGGCACCGTAACCAACCTGAGCAACTCGGTGGTGTACCGGAAAGCCACCACTCTGGATTGATCCTCAGCCAGGGGAGGGAACGTCGCTTCTGGCCCATCCTGCCCTCGCCCGAAGCCTCACTTCAGCAGGTGCACGAGGGGGTTGAAGACCTGGGTCAGCAGCCCCCCCAGGGCCGGGCTGAAGGTCGCCAGCAGGAGGACCAGGGGCACCACGACAAAGCGGATGCCATTCTCCACCAGGCCCAGACTCAGCTGCACCTTGCCGGGGTCCGTCCCCTCCATGAGGCAGAGGAGCGGATCCCGCTCAACCTGGATGATCCGCAGGGTTACCCACCCGGCCAAGGCCAGCAGGACGGCGCCGAGGACGGCGATGGCGTCCACCTTGGGCTGGAAGTCGAGGGCTGCCAGGCCAAACAGGAGTAGCAGCAGCGAGCCCAGGGAGCCCACCAGGAGGTGGCGCGAGACCAGGAAGGCCTGGCGAAGGAAGATCACTGCGCGCAGGGCCGAGAACAGATCCAAGCTCTCCCGGTGACAGGCAGCCTCCTCTGGTTGCAGGCGGCAGGCTCCCTGCAGGTGGTCGCCGCAGAGGGTCATCAGGCCCGCCACCCGCATGCGGAACTGCCAGCGAGCGTAGCCGCTCAGGGAGTCGCGGCTGGGCGGGACACTGGCCTCCTCACAGTGGAGGGCGGTGAGACCTTCGGCGAAGGCCGGCACGGCTGCCCCAGCCCAGCCCTCCTGGGCTTCCATGAGCTCCCGCCCGCGCCGGCTGGAGCGGTGGGTCTCGAGGCCGCGGCCCAGGGCGCGCATGGCGTTCCACTCCATCAGCTTCCCGGCCTCGGCAAAGGCCGCCCGATAGGAGCAGACGTTCAGCTCATCGAGGATGCGCCCCAGCTCCCGCCAGCCGCGGTGGAGCTGCCAGAACAGGGCCAGGGAGGTGATGAAGATGCAGCCCCCTGCCGCCACCACCAGGGCTGCCACGCCCTGCACCTCCATGAGGGTGCGGATGACGCCGCCCTGCAGCAGCCACTGGAAGGCCAGCAGTACCGCGACGAAGAGGTAGATCCAGGTCTGGTAGCGCAGTCCGCGCAGGTGCCGGAGGGGCACGCCGTGGACCTCCGAGAGCCCTGCCGGAGCGGGCCAGAGGGCGGCATGACCCTGGCGCCGGACATCAAACCTGGTGCGCAGGATCAGGGCAAGGGCTGCGGCCAGGGCCAGGAAAGCGGGGAGGACGGACACACCCCGACCCGGCGAGGTAAAACGGAGGTAGCCCGGCATGAAGGTGAGGAAGTGCAGGCGTCCCCACAGCGCCACTCCCGCAGCGGGCAGCAGGGCCAAGGCGAGGAGGAGGGCCGTTCGGACCCACCCCAGCCAGCCCTGCAGGGCCCGGGCGGTCAGGACCAGGAAGCCCGCCAGCAGGATCAGGTTCACCCACAGGAAGGTGGTGTTGCCCCGGGGGGCCTTGAGCAGCATAGAAAGGGGGAGGAGGTAGCCCACCGCCAGCAGGGCCAGGACCGCCACGGCCAGCACCGAGCCCGCCCCCAGGTTGAGGTAGGACCGAAGCCCTGACAGCGGCGCTGGAACGCCCCGCACCTCGTCCAGGGGCCTGAGGAAGCACCACCAGGCGGCCCCTCCCAGCAGGACCAGGAGGAGGCTCAACTGCTGCATCCGGGAGAGGGCATAGCGAGCCAGGTCCGGGCTCGCTTGGGCCGCCTTGAGGTACTCCGCATCCAGGCCTCGCTCCCAGTGGGTGGCACCGCCAGCACTCACCTCCACCCCGCCGTGGCGAAGCGGCCAGATGTTGCCGGACTTCACCATGGAGACCAGCCCCTGCTTGCCCCAGAAGCGCCGGTCCGAGGTCTCCGCCCGGGCGGGGTCCAGGGCCAGGAGGGCCGCGTAGTAGGCGGCATACTCACCCTCGGAGGTGAACCGAACAGGCGACTCCAGATCCTTCGACTTGAGAGAGATCGCCCGCATGGGATCGGTCAGGGGGTAGCCACCGAACAGCACCATCCCATCCATGGCGCTGCTGAAGTTGGGATGGGCGAACAGCAGGTGGTTGCCGCTGGTGGTGAAGAGCGTGCAGCTGGGATGGTAGGCCCGGATCCGCTCGGCCAGGAAGATCAGGTCCTGGGGATCGGAGGCCGAGATCCCGATGTGGGTGTAGCCGCGCCGAGCCAGGCTCACGATGGTTCCGGCGAGGGTCAGCTCGGCATTCCGGATGGTGTCAGAGGCGAACTGCGGGAGACTGTCCATCCCCCGGTTGGCATCCTCCTCCGAGGGCCCCAGCAGGGTGGAAGGCAGCACCAGTTCCATGGCCTCGTCCCCCTTGGCAATGCCCCGCTCCATGGCGTGGCGTTCCGCCCGCAGCCGAGAGAGCCCCATGGGAAACAGGACCGTGGTAATCCGCTCGCCCTGGGCACTGCCGACCCCATAGACCGTGTTCGACTCTGTGAAGATGGCCACCTTGGTGCTGGGTTCCGGCCAGTCGGCTTCCTGGATGTACCACCGCAGCAGGTCATTCTTGGCGGAGCCCGACAGGTTGCACAGCCAGCCTGAGATGGACAGGCGCGCCGGGGCGGCCCCTCCGGCCAGGGTGCGCAGGGCCTCCGCTGCCCGGCCGTCCAGGGTGGTGGTGCCCTGGACCCGGATCGAGGGCGCGGCCGGCGACCGGAGGTGAACCTCCAGGGCGGCCCCCAGGGAGGTGAGGCTGCCCGAGAACTGGGGCCCGAGCACGGTGATCGTGCGCTCCTTCGGCGCACCCACGACCCTGGTGGCCAGCCTCAGGGCCCCGGTCATGGCCTTCCGGTTGATGCCGATCAGCTGGCTCTCGCCCACGATGAAGAGGGCGTGATAGGCCGTGGGCGCCCCTGGAGGGTCCCCTGCGGCCCGCTCCCGGGCGAACCAGATGAGCCCTGGGCTGGCTTCCGGGAATCCCGAAGAGCGTCCCGAGGGCGAGGCTTCCTTGGCCTTGGCCTCCCAGGGCAGGAAGTAGGCCCTGGGCAGGAAGCCGCAGTCCTTGAAGGCCCGCTGGACCGCATTCAGCCGCAGATCGAACCAGAATCCCATGCGGGTGCGCTGCGGGTCGGGCAGGGTGAGGATGGTCGCCCCCACAGTGGCTTCACCCACCCGGGGGCGCTCCGCCAGGCACTGCTCTAGCAGGGCTTCGGCCCCTTCGGCCTGGGGCAGCTTCCCCTCCTCAGCAGCCGGCGACTCGACAGCGGCTGCGCCGACCCGGGGCGGTGTCTTGGGACCGAGGCCCAGCCCTGGCGCCAGGGCCAGCAAGGTGGTCAGCCCCACGCCCAGGGTTAAGGGTGAAAAGACCTTGCTCATGGGCACCCCCGGGCAGGTTCAACGCCAGGGCCGCCAGGGTTCCGGGGGCCCTGGCGGTAGCCTGGCCAGTGCGCCTACATCGTCACAGTAGAGGCTTCGCCGTCCTCGTGGAGGAGGCGGTCCAGGTCCTTCCAGGAGAAGGCGAAGCGGCCCTTCAGGCCCCAGTCCGAGCCCCAGGAGTTGACGGCCCACACCAGCTTCTTCTCCGCATCCACGCCAATCAGCTCGAAGGCATGGCCGCCGCGCATGGCGCCGCTCACCTTGACCAGGCCACTGGCATCCGGCTTGTCAAAGCCTTCGTACCAGTTCAGCCCCACTTCCACAGGGCCAAGGGTCGAGAGGGTCTTCAGGACATCGTTCAGGCCGAAGCACCAGTGGTAGCCCTGGGTGAGCCCCAGCTCCCGCAGCGCCTTCATGGCACCCAGCACCGTGGAGCCGTTGTCTGTGGGGGGCCAGACACCGTCGATGGTGTCCAGCTTGGTGGCCAGGGCATAGACCTTCCGGGCCAGGGCCTCGGTGTACCGGATCCCCGTGTGCCGGTAGGGCTTCGAGCACACCACGCCCACAGCACCATTGCCGGTGCAGGAGCCCAGCTCCCCCTGGTTGAAGGGCTTGGTCGGGCGAGCCCAGATGCGGGTCTGGATGGCGGCATCCTTGGCCAGCGGCACCTGGAACCCACGGCTGCGCTCGTCAAAGTGAACGTGGCGGCCCAGGCGTCCGCCATGCTTGGAAGGGTGCTCTGGGATCACGCTAATGCGGTGGTCTTTGGGGTCGTTCGGCACGGTGGCCTCCGTTCAGTGGGGGGGGTGGGACTCTACCTCTGGCAACCTGCACGCCAACAGGGCCCCGCCCAGCGCAGGCAGCACCTCCGGGGCAGCATCGGGCCATCCAAAGCATTGCCATCATTGAGACAACCTTTCATGTGCAGGGGGACTGCGGGGTCCCACTCAGGAGTCCTTCGCCGCCTCCTGGGCCACCCACCCCGGGTCTGAATGCACCCAGGGCACCCACCGTTAGGCACCCACCTCAAGGGGAGCCCGATCAGCCGCGGCAGCGGTGGCAAGCCCATGCTTCTTGAGGAGCTTCCCCAGACATCGGCGCTCCTTCCCCGCCAGCTTGGCCGCCAGGCTGACATTGCCCCCGGCTCGGTCGAGGAGCCCCACTAGGAAGTCCCGCTCGAAGGCCTCCATGGCCTGGGATTTGGCTCGGTGAAAGCTGAGGTCCCCACTGACCTTCCCTGACAGGGGTTGCACCGGGGCCTGCATGGACCGAGGGGCCTCGATGTGCAGCACCGGACCTTCGGAGAGGAGGTACTCCCGGCAGAGGAGGTTTTCCAGCTCCCGGATGTTGCCAGGCCAAGCGTAGGTCCACATCCAGGCCAGGGAATCGGGATGCAGGGCCTTGGTGCCCAGGCCGAAGCGCCGGTCACAGGCCTCCAGGAACCCGGTGGTGAGGGCTTCCAGGTCCCCCCGCCGCTCCCGCAGGGGAGCCAGCTCGAGGGAGAGGATGCACAGGCGGTAGAGGAGGTCCGCCCGGAAGGCTCCCTGCTCAACCAGCAGGGCCAGGCTGCTGTTGCTGGCGGCCAGGATGCGGACGTTGCCGTGCTCCACCTGGCGGGCGCCCAGGGGCCGGAACTCCTGGTCCTGGAGGAAGCGGAGGAGGGTCACCTGCCCCTTCGGGGTGAGGGCGTCCACCTCGTCCAGGAAGAGGGTGCCACCTTCGGCGAGGGTGATCAGGCCCGGCTGATTCTCCTTGGCGTCGGTAAAGGCGCCCTTGCGGTGGCCGAACAGCTCGCTCTCGATGAGGGCGTCCGGGATGGCCCCGCAGTTGACGGGGATGAACGGCCGATCCTTGCGGGCGCTCTGGTAGTGGATGGCCCGAGCCGCCAGCTCCTTGCCTGTCCCGGTCTCGCCCTCGATGAGCACCGGCGCATTACAGGCCGCCATGCGGGCGATGAGGCGCAGGGTCTCCCGGAAGATGGGTGAGTGTCCGACCAAGACGAGAGCCCTCCAGAACCAAGCGACGAGTGGGATTAATAAGGCAATATAGACCCAATCCATTGATTTGCAATACCATATCAATGATTGTTTTTTATTATTTATCTTTTTTAATTGTTGCAAAATTTCACCTTGAAAACTCTGGTGACAACACCATTCAAAATTCAGGGGGGCTCGACCCAGATCCGGCAGCCCACCGGGTCACTTCGGACCCACCCTGGGCCTGGCGACATAAACGGTCCAGATAGGGTTGTTGCTCCTGCGATCAAGGGCTCGTCTGGGTCACCGCCGCCCGCCATTCTGTTCTGGCGCCGGTGTGTTAACTGTTTATTATTCAATTAATTACAACATATTGAGGTATTTGGCTCACCGCTTGCCATTGACTCTGGAGACCGCCACCCCGTGGTGCCGCATGAACCCCCAGCCCTCCCCAGAACTGAGCGCCCTATGCCAAGGCATCCTGAACTATCTCCAGGCCCACCCCCAAGCCGCCGACAACCTCGTCGGCATCGCAGCCTGGTGGGTGCCCTCCCCTGGCCCCGCAGGCTCTGCCGATGCGGTGCAGGCGGCCCTCACCCTGCTGGTGGAGCAGCGCCGGATCGCCCGCATCGACCTGCCGGACGGCCAAGCCCTGTACCAGCGGCTGGGCAAAGTTCTGCATCCATCCCCCCTCCCAAGGAGCTGACATGAGCCAAGTCATGGACGACGCACTGAGCTTCACCCTCGGCAATGAGGGTGGCTACACCAACCACCCCGCTGATCCTGGGGGTGCCACGAACTTCGGCATCATCCAGCGCAACCTGGATCAGTGGAATGGCGCCCACCCCGAGCTGGCCTTTCCCGGTGATGTGAAAGACCTCACCAAGGAGCAGGCCGAGGCCATCTACCGGGCCGATTACTGGCGCTGGGACGACATCAAGGATCCCGCTGTGGCCATCAAGCTCTTCGACATCGGCGTCAACTGCGGCACTGGCACTTCCATCAAGCTGCTGCAGAAGGCCGTGAACCTCCTGGCGGCAACCCCCATCGGCGTGGACGGCCACCTGGGCCCCAAGACCCTCGCCGCTGCCAACGCTCTGGCTCCGGACGCCCTGCTCCAAGCCATCCGCCAGGCCCAGGAGGGCTACTACCAGGCCATCGTGGACCGCAACCCCAGCCAGGCCGTCTTCCTGAAGGGCTGGTTCAACCGTGCCGCGCGGATCCCGGAGGTCAGCGATGTCGTTTGACTGGAAAACCCTCGTGAAGAGCATTGCCCCCACCATCGGGACCGCCCTGGGTGGACCGCTGGGTGGCATCGCTGGCATGGCACTCTCCAAGTCCTTGGGGTTGCCTGAGAACTCCAGTGCGGATGAGAAAACGCTGGAGGCCGCCCTCCAGGGGGCCAACCCCGAGCAGCTGCTTGCCCTCAAGACGGCGGACCAGGCCTTCGCCCTGCAGATGCAGAAGCTGGGCTTCGAGAACCTCCAGGCCCTGGAGGCCATTCAGGCCGGGGACCGATCGAATGCCCGGGACCGGGAGGTAAAACTCCAGGACTGGACTCCCAAGGCCCTGGGCATCTCCATCACAATCGGCTTCTTCGCCCTGCTGGTCTTCCTCATGCGCCGGGAACCCCCCACGGGCTCTCGGGACATCCTGAACATCATGCTGGGTAGCCTGGGCAGCGCCTGGATCGGGGTGGTGAGCTACTACTTCGGCTCCAGCGCCGGGTCCGCCCGCAAAACGGAGCTGATGTCCACCGGGAAGTGACTGGGCCTGGCAGGGACAACCTCCTGACCTCCGAGGTCGGGAAGGGTTGCGCTCGGAGGTGAGGAAGCGCTGCTCCGCCTGCAGCCCAGCCCCCACCAGGTGCGGGAACACCCCCCGGATCTGCGCCCTGCCCCCGGCATGGGCGGATGAGCATGCCCAGGGGTCCAAGGTGATACGGACCCGGACAGCGGGATCCGCCTCCCAGGCAAAGGGCCTGCGGAGCACCGAGGAGGTTCCCATGAAGCTCATCCCCATCCTTAGCGCGGCCCTGATCCTCATGGCGCTGCCGCTCACCGCCCAGACCGCCGAGACCGGCCCCCAGCGCCTGCGCAAGCAGGACGGCACCGGCACGGGCACCCCCACCGCCACCAAGACCCAGGACCGGAAGCGCGACGGCAGCTGCGGCACCCCCAACCCGGCCGGGTGCCGCGGGGCCAGCCAGGGTGCTCGCAAGGGGCAGGGCCGCTGAACCACAACACACGAAACCGGCGGGGGGTTGACCTCCCGCCGGTGAAGTTTTGCTGGGGAGCAACGGTATGAGGCGATGGGCGTTGGCACTCTTGGCAGGCTCCGCACTCCTGGCCCAGGACACCGAGAAGGGCCCCACCGTCCGGGTGGGCTTCGGCGCCTTCAGCGATCAGTTCTCGGACGCAACCGGCACCCGGAAGGGGTGGCTCGTCAACGGCGAGTGGTTCCGGGACAACAGCGGGCCCTGGACCGCTTCCGTGGTGGGGACCACCCGCCCCGAGGGCAAGGGAACCACCTTCTCCCTCGGCAAGGAGATCTTCTTTGGGGACCAGAGCTGGGCTTGGCTCAGCTTGGGCAAGGGCACTGGAGCGGACTTTGTTCCGACCCTGCGGGGTAGCCTGGACCTCACCCTGGGCCTCGATGCCACCTGGTCCCTGGGGCTGGCAGCCTCCGTGAACCGCTACCAGGATGACGCCACCACCACGATCCTCCAGGCCGGGCCCGGCTGGGCCAGCGGTGAGTGGAGCGCAACCCTGCGCCTGCAGCAGGTCCGCTACAGCCCCGGCAGTGAATCCGACACCGGCGGGCTCCTGGACCTGCGCTGGGGGGCCAGCAACAAGAGCCGGTGGCACAGCCTCCGAGTGGGCGTTGGGGCAGGCATCCTGGATGCCATGCAGGCTGCAGGAGGATTCTCCAGCAGCAGCACGTCCGGCACCAGCGGGGGGCGCTGGGGTGGGAGTGGACGGTCCGGAAATGGGACCGGCACCACGACTACCACCTCAACGACCACCACCATAGTGGTCTGGGCATCCCCCAAGGAGACCCTTATCAGCACCACCCACCACTTCCCCCTCACGAAGAGCCTGGCCCTGCGGGCCGACCTCGCCTGGGGACGACGGGAGGCGGCCTTCACCATGTGGAGCGCCACCCTGCAGACCTTCATTTCCTTCTAGTCCGCCGCTCTGAGGCGGGGAGTCTAGACTGAACCCATGCAGGCCAACCAGATACTGAACCTCGCAGGAGCTCGCCTCCGTGCTCCGGGCATCTGGGGTACGGTGTTGCTCTTCGGCATCCTCTGGAACCTCCTGCGGTGGATAACCGGGCCCAGCAGTCTCTCCCTGGGGGAGGCTGCCTTCCCCTTTGCGTTGGGGATCCTGGCCCTGCCGCTGGCAGCGGCGCCCTGGCAGTGGACTGGAGATGCCCGCCCCCTGGCACCCCTGCTCCGAGGGCTGGCCCAGGCCCTCCCCTGGGCCAGCCTGGGCCTCCTTCTGCTCTCCACCCTGCTGATGGGGCACGGACATCGCGGGGGGCGCGGTGAACCATCAGGCTCTGGCCTGCTCTCCAGCCTGCCCCCCCGGCTGCTCATCCTGCTGGTGGCCAGCGGCACCTTCAGCCTGTTGGTGGGCTGGATCCTGGCGGACCGGGACCAGGAGGCCCTGCGGGCAGATGCCCAGACCACCTTGGCCCAGGAAGCCCAGGCCCTGGCCCTTCAGGCCCAGATGAACCCCCATGTGCTCTACAACACCCTCGGGGGGCTGGCTGAGCTGGCCCGGGAGGATGGACGCGCCGCCGAAGAAGCCCTGGTACGGCTGGCCGCCCTCCTCCGGCGCCTCATGGAGCACACAGCCCGGAAGCGAGTGACGCTGGACGAGGAGCGAGGTCTGGTGGAGGGCTTTCTGGCCCTGGAGCAGTTCCGCCTGGGGGACCGCCTGCGGGTGACCTGGGCCTGGGACGAAAGTCTGGAAGGGGCCGAGGTGCCACCTCTGCTTCTGCAGCCCCTGGTGGAGAACGCCATCAAGCACGGCATCGCCCCCTGTCGGGAAGGTGGGGACCTGGAAATCGGCCTGGCAAGGGAAGGGAACACCCTCCGGCTCTGGGTGGCCAACACGGGCCTCCCCTTGGTCAGCGCTGCCCCTCAGGGCATGGGTCTGACCAACCTGGCCAAGCGCTTGGCCCTGATCGGCCCTGCGGCCCACCTCTCCCTGCGCCAGGAGGGGGCTCGGACGGTGGCTGAAGTGTTGCTGGAGGCCGGGCATGCCTGACACCATGCGAGTCCTGGTCGCGGAGGACGAACCCTTCAACCGCAAGCGGCTGGCTAGGTTGCTGAAGGAGGCCGGATGTCTGGTGGTGGCCGAGCTCCCCGACGGCCCCAGTGTGCTGGAGTGGCTGGCCGCAGGCGGCAAGGCGGATGCGGCCTTCCTGGACATCGACATGCCGGGAGCAACTGGGCTGGAGGTCGCCCTGGACCTGCCTCGGTCCCTCCCCGTGGTGTTCGTAACGGCCCATGCCGAGCATGCCCTGAAGGCCTTCGAAGCCGCCGCCCTGGACTACCTCATCAAGCCAGCCACCGCCGATCGCGTGGCCGTGGCCGTGGCCCGCATCAAGGAGCGCCGGGCGGGACTGGATGCTCCCCAGCGACGGGCGGCTCCACTCAGGTACGCCGTGAAGGCTGGCGATGGCCTGGTTTTCATGGAGCTGGCCAAGACCACCCACTTCCTGGTGGAGGATGAAGTTGTGTGGGCCTTTGTGGCTGGGGACCGCCACCGGACGCCGTGGAAGAGCCTTCCCGAAGTGGAGGCGGCCTTTCCGCCGGAAACCTTGGTCAAGGGGCACCGGAATCTTCTCCTCAGGCCCGAAGCCGTGCTGGGGGTAAGAGCTGGGGAGTTCGGGCGGATGGTCGTGCGCCTCCGGGGCGGTGCCACCCTCGAGGTAAGTCGGGGGGCTGCCCCGAGCCTGAAAGCCAGACTCGGCCTGCCCTGACCGGTGGTGGGTGTGGGCGGACCCAGTTGGTGGTGCAATCTGCCGCAGCCTGGGGGAAATGCCTCGGGAGTTCCGCCTCCCCCGGAGCTCCGAAGCCCCGCCATTCCAAACCAAGATTGTTGGCAGGCCTGGCAATCAGCCGGTGAAGGTTGCGCTGGCCCAAGGTTTGCAGGGCTATTCATGCCCGACCGGTCCCCATTCCCGAGCGGGTGCTCTGAGCTTCAAAACTCCTTTGCACAAATCCGTGACACTTGGGGCAGAATGGGGACATCACTGAACTCGTGCGCCGTGGTGTT
>Ga0007792_10000511_pt1 | contig 13997 bp, 11 predicted proteins | sample CryBogmetaGMA6M_FD_60371 | JGI IMG/M metagenome (GOLD analysis project Ga0007792, IMG submission 60371) | Freshwater microbial communities from Crystal Bog, Wisconsin, USA - MA6M | ecosystem: Environmental > Aquatic > Freshwater > Lake | place: Crystal Bog, Wisconsin, USA | collected 2009-07-06
GCTTTGCTTTTGGTTTATCAGGCGCATTCGCATTGAATTCGGAGCGGAGCGGACCCGTGGATGGTCCACCCGCTCCTCCCATTCAGGAGTTTGCGCATGGAAGCCAAAGACATCCAGTTCTTCCGGGATATGCTCAACGCCATGCTGGAGGATATCCTCCAGAAGGGCCAGGCCACCATCGACGACATGACCGAGACGGTCGAGGTGTACGCCGACCCTGCGGACAGGGCCACGGCCGAGTCCGACCGCGCCTTCACCCTGCGCCTGCGCGACCGTGAGCGCAAGCTCATCAAGAAGATCACGCAGGCCCTCCAGCGCATCGAGGACGGCGAGTTCGGCGTGTGCGTGGAATGCGGCGACGAGATCGGCATCGCCCGGCTCAAGGCCCGGCCCATGACCACCCTGTGCATCAACTGCAAGAGCAAACAGGAAGAGGACGAAATGGTCCGGGGCGACTAGCCCGAGATCAATAGCCAACCAACGAGCCCGGAGGCCTTTGGTGGAAGCCAACTTCTTCCGCTTCCTGGCTGCTGAGCTGGCCGCGGCCCTCACCGGGCAGCGCCTGGAAAAGATCCACGGCCCGGTGGACGGCGTCCTGGTGTTCACGCTGCACGGCCAGGGCAGCACCTCCCGACTGATCTTCAGGCCCGCCAAATCGGCGGGCTTGCTGTTTTTGAGCGCCGAAAAACCCGCAAATCCCCTCACGGCCCCGGCGCGCGTCATGTGGCTGCGCAAGCGCCTCATTGGCCGCCGCCTGCTCGAAGCCCGCATGGACTGGCCCGAGCTGCGCCTGGCCTTTGCCCTGTCCCCCCGCGACCTGCCCGCAGCAGGCCAGTGGCTCGTGTTCGACCTGCGCGGCGGGCTATCCGGAGGGCCGTCTGACGGCCTGACCCTGGCCGAGGACTTCCCGGCCGTGCCTGAGCCCTCCTGGCCTGATCTGGCCCAGGTCCTGGACAACACCGAAATCTGGCGCCAGTTCCCGCAGATCACCCCACCCCTGCGCAAATACCTCTCCAAGCTGGCTGCAGACAACCCGGCCCAGGCCGGGCGCCTGCTGGACCGCCTGCGCCGTGGCGAGTCCGACGGCTTCTTCCTGCCACCCGCGGCCCTGGCCCTTGAGGCCCAGCCCAGGCAGCCCCTGGCCTGGGCCCCATCCTCGGACGAAGGCGCACCCGGCACCGAGCGCTTTGCCAGCGCCAGCGCCGCGGCCACGGCCTTTGGCCAGCGCACGTTGTTTCCGCAGCTCAGCCGGGCCGAAGAGGCCGAAGGCCTGGACCAGGTTGCCCGGGCCCGCAAGCGCCTGGTGCGCCAGCTGGCCCTGCTCGACCAGGACGAGGCCCGGCACCGCGAGCTGTCCGGCCTGGCCGTGCCTGCCGAGGCCCTGCAGATCGCCCTGTCCAGCCTCAAGGTGACGCCGCAGCAGCCCTCCATTGTGCTGGAACACCCGCAACACGGCCCGGTCACCGTGCCGCTGGACCCGCGCCTGACCCCGGCCGAAAACATGACCCGGCTCTTCCAGCAGGCGGCCAAGGGCCGCCGCGGCCTGGCACACGTGGAGCGCAGGCGCGGCCAGATCAATGCAGGCCTCGGCCCGGAGCTGCTGCCGGCCGCGGCCAGGGGCGGCAAGCCCCCCGCTGCCCGGCCAGCGCCGTCAACCTCTGTCGCCCTGCCCAAGCGCTACCAGGGCCTGGCCGTGGCGCTGTTCCGCACCACTGACGGCTTCCTGGTGCTGCGCGGCAAAAGCAGCCAGGCCAACCACGACATGCTCTCCCGCGCGGCCAGCCCCTTTGACCTCTGGTTCCACGTGGCGGGCGGGCCCAGCGCGCACGTGATCCTCAAGCGCGACTTCCCGGACCAGGTGGTGCCCGAAGCAAGCCTGCTGGAGGCCGCCGGACTCTGCGCCCTCAAGAGCTTCCGCAAGGACGACGCCAAGGTCGAGGTGCTCTGCGCGCAGGTCCGCGATGTGCGCAAGGTCAAGGGCGCGGCCATCGGCAGCGTGGCCGTGGACCAGGTCGAACGCACCCTCGTCGTGCTCCTGGACCCCGGCCTCGAAGCACGCCTGGCCGTGACGGCGCAAGGCTAGCAGGGGCGCTGCCCCTGGACCCTGCCCAAGGGCCTGAGGCCCTTGGGAATCCCCATATCAAGCGAAAGGGCTTGGTTCGAGCAGAGCTCGAACCAAGCCCTTTCGCTTGCATGAGGAGGTCTGGGGGGAATCATTCCCCCCGGAAGATATCTTCTTTCTTAACGCACCAGATAGATGATCGCCACCACAGTGCCGATGCCGATGACGATGCCGCGCAGCACCTGCGGCCGGATGCGCCCGGCCATCTTGCCGCCCAGCGCCCCGCCGACCAGCGCGCCCACGGCCATGACGATGGCCGCAGGCCAGACCACCTGTCCGGAGAACAGGAAGAAGACTGCCGCGGCGATGTTGATGGCGAACGACAGGGCCTGCTTCAGGGCGTTCAAGCGCACGATGCCGTCGTGCAGCACGAGGCCGAGCACCGCGATGACGATGATGCTGACCCCGGCCCCGAAGAAGCCGCCGTAGACTGCGGCAGGCACCAGCGGCGCGATGACCCAGGCGTCGTGCAGGCTGGTACCCTCGGCCTTGCCCGCGCTGCGCAGGATGAGCGCGCGCAGCCTGTCCTGCAGGGCCATGAGCGCCACGGCCATGAGGATGAGATAGGGCACCACGGCGCGGAACACCTGCTCTCCCGTGTGCAGGAGCAGGATGCCCCCGCCGATGCCGCCCAGGACGCTCACCGGCAGGAGCAGCCACAGGCGCAGCCCCTGGCCGCGCAGGTCCTTGAGCTGGGCCAGGGTGCCGCCGAGATAGCCGGGGCACAGGGCCACGGTGTTGGTGATGTTCGCGGCCACCGCAGGCACGCCCACGGCCATGAGCACGGGAAAGGTGATGAGCGTGCCGCCCCCGGCCAGGGCGTTCACTGCGCCTCCGGCCACTGCGGCAAGTCCAACGAGCACTAACTGTAGAATGTCCATGACGAGTTTTCCCCTGATTTCTTTGCGCTGTCCAGGCCCGCCTGGCTCCGCACGTTCTGTGTTGCGGTGCTACGCCCTTGGCGCTATGGTCGTCTATCGCTGAAACGACAACTTGTGTCGCCAAACGGACAACACCCATGGAACGCATCCTGCCCGGCCTGACCACCCTGCCCCGCCCCGTGTTTGCACGGGTGGAGACCCTCGACCGGCCCTCCTGGGTGCGCGAGCACAGCCACCCCTGGGTGCAGCTGTCCTATGCCATAAGCGGCGTGCTCGGCGTGCGCACGCGCTTTGGCAGCTACCTGGCCCCGCCGCAGCGGGCCATCTGGGTGCCGCCGGATGTGGAACATTCCGTGGTCACCACCGAGCGCACCCAGATGCGCGGACTGTACATCGACCCAGACGCTGTGAAGGGTGTCGTCCCCTGGGGGCCCAAAGAATGCCGGGTGCTGGAGGTGCCGCCGCTGGTGCGCGAGCTCATCCGAGCCGTGACCAGCCTGCCCGTGGACTATGACGAGGCCGGGCCTGCCGGGCGCCTGGTGGCCGTGCTGCTGGACCAGCTGGCCGGGCTTGCCGAGGTGCGCTTCTCCCTGCCCCTGCCCGTGGACGGGCGCCTCACGCGCCTGGCGGCCGAGCTGGAGCAGCGCCCGGACGACCCACGCACGCTCAGGGAGCTTTCCGCAGCCGCGGGGCTGTCGGCCCGGACCATGACCCGGCTGTTCCTGCGCGAGACCGGGCTGACCTTCCGCGCCTGGCGGCGGCGGCTCCGGCTGCTCAAGAGCCTCACCGGGCTGGAGGCCGGGGAGAGCGTCACGGCGGTGGCCCTGGACTCGGGCTACACCTCGACCTCGGCCTTCATCGCCGCCTTCCGCCGGGAGTTCGGGGCCACCCCGCGCCAGGCCGTGCACAGCGATTCCCCCGCAACGGCGCCGGAACTCAGCACATGAAAAAAGGCGCGCCGAGGCGCGCCCTTATCGGATCAGGCCGCGTGGTCTCCCCAGATCACACGATCCTGTTCATCCCCTTGTTGTCCAGCATGGCCAGGACCATGTCCTTCTCCTGCCGCAGGCGCCCACGCACACTGGCGCGCACGGCCTCGCTGGAGCCGCCGAACTGGTTCTGGCGCTTGCTGTAGACCTCGCTCACGAGGGCCTGCTCGAAGCTCTTGGCCACGGCCCCGGAGGCCTGGGCAGCCTCGGGCTTCCGCATATACTTGTCGATGGCCTCATTGAAAATGCGCGCAGCGCCGGTGGCCCCGTGCTGCACCGCGGTGCTGAACAGGGCCTCGCGCAGGGCGGGCTTGGCGGTCTCGATGTCCACCCCGGTCTGCTCGCGGATTTTTTCCCGCGCGGGCTGGTAGTGGTCCTTCTTGATGAACTCGGTCTGCAGGCGCTCGAAGCGCTCCGGGTTCTCGGCCGCGATCCTGGCCCATTCGTCGGGCATGCGGCCCCTGGTTGAGCCGGTGTTGGCCGGGCCGGACTTGCGCAGGCGCTCGGCCAGGGCCGGTTCCTGTTCGCTGAGGTAGCTCAGGAAGCGGTTCATGGTGCCCGCGCGCGAGGAGATCTGGAATTTGCCGTAGCTGGTGCCGCCGGTGCGGTCATAGCCGATGGCTGCCGCGCCCTTGTCGCCGGACTCGAACAGTGCGGCCACGGAGCCCAGGCCCTGGGCGCCCTGGGTCTCGGAATTGCGCGTCAGTGCACGGTCCAGCGGCGCGGCGGGCGCTGCCTTCTGGCCGGGCAGCTGCTGGCCCGTGAGCCGGGCGATGGTGGTCAGCGCGTCCATCATCATGCTGTCGGAGATGAGCCCGGCGTCAAAGGCCGCGCCCGAGGGGTCGGTCTCCTGGCCGTCGCCATGCAGGCCGCCATCATGCAGACCGTCAATGCCCATGGCCTGCTGGGCCATCTGCATCTGGGCCTGGAAGGCCATGGTCTTGGGGTCCATCTCCCTGGCATTCAGCGCCTTGGCGTTCTGGGCCTTTGCGCCGATCGGGGACAGGCCGCGCAGGCCAGCGGCAGGGCCGGACTGGACCTCTTGCAGCACACGCATGGCTTCGGCAAGGCTCTTGGGATCGCTGGACATCGCACTTCCTCCGGCTCAAGCGGTGTCGGGAAATTGACCCGACACGGTCTTCGAAAGCAAGGTAAGCAGAATCCGTGCCGGGCACAAGTATTTGTTTGATGTCAGAGAGATAGATATCAATCGGCAGCGGCGAGGAGCTCCGGCAGGCGCGCGTCCGTCAGTAGCCGGACGATGAGCCGGGCATGCCCGGCCGGAAAGGCGAAGGCGTCGAGTTCGCTGGGCAACACCAGCCGGGCCTCCACGGCCGCGTGCAGCCGGTGGTCGCGCCCAGGGTCCTGGCCGCTCTCGGCCTGGCAGAAGAACCCGTGCAGGGTGATGCGGTAGCGCGTGTAGCTGGTGCGCACCACGGCGATCTTCCCGGCCGGGCGCACGGCAAGCCCGGTCTCCTCCAGGAACTCGCGGACCATGGCCTGCTCCGGGGTTTCGCCGGGTTCCAGGACCCCGCCGGGAAACTCCCACAGGCCCGGCCAGACGTCATCCGCCTGGCGCTTCTGGATGAACAGGCGGCCAGCGGTGACCAGCACCCCGCAGGCCATGTCGATGCGGATGGTCTCCGGCCTTGGCCGGGGCACGGGCCGCTCAGCCACTGTGCCGCGCGCAAGGGCCAGGCAAAGGCCGGACACCGGACAGCGCGGACAGTCGGTTTTGCGCGGGCCGCAGACAAGCGCGCCCAGCTCCATGAGGCCCTGGTTGAAGGCCCGCGACTGGTTTGGCGGCAGGAGCTCCCAGGCCGCGGCCAGGAGGCGCCGCTTCACTGCGGGTTCGCTCACGGGCCGGTCGATGTCCAGCACCCGGGCCAGCACACGCTCCACATTGGCGTCCACGGCCGGGCGCGGGGCATTAAAGGCCACGCTCATGACAGCCCCGGCAGTGTACGGCCCGATGCCGGGCAGCGCGCGCACGGCCGCAAAGTTTGTGGGAAATATTCCGCCATGCCTGTCCCGGACAGCCCGGGCCGAGGCCAGCAGGTTGCGGGCGCGGGTGTAGTAGCCCAGGCCCTCCCAGAGCTTGAGCACCTCGTCCTCGTGGGCGTCCGCAAGACTGAGGATGTCCGGGAAGCGCGCCAGGAAGCGCTCGAAATAGCTAACAGCCCGGTCCATCTGGGTCTGCTGGAGCATGATCTCCGAGAGCCAGACCTGGTAGGGGTCGAGCGTCCGGCGCCAGGGCAGGTCGCGGGCACTTGCCGTGAACCAGGCCAGCAGCCTGGCGCGGAAGCCCGCAATATCAAAGGCCCCGGCCAGGGGCGCCGGAGCCGACTGGGAACGTTTGGGCACCTGCGTTTATCCCTTGGAGCCCGAAGGGCCCGAAGGGGCCGAAGGGCTGGCCTGATTGGCCACGGCCTGGGCGGCCTTGGCCACGGCCTCGGGATCGCCCAAATACTCGCGGCCCAGGGACCGCAAATCCTTGTCCAGGCGGTAGACCAGCGGCACGCCGGTGGGGATGTTCAGGCCCGTGACCTCCTCGTCGCTCATGTTGTCGAGGAATTTCACCAGCCCGCGCAGGGAGTTGCCGTGGGCGGCCACGAGCAGGCGCTTGCCCGCGCGGATCTGCGGGTCCAGCACCTTGTGCCAGTAGGGCATGACGCGCTCGATGGTCATCTTGAGGCTCTCGCAGCGCGGCAGCTCGCCGTCGGCAAGCGCGGCGTAGCGCGGGTCATGGCCGGGAAAGCGCTCGTCAGAGGGGGTGAGCGCCGGGGGCGGCACGTCGAAGCTGCGCCGCCACTGGAAGACCTGCTCGTCGCTGTACTTGCGGGCGGTCTCGGCCTTGTTCAGGCCCTGCAGCGCGCCGTAGTGGCGCTCGTTGAGCCGCCAGGTGGTCTCCACGGGCAGCCACATGAGGTCCATGCGCTCCTGCACGATCCACAGGGTGCGGATGGCCCGGCGGAGATACGAGGTGTGGCAGGCGTCAAAGACAAACCCGGCCGCCTGGAGCAGCCGTCCGCCCTCCTCGGCCTCGAGCACGCCCTGGTCCGAGAGGTCCACGTCGGTCCAGCCGGTGAAGCGGTTTTCCAGGTTCCAGACGCTCTGCCCGTGCCGGATGAGCACCAGGGTGTACATGGACGGCCTCCTGCCTTGCGGCGGTTTTCCATGCGCCCTGCGGGCGCTACTTCCGGCCCGCAGGCTTGGCCGCAGGCTTGACGCCGGGTTTGGCTCCGGGCTTGGGCGCAGGCTTGACCGGGGCCGCGGGCTTGGGCGCAGGCTTGGCCACGCCCTTGGCGCTGGGCTTTTTGCTGGCCGCGCGGCGGTCGGCATCGGCTTCGAAGAGTTGCTTCTTCTTCTTCTCAAAGGTCATGACGCTGCGCAGCGAGGCCAGTCCGAGGGAGAACAGCGTCACCAGAAAGATGAGCCCCTTCTGGAAGGCCCATTTCTGGGCCAGGATGCCGTCCACCAGCCAGTTGTTGGCGATCTTGGCAGAATAGAAGAGCAGCACCGGGATGGTCAAGAGGGCCAGGGCCAGGCCCACCACCTCCATCCAGATGAAGTTCTTGCCGAGCAGCATGGCAAAGAGCGTACTGTCGCGCACGATGCGCAGGGTCACCAGGCGCTTGGACAGGCCGAGCAGCCGCTCCTCCAGTTCCGGCAGGTTGCGCCGGGCCGTGCGGAAGTTCCCGGCCATGCGCAGGGGCTGGGTCATGACCCAGTTGATGCGCTTGACGCAGAAGTTGAAATCGCGGTTGAAGTCGCGCAGGAGCTTGGGGAAGGGGAACCAGCCCGCCTCGTACTGCACCTCGCGCAGGCGCTCGGCATAGAGCATGACGCGGTCCTTGATGCGCTTGATCTCCTCGTCGATCTGCTTCTGCATATCCTGGAAGAACCCGTCCATGCCGCGCACCACCTCGCGGTAGGCCACGTAGTTCGCGGTGCCGGCGAGCGCGTGCATGCGCTCCAGGTGCTCCAGGCCGGGCTTGCGGAATTCGTGGTCCTCGTCGAACCACTGCGGCAGCTCTTTGAGCAGGGACTCCACGCGCTTGCCCACTTCCTCGGCCTTGGCCTCGGCGTCGCGCCAGGGGCCGCGCAGGCCGGAGAGCACGTGCACGCGGCCGCGGTCGATCTCGGTATCAAGCAGGATGCGATTGAAGAGCTGGGACTCGCGCACCACCACATCCCCGAAGATCTCCAGGGACTGCCCGGTGAAGCCCATTTTGACCATGCACACGCCCTCGCGGTAGGCGGGCTCCAGCCAGCGCGGAGAGCCCGTGCGCACCTGCCGGTACAGGCCGAGCGCGTCCTTGAACTCCGCGGCGATCTCGTGCAGCCGCGCCTGGAGGTGCAGGACATAGCCCTGCTGGACAGTGGAGGGTCCGATGCGCCCGGCCTCCTGCCAGTAGAACTGGGCCATGTGCGGATCGCCGGCATCCAGCGCGATGAAGCCCTCCAGGCAGGCGCCCTCGAAGCTGCGGCCCTGCTTGGCGCTCACGGCGCGCAGGGATTCCTTGGCCTTGTCCAGTTCCCCGCCCATGAACAGGTTGTAGGCCTCGCGGATGGACCAGGGCTCCTCGGCGCCGAGCTGTTCCTGCTCCACGGGCCACTCCCGGTTCTTGATGCGCGGCAGGATGGGCAAAAGACTCGGCTGGCAGGGGGTAACCGTGGAGAACATGCCGCGCACCAGGGCGGCCTCGACGCTGACGTTCCCGGCAATGAGCGCGGCCGCCTGCTGCACGAAGCGGGCGGAGTCCATGGGCTCGTCCAGGCCCTTGAAGGCGCGGCCCATCTCCTCCAGGCTCACCTTCCCCAGATCGCGCCAGATCTCGGTACGGAAGGCCGGCAGCGCGTGGCTGGGGCACTGGGCCGGGGTGTGGTTTTTCAGCCCGCAGTAAAAACAATCCGTGAGCGTTCCGGCCAGCCAGCGCCTGGGCAGGGGCACCTCGATGGAGGCCTGGGCGCCCTGCCCCTCATCGCCCCGGAAGCTGACGTTGCACCAGGAGTCCATGTTCTCCTGGTCGCCGCCGTAGCTGATCTCGTTGACCTTGAAGGCGTCCACCAGGGAGAAGGCGTCGCGGTAGCGCATGTGCAGAAAGTCCGGGGTCAGCCGGTTCCAGTCCAGGCCGAAGCGGTTGGGCAGGTCCATGGAGAAGGACATGCCCTTCTGCTCGATGATGGCGAAGACGCAGGGCCAGTAGGCGCGCTGGGTGGCCTTGAGCTCATTTAAGAGCGTGGAGACCTCCACGCAGTACATGCGCAGCTGGCGGTAATTTTCCAGCGGAAAGATGACAAAGCCCAGGGCGTCGTCCGAGAGGTAGCGGATGCCCAGGCGCTGGAACACGCCCTGGACCTCGGCAAAGAAGGCGCGCCAGCCCGCGATGGCCTCGCGCTCGCCCAGGCGCCCCAGGGGCCGGATGACCCCGTACCAGTCCGCGGGCGACTCGTAGTCCAGGCCCTGGTCGGCCACCAGGGGCAGCCAGCCGGACCCGGACAGCCCCTGCATGGTGATCATGGTGCCGAGCGTGAGTCCGGTCACGGTCTTCACGGACTCGATGAACTTGGGGTGCACCAGCACCTCCAGGTCCTCGGACACGTCGGCCTGCTGGCGGGTAAGCTCGCGCGAGATCGAGACCGAAAGGTTCAGGTCGTAGCCCACCAGGGCGGTGACGGGCACCACCTGGCAGAACAGCGGCAGGGCGTTCAGCTTGGACCAGATCTGCAGCTTGGCCAGGGCGCGGAAGACCTCGGGCGTGAACGAGATCCAGAATCCCTGGCAGGGGTCCTCCACGAGCTGCACCAGGCCGTGGTCGCGCAGGGTGTGGCCGATGGCATTGTTGAACGAGCCGGACCAGACCAGCCACAGCCCGTAGCCGGAGCTGATGAGCCGCGCCTGGGCGATGTTCGGCAGTCTTTGCAACAGCGTCGAAAGCGTGTACATTTCCTCTCCAGGGGCAGTCTCTACCGGAGGTCATACATGGACATAAGCCAGGCCATCGCAGAACTCAAGAAAACTCCGGGCTTCACCGAGAACGTGGGCATGATCCTGGTGCACAACGGCGTGGTGCGCGGCTGGTCGCGCAAGGACCACAAGCCCGTCAGCGCGGTCGAAATCACCCCGGACAATGCAAAGATCCAGGCCCTGTGCGCGGAATTCGAGAAACGTCCGGGCATCTTCCGGGCCATGGCCGAGGCCGAGGGCGGCGTCAAGCACCCCGGCGACGACGTGCTCTTCATCATCGTGGCCGGGGACATCCGGGAGAACGTCAAGGCCGCGCTCTCGGAGCTGCTCGACCGCATCAAGAGCGAGACCATCAGCAAACGCGAAATCCTCTCTTGAGCCCGGACAATCCGCGCGAACCGTCCCCACAACCCTGATCGGCAGCCCCGGCGCGGAGCATAAGGTCCAGCATGGTCATTTTCCAGGTCGTCAACGTCCGCTGGTTCAACGCCACCGCCTGGTACGCCCTGTACCTAAGCCGCCTGCTCAAGGAGGCCGGGCACAGGGTCGTGGTGCTGACGCTCAAAAACACCGAGAGCCACGCCAAGGCCCTGGAATGGGGCCTGGATGCCCGGCCCGTGGACCTGAACAGCGCCAACCCCCTGCGCCTGGCCGCGGCCCTGGTCAAGCTCGTGCTCCTGCTGCGCGCCGAAAAGCCGCAGGTGGTCAACTGCCACCGGGGCGAGGGCTTCTTCCTCTGGGGCCTTTTGAAGGCTCTGGGCTTCGGCTTCAAGCTGGTGCGAACCCGCGGCGACCAGCGCCCGCCCAGCGCGGACGTCTTGAACCGCTGGCTGCACGCCTGCGTGGCCGACGCCGTGGTGGTGACCAACTCGCGCATGGCCCGGCACTTCCTCTCGGCCATGCGCACCCCGGAGGACAAGGTCTGGCTCATCCACGGCGGCGTGGACCGCGAGCGCTTCCGCTTCGATGCGGCCGGCCGCGAGCGGGTGCGCGCCGAGTTCGGCTACGGCCCCAAGGAAATCGTGCTGGCCCTGGTGGGCCGCTTCGACCGGGTCAAGGGCCAGCGCGAGACCTTGCAGGCCTTGGCCCGGCTCATCCACAAGCAGGGCCTGCACCGGCTCCGGCTCATGCTCCTGGGTTTCGGCAGCGCCACTGGCCAGGACGAGGTCGAGGCCTGGGTGCGCGAGTTCAAGCTGGAGCGCTTCGTGCGCATCACGGGCAGGCGGGACGACGTGGCGGCCTGCCTCTCGGCCGCGGACATCGGCATCGTGGCCTCCCTGTGGTCCGAGACCATCGCCCGCGCGGCGCTGGAGATCATGGCCGCCGAACGGCCGCTCCTCTCCACCGACGTCGGCGTCATGCCCGACCTCTTGCCCCCGGAGGCCCTGTTTCCGCCAGGGGACGTGGAGGCCATGATCCGGCTCATCCTGCGCGCCATGGACGAACCGGGCTATGGCCAGGAACTCCTGCGCGCCCAGGACCTGACCCTGTCGCAGCTCTCGGGGCGCGACTTCTTGCAGCGCACCCTGACCCTGTACGAAGGCTTTCTGGACTAGCCGCTTTCCACGGAAGCGAATCAGTCGGAGCCGGAAAACCCGTCAGTCTGCGCGTCGCGCAGGCGGTCGGCCACGGCCATGATGGTCCGCGTGTACGGGTGGGAGTGGTTGTAGCGGTAGAGCACGGCCAGCTGGCCCTCGCGGGAGAGGTGCGCGGCCCAGCCGTTGGCCTTGAGGAAGCGGGCGGTGCTTAAGAGCGCGTCCGCGGGGTTGAACAGATCCACCCGGCCGTCGCCGTCCAGGTCCGCGCCGTAGCGCACGGCGTTGGTGGGCATGAACTGGCACAGGCCGATGGCCCCGTAGACCGAGCCCGGGATGCTGGCCGGGTCGAAGCCCGCGTTCCTGGCGTAGATGAGCAGGGCCTTGAGCTCCTTGTACGCCCAGGCCGACTTCTGGGCCGTGCGCCAGCGGAGCCACAGGGCCAGGCGCGGCGGGATGTCGCGGGGCTCGATGTACGGGGCCACCAGGGCGAAGTCCCCGGCCAGAGCCATGCTGGCCAAGGTCGCCAGCGCGCCCTTGTTGCCCACGTTGCGCCCGAGCTTGGTCTCCACCAGGAGCACGGCCACGAGAATCTCCTCGGGCACGTCGAAGCGCGAGCGCACCTCGTGCAGGGCGCTCTTCTGGGTCTCCAGGAAAATCCGGGCCTGCATGAGCAGATATGGGTTCAAATAGCCGACGTAGATCTCCGGGGCCTCGGCCTTGGGGCGCTCGCCGGACAGCTTCACGTCGAGCAGGACGTTCATCTTGCGCGCCATGACCTGGGGGTCGAAGCGCACCTCGGGCCGGGCGAACAGGGCCTCCATGCGGCCCCGGTCAAAGCCGTCGCTGGCGAGCCGCCGCACCAGCGGCGTCCAGACGTCCTGGGCCCGGGCCACTGCCGGGGCCAGCAGCGGGGCCAGCACCAGGACAATAAAAAGCGCGGCCCCGCAGGACCGCGCCCAGAGAGCACGAACAAGCCCCGGCCCGGCCAGGGACGGCGTTGCGCCTAGAACAGGGCGCCGGTTGGGCTCACAGGCGGTCCAGGGGCACAAAGGCCACCTCCTCCTCCAAGGCCTCGTCCATCTGCCGGGCGAAGTCGCGCATCGGGTGCGTGGCGCCGCAAACCTTGCAGCGCAAATTCACCTCGCGTCAGGCCCGGCTGACGTAAAGCGCCCCCCCGCAGGCCGGGCAGCGCAGGCCCTTGAGCGTCTGCGGCTCCGGCCGGCGGCGGTACGAAGACAAAAAACCCACGCCCCGCCCCCTACTTGCTGGTGGACAGTTCGGGATTCTTCTCGCCCATGGACACGTAAAGGTTGGCGATGGCCGTCTGGTAGTCCGAGAGGGCCTGGGAGAGCTGGGCCTCGCTGGTGCTGAGGCTGGCCTGGGCGATCAGCACGTCGGTGTTGGTGCCCACCTGGGCCTGGTAGCGCGCCTGCGCCATGCGGTAAGCCTCGCGGGCGGCGTCCACGGACTTCCTGGCCACGCTGATGCGGTCCGCGGCCTCGCGCTGGGAGAGCAGGCCCTGCTTGACCTCGTACCCGGCGTTCAGGCGGGTGTTGTCCAGCGCTGCGCGCAGCTTGTTCACGGTCTCGTCCGCGCTCTTGGTCTGAAAATACGTGCTGCCCCACTGGAAGAAGGTCCAGGAGGCGTTGGCGCCAGCCGTCCAGTAGGACTTGCTGGTGTCGGACATGTTCGGGCTGCCGTTCAGCCCCGGATGGTCGCCCTTGCGGTAGAAGTCGAGGTCGGCCGAGACCTGCGGATAGAAGGCGCTGGCCGTGATGCCGGAATCCTTTTCCGCCATCTCCACGCTCTTGATGCCCACCAGGATGTCCGGGCGGTTCTTGAAGGCCCGGTTCAGGCACTCGGTCAGGTCCAGGCCGAAGGGGGTGTAGACCAGGTCGCCGACATACTCCAGCGGGGCTTCGAGCGGCAGGTTGAGCAGCGCATTGAGCTTGGCCCTGGTGGTGTCGTGGGAGTTCCTGGCCTTGAGCAGGTCCTGCTGGGACGTGGCCAGGTCGACCTCGGCCTGGAGCACGTCGAGCTTGGGCTTCAGACCCACGTCGAAGAAGGCCTGGGTGACCTTGAGCTGCGAGCGCAGGCGCTCCACCGAGTCCTCGGCGCTCTTCACGTCCATCCGGGCCTTCAAATGGCCCAGGAAACTGGTCTGGATGGCGCTGATGAGCGAGAGCTCGGCCTGGGTAAGGCTGGCATCGTTCTGGTCCCTGGCCAGCCGGGCCTTCTGGAAGGTGGACAGGAGCTTGAAGCCCACGAACACGGGCTGGTGGATGTTCAGCCGCCCGGTCCAGAGGGTCTGGTCCGCGCCGCCGGTGGTGGACCTGGGCTGCTCGCCGTAGCGCGAGAAGCCGTAGCTGGCCGTGGCCGTGGGCAGAAAGTCGGCCGTGGCCGAGCTGACCAGATAGTCCGAGCCCTTGAGCTGCGCCCGGGCCGAGACAATGGTCGGGTTGGCCGCCAGGCCGCGCTCCACGCTCTGCTTGAGGT
>Ga0007792_10000512_pt1 | contig 13989 bp, 12 predicted proteins | sample CryBogmetaGMA6M_FD_60371 | JGI IMG/M metagenome (GOLD analysis project Ga0007792, IMG submission 60371) | Freshwater microbial communities from Crystal Bog, Wisconsin, USA - MA6M | ecosystem: Environmental > Aquatic > Freshwater > Lake | place: Crystal Bog, Wisconsin, USA | collected 2009-07-06
ACGAACGTGTGGCCAGCGCCAGCAATGAAGTGGCCGGCAAGTTGGCCGCACGGTTGCGGACTGAAACCCAAGGCGAGGTGTTGTTTTCTGACGCCGACCGAGGTCGCTACGCCACGGATGCGTCGATCTACCAAATCACGCCTGTTGGCGTATTTGTACCGAGACACGCCCACGAAGTGCCTCTGGCGATGGCGATTTGCCGAGATTTGGGTGTCCCTATCGTGCCGCGCGGGGGTGGCACCAGCCAATGCGGACAAACCACGGGCGCAGGCTTGGTGATTGACCACAGCAAACACATTCGTGATGTGCGTCAACTCGATGTGGCGCAGCGCACCGTGGAGGTCGACCCAGGCCTGGTGCTGGACCATTTGAATGCACAGCTCAAACCCCATGGCTTGTGGTTCCCAGTGGATGTCTCCACCAGCGCCCAAGCCACCTTGGGGGGCATGGCCGGTAACAACTCTTGCGGAAGCCGCTCCATCGCCTACGGCAACATGGTGCACAACGTGGTCGGCGCCAAAGCGTGGCTCAGCGATGGGCAATTACTGGATTTCGGCGCCTACGGCAACAGCCGTGGCCGGGCCGCCAAGATCGGTGAATTTGTCAAACACTTGGCTTTGGACTTGGCGCCCGAGTTAGAGGCTCATTGGCCCAAAGTCATGCGCCGTGTGGGGGGCTATAACCTCGATATTTTTCACAACCAAAACGAGCGGCCTTACACCGCAGATGGCTCGGTCAATTTGGCGCACTTGCTGATCGGCAGTGAAGGCACCTTGGGATTGACGCAATCCTTGACCCTGTCCCTCAGTGCGCTGCCACGCGCCAAGGTCTTGGGTGTGGTGAACTTCTCGAGCTTCTACAAAGCCATGGATGCGGCGCAGCACATCGTCAAATTGGGCGACGGCACACTGACTGCGGTCGAGTTGGTCGACCGCACCATGATCGAGTTGTCGCTGCAAAACCCTGCCTTCGCGCCCACCATTCGCACCGCCCTGATTGGCGAACCCGAGGCCGTTTTGCTGGTCGAATTTGCCGGCGCCAACAAAGACATGCTCAAACCCAAAATGCGCCAACTGGTGGAGCTCATGGGTGATTTGGGGCTACCCGACTGCGTGGTGGAGATGATCGACGATGCTCCCCAAAAAAATCTATGGGAAGTGCGTAAAGCCGGCCTCAACATCATGATGAGCCTCAAGGGCGACGGCAAACCCGTGAGCTTCATCGAAGACTGCGCCGTCCCACTCGAGAGCCTGGCCGAGTACACCGACGCGCTCACTGAGGTCTTCAAGCGCCACGGAACCAAAGGCACGTGGTATGCGCACGCGTCGGTAGGCACACTGCATGTGCGGCCCATTTTGGACATGCGTCGACACGGCGCAGCCAAGATGCGCGAGATTGCCGATGAGGCAAGTGCCTTGGTGCGCAAATACAAAGGCGCTTACAGCGGCGAGCACGGGGACGGGCTGTGCCGTGGTGAATGGATTGAGTGGCAATTTGGCCCTCGCATCAACGAGGCATTCACCCAAATCAAGCAGCACTTAGACCCCCTTAATTTGTTGTCGCCCCAACGCATCGTCAACCCACCCAAGATGGACGACACGAGGTTGATGCGCTATGGCAATGATTACAAAGTCATTCCGATTCAAACCGCGTTGGACTGGCGCGCATGGGATGTGCAAAACGACCCCGCCACCGAATTGACCACAGCACCGGGCACTGGGGGTGACGCCGCGCAAGGCTTTGCCAAAGCCGTAGAGATGTGCAACAACAATGGCACCTGCCGCAAATTTGACGCTGGCACGATGTGCCCCAGCTACCGCGTGACGCGCGACGAAAAGCACCTCACACGCGGTCGAGCCAACACCTTGCGCTTGGCCCTCAGCGGCCAATTGGGCGTCGAAGGCTTGAGTAACCCCGAATTGCTAGAGGCCTTGGACCTGTGCGTGGGCTGCAAGGGCTGCAAGCGCGAGTGCCCAACAGGCGTTGACATGGCTCGCATGAAAGTGGAAACCCTGCATCACTACAAAGCCCGCCACGGCTACACCTTGAAGGACCGCTTGATTGCCTATTTGCCGCGCTACGCGCGCCATGCAGCCCGTTGGTCTGGCCTGCTGAACTTGCGCAACAGAATTCCGTTACTGGCCAAACTGACAGAACACTTGACTGGCTTAACAGCCCAACGGAGCTGGCCCACTTGGCAACGTGCACACTTTTTCAACCAAGGCACACAAGGCGTGTCTCGCCAAACGGTGCTGAACGCCAGCCAACCTGTGGTGCTGTTTGTCGACACCTTCAATGGCTACTTCGAGTCCAGCAATGCACACGCCGCTCTGCGCGTGTTGCAAGCGGCAGGCTACAGCGTGCATGTGGCCTCTAAAAACGAACGTGGCCAAGGTGCCGACGCGGGTCACTTGTGCTGTGGCAGAACCTTCTTGGCCAACGGCATGGTGGACAAAGCCCGTGCACATGCGCGTGAATTGATCGACACCCTGCTGCCCTTTGCCCAACACGGCATCCCCATCGTGGGCTTAGAGCCATCGTGCTTGCTCACGCTGCGCGATGAAGCCCTGGTCTTGGGCTTGGGTGATAGCGCACACCAGGTCAGTGCGCAAGCGCTGCTGTTCGAAGAGTTTCTAGCCCGCGAAGCCAAGGCAGGCGCGTTGGACACCTTGAAACAACAGCTGGTGCCGGCCGACAAAGCCATCTTGTTGCACGGCCATTGCCATCAAAAAGCATTTGGCTTGATGCCATCTGTGTTGGATGTGATTCGATTGATTCCAGGTGCAGCACCCGAACTAATCGAGACCAGTTGCTGCGGCATGGCAGGCAGTTTCGGCTACGAGTCGTCCCACCACGCGGTGTCGATGCAGATGGCTGAACTCAGTTTATTGCCTGCTGTTCGAGCACAACCCGATGCGATCGTAGTGGCTGACGGCACCAGTTGCCGCCATCAAATTGAAGATGGCGCTGCACGTCAAGCCATCCATGTGGCCCAACTTTTGAGCGACCATCTCAAACGCTAAGGGGTTGCGCCATGCGCCTTATTGAGGCACCAAGCACCAAGGGGCTTGGTACTCGACAAGCCCCATCCACAAGGCCCAGCCTGAGCTGACGGCGAGTGCGAAGCCTGCCACACGGACACCCCACGCGCCACTCTGCCCATCCACGGTTTGAGCGCCCCGCAAGCGCAACCAAACCCAAGGGCCAATCGTCAGCACCACGGCACTGCCCAAAGCAAACAAGGCCATGACGCCAGCCCCCTCGAGGGGACTACTGCTCAGGGCAGCCACCAACAAGGCCCCGTATAGCAACCCGCAGGGCATCAACGCCCATAAAACACCAAGCAACACGGCGCCACCGTTGCGAAGCTTGAGGTGCGAGGTCAATGCCTGCACACGACGCCAAATGCCGCGCCCAAAACCCTCAAGCCAAATAGGTTGCTCGCCACGCCAAAGCAACAACAGCCCGACCATGAACGCCATGATGTGCAGCAAGGTCCATAAGGGACGAAACACCGCTGACTGCGTGCTGAGCCAACCCACACCTTGCATCGTGCTGGCAGCCAACGCACCTAAGGCGCTGTAACCCATGACGCGACCCAGCTGAAACAAAAGCATGGCCGCAGTGCCACTCCCACCTGATTGTTTCTGGGCAACCCGTCCGAGACCAGCGCAAGCCGCCCCGCACATGGCCAAACAGTGCGGCCCACCGGCCAATCCCATGAGGAGTGCGGTGAGGGCCAAAGTCGTGTTCATCAGATGATTTTAGAGAACCTTGCGCGGTTCTTGTTGGCTTGCAAGTATTTGTCAAACACCATGGCAACGCCACGTACAAAAAACCAACCCAGCTCGGTGACTTGAATGCCCACGTCGTCGATGGTCAGCAGCCCCTGATCTTGCATGGCCGCCAACGCCACCAACTCGGGAGCAAAGTACTTTTTGAATTCCACCAAATGCGCGAGGTCAACCGACTCAAAAGCCACACTGCCCTGACACATCAAGGCCATGATGACGGTGCGACGCACCAAATCATCGCGTGTCAACGCCATGCCGCGCGCCACAGGCAAGCGCCCACGGTTGAGCAAGTCGTAATACTCGTCCAGCGTTTTCACGTTTTGACTGAAGGTGGCGCCCACGCGTCCAATCGACGAGACGCCCAAGGCCACCAGATCGCAATCGGGTTGGGTGCTGTAGCCTTGAAAGTTGCGGTGCAAGCGACCTTGGCGTTTGGCCACGGCCAAGGCATCGGTCGGCAAGGCGAAGTGGTCCATGCCGACATACACGTAGCCCGCAGCCATCAACACCCGCATCGCGCTCGACAGCATGACCAGCTTGGAGGCTGCCGGCGGCAGATCTTCGGCATGGATGCGGCGTTGTGGCTTGAAGCGCTCAGGCAAATGGGCATACGCATACAGAGCGATGCGATCTGGGTGCAGCGTGACCACTTGCGCCAACGTGCGCTCAAAGGTTTCCGGTGTTTGCATGGGCAAGCCGTAAATCAAATCCACGTTGATCGAATCAAAATTCAACTCACGTGACGCGGCAACCAAGTCAAACACCTGCTCCGCAGGTTGAATGCGGTGCACCGCTTTTTGCACAACAGGTTCAAAGTCTTGCACACCAAAACTGAGGCGGTTAAAACCTTGTGCCGCCAAGGCGGCTAAGCGCTCACGCGTGACCGTGCGTGGGTCAATCTCGACCGAGTACTCGCCCCCCGGCGCAAACTGAAAGTTACGGCGCAACATGGTCATCAGTTGCGCCAACTCTTCATCACTTAAAAACGTCGGACTGCCGCCACCTAAATGAAGCTGCGAGACCATTTGTCCTTGGCCCAGATGTGCCACGTTCAAATCTACTTCGCGCTCAAGATAACGCAAGTACTCCGCGCCGCGCGAATGGTGCTTGGTGATAATTTTGTTGCACGCGCAGTAATAACAAAGCGATTCACAAAAAGGAATGTGCACATACAAAGACAAGGGGTACGACTTGGTGGCTAAACCTTCACGGCGTTGCGCTAACGCTTGCACGTAGTCAGCTTCACCAAAGGCCTCGACAAAACGGTCAGCCGTGGGGTATGAGGTGTACCGTGGGCCTGCGACGTCATAGCGACGCAATAGATCTGGATTAATCACTAAAGTATTCATAAGTTTGCAGTCATGTTTGCGTTCCATAATAGGTGTGAAGCCCATATGAAAAGTTGACCTGCATCAACACAACCGACTGTCCACGCCATGAATTCCACCAGCATCAAAGTCGCCTGTTCTAACTGCAACTTGCGAGAGTTATGTATGCCTTTGGGCCTGAGCGAAAGCGAAATGGAACGCGTCGATGAAGTCGTCGCGACACGCCGCAAGATCGCACGCGGTGACAACTTGTTCAGGAACGGTGACAAATTCAATGCGTTGTTCGCCATTCGCACGGGCTTCTTCAAAACGCGCATCTCGGCAGAAGATGGTCGCGATCAAGTCACAGGTTTTCAGATGGCCGGCGAGATCATCGGTCTTGACGGCATCGTGAGCGACCACCACACCTGCGACGCCGTCGCCTTAGAAGATGCGGAAGTGTGCGTGATGCCCTTTGACCGCATCGAAGAACTGTCGCGCGAAATCACATCGCTGCAGCGCCATGTGCACAAAATCATGAGCCGAGAAATCGTGCGCGAAAACGGCGTGATGCTGTTGCTGGGCAGCATGCGTGCGGAAGAGCGTTTGGCCGCGTTCTTGTTGAACCTTGTGCAACGCTTGCACGCGAGAGGGTTTTCTCAATCTGAGTTGGTGTTGCGCATGACACGCGAAGAAATTGGCAGCTACTTAGGGCTCAAGCTAGAAACTGTGAGCCGCACGTTTTCAAAATTTGCTGACGAAGGCATTATCGAAGTCAAACAACGCCATGTGCGCATCTTGAATGCAGATGCACTCAAGCTGATCGTCAACGCACAAAGCTGCCAACCTCTTTAAGCTGACACAGGTTCGCAGCACGCCTCTTGCTTAGGGCAACCATCTGGACGTGCCGTGGGCACCAATGGGCAGCGGTTCAGCTCAAACGGCGACACAGAGAGCAAGGTCGTCAGCGCGCTCGATGAAGCGGTAATGATCCAAAAAGCAAAAAAAGACAGGGTGTAAACACCTTGTCGAGAAAGTTCAATGGGGTGACCAAACCATTGCAGATCTTGCGGATCGACAAACGCGAACACCAACATCTCTAAAACACCTGCCACCAAAAAGGCTGGCCATGTAATCCACATCAATCGTTGACCTAACACTGGAATTCTCCTTGAATGGAATAAGTGTCAGTTTAGGCTCGAATGACCACACGAAACTATGGGGTTTTCGTGGGGGTCACCACATGGTTGCGCGCTTGCATGGCGGGGGCCAATTGCATGTCTTTTTCTGCCGCCAAAGTTTTGTTGATTTCCAAACCTCGCCGGTAGTAGTCGTCTGCAACCAGTGGATCAGGAATGCGGATCGCAATCGCTAGGGTGATGAAGCCCGCCACAACGACCACAGCAGGCCCTGCAATGATGAGCCACACGTGGCCATACTGCCACCAAGGTTTGGTATCTGTCATATTTTGTTTCATGCTTATTTACCGAGGAACGATGAACACAGATTTCTCGACCACGAAGTGATCCGAACCCAATGCTTGAATTTCAAACATGATCTTGTGTGAGCCACCTTCAGACGAACCATAAGGGATATCTGCACGCAACACCACCCACCGCGCTTGCGCAGGTTCAACGACCACTTCAGTGTCTGTGGTGATTTTTAAACTGGGCAAGCCCTTCACCGACAGGCGATACGTTTGCACACTCTCTGCCGCATTCATAATTTGTAAACGATACACGTTTTCCAGCGTGCCGTACTCAGTGATGCGCGACAAGGTCGAGCGGTCACGCACCACATCCACCTTAAACGGCGTGCGTAAGCTAAGAGACACTAGCAAGCCCACCGTCACAGCTACCAAGATCATGCTGTAGATTTGTACGCGGGGGCGTTTCAGGCGATCCAACATTTGCTGCGTCGTCCACTTGTTGTCCATCGCGTTTTGTGTGGAGTAACGCACCAGACCGCGGGCGTAACCCATCTTGTCCATCACAGCATCGCAGACATCGGCACACGCACCGCAACCGATGCATTCATATTGCAAGCCGTCTCGAATATCAATGCCGGTCGGGCACACCTGCACGCACAAGGTGCAATCCACGCAAGCGCCCAAACTGGCGCTGGCTATATCGGCCTTCTTAGACCGTGGCCCACGGGGTTCACCGCGCTCGGTGTCATAGGTCACGATCAACGTGTCGTTGTCAAACATGGCGCTTTGAAAGCGGGCATAGGGGCACATGTATTTGCAGACCTGCTCACGCATGAAGCCTGCGTTGCCATAGGTGGCGAAGGCGTAGAAGAACACCCAGAACAACTCCCATGAGCTCATATTGGTGAGAAAGAACTCCATCGCCAATTCACGGATAGGTGTGAAGTAGCCCACAAAGGTAAAGCCGGTCCAGATCGAGAAGAAGATCCAGATGATGTGCTTGTACCATTTCTTGACCAATTTCTCGGTGGAAAAGTTGGCATCATCCAAACGCATACGGGCTGAACGATCGCCCTCGACTTTGCGTTCAATCCACAAGAAGATTTCGCTATAAACCGTTTGCGGACAGGCATAACCACACCACAAACGCCCAGCCACTGCGGTAAACAAGAACAGCGCCAAGGCAGAGATCACCAACAAACCGGTGAGGTAAATAAAGTCTTGCGGATACAAGACTAAATTAAAAATATAAAACCGACGCGACGAAAGGTCGAACAACACCGCTTGACGCGTGCCCCATTCAAACCAAGGCAAGCCATAGAAAACCAACTGCGTCAGGACTACAAAAATCCAGCGCCAATACGCAAAGATACCCTCGACAGAGCGAGGGTAGATTTTTTTCGATGCAGCATAAAGCGAAACCATCGCCTCGTCCGCAGAGCCCGAAGGCACTGGAACGATGGGGATGGTCTTACGCTGCTTAGGGTCAGCAGGATTCAAGGTAAATTACTTTGTAACAGCAGGTTTGTTCGAAAAGCCCCACACGTAAGCGGTCAACACGTGGATTTGTGATTCAGTCAAACGACCTTCTTGTGCTGGCATTTGGTTGATTTTTCCTTTATTGATCATGGCTGTGATGGCCTCTTCGCCCCAGCCGTGCAACCAAACTTTGTCTGTCAAGTTGGCAGAACCAATGGCTTGAATACCGGCACCATCAGGACCGTGACATGCAGCACAGGCACCGAATTTAGATTTACCCAATGCGGCACGCACGGAGTCATGCGGGCTGCCAGACAAGCTCAACACATAGTGCGACACGTTGCGGATGTCATCGGGTGAACCCACTGCCGCAGCCATGGGAGGCATTTGACCAATGCGACCCTTTGTTAAAGTCTCTTTGATTTTGTCAGGGGTGCCGCCGTGTAACCAGTCCTTGTCGGTCAAGTTAGGGAAGCCCTTTGAGCCGCGTGCATCAGAGCCGTGGCACTGAGCGCAGTTATTCATAAACAAGCGCTCGCCCACAGCCATGGCTTTGGGGTCCTGCGAAAGTTGCTCAGGCGCTTGTGCATTGAAGGCGGCATACAAAGGCTCCAACTCTTTGTTGGCCTTGGCGACTTCCGCATCGTATTGACCGGCGGAAGTCCAACCTAACTTGCCTGCATAGCTGCCCAAACCTGGGTAAGCCACGCCGTACACCACGGCGAACACCATAGTGATGATGAACAGCCACAACCACCAACGTGGCAGGGGGTTGTTCATTTCGCGCAGGTCACCGTCCCACACGTGGCCTGTTGTGCCATCGATTGGATCGTGCGCACCCACTTTAACTTTGGACGAAAACCACAGCAAAAGCGCGCAGTAAACGACACCAAAAATGGAGATGCCCGCCACGAAGATGGACCAAAAATTACTTGTGAAATCACTCATGATTCGATTCCTTTACAAAGGCCTCTGAGCCTTAGTCTTGATCGAGGGGCAGCTTTGATGCCGCCTCAAAATCTTCTTTGTTACGTCGAGAAAAAGCCCACACCAAGATGCCGATGAACACGGCAAAAGAGATCAACGTGGTCGCTATACGCAGGTCATTGACATCCATGGGGTGTCTCCTTTTATTTGAGCGCGAGGCCCAGTGATTGGAGGAAAGCAATCACAGCTTCGATCTCGGTTTTACCCTTGACGTCTTCTTCTGCTTTTGCAATTTCTTCATCCGTATAAGGCACGCCCACAGTGCGTAACGCTTTCAGGTGGGCAGGCATGGCTGCTGCGTCCACGGTGTTCTTCAACAACCATGGGTACTCAGGCATGTTGGACTCAGGCACCACATCACGCGGGTTGTTCAAATGCACGCTGTGCCATTCGTCGCTGTACTTGCCGCCCACGCGGGCCAAGTCTGGCCCCGTGCGCTTGCTGCCCCATTGGAAGGGGTGGTCATACACAGACTCACCCGCCACCGAGTAGTGGCCGTAACGCAATGTTTCAGCACGGAAGGGGCGAATCATTTGTGAGTGACAGTTGTAGCAACCTTCACGCACATAGATATCACGACCGGCCAATTGCAATGCGGTCAAAGGCTTGACGCCTGTGACGGGTTCAGTGGTGGACTTTTGGAAAAACAAAGGCACGATCTCAACCAGGCCGCCGAAGGCGACAGCGATCAAAATCAACACGATCATCAAAAAGTTATTGGTCTCCACACGTGCGTGGGAGAAGCCTTTGGATTGGTTTTCTGACATTTAGTTCTCCTCAGGCGTGTGCAGGTGCTGGAATTGCAACAGCGACGGCGTTGCCGCTGGTCGCCGTCTTGACGACGTTCCACAACATGATGACCATGCCGCCTAGGTACAACAAGCCGCCACTGACACGAATCACGTAGAACGGATAAGTGGCTTTCACAGACTCGACGAAGGTGTATGTCAATGTGCCGTCCGCATTGATGGCGCGCCACATCAGACCTTGCATCACACCAGCAATCCACATCGCGGCGATGTACAACACGATGCCGATCGTGGCCAACCAGAAGTGGACCTCAATCGCTTTGACGCTGAACATTTCCTTGCGACCGAACAACTTAGGAATCAGATAGTAAATAGAACCCATCGAGACCAAGCCAACCCAGCCTAAGGCGCCGGAGTGCACGTGACCGACGGTCCAGTCTGTGTAGTGACTCAAGGCGTTCACTGTCTTGATGGCCATCATGGGGCCTTCGAACGTAGACATGCCGTAGAAGGACAAGGACACGATCAAGAAGCGCAAGATCGGGTCGTCACGCAGTTTGTGCCATGCGCCAGACAAGGTCATGATGCCGTTGATCATGCCGCCCCAGCTAGGTGCCAACAAAATGAGTGAGAACACCATACCGACGGACTGCGTCCAGTCAGGCAACGCGGTGTAGTGCAGGTGGTGAGGACCCGCCCACATGTAAGTGAAAATCAAAGCCCAGAAGTGAACGATCGACAAGCGATACGAGTACACAGGGCGCCCTGCTTGCTTAGGGATGAAGTAATACATCATGCCCAAGAAACCAGCGGTCAAGAAGAAGCCCACCGCGTTGTGGCCATACCACCACTGCACCATTGCGTCTTGTGCGCCGCCGTAGGCAGAGTAGGACTTCATCCAACCTGCAGGCATAGCAGCGCTGTTGACGATGTGCAGCAAAGCAACGGCAATGATGAAGGCACCGTAGAACCAGTTAGCCACATAAATATGCTTAACTTTTCGCGTGCCGACAGTGCCAAAGAACACCACCGCGTATGACACCCAAACCACGGCGATCAATAAGTCGATCGGCCATTCAAGTTCAGCATATTCCTTCCCTTGGGTAAAACCCAAAGGCAAGCTAATAGCGGCCGCCACGATGACCAATTGCCAACCCCAGAAGGTGAAGGCGGCCAACTTAGGCATAAATAAGACGGTGTGGCAGGTGCGTTGCACCACGTAATAGCTGGTCGCGAACAAAGCGCAACCGCCAAACGCAAAAATCACCGCATTGGTGTGCAGCGGTCGCAAGCGGCCGTAGGACAACCAAGGGATGCCAAAGTTCAGTTCTGGCCAAGCCAGTTGGGAGGCGATGATCACACCCACCAACATGCCAACCACACCCCAAACCACCGCCATGATGGAAAACTGCCGAACAACGGTGTCGCTGTATACGGCTTGCTCTGATGAGTTCATCGGTCACCTTTCATTTTTTTAAAGTATCCCCAATAACCCTACTATGGGTATTGATTCAAATCAATCGTTGCGAAGAATACGCTCACCTTCTTGCTCCACGCTGTCAAATTGGCCCCTGTGAACAGCCCACCAGAGGCCGCCCAAAATACACAGCACCAAAAGAACCGACAGCGGAATCAACAAATACAAGATATCCATCAAAATCCTTTGGTGAGTCGTAAAGAATTCAATACAACCCACAATGAGCTCAACGCCATACCTAAACCAGCCAACCAAGCTGGCAACCACCCCACCACGGCCAACGGCACACACACCGCGTTGTAAGCAGCAGCCCAAGCCAAGTTTTGACGCACAACCCTCAGGGTCTGCCTAGCCAACTTGATACTTTGCGCCACCACCATCAGAGACCCACCCATCAACACCAAGTCCGATTTGGACTGCGCCAAGGGCACCGCATTGCCAAACGCCATCGAGACATGCGCGCCAGCGAGGACTGGGCCGTCGTTCAGCCCATCACCCACCATCGCCACCCGCGCGCCTTGCGACTGCGCGGCTTGCATACGAAAGAGCTTGTCTTGCGGGGTACAGGCACCAAATGCCTGTGAAATCCCCACCTGTTGTGCAACGTGCTGCACTGGCTCAGGTTGATCACCCGAAAGTAGCCAGACGGCCACGTTCAAATCTTTCAGCGCTTGCACGGCTTGAACCGCATCGGCACGGACGTCTTCAGACAGTTGCCAGCTCGCCAGCCACTCGTTTTCACTGCATAAGTGTACTTGGCAAATACCCGAATATTCGGGTATTCCCTTGGTTTTTGGTGCGCAAAACTCGGCTGAACCCAAACGAAACAATCCTTTTGAATGACCTTGCATGCCTTGACCAATTATTTCGATGACATCTTCCATCTCAGGCCCAGGGGCCCTCCCCGAAGTTTCATGTGCTTGTACCAAAGCTCGGGATAAAGGATGGCGCGAATGTTTCGCCAAGGCGGCTGCCATGGCCAGAGCGAACTCAGGCGTAACACCCTCGGTCGTCATGGTTTGCGTGATGCGTTGGCCGTCTTGTGTGAGCGTGCCGGTCTTGTCAAAAATCAGCGTATCAATTTCAGCCAACGACTCCAAGGCTTGCAGATTGCGCACCAACACGCCATGACGTGCCAAGTTGCCAGCCGCCGCCAACATCGCCGCAGGCGTGGCCAAGGACAAAGCACACGGGCAAGTCACAACCAGCACAGCCACCGCCACCATCAGCGCATGGCTGGGGCTACTCGGCCACCACCACACGGCAGACAAAGCGGCCAAGAACAGCACGCCAATCAAAAAAGGTTTGGCAATGCGGTCCGCCAACTGAGCCAAGCGAGGCTTTTGCAGTGAGGCGTTTTCCATCAACGACACGATGTGCGAGAACTGCGTCCCCTCCCCCACCTGCACCACCCGCACCATCACAATGCCGCTGAGGTTGTGACTACCCGCAACCACCAAATCGCCTACACAACGGGCTTGCGGGCGTGACTCACCGGTCAACAACGCCTCATCAGCCAAGGTCTGGCCTTGCAAAATCACGCCGTCCACGGGGAATCCCTCGGAGGGCGATACCCGAATCACATCCCCCACCAACACGCGACGCACCGCGACACGTTCAAACGCGCCGCTCGGCAACTGGCGTTCCACACTATCGGGCAAGCGATTCATCAACGCCTCTAGGGCCCCCGCCGTTCGATCACGCACACGCAGTTCCAGCCAGCGGCCGGTGAGCAAGAAGAACACGAACATGGTGAGTGAGTCGTAATACACCTCGCCCCCAAATAGGCCGTCGGGCTCAAACGTCGCGGCCGAACTGAGCAAGAAGGTGATCACCATGCCCAACGCCACCGGCAAATCCATGCTCACGCGGCGTGCGCGGATGTCGCGCAATGCGTTGCTAAAGAACGGGCCGCAAGAGAAGAAAACCACCGGCAACGTCAACACCCACGAGGCCCAACGCAACAAAAACACCATGTCGGACGTGATGTCACCCTCGTGGGACACGTACGCAGGGTAGGCATACATCATGACTTGCATCATGCAAAAGCCCGCCACCAACCAGCGCCACAAGGCGCGACGCCCTTCGTCTTGGCGCGCCTGGCGAAGGCTGCTGTCCGCCGCGGGCAGCGCTCCGTAACCAGCCTTCGCAATGGCGGCCATCCAAACAGAAGGCTTCACACGGGCCTCAGACCACACCACTTTGGCGCGGTGCGTGGCCGCATTGACCTCTGCCGACTGCACACCCGGCACAGCCAGCAAAGCGTCCTCCACCGTGAAGGCGCACGCGGCGCAGTGCATGCCTTGGATCACCACGTGCGAATCCCAACAGCCGTCGCTGCTGTCACTGCCTTGGGCGACGGTGGTTGTGTGCTGCCGGCTAAAACGCAACCACTCTTGGCGGTCGTCGAGCAATTCAGCCATGGAAGAATCAGGATGCATAAGTGAACTAGCCTAACAACTTGGTCTGACCCCTACTTGACATGTGTCAACATGTCATTTGGTCAATTGGAGTAAGCTCAAAACTGAAATCAACAACTGGAGCAGTTTATGTACAAACGTATTTTGGTGGCCACGGATGGTTCGACTTTGTCAAAAAAAGCGGTGACCAGCGCCATTGAATTGGCTGCCTTGAGCGGTGCTGAACTGATTGCCGTCAAAGTAACGGCGCGTTACCCACAGAGCTATTTTGAAGGGTCGCTGCCTTTGAGCGCCTCCGAGGTTTCGAATATTGAAAAAAATTGGACCGACGCTGCCCAAAAAGTAGT
>Ga0007792_10000516_pt1 | contig 13915 bp, 14 predicted proteins | sample CryBogmetaGMA6M_FD_60371 | JGI IMG/M metagenome (GOLD analysis project Ga0007792, IMG submission 60371) | Freshwater microbial communities from Crystal Bog, Wisconsin, USA - MA6M | ecosystem: Environmental > Aquatic > Freshwater > Lake | place: Crystal Bog, Wisconsin, USA | collected 2009-07-06
GAGGTGGAGAGCCTCCTGGGGGACATCGACTTCCAGCTGGACTATGGGAGCCCGGAAGAGGCCAAGCTGGAGATCGAGGCGGCGCTCAAGCAGTTCCCTGGCCAGCCGGAGCTGGCAGCTCGCCTGGAGCGGGCGCAAGCCGCCCTGGACAAGCTGGGCCACCAGGTCCGGGAGGAAGCCCTCCAGGAAGCGGACTTCGCCAACTCCTTCTTTGACCTCACCGACGTGCTGGGCACCGCCCTCCTGGACGCTGGCGAGGGCGAGGAGATGCACGACGCCACCCATGTGGTGGAGAAGATCCAGACCGTGGACGAGCTCTTCAGCGCCTTCCGGGAAGGTGTGGAGAAGCAGGTCCAGGGCGACGACTACGACACCCACTACAACCTGGGCATCGCCTACAAGGAGATGATGCTCATCGACCCCGCCATCGAGGAGTTCCGGGTGGCCATGGGGGACCCGGAGCGCACCCTGGAGTGCTGCTCCATGCTCAGCATCTGCGAGCAGGCCCGGGGCGACCTGGACGCAGCCGTGGCCTGGCTCCGTCAGGGCATCGAGGCGCCGGGCTTCCCGCCGGAAGACAGCGTCGGCCTGCGCTATGACCTGGCCGAGATCTACCTCCAGCAGGGCCAGGCCGACCTGGCGACGGAAGCCTTCCAGAGCGTCCACGCCCTCGACCCCGACTACCGCGACGTCGCCGCCCGCCTGGCCTAGCGCCGCCCCGGGTCAGGTGAACGGGCAAGCAGGATTAAGGTAAAACGCTTCACCGCCAAGGCGCCAAGAACGCCAAGAAATGCATGGCCCTGCGGGCGGACCCGTGCGGGTTGTGACGACACGGCTTGGCGTCCTTGGCGTCTTGGCGGTGATCACTTTTTCTAATTAATGAAGAGCCCCATTACCCCACGCTGCGGGCGCCGCTGGGTCCCCAGGGTTGGAGGGCCTGCAGGGCGGGCTGGATGGGCTTGCTGGCCCGCTGCAGGTGGGTGAGCTCCAGGGCCCCCTCCCCGGTGGTGAGCCAGGCGCCCTCTTTGCCCCAGATGAGCTGGCCGGGGTCGCGGTAGCAGGCCCGCAGGGCGCCCACACCGCAGACCTTGAGGGCCTGGCCCTCCAGCTGCAGCTCGGTGCCAGGCCAGGGCCAGAGGGCTCGCACCTGACGGTGGAGGTCCGCCGCTGGGCGCTGCCAGTCCAGGTGGCCCATCTCCCGGCTCAGCTTGGGGGCGAGGGTGGCCAGGGCATGGTCCTGCTCCAGGGGGCGGGCGGTGCCGCTCAGCAGCAGGGGCAGCTGATCCAGCAGGAGGTCGGCGGCGTCCACGGCCAGGGCGGCCAGCAGACCCTCGGCGGTGTCTCCGTGGCCAATGCCCCGGCGGCACTGCGCCTGCACCGGGCCTTCATCCAGGCCCGGCGTGAGGCGCATCAGGCTCACGCCCGTCTCCTCGTCACCGGCCAGCAGCGCATGGTTCACCGGGGCCGCCCCCCGCCAGCGAGGCAGCAGGGAGAAGTGCAGGTTCCACACGCCCCCGGGGCAGGAGTCCAGCATCCAGGAGGGGAGGATGTGCCCATAGGCCACCACGATGGCCAGGTCGATGGCGAGGGACTCCCAGAGCTCCCGGGTCTCCGGGAGGCGCCACCGCAGGGGCTGATGCACCGGCAGGCCGAGCTCCAGGGCCGCCCCCTTCACCGGCGGGGCCTCCAGGTGGCGGCCCCGGCCCGCCGGGCGGTCCGGATTGCAGAAGACCACCTGGATGCCCTCGGTGGCCAGGGCCCGGAGGGCCGGGACCGCCACCTGGGGGGTGCCGAGGAACGCAATGCGGGACATGGCGTGGCTCCTAGCCTCGGGACTGTTTCTGGTACTTCCTCTGGAGGTACTGGCGCTTCACGGGACCAAAGTACTCGACGAAGAGGCGGCCCCGGAGGTGGTCGATCTCGTGGCAGAAGGCGCGGGCCAGCAGGTCCTCCCCGGTCAGTTCGTGCCAGGAGCCGTCCCGCGCCCGATTGCGGACGGTCACCTTCTGGGGGCGGTCCAGCACCTCCCGGACCCCGGGGATGGACAGGCAGCCCTCGGGGCCGGTCTGGAGGCCCTCCTCGGCGACGATCTCCGGGTTGATGAGGATGATGCGCTGGTTGAGGTCCTCCCCACAGGAGCAGTCGATGACCGCCAGGTTCAGGTTCACGCCCACCTGGGGTGCGGCAAGGCCCACGCCCTCCTCATACAGGGAGGTCTCCAGCATATCTGCCACCAGCTGCTCCAGCTCGGGGGTCCACTCCCCCACATCCTCGCTGTTCTTCTTGAGGCGGGGATCCCCCCAGGTAAGCACGGGCAAGACGCTCATTCCACCTCTCCAGCATTCCAGTGTAAACCAAGGAGCCTCGTGCGGTAATCTATGAGGTCCGTCTTCCGGAGCACCGCATGCTGCGATCTTTCCGCCAAGTCTTCAAATCCAACCGTACGCCCATGGCGGCGGTGATGATGGTTGTCCTGTTGGGCCTGGTGGCCTACCTGGCTCCCAGCGGCGGGGGCGTGAGCTCCGACACCGTGGTGGCGCGGGTCTACGGCCGCGAAGTCCTCATGCGGGAGCTGGCTGACCACATGCAGGAGCTCTTCCAGCGCTATGGGAAGCAGGCCAGCCCCGAGACCCTGAAGCCCTACATCCAGTCCCAGGCCCTGCGGGATCTGGTGAACCAGCGCCTCATGGAGGAGCTGGCCGAGCGGCACCACGTGGTGGTGACTGACGAGGAGGTCGGTGCCCGGCTCCGCGCCTTCCTGCGCCAGTACCCCATGCTCCTGGACCCCAAGGGCAACCTCAAGACCACCGCCGAGCTGAAGGTCATCTTCCAGGAGACGGGCTTCAACCCGACCGTCCAGGAGCGCAGCATTCGCGAGGAGCTGCTCCGCACCAAGCTGGTCCAGCAGGCCGCCCTCCAGGTGCCCATTGACGAAGCCTGGCTGACCGTTGAGAACCGCCTGAAGAACGAGAAGATCGGCTTCCAGCAGGCCACCCTGGCGGTGACCCCCGCCGCCGTGGCCGACCCCGGCGATGCCGTCCTGGAGCCCTTCCACAAGGCCGGTGGCGAGCGCTTCCTGCAGCCGCCCCGCCGCGTGATCCAGTACGTGGCTGTGGACCGGGCCGCCTTTGGCAAGGACCTTCAGGCCGACGAGGCTGCCGTGAAGGCCGCCTACGAAGCCCGCAAGGCCGACTACACCGAGTTCAAGGCCCGCCACATCCTCTTCAAGGCGGAGGGTGACGCCCAGGCCGCCGAGGCCACCAGCAAGGCCAAGCTGGTCCGCGAGCGTCTGGTCAAGGGCCAGGACTTCGGCAAGGCCGCCGAAGAGCTCAGCGAAGACCCCAGCGCCAAGGGCAACGGCGGCGACCTCGGCTGGTTTGCCCCGGCCCGCATGGTGAAGCAGTTCTCCGACGCCACCGCCGCCCTCAAGAACGGCGAGATCAGCCAGCCCATCCGCACCCCCTTCGGCATCCATCTCATCAAGCTCGAGGGTCGCCGGGAGCGCACCTACCAGGACGTGAAAGACCAGCTGGCCAAGGAGATCACGGACACCCGCTTCCGCAGCCGTGCCCAGGAGCGCCTGGAGCAGATCGGCAAGCGGGCCAACGGGGGCGACCTCGCTGCCGCCGCCACCAACCTCGGCAGCCCCGCCCAGCTCAGCCAGCCCTTCGCCAACGAGCCCTCCGCCCAGTCCGAGGGCCTGCCGGAGCTGTCCCAGCTGGTGAGCGAAGCCTTCCGCCTCAAGGTGGGCGAGGTCTCCAAGCCCCTCGCCATCGGCGAGCGCCACCTGCTCTTCCGCGTGCAGGAGCAGCTCCCCGAGGCCGTCCCGCCCTTTAAGGAAATCCGCACCAAGGTGCTGGCTGCCTACCGCCTGGAGGAGGCCCGCAAGCAGGCCCTCGGCAAGGCCCAGACTGCCCTGAAGACCGGTGGCCTCCAGGCCGTGGGTCCCGTCACGGACCAGGCTGCCGCACCCATCTCTGGGCTGCGCGACCTGGCCTCCCACCCGGGCATCCGGAAGGCGCTGCTGGAGACCGCTGTGGGTCAGACCACGCCCTTCCAGTGGACCCAGGATGGCAAGCTGTGGGTGGCCCGCATCGCCTCCCGCGAGGCCGCACCGGCCCTGGCCTTCGAGACCCGCCGCACCCTCATCCAGGAAGTGCAGTCTGCCGAGGCGCAGAAGCTGCTCTCCGCCGAGCTGCAGTCCCTGGACCGCCAGGGGCGCCTACGCCCCGGTCTGAGCAGCTTCTGGGGCCACCTGAGTGGGGTCTACGTCAACAACAGCGCGGTGGATGTGCAGCTGGACAACTAGGCCAGCGGCAGCCGGGGCGAGGCGTCCCAGAGGCGCCGCACCGCCGGAGGTCCGTCGGTGATCAGGGCCTGGAGGCGTCCCTGCGCCACGGTCCGCCCCCCCTCCAGCACCAGCAGGTGCTCACAGAGGTCCGCCACCGCTGGCAGGTCGTGAGTGGCCAGGAGCAGGGCCGTGCCCCGGGCCCGCTCCGCAGCCAGCAGGTCCCGCAGGGCGCCCGCCAGGGGCCCATCCAGGGCTGAGAAGGGCTCGTCCAGCACCAGCAGACGCGGCGCCAGCATGAGGGCCCGGCCCAGGCAGAGGCGCTGGGCCAGTCCGCCGGACCAGCCCTCCGGACGCCCGGCCAAGGCGGCCTCTGGGAAGTGCACCCGGGCTGCCATCTGGGCGGCGGCCTCGCGCCGGGTGGCCGGGGTGCCGCGGTCCCACACCGCCAGTGGCTCCTCCAGGAGCTCCCAGCCGGTCCGGTGGGGGGGCAGGCTGGCCCGGGCGTCCTGCAGGACCGCCTGGATGAGTGGTCGGCGGCTGCGGCGGGCCTGGTCCGGCAGAGGAGACCAGGCCTCGCCCTCCAGCAGGATGCGGCCCTCCGTGGGCGCGACCAGGCCCAGCACCAGGTCCAGGAGCGTGGTCTTCCCGGCCCCACTGGTCCCGGCCACGGCCCAGGCCGCACCGGGGGCCAAGGCAAGGCTCACCTCGCGCAGGTCCCACCGCCCCGCCCTCTGGAGGCCGAGGCCTTCCACGAGGAGCAGAGGGGGGTTGGTCAGCGGATCACCTCGGTGCCCAGGAAGGGCTGCAGGACCTCGGGGACCCGGATGCTGCCGTCGGGCTGCTGGTAGTTCTCCAGCACCGCCACCCAGGTGCGGCCCACGGCGAGGCCGCTGCCGTTGAGGGTGTGGGCAAAGACCGGCTTGCCCTCCTTGCCCCGGGTGCGGATGTTGGCGCGCCGGGCCTGGAAGTCGCCGAACCAGCTGCAGGAGCTGATCTCCCGGTAGGTGTTCTGGGAGGGCAGCCAGACCTCCAGGTCGTAGGTCTTCTGGCTGCTGAAGCCCATGTCCCCGGTGCAGAGGAGCACCCGGCGGTAGGGCAGGCCCAGGGCCTCCAGGATGGCCTCGGCATCGGCGGTGAGCCGCTCCAGCTCTGCCTCTGCCGCTTCCGCCGTGGCGAAGGTGACCAGCTCCACCTTGTGGAACTGGTGCTGGCGGATGATGCCCTTGGTGTCCCGCCCATAGCTGCCGGCCTCGCTGCGGAAGCAGGGGGTGAAGGCGCAGTGGCGCAGGGGCAGGCTCTCCGCCGGCAGGATCTCGGCGCGGTAGAGGTTGGTGACGGGCACCTCCGCCGTGGGGATGAGGTAGAGGGCGCTCTCGCCGTGGGCCACCTTGAACAGGTCCTGCTCAAACTTGGGCAGCTGGCCCGTGCCGTACATGCTCTCGGCGTTCACCAGGTAGGGCGGGAGGATCTCCGTGTACCCGGCGGCGGTCTGCCGGTCCAGCATGAAGGAGATGAGGGCCCGCTCCAGGCGTGCGCCCAGGCCCTTGAGGACAGCGAAGCGCGCCCCGCTGAGCTTGGCGGCGCGGTCCAGGTCCAGGATGCCCAGGGCCGTCCCCAGGTCCACGTGGTCCCGGGGGGCCGCAATGTCCGGCACCTGGCCCCAGCGCTTGATCTCCACATTGGCGTGCTCGTCCCGGCCAGCGGGAACGCTGGCATGGGGCGGGTTCGGGAGGCCCGCCAGGAAGTCCCGGAAGGCGGCCTCGAGCTCTCGCTCAGTGGCTTCCAGGGCCTTCATCTGCTCCCCCACCTCCCGCTGCTGGGCGATGAGGTGATCGGCGTTCTCCTTGGCCCGCTTGAGGCGACCGACTTCGTCGCTCACCCGGTTGCGCTCGGCCTTCAGGGCTTCGGTCTCCTGGAGGGCCACCTTGCGGCGGCGATCGAGGTCCTGATAGAGGGCCCGGTCCAGCGTGTAGCCGCGCTCAGAGAGCCTCGCCGCCACGGCGTCGAGGTCAGTGCGGAGGAGGTTGGCATCTAGCATCGTGAGGTCCTGGAAACCTCCATTCTACCGGCTCCGGGTCTGCCTGCGGCAGACCCGGAGAACGTGAACGCAATGCCTAGATCTGCGGCCACGCCCCGGACGGCATGGGCTCGCCGGCCCAGGACACACTGAACGCCGCTCGCACTTCGTCGAGGCCGCCGCCGGCACCCAGCACCAGGCCCAGCTTGGCCAGGGCGGCCCAGCGGGTGTGCAGGCCGCCGGAGAGGGCGCCCAGGGCCTCCACCTGGCGGCCCAGCTCGTAGGCCGAGAGGTCCACCCCGCCGTGGGGGCACTGGGAGATCACCACCACCGGCAGGCGGCGCTGCGCACAGTCCGCCAGGAAGGCCCGGAGGTCGGGCCGCCCCATGGGCAGGTTGCCGGCGCCGAAGGCCTGGATAAGCACCGCCCGGGCCCCCGGGGGCGTGAGGCTCCAGGGCATGCCGGGGTGGGGGGTGACCGTGTGGATGGCCGTCTCCAGCACCGCACCGAGGCCCGCTGGCACCCGGCGCTCGAAGGCCCCGGCCTGGGGGCTCAGGCGGAGCTCGGCGCCGAGCTCCGCCAGGGGTGGCAGGTTGGGGCTCTGGAAGGCTTCAAAGAGCCCCACGCTCAGCTTGTCCGTGGCCACGCCCCGCAGCCAGTGGGTGCCGAAGCAGATGCCCACCTCGGGGATGGCCCGGCAGGCCAGGTCCACGGCGTTGACCACATTGCTCCGGGCATCGCTGCGCACGAAAGCCAGGGGGCGCTGGCTGCCCGTGAGCACCACGGGCTTGCCCAGGTCCGCCAGCAGGAAGCCCAGCACCGAGGCCGAGAAGGCCATGGTGTCCGTGCCGTGGATGATGACAAACCCATCGAAGTCCTGGCTGGTCTCGCGGATCCGCCGGGCCAGGACCTGGATGTGCTCGGCCTCCAGGCAGGCGGAGTCCTGGTTGAAGGGGACCTCCACCGACAGCTGGGCCAGCTGGCCCAGCTCCGGGACCTGCTCCAGCAGGTGCTCGAGGAAGCGCCCCGGGGCCAGGGAGGCTGGCTCACCGCTGGGGGCCATGCCGAGGGTACCGCCGGTGTGGAGGAGGATGATCCTGCGCATGGGGTTAGTCTACAGGCTGATGTCCCGGAGGCAGCAGCCTCTGGAACACAGATCCAGGACCGGGCCCCCATGCGCCGCATTCCCCGCGCCATTCAGCTGATCGTGACCCGCTACCTCCGGCGGCTGCTGAGGAACCGCCTGGACGGACCCCAGCTGCAGTCGGCCATCGAGTCGGCCCTGGCCACCCTGCCGATCCAGGAGAAGCTCCTGGTGCGGGAGGGCGCCCTGCGCTCCGGCGGCCTGAACCGCCAGCTGGCCTGGGCCATGGCCTTTGTGGCCGGGGCCGTGAACGCCGGTGGCTTCCTGGCCGTGAGCCACTACACCTCCCACATGACAGGGGTGGTCTCGTCCATGGCCGATGAGCTGGCCGCCGGCGACCTGGTCACGGCCCTGGCGGCGCTGGCCATGATGACCTCGTTCCTGGCCGGGGCCTTCCTGTGCACCACCCTCATCAGCTTCGGCCAGCGCCACCGGATGCGCAGCCGCTACGCCCTGGCCCTGGTCCTGGAGGCGGGCCTCATGCTCGTCTTCGGCTTCATGGGGAGCCGCCTGCAGCAGGAGCTCCGCTTCACCCTGCCCAGCACCGTGATGCTGCTCTGCTTCATCATGGGCATGCACAACGCCGTGACCTCCATCATCTCCGGCGCCGCCGTGCGGACCACCCACCTCACGGGCACCGTGACCGACATCGGCATCGAGCTGAGCCGCCTCACCTACGTGAACGTCCACCAGCGGCACGGCCGCGCCCGCATCGTAGCTGATCGGCAGAAGCTGTCCCTCCTGCTCCTCATCCTGGCCTCGTTCCTGGCGGGCGGCGTGGTGGGCGCCCTGGGCTTCAAGCACATCGGCTTCAAGGTGACCGTGCCGCTGGCTGGCTTCCTGTGCTTCCTGGCCGCTCGCCCCCTCCTGCTGGAGCTCCGGCTGCTGCTGCACCGTCTCCAGAAGCAGTGGGAGCACCACGAGCCTGTCGACTGACGCGCGTCAGATCATGTCCAGCTCGGGCATCCGGCCCACCCCCCGGATGCGTCGGGTGCGGGCGGCGCCCTTGCCCCCGATGAGCACTAGGCAGTCCTCGGGCAGGCGGTCCTTGAGGTCGAGGATCATCCGCCGCATGGGCTCTCCCGTGTGCTGGATGGACAGGCTGATGGCCACGCGGTTCACCCGCAGGAGCTTGGCCGCCTGAGCGATGCTGGCCAGGGGCAGGTCCACCCCCATGAGGTCGGTGCGGGAGCCTCGGCCCGCAAAGACCAGGGCCGCCATGAGCAGGCCCAGCCGGTGGCGCTCCCCAGGCAGCGTGCACAGCAGCACCCGCCCTTCGCCCGCCAGCACCGGCAGGACCTGGCGCATGCGCCGCAGGAGGTCCTCCAGCACCTCGGTGAGCAGGTGCTCGTGGTGCAGGCCGATCTCCCCTTCGGCCCAGGCAATGCCAACCCGGTCCAGCAGGGGCTTCACGACCTCTTGCAGGAAGGGCTGCCACCCCATCCCTTCGAGGTAGCCCTGCAGGAGGTTGCGCATGCGATCGGGATCCATCGCTTCCACGGACTGCCAGAGGGCGTCCAGCCGGCTGCCACCTGTGGGCAGGATCATGCGCCGCAGGGCGTCGGCATCGGCCCGAGCCACCAGGGCCGGACGCTGGCCATGGGCCAAGGCCTCCGCGATGAGGCGCAGGCGCTGGAGGTCCGTGTCGGGGTAGCGCCGGTGTCCCGAGGGCAGCCGGATGGGGGTCGGAAACCCATAGCGGCGCTCCCAGATGCGGATCACATCCACCGACAGTCCGGTCACGGCGGAGATGTCCCCGATGCTCAACAGCCCCGACCCATCGCCCTTCGCCATGGTGCCTCCAACCCTCAGCGGTTAGGACAATGTGGTCGAATTTGGGGGAGGACGGAAGTTTTTTTCTAAGAATAATCTTGTAATCAAATTTACGTATATCAACGTCTAAGTAAAAATCTAGACGTTGCCACTAGCTGGAAGTTACCAGGGCCTTCAGCTCATCGAAGCCCCGGTCGCTGGTGCAGCTGACCACCACCGCACACTGCCCCGGTTGGCTGGGCGGGAGGTCGATCTCCCCGACGAAGCGGCCAGCGGCATCGGTGCGGCCGGTGAGCAGGCCGGTGGCCTTCCTCAGGCTGGAGACCAGCTTCACGGCGATCTCCGCATCGGGGACTGGGTTCCGGGTCTGGCAGAGACGGGCCTGGATCTGCACCCGAAAGGGCCGCCCAAAGGCGGGCGCCAGGGGGCGGTCCAGCACCAGCTCCAGGGTGTCCACAGCTCCCTCCTGGAGCAGGAAGTCGAGGATGGCCTGGTCCAGAGGGCGGTCGTTGAAGGCCGTGGGCTCCATGGCATCCGAGGGGGTCGTGTCGTACTTGCCGTTCTTGATGTCCCGGATCACGGCCCGGTGCTGTTCGTCCATGCGCGTCTGGACAGCCGGCTCAATGAGGGTCGCTGCGGCCTGCAGGTCCTCGTAGGACGAGCGGTAGCTGTCGAGGATCTCTCCCCCCACATAGATCAGGGTCTCGATCTTCGGGTTGGCCAGCCCCTTGTCCTCGGTCTGGACATGGAAGGTCCTGCTCCCATGGCGCACGTCGGTGTTGTAGCCCGTGATCATGGCGGGCAGCCGGGGAGAAGGAGGCAAATGGGACGCATTCGCCTACTTCTGCAATCTTCCAGCCAAGTCGGGCATGATCTCCCAGGCGACCTCGCGGAGGGCATCCGCGCCAAGACGGGCCACCACGGCCCGCGCCAGGGCCTCCAGGAGCTCCGGATCGGCCAGCACGGCCTCGACCAGGGCCCGGGCTGCGGCGTCCGCAGCGGCGGGCTGACCCTGCAGGGCAGACTCCTGACCCGGGGCGGCATGCTCTTCGACAGCTTCGGCGGCGGCGGCCCCTGGGGCTTCGCCGGGCTCGGCCTCCGCCAGCGCCTCGGCCGGGGCTTCCAGCTCCCGATCCAGCAGGTCAGCGATGGGTGCCTCGGGCTCAGGCTCTGGCTCCGGTGCCGGGGCAAGGGGCTCGGCCTCCGCCAGCGCCTCGGCCGGGGGTTCCAGGTCCAGAACCGACAGGTCGGCGATGGGTGCCTCGGGCTCGGGCTCTGGCTCTGATGCCAGGGCAAGGGGCTCGGCTTCCGCCAGCGCCTCGACCGGGGGTTCCAGGTCCAGCTCCAAAAGGTCAGCGATGGGTGCCTCGGGCTCGGGCTCCAGGGCCATGGGTGCGGGCTCCGTCAGGCCCCCTTCCAGGGCCTCCAGGTCCAGCTCCTCCAGGTCCAGGACCACCTCATGGGCGACCTCGGGAAGAGCTGCAGCCTCCTCTGGCCAGAGGTCCTCTTCCGCCAGCACCAGCACATCGTCCTCAGCATCGGGAGCTTCCGTGGGCGGGGCCGGTTCAGCCACCGGGGTCGCCGCCAGGGCCAGCACCCGCTCGGCCAGCTCCCGCAGCTCGATGGGCTTCTTCAGGAAGCCCTGGATGGAGGCCCGACCCAGGCGGGCGGGATCGATGGGGTCCAGCACCCCCGCCATGAGGGCGATGGGCATGCGGGCGGTCTCCGGCAGGGCCCGCAGGCGCTCCAGCAGGCTCCAGCCATCCATCCCCGGCATGGAGGTGTCCACCAGCGCCACGTCGAAGCGCTCGCCGTGGCTGAGCAGGTCCAGAGCCTCCGGAGCGGAGCTGGCACAGACCAGGACCACGTCGGTGTGCGCCAGCAAGGACTCCGCAATGCGGTGGATGCTGGGGTTGTCGTCCACCAGGAGCAGGCGCGGCATCGTGGACCTCAAGGGGCAGGGAGGAAGAAAGAGTGGCTGGGGACCACGCTACCAGAAATGTCCACGTCCCGAGGCAACCATCAGCGGAGCAGGCGACGCAGGGTCCGCACCCGCTCCACTTCCACCAGGCGGGTGAGCAGCAGGCGGTCCCCCACCCAGACCCAGGCCACCCCCTGGGGCTCCCGGAGGGCGATCTCGGGCCCCTTCGGCAGCCAGCCCTTGACTGAGGCCCGCAGCCCCATGGCCGTTCGCCACTCGGAGCGGAACGCCTCGAAGAGGGCCTTCCGCTGGCGCTCGGGGGGCAGGGTGGTCTCGTTCCAGCGCCGGTCCCAGGGGTCGAAGGCCCCGCCCTCCCGCCAGGCCCAGGCGGGGTCCGGGCTGGGCCAGGGGGGCAGCTCCCCAAGCACAGGCGTCCACTCGGCCCGGGTGAAGGGACCGACCTTCCGGACCGCCTCCTCCCCGGCAGCGCCTTCCAGGAGGCCCATGCCCTGGGGCGGATGGGCGGAGAGATGGCCCGGGCCGGCGGCCTCGCGGCGCCACTGACCCTCCTCTAGGACCCAGGCGGTCCAGCCCAGGGGGGCCGCCACCCAGAGGCGATCCCGGCGGGGGAACCAGAAGCGGTCCCCGGGGTGCCAGGGGAGTTGCAGGCGGGCGCCCGGGAGGTCCTGCCCATCCTCGGACAGGGCCTCGGGATGGGTGGCGGTGCCCCGGGAAGGCGGGGGCAGGCCGGGCTCATTCCAGGCCGCGAGGGTGGGCTCGCCGGGATCGCCATCCACCGGCAGGGCGCTGAGGAGGAGGCGGGACTCAGTCCTGCCCTCGGGACCTTCAAAGAAACCCACCAGGGCGGCCTTGCCGTCCCAGCTGAAGCGGCTCCAGGGGCCGGACTGGACCGCCCAGAGCACCCGGCCCTCCGGCAGCTCCAGCAGGCGGGTCTCGAACCGCGCTGGCCCCATCTGCAGGGTCACCAGCAGGCGGTTGCCCTTGGCCGGGTCCAGGCGGGCGGACGAGAGCAGCGCATCGAAGCGGTAGTGGCGCCACTCCAGGCCCCGCCAGAGGATCACTTCGCTGCGGCCCTTGGGGCCGTTCAGGGCCAGGCCCTGGTCCCCCAGGTAGGGTGAGGCCGGCTCCCAGGGGGTGCCGAAGCCACCCTCGAAGGGCCAGGGGTCCGGCTGGTCCGGATCCTTCGTGGCCTGGAAGCGCGGGGACCAGCCCTCCTGCAGGCGGTACTCGGCCACGGACTCGTAGCCACCCAGGGACATGATGGCCGGGGCGGCTGCGTTCCCCACCCCACCCTCGCTCACCGGACGCGGCGCTTGCACCACCGCGAAGAGCAGCAGCATGGCGGCGATGAAGAGGCTGGCGATGATGTACCGTTGGGGGATCACGGAGTACCCGAGGATTCGCTTCCCATCATGACCCATCCCCGCCGGGAGACTGCCTCCGATGACGCCCCTGGAAACTGAGCTCAAGCTGCGCATCCCTGCCACGGCCCCCTTCCCAGCCCTCCTGGCGGCCCTGGGCTTCCGGGAGGCCACCCCCGCCCAGCCTGAGCTCAGCGTGCTCTGGGACCGGGCTGGCACCCTCCAGGCCGCCGGCTCGGCCCTCCGCACCCGGAGCTATGCCGGGGCCTTTCGCCTCACCTGGAAGGGGCCCCGGGTGCCCGATCCCCTGCTGAAGATCCGGCCCGAGCTGGAGACAGGCGTGACCGACGGCGCGGTCCTGGAGGCCATCCTGACGGCCCTGGGCTATCGGCCCACCCTGCGCATGGAGAAGGTTCGCGCCAAGTGGGTGCGGGCGGACCTGGAGGCCTGCCTGGATGAGACCCCCTTCGGCTGCTACCTCGAACTGGAGGGTACGCCGGCCGCCATCGCCGAGGTGCGGATCGGCCTGGGACTTTCAGAGGACCTGGCGGAGCCTCGGAGCTACCCGCAGCTCTACGTCCTCCACGGCCTGGGATGAGGCGCACGGCGGCTTCCTTCCTCCTGGCGGGGCTCCTCCTGGGCTGCCGCTCCGAGACGCCGGAGGCCCAGGTCCGAGCGGCCTTCGAGGGCTGCCGGACCGCCGTGGAGGCCGGGGATGCCGCCGCCGCCACGGCCCCGCTGGACCCAGCCTTTCGGGGCCCGGACGGCCTGGACCGGGCCTCGTCCCGCGTCTTCCTGCAGGCCACCTTCCGGCAGCAGCGGGTGGGGGTGACGGTGCTGCGGAATGCCGTGACCGAGCGGAATGGCGAACTCCTCCAGGAGGTCGACCTCGTGCTCACCGGCAAGAGCGGTGCCCTGCTACCGGAAGATGCCAGCCACCGGACGTTTCTCCTGCGCTGGCGCAAGGTCTCTGACACCTGGCGCCTGGTGGAGCTGCGGGCAGCGGATGGGGGCTAACCGCCCAGGTAGTCCATGAACTCGCCGTGGTGCTCCATGGGCAGGCGGCAGGCCTGGGCCTCCTCCTGGATCACCTGCGCACAGCGGGGGACGGCCTGCAGGGACCGGCTCGAGATGCCCAGGCTCTGGGCCTGCCGGAGGGTCTGCATCACCGCATCGGGCCAGCCGAGGCGGTAGTGGGTGGCCAGCAGCAGGGCCAGGATGCGGGGGTTGGCCGAGTCCATCTCCAGGGCCTGGAGCAGCTGGTGGCGGGATGTCATCAAGAGGTCCCGCCGGACCTCCGCCTGCTGTCGGGGGGGGCGGCCTCGGCGGGTCCGCCGCTGGTGCCGGGCTGGGCTGGCTCAGAGGCCCGGACCGCAGGCTCCGGGAG
>Ga0007792_10000518_pt1 | contig 13910 bp, 7 predicted proteins | sample CryBogmetaGMA6M_FD_60371 | JGI IMG/M metagenome (GOLD analysis project Ga0007792, IMG submission 60371) | Freshwater microbial communities from Crystal Bog, Wisconsin, USA - MA6M | ecosystem: Environmental > Aquatic > Freshwater > Lake | place: Crystal Bog, Wisconsin, USA | collected 2009-07-06
ACTTGGCTAGGCGGATTGGTAGCACTTTGTCTAGCGTTGATATTACTGATATTATGAACTATATCGGAAGATGCGTGGTGGCAGGCAATGTAAGACGATGTTTACCCAAGGGTACGTTGGTCCATCTTAAACGCGGTTTAGTGCCTATCGAACAAGTGCAGGTCGGTGATCTTGTCCTTACCGCCGACGGTTATTACCCCGTGGCTGAGAATGTAGCCCAAGGGATTCAAAGGGTTATTACTATTAATAGCCAGACTGGGCCGTTCCGCTGCACAGATCGCCACAGGATAGCTGTGATGACAGGTGTTGGTGTTTATGAGTGGAAACGAGCACACCAGCTTAAAGCCGGCGATCGGATGGTCTTTGTTGATGCTATTATACCCGGCACTCCAACCGTCATGCCTGGATACAGCGATTTGTCGACACGTGGTAATAATTTAGTAGTGCCTGGTCTTACCGCAGAAGTAGCTTGGTTTCTAGGAGCGATTCAGGGTGATGGTTACGTTTATCTTGGTAGACAATATAAAGCCCGCAAGAATCATGGCGCATCAGTCTCTATTCCGATCAACCGCGACGAATACCATGATTTAATTACTGAAAAGGCAATTGCAGGTTTTGCTGCCTTTGGGTTTACACCTAAAGAACAGCCTTCTCAAGACAATAGTCGTAAAATTAGAGTAACATCTAGAAGGTTCGCCCAATATCTTCATACTAATCTCAAACAAGCAAAGACCCCTTTGAATGTGCCAGAATACATCAGACTTGGTTTACCAGAGATTAGGGCAGCGTATTTGGCTGGTTTATTAGATTCAGATGGTTCTACTAAGAATCGTCCAGCCACCATGATTTCGAGCATTTACAGAGATTTCTTAAGACAGGTTCAAGCCATTTATTCTAGTCTTGGAATTCCGACCAAGTTAAGACTTCGCAAAGAAGCTGATGATAAGGGACAAGCAAAGTGGGATATTTCGCTTGTAGGTGATTTTGCCATTGCACGGTTTAGGGATTTAATACAACCGCATGCCGTCAAGACGCTGCGAGAGACAACCCATTCTAGCGGCCATGATTATGGATATCCAGCAGCATGGATAAATCGCGACAATGTTAATTATGGCAGATCTTGGTCTCCTCAGCAGGATCAAATGACCTACAATCGCGCTTTACTGTGCGACGCAAAGACTGCTTGCTTGGTGCCTATTGAAGTAGAATCAGTCGTTGACGAAGGCATTATGGTAGAGACTTTTGATCTTTCGGTTCCAGACCGTAGTGAATTCGTGGCAGAAGGCCGACTGGTTCACAACACTGCTGAAATTGCCTTCGGCAATGCCGATGATTTTGCCTACAGCAGCATGAAAAACCCGATCGCTACCTTGGATAAAGATGAAGTCGGTAAGTTTTACGAATGCACACAGAAGATATATTCTTCGATGCGTAGCGAAGCCACTCTTGAAGACTTTAATGGATCTGGCATTCCAGAAGAAAGACTTGTACCTGCTATAGAGACATGGAATGCATTAAACCATCACAGATGGGCATCTAACAATTCCGTATTCGCTAATGTTGGTATGAATTATGATAAAATTGGCGAACAGATTGCTGCCAATGGAGAGCCAGGGCTAATTTGGTTAGATAATATTAGGGATTATGGTAGAATGATAGATGGCAGACAGCCGGGTATTGACGGTAGGGTGATGGGTACTAACCCATGCTGTGAGCAGTCGTTAGAATCGTACGAACTATGTTGCCTCTGCGAGACTTTTCCTGCCAATCACGATAATGTCGATGATTACATGAGGACTTTAAAATTCGCATATCTTTATGCTAAGACTGTCACTTTACTTCCTACCCACAATGCCCGCACCAATCATGTTATGCTTAGGAATAGGCGTATTGGTTTATCACAATCAGGCATAGTTCAAGCTTTCGCAAAATTCGGTAGGCGCAAGATGCTTACTGAATTTTGCGATGCTGGGTTCCAAGAGATCAAGCGTTGGGATTCGATATATGCTGATTGGCTGTGTATTCAGAAGTCTATCAAAGTGACAAGTGTTAAGCCATCTGGATCGGTATCCTTACTTGCCGGTGCTACTCCAGGTATCCATTATCCTGAGGCTGGTACTTATTGGCGTACTGTTAGGGTGGCGAAGGATAGTGTTCTTGTCAAGATTTTATCCGACGCAGGTTATCGAATCGAACCATCTATTACTGACAAAGACAGAACAGTTGTTGTGTATTTCGGTGTCACCGATGAGAGAGTTCTAGCCGTCGATGAGGCAGGTATCTGGCAGCAGATGGCTAATGCTACCGATTATCAGCGTTATTGGGCTGACAATCAGGTTAGTTGTACCATAAAGTTTAAGCAAAATGAGGCGAAGGAGATCAGTAAGGTGCTCGAGGTCTATGAAGACCAGACAAAGGGCATTAGCTTCCTTCCACACACTGGTCATAATTATCCTCAAGCACCATACATTCCTTGCACCAAAGAAGAAGTCGACGAATATAATAAGGGTATCAGAGATGCTGACTATTCAGAGTTTATCAATGAAGCTCTTGGGAGTAAATTCTGCGATGGCGACAACTGTGAACTGAGCTAGATCAAATATAGCCTATAATAATTAAGGACACTTAGATATGGCTAAGATAGACATAAGTAAGCTCGCAAGGATGATCACAGAAGATCCGGACATATTTCTTGAAAACGAAGGCGAGCCGATAGAGGCGCCAGAAACTTCGCCAGCAATTGAGCAAGGGCAAGATTCTATTATATCTAATAATAATCCAAGGGCAATACTTGATGAATTGGCAAGGATAAAAAAACGATTAGAAGACGTATTTTATGAAAAAGACAGAAGCATAGTTGCTCCAAAATCTGGCGGCACCCAAGATTATTCATCCTTTTGGTTCACTTCTAAAAATAGCAAAGAATTATATAAATTATATATTGATTTCGATTCAGTAGCAAGCAAGATAGTAAGCTTTGTCAGATCTAGGGCGCGTTTTTTGGGTATAGATAGAGATAGATCGAGTAGTCTAGAGCGAGATTATATCACTAATGTCGTAACGCCACTACAGACTTCTACAGGCGAAAAAGGTATAAGAATAAACTTAGTGTATTTAGAACGATTATACGAAAACATGTATAGCGCATTACAGCAATATGAAGATTCGCAAAACCGAAAATGAAAATCGAAATTGTTGCTCGATCTTGACCAATCACACCCATTGTGCGTGTTGCGATAGGATCATATCTAAAAACAGCCAAGAGGTTAGCTTTTGCTCTATTGAGTGTGCTTGCTATTCTGGACGATATTCTATAAGGGAGGGCTGGATAAATGGTGATCAGCCCATTCAAAAGACGACACCTAAGATGCCATGGTACCTGCCAGAAGAAAAGCACCAAGAACATATTAAAACCATAACCGGAAAATAATTATCGATGTATTATTAAGTTATGAATGCAATCATACGCGACAATAATTTTGTGTATTTTGAAAACATCACCCAGCATGAAGATAATGTTCTTTGGGAGGCTTTCAGCGTCTCAAGGCCTGGGACCTACATAGATCCCAACCAGCGAGGGCAATGGGATGGTGTTTATAGAAAATATAATCGTTCGAGAAAGAAGATCGCAAGGCCTTTGTTAGCTCTAGTGATCGAAGTCTGTAAGAAGCATAATTTACCACTTTCTATAACCGATGCAAGGGATGCTTGGGGATACCCAGTCCCGACTGTTGATATCGTCACTGCTGATATGCTACCAGATATTACCCTTGAAGAATACCAGCTTACTTCGATAAGAGAAGCTATTACCAATGAATGTGGGATCATTGCTTTACCAACTGGCGCCGGTAAGACAGAAGTGGCGTGTGCGATTTGCAAGATCTTCGACTGCCCTACGGTCATTCTGGCTGATCAGACAATTGTTGTAGAACAGGCGCGATCACGTTTATTGTTACGAGATATTAAGGACGAAGTAGGGATGTTTTATGCTGGTCATAAGCCGAATGGCCAAACTATTGTCGTAGGTTCGATACAGTCTCTTACACCGCCTAAAGCGGCACCGGTACCGCCCAAGCATCTTAAAGGCGAGGATGAACACCAATATACCAAGCGTTACAATAGGTTCGAGAATCAGCTTAAAGCATTCGAGACCCGCAAGGCGAATGCTAATGAATTATTAGATTATATTCATAAAGCTGAAATGTTACTAGTCGATGAATGCGACAAGGCTTGCAGTGAATCATATAAAAATCTTTTTAGGAATCACTTTCATGGCCGTAGAAGATATGGTTTTAGTGGTACTCCTACTGATCCTTCTAAGCCGGTTGAAGCTTTGGTGGTGCAGGAGCATCTAGGGTCGATTATTCACAGAGTCGACAGGGCTTTATTAACCAGCCTTGGAAGGATTATTCCTTGTGAGTACAAGATGTTTTGTGTCGGCGGTCTGGGCGATATCAAGGAGTCGACGGCCTATGATATAGCTATAAATGATTTTATGGTTGAAAACGCCGATTTTCATTCCTTAATATATCGTATAGCTACTAATAAATTACCAGAAGGTGATGGAGTACTAATTTTAGTAGATAGAGAGGCTCTTGGCCGTAGTTTGCTCGAATTGTTTAATAGTGCTGGTTATCCAGCACATTTTATTTTCGGTAAGACTGATAAGAATACACGCAGGGAAGTAATTAGGGACTTTGAGGATAGGAAGTTCCAGATTCTTATCGGTGGAAAAATAATCAATCGTGGTTTGGATTTAAAAGGCGGATGCGAGAGGTTGATTGTGGCTACTGGTGGTAAATTGCAATCGGATTTCGAGCAAAAGATAGGTCGAGCCTTGCGGCTAAATAAACGCGGAAAGAGTGTTATATATGATTTTTATTTCCGAAATAACAAATACCTATATAACCACTCTAAAGCAAGGTTGAAGATAATAGATCACATAGGCTATCCGTCTACCGTGATCTTTCCGAATGGTGTACTAGATGGAAGCGAACTCATCAGATCCAGATTTAAAGTGCCCAGCGCATTATTTGGTAAGTGATGCCTCTGAAGTACCTAAACGCTTATATTTTATAAATGAAATAGTAGAATGGAATTTAACCAAGTACATTTGGACAGGATGTACTGATGTTAGTCTACGCGATGCTATTATGTCCAACGCCTCAGAATTAATCAGGCAGATCATCAGGAAGCAAGGCCTCCATATGATCTATCCAGGCCAGGAAGACTCCTCCATGGGAGATCTTGTCAACACCGCTTGGTGCCAAGTCGAAAAAGTACTATATAAATATAAAGCTAGGCCGCATTGCCGTAGATGCTACAATCCGGACAGACCAAGCGATTCAATTTTGTATTCGCCAAGCCAATTAGAATATGGTATACTTAGATTAGAGGAAACAGTTAAGCTCATCAAAAAGTGTAAAGTATGCAGCTCGACCTTTTCAGAAGCACCGATCATTGAGCCGAAGCAAGGATTATTCGGCGGTTCTACCACTATATTATATAAGGGCGCAAGCAAAGTATTCAATATGTGGTCGCAAGTAGCGAGGACAGTCATATTGGCATACATCAAAAAAGAGGGACGTGATAGGAAGAATAGTGATGCCTATTTGAATCATGTCGGCACCAAGACTAAAACTCAAAACGATGTTATGGCTAGATTTCTCGGAGAAGCCAAGAACATATGCCAATATAATGAAGAACATATAATTATTATCGAAGCTTTGGATCTATTGATACGGACTGATGATAAACCACATGATGGTTTAGTCGGAAAATTAATAGAAAAAACTAAATTATCGAGATTTATAATTACTGGTTTTTTAAAATTACTCAAATTAAGAAGCACAGAATTTACCGACTCGCCAATTAATCGAGGGTCCACCAATAATTCCCTTGAGCGCAAGAAAGTAATACTCGACGAAGAGGAAGAATAAAATGAAATACGATTTGATAGTCGAAAAGATCGCTGATCAGTCATTAACTTTGGAAGAATTTAATAGTTTTATAGCTGAATCTATGGGCGGCTCAGTTATAGAAAGAGTACGCAGACGAACTAGAGTCGGCAAAAAGAACAGGATCGATAATCCGACTGGACATAGCAGGGTAAAGCCATTTGATCTTGCTGGAAGAGTGCACCCCAAAAAAAGGCCCATTGACCAAATGAGTCATGGAGCTACCAAGCAAGCACATAAAAAGAGCACAAGGACACAACGCAAAAAAGCCAACGCTGTCCATACTGAAGGTAAACTCGATAAATTGTTAAAATTGATAGATGACCAGAAGATTACTGTGACAGAATTGCATGAAAAGTTAGCATCTTCTAATTTATCAGTGTCGTTGATAGATAAAAACGCCGAGGAAAAATCGGATGACAGAACTAAATGATTTATTTAGAGATTTAGACAAGGCCAGCGACCAAGTTCCCTCTACACTAGACTTAGACAATGTAGCCCCACATGTTATATCTACATTAAATCCTAATAACGCAAGCGTTGAACCAGAAGCTGTCGATATAACCAAATACTTGCGTAGGTTAGATGATGTTACTGATGATGTTTTAAAGGCCTGTAAGGCCGATAGGGCAGAGACCCAAGACCTTATTAATTTATTACGCGATCAAGTAGAAAGCGCTATCGGTACAGGCTCAAAATTGTCTACTGGTATAATCGAATCGCTAGTAAAAGCAATCGAAGTTAAGTCTAATATAAACACGACGGCTGTTAAAATGATCGAAGCCAATGCTAAAACACTGGCTGCCACAAAATCTAGCATAAATATCCAGCAAAACACTGTGAGTACAGGGATCGATTCTAACATGTTAGAAAGAATTTTAAGCCAACCACTTGGCGAAGATGATGATATATGACGCCAGAACAAGCTAAAGTAGAAGTTATTAAACGCTGCCAAAAATCAGTCGCTTGGTTTTTACGGAATTTTGGGAAGATTAAACATCCTTCAGCTGGTGTCATTCCTTTTGATCCGTTTAAATACCAGTTACATGCTCTGACATGTTTTCGCAAGAACCGTTTAAACATTTTTAGAAAATGCAGACAGGCGGGTGTCTCAAAGATATCAGGAGCATTCGCGCTCTGGTTTGCTATGTTCAATGCTCATAAGACTATTTTGATCGTTTCTAGACGTAACGAAGATGCCATGTCTTTTTTACGAGAGCATATTTATTTCCTTTTTAATAATTTACCTCCTTGGATGCGTGAGATATGGACACCGACAAAGCAAAATGAGCACGAAGTCTTTTTTCCAAACGGTTCGAAGATTCAGTCTCTTACTTCGCATCCAGAAGTGCTAAGATCGCATGCTGCATCATTAAATATCATCGATGAGGCAGCGTTTATTCCAAATATGGACGTGCTCTGGGCAGCAGGATGGCCGACTTTACAACACGGGGGATCTGTTATATGTATCAGTACCAGCAATGGTGTAGGTAATTGGTACTGGAGCGCATGGACAGACGCTGAAGCTGGAGTAAGCCCATTTAATCCTATCATCATTAATTGGTGGGATATGGACTGGTCTATAGAATATACAGACCCGCTATCATTAGATAAGAAACGCATAGCTCCTAGGGATAATCTACGTCAATGTTCAGGAAAAGCCGAAATATCAAAATATGGCCCTTATTGGTCACCTTGGCTCGAAGAACAATGGCAAGCTTTGCAGGAGCAAGGCGAAGGCTGGAAATTCGAACAGGAAGTATTAGCTGCATTTATTGGCTCAGGTAACACCGTGCTTGATAAAAACGCTCTTGCTGCAGTTGCTCTAACGATTAAACCGCCTGTAGAGAAAGTAAACGGTCTACAGACCTTCACACATCCGACCAATAATGTTGTTAGCGAGCTTGATTTCTCATTCATCGACCCCGATCAGGGTTTTTGGATATGGCATAAACCAATAAACCGGTCTCCTGAGAGACGAAGAGGCAAGATCATACTAGAAGAAAGCAAACCAGCTCATCGATATGTAATGGGTGTCGATATAGCAACTGGTAAAGGCAGAGATTATAGTACCATAGAGGTGTTCGATCTCGACACCAGGGAGCAAGCTGCTGAATTTATGGCAAGAGTATTGCCGAGGGAATTAGCAAAATATATCGACAGGATTGGACGATACTATAACAACGCACTAGCGGTTATAGAGCGAAATAATGGTGGAGATATCATCATCGATGCATTGCGCCATGATTTTATGTATCCCAGATTATGGCGCCGTAAAGACATCAATGATAAGCCACAAGCAGGTGGTAGAAAGCGCCGGCCTAGAGCCTTAAAAGTGGCGCCTTATGGTTATGCGACAACTGCTTCCAGTAAGCCAACAATGAATAAATTTCTAATCGATTATATTAGAGAGGATGACTCAGGATATAGGGTTTATTCTCAGAGGCTACTGAAGCAATTTCAGACGTATGTTCGAAAAAGAGACAAGTCGGGGCGGGATACATCTAAAACTGAAGCAGAAGACGGTGCAGGCAACTTCGACGATCTAGTAATTGCAACAGCTCTTGCCTTCATCGGTACAAGCGACGCTTTTATCGACGATGGTGGTATCGTCTCACCAGCTAATCACAATACTGATTTCAGATCGATGGTTGGCCCGACCATATTGACTGATGAACAACGTGTAGTCGACCAGCAGTCGTTTATTGAAAAAGGCGGATCGAGCTTGTTAATACCCATGAGCATGGAGCCTATCGATCTGCCAGAAATAGCAGCCCAGCGTGTTCTTGATCAATTCACATATCAGCTTGGCGCTATACCTTCCGTAGGAGGTAGACCTTTGGTTACGCCTCCAAAATTTTATAGACAAAAGAGAAAATAATATTATTGGTTTAATTGTATAATATAGAACGATTTAAAATTATTTAAGCCGTTATTAATTCGGCTTTAGGGTCGTTCGGTAATTGTAAATATATTTATTTTAGGGTTTGGAGCGGCATATGGCTAGCAATTGGTTAATATTTGATAGATTACGTGCCCTGACAAGGCAGAATAGAATTTATCAGTCAGAAAGGATCTTTCAAGACCAGACAAACCTTGACAGGCTTACATCCGGTGGTGATTTTTTAGATTTTAACCAGCAAGCCGCTATTTTAGACCAAACAAATCTTCAGATAAATCGCCTAGAGAGATATAAAGACTATGAGCAGATGGATCAAACCGGCGAAATAAGCTTAGCTCTCGATCTATATGCAGATGAAGCCTGTTTAGTGGGTAGTACTCCAATATTATTAGTTAATGGATCTACGATCACGATAGAAAAATTGGCTCAGGCCGGTAGCGAGCATGAGTTCATCGTCATAGCATATGATATCGCCAACCAGAAATTCGTTCCAGCTGTCGCTAAGGGCGCCAGAGTCACTGGCACTGATGTTGATACTATTAGAGTTATCTTCGAAGATGGCACCATCATAACGAATACTGCTGAGCATCTTTACTTAACTGAGACAGACGAATATGTTAGAGCATCTGAATTAAAGGCGGGGCAGCGGATACGTTCTTTTACTATAATTAATGCCGATATAACCGGTACGCCGATCGATGCACCGACCGAAGAAGATGGTGATAAGGTAGTGAAAGCCGTAGAAGTTGCTGGGAAGGCAGATAAAGTATACGATATAGAGGTTCCTGAGCATCATAACTTTGCTGTCGGAACTGGCCCTAATTTTCTTATAGTACATAATAGCTTGGTAGACCCCGAGCGTAAACACACTTTAATTATTAGAGCACGTTCGATCCGCCTAAAGCGGGAACTCGAAAGCCTGTTCTACAATACCTTAAATTGGGATACTCTTTGCCGGCCTACAATTAGATATCTATGCAAATACGGTGATATGCCGTTTGAGATAACGCTTGACGCTGACCGCACATCGGTGGCGGCTCTGAAGTTTATGAATGTGTATAACTTCACAAGGATCGAGACCCGTTACGGTGATCTAATTGGATTCTTTCACATGGATAGCATGTGGCCAAAGCCCATATTCTTGCATCCTTGGCAAGTTATGCATCTCCGATTAACTAATTTTGAAAACTTTTATGCCCCCTACGGCAAGTCAATACTAGATGGCGGTAGGAAGGCGTTTAAGCAATTGCGGTTGATGGAAGATGCCGCTTTGATTTATAGGATCACAAGAGCACCGGAACGACGCAAGTTTATAATACCTGTTGGTATGATACCGCCAAAAGAAGTACCAGAATATATGCAGATGATCGCTAGGAATTTTAAAAGGCAGAGGTTTTATAACCCTACTACCGGCTCTTTTGATGAACGATATAGTCCTCTAATTCAAGAAGATGATTATTTTTTGCCTAGACGTAGCGACGGTACTGGCCCTGATGTCGAAATTCTTCAAGGCGGCGAGAACGTCGACAAAATAGCAGATATAGAATACTTCAAAAAGAAAATGGTAGCGCCCATGAAAATTCCTTTTGCTAGAGTAGGCATCGGGGAAGGCGCTGGAGAGTCAAGCGAGAAATCTTTATCGCAGAGCCATAGCGAGTTCGCTAAAGCTGTTCAATATATCCAAAGAGAAGTGGCAAATGGCTTAACGAAGGTTGCTATAGTCCATCTGGCTCTTAAAGGCTTTTCAGTAGAAGATCTGAAAGGATTTGAGATAGCGCTTACCGCAACCAGTGCTATGGAAGAATTATATAGAATTGAATCTTGGAGAACGAGAGTCGGCGTAATGTCGGATCTCAAGGATCTTGGCTGGTTTCCTAAGGAATGGATTGTGACTCATTTTACTGATCTTACTCCCGACGAAATCCAAGAGCTTAAAGACTTAGAAATGTTAAGCAAGTCTCCAGAAAGCGAAGAAGGTGGCGAAGAAGGCGGCGGTGGCGGCGGTGGCGGCAGTGGCGGTGCTATGGGTGGATTAGAAGGTGCCGGCGATGCTCCTCCAGAAGGTGGTGCTCCTCCAGAGGGTGCTGAAGCGGGTGCTCCTCTTGGTGGTGCTGAAGCTGGTGCTCCTCCAGGTGGTGCTGAAGCTGGTGCTCCTCCAGGTGGTGCTGATGCAGGGGGTTTACCGCCGCTTGGTGAAGGCGGCTTTGACGCCAAGGCCCACAAAAAGTTGATTAACGAAATGAAGCGCAAAGAAGTGTCTGGAAGGGTTAGAACATATTTAGAAAAGATACATGAGAGGCGCGGATTTAGTTATGACGATACCAAGACTTTAAATACTAAATATGAGTATTTAATTGAGTCGAAGGAACTTGATGGTCTTTCCAGAAATCAACCCACGCAAAAGACCAATACTATTCATGATCCTAACCAAGATCAGGAATTATTGGTAGAGTGGTCAGTCCCTAAAAGCATTAGAGATGACGTAATTAAGGAGAATTACGACATACTGATGAGGGCTAAAGGGCAACCGATAGCTGAATCGCAGGGCGCTGATATCACAGAGCATGATTTGCCAAAATCATGAAAATATACTTTTTAGCAAAAATTAATTATAACTTTTTCACCGTTTAATGGGAGTATTATTATGGCTCAGAACCAGAACAAAGCGCTTAGTCCAATAAGAATGGATAGCCGAAAGTTCTTGGGAGCCCTTAACGATTCAGCTCAGGCTAAAGTAGCTTTTTTTGAATCAAAGGTTAAGGAACTAGGCAAAGCAACTAATAAAAACTGGCGCTTGGCTGCGCTTTATTCAAAGGACCTTTACATCGAAGATGTGGGGTCTAACACCTTTTATATCGCAAAGCATCATAAGTCTCATGGTGCGATTAATATCACCGATATTCACCCAATTTCTATAGTAGAAAGCCAGAAAGCAGGTCTATTCGAAGAATCTTGCTTGCGTTTGGTAAATGCTATCGAACGAAATGACCAAAAGGGTATGCAATCTACATTCGGACGCATGAAAGCTCAGCGCTTTACCGGCCGAGTCATTCCAGAATCTGGAATGGTTTGCAGTAAAGACGGTGTTGTGCGCCGTATAAAAGTTAGAACCCCAGAACAAATTAATGAAGATATCAAAAAGAAAATAGTGGCTTGTGTAGTAGAGTCCATCTCTACCAGAGTGATAGTAGAAGACAATCACGCTATCGGCGGCCATTTCATCGACGGCGAACAATTTAATTTGCCAGTTTCTAAATGGGCGACCAAAAAGTTAACTGCAAAAACCATGCGTAAAGTAGCGATGGAAGCTTATCTGAGTCAAGGTTTTCAAGGACGTATCTATGATGTTGCCTCTTTAATTTCTGAAGGCAGTGTCGATAAAGCAGTTAATTTGGTAGCGCCATTCTTAGAAGAGTACGAAGAATTTACTCTCTTGAATAGGTCACAGACCAAAGAACTCATTTCAAACGCTCTTGCAGCAAAAGCCATATTCAACCCACAGTTATGTGAAGATGTGGCCACGTTGTTCCATAAGACTAACTTGCGAGTAAATCGCAACAAGATTGTTAAAGAATGGAAGAATATTGCAAGCGCTGTTGAGAATTATAATCTTGCACAGAATGTAACCATATTATCAGAGGCTCAAGAATTTGAACCAGTTTATAATAAATTCTTGGATCTCATTTTTGAGACCATTGGTAACAGGGAGATCGCTGCAGAAGCACTTGCGACGACTTTGAGCCAATTGAGAGACAAGACCCCTAGAATCATGGAAAACCATGAATTAAAGAGCAAGCTTGATGGCCTAATCAATAAGCTTAAGGACAAAGCTGTTGATGATGCGACAATATACGAGGCAGAAGATTTAATCGCCACTATCCAAGAAGAAGTGACATCTAATGAAAATCTTGCCGATTTCGATCAAATGCCTAATACTTCTGATTCTGGCTTACCAGAAGTAGAAACCGAAGAAGAACCAGCTTCTTCAGGTGCTCCAGTAATAAATATTAATTCTCCATTAATACAAATCGGTGGTAAGAGTTCAGCAGCTGGTGAAGAAGGCGAAGACGATCTTGGTATGCCTGACGAAGCGGGTGGTGAAGATGATTTATCCGCTCTTCTAGACGAGCCACCAACTGAAGGTGCAGCCCCAGCTCCTGGCGCTCCACCTGCTCCCGGTGGTGCTCCAGCACCCGGTGCAGCACCTAACGCTGCTCCAGCACCAGGCGCAGCCCCTGGCGGCCCACCCCGATTAGAGGGCCGAAACAAAAACAAACAGCCTATAAACGAAAATTCTGATCAGTATGCCTACAACGTCTCTAAGGGCGATAGGTCCATAATGGGTCAGTACGGTAAAACAGCGATTAGCGATAATTCTAAGATTCAGATGATAGTCAAAATGGTCGATAGACATGTAATCGCAAATAATTTGACTAATGAACAGCTTATTAAGGGTCTTCCGAAGATCGTTGAATCTTGTATTAGAAAGGTCGTTTTGAATCTAAATCAAACGATGCTTCCCTTGGCTGTAAACCAGATAGTCGATACTTACCAGAATTCTCGGGCTGCAGTTAAAGAGAGCCAAAGAAAATCTCCGATAATGCGAAAGCGGGGCTTAAGTCGTAATTCTTTTGGTAAGGGTAATAAGAAAAAGGACGAGGCAGCTAAACCAGTAAACGAAAACGCTATTCGCTGGACTTCAAAGAACGGTGATGTCCTTTATGGTGTATTCAATGGCGCAAAGTTCGCACTTGACCATGGTAACGCTGAATTACCAGCAGTTGTCATGTCGGAGGACGGTACGATCGAAATACCAGTTCCAAAGAAAGTCCAGAATAGTGCTCTAGCTGCTGCTAGAGTCATTCGAGGAAATTCTTCATTATTCCGTGAGTGGCTAGCGGGTAGTATCGATCAGCTTTCGCCAATCTCCGAATCTGAACGAAGCTTCTTAAACGAAGAATTCGAAGAAGAAATGGATGCGATGAAACCTGTAGAAGCTACTGAACCTTCCATATCATCACCTTCAGAAGAAGAGGACATGCCTGATTTTT
>Ga0007792_10000526_pt1 | contig 13864 bp, 11 predicted proteins | sample CryBogmetaGMA6M_FD_60371 | JGI IMG/M metagenome (GOLD analysis project Ga0007792, IMG submission 60371) | Freshwater microbial communities from Crystal Bog, Wisconsin, USA - MA6M | ecosystem: Environmental > Aquatic > Freshwater > Lake | place: Crystal Bog, Wisconsin, USA | collected 2009-07-06
CTACTGGTCTTTGCGCTTGCCTGAAGAAACCCAAGAGTACGTTCCCCGCTTCTTGGCATTATCCAGTATATTTGCCAACCCTGACGCGCATGGATTAAAGTTTGCCCAGATTAGAAACGAGCCCTATTTTGTTAAAGTCAAAATTGATCGCAAGCATGACATAGACTACCTGGCTGAAAAAGAATTTAAAGAAGTAGCCGAAATGGCCAATCTTGGTTATGAGCAATTCAGTCGCCTTAATCCCGGCTATCTTGATCCCAAGTTAGCCAATGACGGCCCGTACACGTTTCTTATGCCGGCCGCTAACGCCGAGCAATTACATCAACGATTGGACAGTATCGCTCAATTTGTTAATGAACCTGCATCGGTAACAACCTCACATGCACCTTTAAAAAGAAGAACCTTGCTCATGATGGATGAGCAAAAAACAGCATTATCCCTGTTAACTGACATAACATTACCTAAAGGGACTGATTTAATAAAAGTCACTGACCCGTTCTTGTCACTGACCCTGAACAGCAATCAAACAACTCCCCGGATAGCGAACCAATCGGTCATATCACCCGTTGAATTGAATCCGGATTCAAAGCGCATAAAGAAAAATATATAGCAGCGCCTTACGTTAAAACAGGGGAAGCCCCAAATCAAGCAGTGCTATCAATAAAAGCCATTGCCGACCAGCTAACGATATGCTTGAAATCAAGCCGGGATGTTAACGCGTGTATGGCTTTTTCAACTTTTTCCGGCTCATCATAAAACTCTATAATCAAGGGCAGTTCCAGTGACAAAGTCAGCAGGGACGACGTATGTATTACACCGCTTTCACCAAAACCGGCAATACCCCGAATAATAGTGACACCCTGGATTTTTTCTTCATCATGCAGAATATCCAACGCCTGATTTAACTGGTCATGCCCTTCAAGTGTATAAATTCTGGCGATAGTAACTTCTTTTGTGCTCATATCTGCTTACTCACTAATAAACCCAGCCAAATAACAAAAAGACAACTTAAGCCATTACCTACAAAAGTACCCAGCATTAAGTTGGTATGGGACTCAAATGAATAGCCGTGCTCAATCAAAAACAAAATCAAATACAAACCGGATAACGTTAAATAAGTACCCACCATGATCACCATAATAGCGGCACGGTATTCCATGGAAAGCGCGACTTTTTGTAACAAGATAGTTGCGATAATGCTTATTAAAAAAGCACCGATAGCATTGACTATCAACAGTGCAAAAGGAATAACACCACCACTCCAATGAAACACGCCACCCGAATACAAAAATAACGTTCTGCCGCACAGCAAACCAATCCAGACCGCCAATAAACAGCCCAACACACTGACCACTATATTTAAAGCTGCTTTGTTTAAACTGCCCTCTTCCAGCAGATAAATAGTTTCCAGGGAAAAAGTGGAAAAGGTCGTAAATGCGCCAATAAAACCCACCAAAATTGCGGCCCTATATTCCAGGGTAATGGCGATGCGTTGCAAAATAAGGGCTTCGGTGAGTAAACCGATTAAAAATGAACCCACCACATTGACGACCAACGTGCCATAAGGAAAGCCCCTGCCCAGCCATTGATACAATCCTGCAGAGACTAAAAAGCGCACGACTGCGCCACAGGCTCCTCCTAATGCAATCGCTATTATTTGATTCATGGTTAAAACTTGATAAAGTGTTCCCGGTAATAACGCAGCTCTTCGATGGATTCAATAATATCGTCCAGGGCTTGATGTTTGGATTCTTTATTAAAACCGTCTTTTACAGCCGGTGCCCATCTTGCTGCGAGTTCTTTAAGCGTTGATACATCAATATTTCGATAATGGAAATACGCCTCAAGCGTAGGCATATAACGGTATAAAAAGCGCCTGTCTTGACCAATACTGTTGCCACAAATCGGTGAAGTATTGGCCGGCACCCATTCTTTAATAAATTCAAGCGTTAGTCGCTCTGCTTCAGTCGCATTAATAGTTGATGCCTTAACGCGCTCAATTAAACCGGATTGCCCATGATGCTTCTGGTTCCATTCGTCCATTGCCGCCAGTGCTGCATCAGACTGATGCACGGCCAAAACGGGGCCGTTGGCAAGAATATTTAAATCTTTATCGGTGACGACTGTCGCAATTTCAATGATTAAATCACTGTCCGGGTTAAGCCCCGTCATTTCAAGATCTATCCAGATAAGGTGCTGTAAATCCTGCGCCATTGATTGATTCCATTGTGTTAAAGGTGGCTGTTAGTGTAGCATTGGCAAATCTGTACGTCTAACTCTTAAACTTAATGCATTTGGCCTATGAATACCTTTACTATTATCTTCTTAATTGCGCTGATTATTTCTTCATCGATACAATTTTGGCTGGCTAAACGACACGCTGATTATGTCGCCGCTCATCGCGCTGCCGTGCCTGATGCCTTTAAAGACAAAGTGCCCTTGGCTGCGCACCAAAAAGCCGCTGATTACACGCTTGAAAAAGTCAAACTGGGCAATATCGATGGCATACTGGGCATTGTCGTATTGCTTTTATTGACACTGGGCGGCGGTATCAATGCGTCTTTTGACTATTGGACCACCTTTTTCTCATCGCCATTAATAGCTGGCGTTGCGGCAACAGCCACTATTTTTCTGCTCTTGACGGTCATAGAAATTCCCACCAGCATTTATCAGACCTTTGTCATTGAAGAGAAATTTGGCTTTAATAAAAGCACCGTTAACCAATTTATTAAAGACCAGTTTATGCACTTGGGACTGGGCGCTGCGATTGGCCTGCCATTATTGGCATTAATCCTGTGGATTATGGACAATGTAGGGCCGCTCTGGTGGTTATGGGCATGGGCAATCATCATGAGTTTTTCTTTGTTGATGAGCTGGCTTTATCCTACCGTTATTGCGCCCTTGTTTAATAAATTTACCCCGATGGAAGAAGGTTCATTAAAAGACCGTATTCAAGGACTGTTGACGCGTTGTGGCTTTAACAGCCAAGGCATATTTATCATGGATGGTTCCAAGCGCTCCGGCCACGGTAACGCTTACTTTACCGGTCTGGGTAACAACAAACGCATCGTGTTTTTTGACAACCTGGTTAATTCGCTTGAAGACGAAGAACTGGAAGCGGTACTGGCGCATGAGTTGGGACATTTTAAATGCAAGCACGTTATCAAAATGCTGATTGCCACCGCCATTATGAGCTTAATCAGTCTGGCGATTTTAGGCTGGTTGATTAATGAATCCTGGTTTTATACCGGCTTGGGTGTACAGCAACCCTCACATGCTGCTGCCTTATTATTATTTTTAATGGTTTCATCGTCTTTTACTTTCTTTATGCAGCCCATCAGCGCTTATTTTCAACGACAATTTGAATTTGAAGCCGATGACTTTGCCGCAAATAATGCCAAAGCCTCCAAAATGATTAGCGGACTGGTTAAGCTCTATGAAGAAAATGCCAACACCTTAACGCCTGATCCGCTGTACTCGGCTTTTCATTACAGTCATCCGCCAGCAGCGATTCGTATCGCCCATTTAGAAACCAAAATCTAATGGCTGAGTTACTGGAAGGTTTGGTTATTTCCCATTTGGGTCAAGGCATTGCGATTGAACATAACCAGGAAATCATTCTGTGCCAAACCTTGAGGCGACTGGAAACAGTCGCCGTTGGCGATAAGGTATTATGGACATTGTCTTCACCCGGTCAGGGGCGTATCGAAGAAATACTGCCCCGACGTTCATTACTCGAGCGCCCCTCCAGAAATGGTAAAACCCGACCGGTTGCGGCCAATATTGACACTATTTTTGTCGTTTTTGCGGTAGAACCCCATTGCGATTTTTTATTAATAGACCAGTATCTGGCAGTCTGTGAAAATCATAATATAGACGCCGCCTTGGTGCTTAATAAAACCGACCTTCCGCAAACCGACATTATAGAAAAAGAATTGCTGGATTATATCAATCTGGGCTATCCGCTTTACCGGGTCAGTGCCTGGTCGGCCTCGGGGATGGATGAATTTAAAAGCGCCCTAAAAGATCAGGTCAGTATGCTGGCAGGGCAATCAGGGGTCGGTAAATCATCATTAACCAACGCCATCATTCCTGATAAAGATCTAAAAACCAACACCGTCTCGGCAACCACCAAACACGGTCGTCATACCACCACAGCGGCAACGCTGTATCATTTAAATGACGGCGGGGATTTAATCGACAGCCCCGGTGTCGCCATTTTTGGACTGGCGGGCTTGACAGAACAACGCTTGGCTTACGGTTACCGGGAGTTTCAACCCTTCATAGACAAGTGTCAGTTTAATGATTGCCGGCATTTAAAAGACAAAGGTTGTGCGGTATTAATGGCCTTGGAAAGTAGGGAAATTTCCAAAACACGCTATGAACGATTTTTAAAGCTTAGAGAAAAAATGCCGAAAGTTTTTGTTTAGCGGTATGTTCGACATTTTCTGGTTGACAACTTAAACGGTAACTATTCAGTCCCCCCTCTTTGAAAAAGAGGGATTAGGGGCAAATCCCTCCGAGAATGTGTTGATTGTGAATTGGAGGTGACCGCCAGCTAACGACCCACAAGAGACATTGGACCCAGATTTAGGTACGGCAGCATACCCATGGAAAGCAGACGGTCGAATTCTAGCGTGCTAAGTGGGTTATTGGTATTTACCAGTTGTTTGCGTGGTATTGTTTTTTGCAACTACGACGCCACAGTCGTTAAACTGACAATGACGATGATTCGCTTTTTCATGATTTCGATCTCTGGTTAATCAAATTCCAGGTAAAGAGTTGAATGGAAAATTAATCAAAACAGTATATTCATGCGCAGATTCGCCTCAACAACAGTATTCATATTCTGTAATTCGTTGCTATCATTCATGAACTTGTTCATGCCGGAATTGATGACCTGAAGATTGGGACTTACATTCAACCAAGGCGTGATTGCAACGGTGTAGTACATCTCGATGGCATCTTCATGATCCAGCCCCAGGCCTAGTCTTTCACGCAGTAAAGGCACCAATTGAACACTAAACTGCGTACGCGCCCAACCAATGCCAAAACTATCATGCGGCCGCCCGGAGAATACCCCTTTCCCGCCAATTCCCATCAAATAGCTATATTGAATGGGATTGGGATTACCGTCGCTGGCGCCAAAACTAAAGAAAAGACCGATACCGCGTTTCGGGTCGTCGTCGGGCTGCCAGAAATATTGATCGAAACTATAGGCGACAGTCCAAGTGCTGTTCTTTTTATTAGCAGGCTCGACCGGAATAAGCAATTGCGGAAAAAATTTACTGAGAATGCGCTCCAGCATTGAGCCAGGGTTTCCGAGGATGGGATAGCGCTCTTGTAAAAGCGCGCGTTTCAGGTTATCCGGATCTTGATCAAGCGAGAAACGGGTCTTGTCGCTCCACAGCCCGGATACACCCTGATGGCCTACTAGTCCAAATGGTTTGATTTTGATATTTGCCGCACTGATAACCGTCACACCATCTTCAAAGGCTTTGCTAATATCATTATTCGTCGGTGTACCGCCGGCATCCAACGCCAGAGCCATCAATGTAATATCTTTCGTCGGCAGCAGCAGAACGCCACCACCGTATGCTGAAAGCGGCGCCATGGCGAAGGCCGAGTTTATATTTAGCCCCGTGTTCATAAATTGGGTGCGGTAGTCGCCATAGAACTCGGTGGGGGTAAACTCGAACACGTTCATTTTCCCCATCGTCACCCCAAACTTGGTACTAAGAAACTGCGTGTATGACGCCTGCATGAGTCCGCTGTTAGCCTGGTCGAAGACGGGATATAGCGAGGCCACGTTGCTTGGCACAATGGCTCCGACCTGGTCATTCAAGGTAGTGCCAAAGCTGGAAACACCTTCAAACTTGAAGAAACCGCCCGGCCAAAGCCCCAATTTATCAGTATCGATATTCAGCGTGTAATCGACGTTTCCCCAAAATTCGGCTCCGGTATCCGTGCCCCCGGTCACGACGCCGCCCGGCATTAACAACATGTTGGCGTCCAACTCCACGCCTTTCTTGCCCATCTCATCCCTAACACCGCCCCAATCGCCCGTTAAACGTGGGCGTGAAGACAACTCCCCACCCCAGGTTTCAGGTACTTCAATGGGGCCGAGTGCATTGGCGGTTGAACCCAACCCCATCAACAGAGCCGAGCTAAGCAGACTCAATGAAGTTCTATTGAGTTTAATGTTATGTTTCATATTCATACTTTTAATGTCCTGGTGTCAAAAAATAATCTCTGCTTAATAACCGCCAATGATCGATGCAAGCATACCAACAAAGCGTATCCATGTGTCATCCCCTGCTGACAATCCAAAGACGGCAACCCCAGATAACACCAACTTAAAAAAATGTGCTTTCATCAATCATTCTCCCCAATTTTTCTACTTGTGGACAAAGTTATCTCACTAAAGCCATAAATGGGCAAATGGGTGCTACGTTTTCCTTAGCAAAGTTATCACAGTTCAAAAATATATATTATATCGTCAGCTTTTTTGGGTCGAAAACAGCTCGGCAATGTCAAATACTGGTAGGTGGCTGTGCCGATCACTGTCGGCCTCTGAATGGCCGCTTTTCAAGGTTAACCAGCCGTTTACTGGAAATCGGTGTCTGTCTCTTCCAGGCCGTGAGCTTCCGGTCATCTCCAACAAAAATCAACACACTCTCGGAGTGACTTGGGTTATGGGATTTATCTCAAACTAAAAAAAGTGGGGACTTCATCTTCAGTTGGAAGCCTAATCAGCCACGTTAAATTCTGCCAAAAACTCGGCCTCATCCAGCACTTTAATACCTAAAGCTTGGGCATTGGCAAGTTTTGATCCGGCATCCTGGCCTGCAACGACACAGGTGGTTTTTTTAGATACCGAGCCAGCGACTTTAGCCCCCAAACTTTCCAGAAGCGCTTTGGCCTCATTACGTGGCATCTGTTGCAGGGTGCCGGTTAACACCCAGGTTTGTCCGGCAAGCCGTTGTTGTTTGGCAGGTTCATTTGCTTCATTTTCCCAGTTGACCCCTGCTTCAATAATTTTTGCAATAATCACCTGATTTTTTTCGTCCTTAAAAAAATTGACAACATTAGTCGCCATGACCGGGCCAATGTCGGGCACTTGCATCAGTTCTTCAAAAGAGGCATGACTAATGGCCTCCAGATTGTTAAAATACTTGGCGATGCTTTTTGCGCCTTCTTCACCAACTTCATGAATACCCAACGCACCAAGGAAGGTACCCAGTTTTGTTGACTTTGAGGCTTCAATGGAAGCAAGTACATTCCGGGCACTTTTTTCGCCTTGTCCTTCCAGGTCGGCAATGTCGCTAAGTTTTAGGCTATATATGTCGGCAATGGTGTTAAGGCTACCTTTGCTATACAGCAACTCAATCAACTTGGTGCCCAGATTGATGATATTCATAAACCTGCGAGAGGCGTAATGCTTTATGCGTTCGGCACCTTGAGCCGCGCACGTTAAACCGCCGGTACAACGAAAAGCCGCTTGTCCCTCGGTTCTTTCTACGGCCGCATCACAAACCGGACAACGCTCCGGCATCACTATCGGCGCTCTGTGAGTACCGGTTGCGACCACTTTAACGACTTTTGGAATGACATCGCCTGCGCGTTGAATTTCGATACTATCGCCGATACAAAGCCCAAGTCGTTCAATTTCATCCATGTTATGCAAGGTTGCATTGCTGACCGTGACGCCACCCACAAAAACTGGTTCCAATCGGGCGACGGGTGTTAACACACCGGTACGACCTACCTGAAAGTCCACCGACAAGAGTTGGGTGACTACATTTTCTGCGGGGAATTTTCTGGCAACCGCCCATTTTGGCGAGCGGGCAATAAAACCTAAGGCCGTTTGCAATTCAAGGGAGTCGACTTTATAAACGATGCCGTCAATTTGCATCGATAGTTTTTCTCGTGTCTGCTCCATGACCTGATAATTTTTTTCAAACGCCTCAAAACTGCCCAAAAAAGCATAACAATGCGGATTTTTTCTAAAACCCAAGCGGTGCAAATAGGCAAGAATTTCAGAATGTCGGGCAAATTGCTGCTCGCCTTCATACTCACCCAATCCGTAAGGAATAAATTGCAAATCGCGTTCGGCGGCAATTTTAGGGTTCATTTGCCGAATGGTTCCGGCCGCAGCATTTCTGGGATTAACAAATACTTTGCTGTCATTTTGAACAGCCTGTCGATTGATTTTCTCAAAAGCGGCTTTGGGCATAAACACTTCGCCGCGCACATCCAGTTTTTCGGGCGGATTAGGGGTTGCCAGTTTAAGGGGCACCGATTTGACGGTTTTTATCGTGTGCGTGACATCCTCACCCACCTGACCATCACCGCGCGTAGCGGCATAACTTAATAGTCCTTTCTCATAATGAATGGATATCGCCAAACCATCCAGTTTGGGTTCGCTAAAAAGCTCAAGAGAGGCGGGGCTTAACTCCAACTCTTTGGCGGCTTTTTCAAAAAAACCAAACGTTTCCTCAAGGCTAAAAGCATTAGCCAAAGAGAGCATTTTTACGGTATGTTCTATCTTGAGAAATTCATCGATTGGTTTTGCACCAACGCGTTGAGAGGGGGATTCTGGCGTGGTTAATTCAGGATTATCGGCTTCCATCTCCAGCAGTTGTCTAAATGCCTGGTCGTATTCAGCATCAGCAACAGACGGATTATCAAGAACATAATATTCATGATCCCATTGATTTATTTTGGCAACGAGTTGCTTGTAAGTGGTATTCAAAGTGTGCCCTGCTTATAGAACATAAACAAAATTATAATCATGCCGCTTGTAGCTGGTTATCCGACTCAAAAAATTACCCGTAAAAAAACCGCTGTCCCGATCAAAGGATACAGCGGCTCATTTATTATTGGGCTGACCGATTCTTGGAACAGTTCAAGTTATCAAGTTACGAGGCTACTTGTTCTTTATTAGGCTGTAAATTTTTAGGCGGTTGTACTTTAGGCATAGGAATACCAGAAGAGACAGGAGGTAAACTATAGGCTGTACGCAACCGCGAGACTACTTCTTCTCTTTTTACAGCTTGTTCATTACTATCGTTTTTTTTATCACTAGACATGTTCAATCCTCAAAAAAATAAAACGTTTTAAAATAAGAAACAGCCTTGTCTTTAGCTTTGATAAGTAATTTTTTATCATGGGGCAGTGGATTACCGCCAAAATATTTATCCGTAATCTGCTGTTTTTTCTTTTTCATATCCATGCGTTGCTTATGAATCTCTTGCTCCGTCAATTTACCTTGTGAGACATCAAACCAAGCGGTTTCCATGACTAAAAACAACGTTTCCAACTCTTTGGTAATACTTTCCAGACTTTTTAGGCGTTTTTAGTATGGCAAATAGACCTTAATCGCGTTAATTAACTGAGATAAGGCGATTAAAAGTCCCCAAACAAAAGAATACTCTTTCCAAACTACCCAACTTGCAATACTGCCATTAGCCATGACAGCTATAAACATATTAAGCCAACGATCGTAATTCAATGTTTTTTCAAGATAGCTTTCTAAATAAAAAACATGGACTTTCAATTGATCAAGTTCCCGCCAATAACGAGATTGGTAGTTATTATTGTCCATTTTTCAAGCCTGGTTTACAACGTGTTTTTACAAACTCTGCCGAAGCGACTGAATCGTGGCATCGGTTAGCGTTTGTCTTTGATGATCCCGAATAATACCATCCAGCTCTACCGCCAATATTTGAATGGTATCTATGTAATCATCAAAAACGGCTTGCGCATCATCCAACGCACCTGGCTGCATAAAAAATACCAGTCCCGGACAATAAAATGACTCCAGATCGCTATCCGGAAAAGTGCCGGGTTCAACCATACAGGCAACACCGTAATCAACCAGTCGATTATCGTCCAGTCGTTCATATATTTTCAAACTGCCATATTCAAGTCCGACAATACCAAAAGCATTAATTAGATCAATGCCATTAAAGCCTCTGTCGCTCTTGGCAACAAGACTAAACTGGATAATCGAAGGAACCGGAACGCGCTGTGGCGGCTCAAGATCATCTTCATCTTCTTCAGGCTCATAAGCCGCATCTTCAGGGTCAAAATAATGATGGTCAATGGTTTCTATTGACTCACTATCGATTTCCTCATCACCCATTGACGGCGCATAACGCGGTTTTTTGACGTCATGATCATCAGGGTCATCATAAAAATCCATAGCTTCCTGTGCTTTTTTATTTCTTAAATAACTCCATGTCAACATGCCCATGATAATTATCAGACCCGTTGCGATAATTACAATTCTTAATAGTTCTTTATCCATTAGATTTCCGCCAGACTCACTGCTTCTTCAATATCAACTGCGACCATCCGGGACACGCCCGGTTCTTTCATCGTAACACCTGCCAACTGTTTTGCGATTTCCATAGTGACCTTATTATGAGAAATATACAAAAACTGTACAGATGCCGACATCTCTTCTACCATTTTTGAAAATCGTCCGACATTTGCGTCATCCAGAGGCGCATCAACCTCATCCAACAGGCAAAAAGGCGCTGGATTGAGTTCAAAAATTGAAAACACCAGCGCCACCGCTGTTAATGCTTTTTCTCCACCCGACAACAAATGAATGGAGCTATTTCGTTTGCCGGGCGGTCTGGCAATAATATTAACCCCCGATTCCAGCAAGTCTTGCTCGGTTAATTCCAGATAGGCTTGCCCGCCGCCAAAAAGTTTTGGAAACTTTTCCTGCAATCCGGTGTTTATTTTATCGAATGTTTCCTTAAAACGCAGCCTACTTTCTTTATCAATTTTACTAATGGCCTGATCCAGCATCTGTAACGCGTCAATCAGGTCGGCATGTTGCTCGTTAAGAAAGTTCATACGCTCGAATTGCGACTTATATTCTTCAATAGCCGTCAGGTTAATAGTACCCAATCGGTCAATTTGAGTCGATAAATCATCTACTTTTCTTTTCCAGCCAGGTTCTTCGGCCTGATCGGGCAGGTTTTTTAATATGTCCTCTGCATTCGCATCGATTTCTTTAAGTTGTTCATTGATGGTCTGCTGCCTGACTTTAATTTCCTGCAACTCAAAGCGGACAGTATCCAGTGCTTCTTTTTGTTTGTCCAATGCCCGTTGCACACGGGTATGTTCTTCAGACAGCTGCGTTATCTCGCTTTCAATGGTGTCTTGCAACACACGTTGTTTTTTTAAGCGGACTTCCAGTTCATCCTTGTTAAGTGTTTGCTGTGCTAACTGCTGTTTTTCCTCATCCAAGGGGGAAAGTGTTTGTTGCAATTTTTGCTCCAGATTAGCCATCCAGTCCAGCGAGTGTTGATGCTGGCTTTGCAATCGCTCAATCTGTTTGCTGGTTGCCGCTTCAGAAGCCCGTAGCGAATCAATTTGCGCCTTGCTACTGTAAACCTGTTGTCTTGCTTCATTAACGGCACGCTCGGTATTATCGTGCTGTGTCTGCAACAGTTTATTGGCAGCTTCCAAGTCCAGTTTGTTTTGTTCCTGTTGGGCCAAAACGTCTTCAGCTTCTTCCTGTAATAATCCGGACTCTGCAATAATCTCGGCATTTTCAGAGCGTTCGCGAATAATCTCCTCCAGGTCGTTGGAAATATGCTCCAAGCGACGTTGCTGATGTTCCCAGCGCGTAGAATAAGCGCTAAATTCAGCACTCTTTAGCGATAATTCAGACCCCAGTTTATTATCCTGTTGTTGAATAGATTCGCGTAAAACTTCCGCGTCTTTTAACTCGCCTTCGGTCGTTGCCAGCTGCTCTTCACTGGTATTAATGTCAAGCAGTAAAGCTTCCTGGCGATGTTTTAACAAACGCAATTCTTTCTCACGTTGCAAAACGCCCACTTTACTGTCCTTGATATGGGTTATTTTTAACCAATTTTGTCCAAACCAAGTGCCATCGGGCGTAATAACAGACTCATGAGGGCCGGCATTAACCGCTAAAGCTCTGGCGGCATCGTTATTATCCGCGCAATAAACACCCGATAATAACGCACTTAAATCCCACGGTGAATTGACTTTATCCAGTAAAGTCGGTCTGACCGCTTGTTCACTCTTGGCGAGGGTTGTGGGTGCTTGGATCTCAAACAGCGTGAGTGATTCGTTAGTCAACCCACTCAAACCCGGAATAACCGGCTCGGCACTGCTCACACAAATCGCTTCCAGATAACTACCCAAAACGGTTTCAACCGCCGTATCCCAGCCAGTTGATACCTCCAAAAATTCTGCCAGGCGTTGGTTTTCAGCCAGATTCATAGACGCCAGCCAAGCACCCAAATTTTTATTATCTTTACCCATCGCATGTTGCTGCAATAATTCCAGCGACGTTATTTTACCTTTAATGCTATGGCTTTCCGAACGACCGGTATGCAACGTATCGTGAAACTGTTTGACCTTCTGGCGCTGCTCACGTATTTGATGATGCAATTTTTCCAATTGGGCTTGATGATCATCCCGCTGAAAGCCGATAATTTCAATATCGGCATCCAGCGTTTCAAGATCGCTTTGTAAGTGGCTGGAAGAAAGTTCGTCACGCTCGTGGTTTAGTTTATCCAGACGGATTTGCAACTGGCGATTCTGGTTTTCCAATTGCAGCGCTTTTACCCGATGCACTTCGGCCTGTTCCTTATATTCTGAACTTTTTGTCCGATACGCTTCCCACTGCGCCTGCCAAGAACGCCTTTGCTGAAGGGTATCTTGTTGTTGTTCCAAAATATCTTCTTGCCTTTCTTGGGCAATAATCCAGCTTTCTTCTGCCTCAAGCAAGTTTTGTTTAAGCTCATCCAAAGTCTGCAAATCTGACTCAAGCTGGCTTAAGGATTGTTCTGCCTGAAGCCGGGTACGCTTGATTTCAACCAGGGTTTCTTCATGACTGGCTTCATGATGCTTGATGGCTTGCTGAAGACCGCTCACTTCAGCAACCAGCGTGTAATAATCGCCCTGCGCTTTATTTAAGTGTTGTTGCTGGGCTTTATGTTCAGCACGTTTGGCTTCAAGCGCGTTATCGGTATCCCGCACCGCCACAAACAGACGGTTATGCTCGGTTGCCACTTCATGCAGTTTTGCTTCCAACTGTTTACCCGCTTGCTGGTAAGTGTTCCAGCGCATCGCCAACAACTCCAACTTAAACTGGCGTTCCTGCTTTTTTAACTCGGTATATTTTTCGGCTTTTTCGGCCTGCTTTTGCAAATGTTTAAGTTGTTTGTCAACCTCTTCGCGCAAGTCATCAAGCCGTTCCAGATTTTCCCGCGTATTTTTCATACGGATTTCTGTTTCACTGCGCCGTTCTTTATATTTGGAAATGCCGGCCGCTTCTTCGATATGTACCCGTAACTCATCGGGCTTCGCTTCAACCATCCGCGAGATGGTGCCCTGCTCAATAATGGCATAACTTCTTGAACCAAGCCCCGTACCCAAAAACAGATCGGTAATATCTTTACGTCGGCAACGTGAGCCGTTCAGTAAAAACAGGGATTGACCGTCACGGCTAATTTGTCGCTTGATGGCAATGGAATTATATTGCGCGTATTCGCCACCCAACTTGCCTTCGGAGTTATCAAAAACCAGCTCTACCGACGCGGTACTGACCGGTTTGCGTCCGGATGAACCATTAAAGATTACATCTGCCATGTTGCCGCCGCGCAAATGCTTGGCAGAACTTTCGCCCATGACCCAACGCACGGCATCAATAATATTGGATTTTCCACAGCCATTGGGGCCGACGATTGCGGTCAAATTTCCGCTAATGGGGATGATAGTCGGATCAACAAAGGATTTAAAACCCGAAAGTTTGATTTTTTCCAGCTTCAAAACAGGGTTTAATCCTACGCCTTGGTTAAAATAGCTA
>Ga0007792_10000527_pt1 | contig 13810 bp, 14 predicted proteins | sample CryBogmetaGMA6M_FD_60371 | JGI IMG/M metagenome (GOLD analysis project Ga0007792, IMG submission 60371) | Freshwater microbial communities from Crystal Bog, Wisconsin, USA - MA6M | ecosystem: Environmental > Aquatic > Freshwater > Lake | place: Crystal Bog, Wisconsin, USA | collected 2009-07-06
AGACGTCGCTTTCAGAGGCAATCCTGTTTGACACCGGAATGATCGACCGATTGGGCCGCGTTGATGACGGCACGTCTACCATGGATTTTGAGCCGGAGGAGATCAAACGGAAGATTTCCATCACCTCAGCTCTTGACCACTGTGAATGGCAAGGCCATTCAATTCATATTGTGGACACCCCCGGTTATGGCAATTTCATTGCTGACACCCGCGCCTGCATGCGCACCCTTGACTGTGCAGTTGTTATTCTTTCGGCAATATCGGGGGTCAAAGCCCAGACCGAAGAGATCTGGAGTTGGGCTAATGACTTCGAGATCCCGCGCATCGCATTCGTCAACAAACTTGACCGTGAGCGGGCCAGTTTCCTCCGGGCAATTGATGACATGGAAAAGATGCTGGGAGCACGGGGGGTTGCCATTCAGATGCCGATCGGCCTTGAGGAATCTTTTGAGGGGGTCATTGATCTGATCACCATGAAAGCCTTCGTATATGCAAAAGACGGCTCGGGGAAATACACGGAAGGTGCCATTCCTGCCAAGTACGCCGAAGAAGCGGCCCGGTTGAGGGAACGGATGGTTGAAACAGTGGCCGAAGCGTATGACGCGCTTACTGAAAAATACCTGGAAAACGGCGACCTGAGCAAGGAAGAGATTATTGACGGCATCAGGGTCGGCACCATGCGCAACACCTTCACCGCCGTCCTCTGCGGAGCGGCGACTGCCAATATCGGCGTGCCTCACCTGCTGGATGCAATCTGCGCCTACCTCCCCTCCCCGCTTGATCGAACCAAGGCGGTCGGCACCCATCCAAAAACCGAAGAAATACTGGAACGTGCTCCCGATGAGCGGGAACCATTCTCGGCACTGGTTTTCAAAACGACGTCAGACCCGTATACCGGCAAGATCACGATTTTCCGGGTGTACTCCGGTGTGCTTAACTCGGATTCGGTGATTTTTAACTCCTCCAAAGGGGTCGAGGAGCGGATCGGCCAGATTTATGAGCTGGAAGGAAAAAAACAGCACCCCATTAAACAGGCTGTTGCGGGCGATATCGTTGCCGTTGCCAAACTTAAGGAAACCGTTACCGGTGACACACTCTGTGATCCGGGCAAACCGATCATTTTTGAACCGGCAAAACAGCTGCTGCCGGTAATATCATATGCGATCGAGCCGAAAACCAAGGCTGACGAGGATAAGATCCACAACGCACTGCACCGGATGATTGAGGAGGAACCGACCCTTGAATCGCACCGAGATGTACAGACCAAGGAGTTTATCCTTTCCGGCATGGGACAGGTTCATCTGGAAGTAATTGTCGAAAAGATGAAGCGGAAATTTGGCGTTGAGGTACTTCTTAAAACGCCAAAGGTCCCCTATTTTGAAACAATCCGTGGCACCGCCAAGGTGCAGGGCAAATACAAAAAACAGTCCGGTGGCCGTGGGCAGTATGGCGACTGCTGGATCGAAATGTCCCCTACCGGTCGGGGTGAAGGGTACGTTTTTGATGATAAGGTTGTGGGCGGAGTCATACCGCGCCAGTACATCCCCGCAGTGGACAAGGGGATTCAGGAAGCCTGCCAGGATGGATTCCTGGCCGGGTATCCGGTTGTGGACTTCAAGGTTTCCCTGTATGATGGTTCATTTCACACGGTAGACTCATCCGAAATGGCTTTTAAAGTCGCCGGTTCAATGGCGTTCAAAAAAGCGATGGAACTCTGCAAGGCGGTTCTGCTCGAGCCTATTGTCAATATGAAGATCACGGTACCGGACGAAAGCATGGGCGACGTCATCGGCGACCTGAATTCAAGACGTGGCAAAGTTGTCGGGGTAGAACCAAAAGCAAACTCACAGATAATCCGTGCGATCGTTCCCATGTCTGAAGTTCTTGCCTATTCCAATGATCTCAAATCCATGACCAGTGATCGCGGGCTGTTCAGTATTGAATTTTCCCACTATGAAGAAGTGCCTTCACATCTTTCACAAAAGATAGTGGCCGAATCCGCAGCGCAAAAAAAGGATCATAACAATCATTAAGCGGTAACGGAGGATGGTCATGGAGTTCAAATTCAGCAAAGATTCGGGTGATATTGAGCAGTATAAAGCGCCCGATGAAAAAAAGAGGCAAACAGCCCTTCTTATCCTTCTGTTGGTTCTGGTGGGCGGTTTTGCATACCTCTATTTTTTCACCGACCTGATCAGGCCCCTGGAAACGCAGAAGAGCAGCGAAATTGCTGCCCCCGCCCCGCAGATGGTTAAAATTCCGCTGCCGGCACGCGCAGGGGAACCCGAAAAAGTGGATGTAAAAAAGGGCGCTGGCGCTGAAACTCCAAAAGCTGCGGTGATCGCCGCCGGACCGGTACCGGCACCTGTAGCCGTACCAGCAGCACCTCCGGTCGCAGCGCCGGTCATTCCGGCACCAAAGCCGGCACCGGCACCTGTCATGGCTAAACCGATACCTGAAGCGAAAAAAATCGAGGCGCCAAAGCCGCCAACAAAAACAAAACAACCGGCTGTGGCGGAAAAACCGGTCAACAAGAAAGCTGTTGCAAAGGACAAGGTACAAACAAAAGCCGTCGCAAAGAAAAAAACGACCGTGCCGAGTTTCTGGACACTTGCTGTCGGGAATTATGTTCTGGAAGAAAAGCTGTCAACAGATATGGGCCATGTGCGAAAAGCCGGACTTGAGCCGGTTGTCAAACCCTCCGTACAGAAAAAATCGGCGATGAACCGTCTGTTTGTCGCTGAATTCAATGATCGAGCCGCAGTCCAGCCGACACTGGATAAACTTAAGCGTCAAACGTCTGATGCCTTTGTAATCCAGCAGGGGAGCAGGTTCGTCCTGTATGCCGGGTCTTATTTGCACAAGGATGCCGCCGTTACTGAGAGAGATCGTTTGAAGGCTGTGGGGATAGCGGTCACCATCAGGCAGACTGACATTGGCATACCCTCCCGGAATCTTTCGGTCGGGCCGTTCAAAAGTAAAAAGGAGGCGGAACAGGCACGTGCTCGGCTGAAAACTGCCGGAATAAAAGCAACTCTTTCGCACAAGTAACCTCCCTATGGCTGAAAAAATAACGTTGAAAATCTCCCCGGCCGTGGCGAAATTCGTCCGGCCGGGGACACCTTTGGAAGTCAGATTTTCCGGATGCTCTGCTGCGAAGGAGATGGTAACTGCCGATCGGCTGATGCTGCTGCTCTGTCTCTCAAAAGATCCCGAATCTGCCGTCAGCCGCCTGGCCATCACCAATCTGGAAAATTTACCAACGGAAGTAATTACTGAATATGTGGACTCTGCGGACCCCAACCCTCTCGTTCTCGATGCATTGCGTTTCTTCTGCATTAACCACCCCGACGCCACCCTGCATACTAACCCCCTCTGCCTTTCAGATGAGGACATTCAGGATAAACTCCCTGAGGACGTGAACCTGGAGGTCGGACCTGACGAGGAAGACCCTGTCAGTACGGATGGCGAACAATTTCTCAGCAAATATAAATCTGCCCAACTTATGGAGATCAGCGAAAAAATTAAAATGGCCCTTTCCGGTGACAAAGAATGGCGGGCAATTCTTGTCAAGGATTCAAACAGACTGGTTTCAACCAGCGTCCTGAAAAATCCACGCATAACAGATGAAGAGGTACTGGCGCTTATCAAATCGGGCAGCCTGACCGATGAGATTATGCGGCTGATCTGTGCCAACAAGGAATGGGTTAAAATCTACAAGATACGGAAAGCCCTGATTGAAAACAGTCGGACGCCGGTGCAGAATGCCATGAGATATATGGGCACCATGGATGAGAAGGATATGGCTTCCTTTGCCAAAAGCAAAAACGTGTCTTCTGTCATATCGAGCACCGCAAAACGTATTCTCTTTAACAAGAAAAAATAGAATTTTCGGGAGTGTACTATGGCGCTGGTTAACCATGCAAAAAAAGAAATTAACGCCAAAATCGTTTATTACGGCCCAGCCGGATGCGGTAAAAAAACAGTCCTCAACTATATTTATTCGCGAATTAAGCCTTCCCTCCGTGGTGATTTCAAGAGTGTCCCTGCCGGTGCCGACAATCTGCTGCACTTTGATTTCAGTCCGTTTGAAACCCCGCTGCCAAACGGATACCGTCTTCGTCTGCACCTGTACGCCCTGACCGGAAAGGTAACCAATCCGGCAACATGGAAAATGACCCTCAAGGGGACAGACGGGATTATCATTCTGATTAATCCGTCTGATGAGCACGCCGCCGAAACCAGGGAAAGCGTAGCGCTGCTACGGGATTATTTGTCTATGTACGGCCTCGGTCTTCACGAAACTCCTGCCGTTCTGCAATTGAACAACTTTGCCCCAGAGGTTCAGCCTGATACTGCCGCGAAAATCGCTGCAGAGCTTGACCTTGCCATGCTGACCAGCTGCAGTTCCAACGCTGCCAATGGTGAGGGGCTTCTGGAAGCTTTAACGGTTCTTTCCCGTCAACTGCTCGACCGGACAAAAATGGAGATTGAGTCCTCAGAAGCGGACGCACATACCGCATCTTCTCCCCGGGGAGATTCGGTGGAAGAACGGGACCAGGCAGACATTTCAGCTGGCTCCCGGTACAATCCGCCACAGGTGACCGTACTGTCACAGGAAGTCGTATCTGATGGTTCAACTATCCGGATTCCGTTGGAAATAACTCAGGGCGGCATTCCCCGCAGAGTTGTGGTAACGGTGAACGTTGCGGTGGAATAGCTGAAAACTCGCCGTATCTGCGGCTATACCCCGCTAACTTACCGGATATTTTTTTTGTATTACGAAAACGTCAACACGATCAACTTGTATACAAATATTTTACATGCTATAACCATCTAAACTGGTTCACTCTATTGGAGGCTGGATAATGGCAATTATAACCGTATCACGCGAAATGGGCACAGGGGCCTATCAGATCGCCTCGGATGTAGCCAAAAAACTGAAATATACCCTCATAGATGGACCCCGGATCAAGTCACTTGCAACAAAATACGGGCTTACGCCGGAAATGCTTCAGATGGTTGATGAAAAACCACCATCCTACGTAACGGCAGAAGACCGCAAGCGGGCAGCCGCCCTTAACGCTATCGAACTTATTATCCTCGATCTTGCCCGTAAAGGGAACGTGGTTGTATATGGACGGGGTGGTCAGGATTTGCTGAAAGGATGCAGAAATTTGCTTCGCCTCCGCTTTATTGCGGAATTTGAAGGGAGAGTTGAGCGGTTTGCCGAAAGGGAGTGGATCGACCCGGATATGGCCCGTTCGCTGATACGCCGCAGTGATCATCAACGGGGAGGATTTATTCATTTCTATTTCGACCGTGACTGGCAGGATCCTGACAATTATGATCTGGTCTTTAACACTTCCCGTCTTTCTGAAGCGACTATTGTCGATTGTATTATAGCAACCGTCAAAGAACCGGCCCTGAAAGAGTCAGACAAATCATCAGTTGCGGTGATTGACAGTATTATTCTGTCAAAAAAGATTGAAACAGCCCTTCTGAATGCCCCGGTTTTAGAGGATTATCGTCCCTTTACCATCTCGATAAACAAGGGGAATGTGTCCATCAGCGGGTATATAGTTTCCGAAATGCAGAAAAAAGCGGCTATAGAAATTGTTAAATCAGTAAAGGGAGTTACTTCAGTCACGGAAGATATTCATGTGGTTGATTACAAGGCTTATAAAGAAAAAATGTAATTTATTTTTTTCGAATCTGTTGTATCCGGTCATACAGTGGGGCGAGCAGGGTGCTGTCAAAGCGAAGCCCTTCCCGCCCCTTTCCGATTTCAAGCCCTTCTTCAATCCCGTGAAAATCAGAACCGGCGGTCAGCAGCAACCCCCGCCCCTCCGCAGTACGACGCAGAAATTCAATCTCAAGCGGCCAGCCCATATTGTTGTATACCTCTATTCCATCCAGACCTGCTGCTTGAAGATAGGCAATGACTCCACTCAGCGTTTCCAGGTTTTTGGTTATGCTGGTGGGGTGAGCGAGTACAGCAACTCCGCCGATCCGATGAATTTCAGCGATCGCCTCAGCCATTGGCCAGTAACTTTTCGGGACATTGCACGGGACAAGATAGCGCCGAAAAGCATCTTCCACTGAAACTGCATACCCCTGTTCCAGTAATGCCCGGGCAATATGCGGACGACCGATGGCATCGCGGGCAAAGGCCAGGACACTTTGACGCCTTACAGCTGTCCGCCCCTCCTCTTGCAGACAGTCGTTCACCCGTTCGAGGATTTCATCGTTCCGCCCCTCGCGTCGATCCCTGAAACTATTGAGATTCAGTAGAAAATCTGAATCGGAGCAGTCAATACCATAACCAAGCAGATGAACGTCGCTCCACTCCCCGAACTGCACGGAAAGCTCAACGGCTGGAAGCACCTTAATACCGGCACTCACTCCCGCAGCGGTCGCCTCCCCTACCCCGGCAACGGAATCATGGTCGGCAATGGCAATCACGTGCACATCGGCTTTACCGGCGAGGTCAACAATTTTGGAAGGAGTGAAAGCGCCATCGGAATAACTGGTATGTATATGCAGGTCGATACTCATGCAGCGCATACTAGCGCGCCACGGCGGAAAAGAAAACCGCTATTGCGGTGAGACTGTGCATAGGCTAGTATGCCGGCCATGAAACCTGATGAAATACATACGATTATTTCGATTCTTCGAGAAGAATATAAAAACTGGCAGACTCCGGCGGTTTCTATCGTGGCCCAGTGCAACGGTAGCCCGTTCAAGGTTCTGATTTCGTGCATCATATCTCTACGCACCAAGGATGAAGTCACTGCGGTGGCGTCTGCCCGGATCTTTGCCCGGGCGCAGACCGCAGAAGCGATGAAAGATCTCCCTGTGGAAGACATAGCCCAGTTGATCTATCCTGCCGGGTTTTATCGCACCAAAGCCGAACAGATAGCAGCAATATCCCGCAGGCTTGTGGAAGAGTATGGCGGAATCGTTCCGGATGAAATCGATGAACTGTTCAAATTTAACGGTGTCGGCCGCAAAACCGCGAACCTTGTCATGACTCTTGGCTTCGGCAAACCGGGAATTTGTGTTGATACCCACGTTCACCGAATATGCAATCGTATGGGATATGTTTCGACAAAAAAACCGGACGAAACCGAAAATGTCCTGAGAGTGCAGCTGCCTCCCGAATACTGGATAGAAATTAACGACCTTTTAGTTGCATTCGGGCAGAATCACTGCCACCCGGTCTCGCCGCGCTGCTCAAATTGCGCAATTTCAGCCATATGCAGCCGGATTGGCGTGAGTGTGTCCCGCTGACCCAAAACAGATAAAAAGCCGGCCAATGATATTTGATTATTGCCAGCCGACTAAAACTCATATAGATTTACACCCTATTAAATTGTAGCCACCTACAGGAGGTATTGCATGTTACAGAAAATTGGTTTTATCGGACTTGGTACTGTCGGGCGTCATATGGCTGTCAACCTGGCCAAGGGATGCTATGAGCTGACCGTGTATGACACTGAAACGTCGATCGTCAAGGAATTGGCAGCGGCAGGTGCCACTGCGGCATCATCTGCGTACGAAGCGGCCAAGGGACGTGACCTTGTCATCGCCATCGTTCCTGAGGGGGATGAGTTGGGCCCGCTCTTTTTTGGCCCAAAAGGCATCCTGGCCGGGATCGACAGCGGCACAATCCTCGCTGATATGGGTTCGCACTCCCTTGAAACCACAATGAAACTGGCTGAAGAATGTGCGAAAAAGAACATTCAGTATTTGGATGCACCGGTATGGGGGAGTAAAGACCACGCAGTCAACGGACTTATGACGATCATCACCGCCGGTGACCCCGCTTTGGCCGGCAGATGCCGTGAACCATTCTCTTTTTTCGGACTGAATACCATCCATGTCGGCCAGATTGGTGACGCCACTAAAATGAAACTTATCGTAAACCTGGTGCAGGCTGAACTGGTCCAGGTACTGGCGGAAGGTCTGGTGCTGGGAGAAAAAATGGGCTTTAATGCCGATAAGATTCTCGAAATTCTCGATACTCGTGGTGTGGCATCGCCACTTTTCCACCAAAAGGGCCGGGCCATGGCACGAGGGGATTTTTCCCGCAGTCTGGCCCTCAAGTATGTCAACGACCAGCTCCATATGGTCATGAATGCCGCCCGACTCGTCGGCCTCACCCTCCCGGCGGCAGAAACGGCCTGCAAGGTATATCAGGCGGGGGTGGATGCCGGCCTGGGGGAAGAGGATATCTCCGCAGTCATCAAAGTTCTGCGCAAGTAGATCACAACACCTGTTTTTTAACGCAACGGGCGTCCAACAGCTTTGGGCGCCTGTTTTTTTGAACAAAAGGAGCCGCACCATGATTGTCCTCGGGATTGATCCCGGCTCTCGCATTACCGGTTACGGCATTGTGGAAAAAGTCGGCAATCGTCTGGTCCATATTGACAATGGCGCCATCTTCACAGATTCAGCGGTCGATTTCCCCGGCAGACTGAAAAAGATCTTTGACGGGCTTTTGACGATCATTGCCCAGCACCAGCCCGATCAGGTAGCCGTTGAAAACATCTTTTTTGCCACCAACCCGCAAAGTGCCCTCAAACTTGGCCAGGCTCGCGGAGCCGCCATAGTTGCTGCGGTACACTGTGGGTTGCCGGTTGCCGAGTACAGCGCACTGCAGGTAAAGCAGGCCGTAGTAGGTCAGGGACGGGCAGAAAAAGCCCAGGTGCAGAAGATGCTCAAGGCACTGCTCGGACTCCCCGAGATCGCCCAGGCTGACGCATCGGATGCGCTTGCAGTCGCAATCTGCCACATAAACTCATATGATCTTGGCCGGATTTCCGCTATTCCGGGCATGAAGCAGAAAAAAACCTCCTGGAGAGACATGAAACTATGATCGCGCTTCTCACCGGTATAATCGCCCACAAATCCCCTGACCATATTATTCTGGATGTGCAGGGGGTCGGTTATCGCGTACACATTCCCTTTTCGACCTATTATGAACTGCCTGAAGAGGGGGGGGTGGCATCACTGCACATCCATACCAGCGTGAGGGAAGATGCCATTCTGTTGTACGGCTTCCGCACCCGTCCGGAAAAATCTTTTTTTCAGCTATTAATTTCCGTCTCCGGTGTAGGCCCCAAGCTGGCACGTGATATTCTCTCCAATATCCAGCCCGGCCCGCTTGCTCAGGCCCTATCACAGGGTGATCTTAACAAACTGTCAACCATCCCCGGTATCGGGAAGAAGACAGCAGAGCGCTTGGTGCTGGAATTGAAGGACAAGGTGGCAAAGCTTGATTTATCGTCCCTACCTGCTGCTGATAACCGTGAGATTCCGGGTGATGACGTTGCAGATGACGTCATATCGGCGTTGCTGAATCTCGGTTATAAAGATCAGCATGTCAGAAAAGTTTTGGCCGGGTTGGATGCCGGCGGAGATGTTTCAGTGGAAGGACTACTGAAGCAGGCACTGAAGATGCTGATGAAGTAGAAAAATAGCGGTTAATTACAATGCAGGGTTCTCCTGACTGCGTTTGAATCCCATCCGCAGGATATTCCGTTCGTTTTCACGGCGGTAGCTGACGCTGTCCGACAGCGTGCGGATGAAATAGATTCCCAAGCCACCGATGGGACGATCCATGATGTCCAGCGTTAAATCCGGATCGGGAAGCGACAGGACATCAAACGGTTTACCTCTGTCCGCAATTTCCAGAGTCAGCACATCATCATTTCCCGCGCAGGATAGTTCAACTTCTCCCTCACCATCCGGATACGCATAGCCACAGATGTTGACGAAGGCTTCTTCAAGAGCAAGCAGCAGACCAAACTTCTTTTTGGCCGGCAGGCCGAAAAGGTCAGCGTACTCCTCAACAAAATCGTTCGCACCATTCAGGTTTTCAATCTTGGCGGCAATACATTTCATGTCGTTTTTCATGGCCGTTCATGCGATGGCGGCAAGGGAGGCGGCCACCGTGGCATCCATCTGGAAAATGGTGCCGAAACCTGAGATATCGAATACCTCCTTGACGGTACCCGCGACATTGGCAAAGCGAACCTGCCCCCCTTTTGCCTTCAGCAGCTTTGCCGTAACCAGCAACCCGCGCAGTCCTGCGCTGCTGATGTAATCGAGGCCTGCAAAGTCAACCACAATGCGGATATCGCCGCCGACAATCAACTCCTGTACTTTTTTTTCGTAGTCAGGCGCGGTGACCGCATCAAACCTGCCGGTTATGGTTATTACCGTTGTGTTTGCCTCATTCCTTGTCTGGATTTCCATATCTCTCTCCTTTAATTTGTATAGCAGTTCTCTTATACCACAGTTCCCCGGTATGTTATGGCGACCATGGTAACATCATCGGATTGCGGAGCGCCGTTGGCGTGCCGCGTTACTTCATCACGGATAGCATGAATCATTTGGTCAGACTCCTGCCTGGGCCCATCCTGTAGAGCATTCAGCAGCTTCGGTTCTCCGAACAGGTCGTCTGTCAGGTTTGTCGCCTCCGTCACTCCATCTGTATAAAGGAAAAGAGTGTCCCCAGGCTGCATGATGAGTCGTTCAGTTTCATACACCGTATCCGCCATGGGACCCAGTACAAAGCCGGACTTCAGGGTAAGATAGCGCACCCCTTGAGAGTCCATGACCAGCGGGGGGTTGTGACCGGCATTGGCAAAGCGCACTGTTCCGGTACTGATTTCCAAAATGGCACAGAATACTGTGGCAAACATACAGCTGTCATTATCAATAGCAAGCGTCTTATTTACATACGCAAGGATCTGATCAGGCTCCCCCAGCCGCTGCGCTTCTGATTTCAGCAGGGTTTTTGCCACCATCATATACAGTGCTGCAGGGACCCCCTTGCCGGCAACATCGGCAATCAGGAAGCAGAAGTTGTCATCATCAATAAAAAAGAAATCGTAGAAATCGCCGCCAATCTCTTTAGCCGGGTCCATGGAAGCGAATATATCAAACTCGGATCGTTCCGGAAATGCGGGAAACTGCCGTGGCAGCAGACTGGCCTGGATGTCGGCCGCCACCTGGAGTTCACTCTGGATGCGTTCCTTGGCCGCAGTGGTTTCGGTCAGGTTTTTGATGTACTCCTTCAGCGACTCTTTCATAACCTGAAAGTCTTGCGCCAGGACACCGACTTCGTCGTTAGACCGCACCACCGGGAGTTCCAGATCAAAGTTTCCCGAAGCCATCACATGGGTTGCCTCTGCCAGTGACCGGAGAGGTTTTGTGATCGAGCGGGCGATGTACACTACCGCCGCAGTCAAGAGCAGGACCCCCGCGAAGCCGATGACCCCCATGATCAAACTCAGGCGATTGATGTTTTCCAGGAGTTCCGCCTCGGGAAACAGGACGGCAAGCGTCCAGCCGGTTGAACGGATCGGCGCATAATACATCCAGCTTCTGACGCCTACCAGGCTGTTATACCGTATGAAACCGGTTTCACCCGCGACCATTTTTTTACCCAGCTCACGTAGTGAGGGATCATTGCGTGCCTCGGCGATGCTGAAGAAGCTCTCGTTCATGACCGCATCCTTCAACGGATGGGCGAGTACCATCCCGTTGCGGGAGAGAAGGGCGGCGTACCCGGTTTTGAGTATCTTGACGGAGGAGACCAGCTTCGTCAACGAGTCGAGCGTGATATCTGTGGCCACAATCCCTTTAAGATGCCGCACCCCATCGGTCTCTCCGTAGAAGGGAACCGAACAGGTCGACATGGCAAGATTACCTCCCCCGTCATCAAAGTACGGCTCACTCCATTCAAGCCTGCCCAGTTCTCGTGGACTCTGGTACCAGTCCCAGAGGAGATAGGGAACATACAGATACGATGTATCCAGCCGGGTAAAAGCAATCTTGCCATTTTCCCGGTAGTAATAAGGCGCATACAGACGGGACGTTTTGCTGAATGCATACGGTTCAAAAGCGACACCCGAACCGAATATTTCGGGATTCTTTTCGACAGTGGTTCTAATCAGGGTGTGAAGTTCTTTTTCCGAATACCTGCCTGTTTCCAGTGCGCGGGCCACGCCTTCTGTAACCCGTGAAACAACGGAAAGTTCAGTCTCCACCCTGTTCACCAATGACAGGGAAAGGTTCCGCGCATTGCTTTCCAACTCTTTTTCCAGAATGGAGCGGGAGCTGTAGTAGTTATAGCCGAGGGCCACAGCAAAGATAAGCGTGCTGCAGAGTGTGATGACAAGAACAAGCTTTATGACGATACTACTTTTCCCCGGCACGGCGCCTCCCGGTAAACGTAGCATAGTCAGGATAATTCCGAATAAGACCACCCCTTTGCAGCGCACTCCCGACCGCCCGGTAGTCCTGTTCCGTAAGAAGGCCGGGCGTTGCAGGGGAGTTAGCAGGCATGATGAGATCCCGCATCCGGTTAAGCATCCATTTCTGGTGAATCCGGTTGCTGGGCAATTGTGCTTCACGCATCCGCTTTGTGATGATGTCCAGTGCCTCGTCAGGATGGGCAAAGGCATAGCGCCACCCTTCAAGTGATGCTGCGGCAAAGGCCTCCGCTAAGGAGGGGTTATTACGGAGAATTTTCTCCAGAGTATATATCCCGTCCTCCGGAAAATTCATCCCCTGTTCACTGAGGGATACGACATTCAACTCCTCCTGATCCACCCCTGAGTTAAGGATCGTGTGATATTCGTTGTACCACATGGCGGACGTAACATCGATTCCTCCCCGCAGGAAGAGATTCACCGTATGCGACTGCGGCACCTCCAGTACTTTGATGCCGTGCCTGGCGAACAGGGCGCGGGGCGGAATCGACAGATCCCCCCCCCACAGTCCTACTTTCCTGCCGTTCATATCTGCTACAGTTTTGATACCGCTGGATTTTCTGGAAATCAGCATCATGGAGGATTTTTGAACCAGTTGCGCCACATTGACGAGCTTGATACCGGCAGCGCGCTGCTGCAGGGCGGTTGTCAGCCAGAGGATGGCAAAGTCGGCTGTGCCGTTGTTCAGTGTTTGCACGGGAGAATGCCCCGGCCCTCCAGCAAGTATTTTCAGTTCCATGCCGTGTTTGGCATAGATCCCCTTGTCGAGGGCGACGTAATATCCGGCAAACTGGGCCTGAGGATTCCACAACAGTGCCAGGGAAACCTTTTTCAGCGGGGTTTCAGAGGCCGCTGCAGGGAGCGCGGCAGTGGCAATCACGAACAGCAGGAGTAGATAGCCAATCCGCATAAACCCTTCTCTCCACCTGTATGTAATTTGTTTCATCATGATTTCAGGCCTGGTAAACGATAGGTTTTTATTGTAATTCTGTTTCTTATCTGTACTTTTTTATTAAAACTACACGTATGTAGTTAGCAGATTCCGGAGCAAATTGTAAAGAATACTCACAAAAAATGCACTGTTTTTTACAGCGCTAGAAAACTACTGTTGAGACGGATGATTGACGCGTTTCTAGGGGATGGCAGGTTTTTCGAAAAGAAACTCTACAGCGGGGCGAGAAGAAGACACCTGCCACCAGGAGGTGCCCCCTATTCGTTTGACACAATTTACTCTAAAGTACAGAATCACAGCCAAGATGGTGTAACGCTGTCAATTTAGAAGCAATGGATACGTGGGACAGTCGATGTAGAAGAAAGAAGGGGGGAGTTATGCGCCGCTTGCTGAGCTTCACGAGTTTAATCAATATCATGCTCTTTTTAATCGGCTGCGGCTCGGGCAGCAACCCGGTCGTCGTCAAGAAGCAGGTACAAGTCTACGCCCACCGCGGGGCAAGAAGCTTCGCTCCCGAAAACACGATCCCTGGCTACACGACCGGCCTCGCCATCGGCACCCATTGGGTGGA
>Ga0007792_10000528_pt1 | contig 13807 bp, 11 predicted proteins | sample CryBogmetaGMA6M_FD_60371 | JGI IMG/M metagenome (GOLD analysis project Ga0007792, IMG submission 60371) | Freshwater microbial communities from Crystal Bog, Wisconsin, USA - MA6M | ecosystem: Environmental > Aquatic > Freshwater > Lake | place: Crystal Bog, Wisconsin, USA | collected 2009-07-06
GATACGGGGCACCGGCCGGACGATGGCGGAGGCTTTTGAACAGGCGGCGGTGGCCATGACGGCGGTGATCACCCCGCCGGAGCGGATCCTGTCGCGGGAGGCGGTCCGGGTCCATTGCGAGGCGCCCGACCGGGAATTGCTGCTGGCCGACTGGCTGAACGCCATCCTGGGGGAGATGTCGACATTAAGGATGTTATTTTCACACTTTGAGGTGACTGTCACGGGGAACATGCTCGAGGCTGTTCTCCACGGCGAGAAGCTGGATGCCTCCCGCCATGAGCCGTCGGTTGAGGTCAAGGGCGCGACCTATCATCATTTGAGCGTGCGGCAGGATGCCGAGGGGAACTGGACAGCCCAGTGCGTGGTGGATGTGTAGACAGAGGAGGATTTATGGATACATCCAGACTCATCCGGAGATCGGAGTGGGCGTGGGAGATCCCCAGGACCGGGCGGATGGTAGTGCCGGGGATCCTTTTTGCCTCCGAAGACCTGATTACGGAGATGGACGAGAAGGTCCGTGAGCAGCTTTCCAACGTGGCGTCGCTTCCGGGAATCGTGGAGGCGGCGTACGCCATGCCGGATGCCCACTGGGGGTATGGCTTTCCCATCGGCGGGGTGGCGGCCTTTGATCCGAAACAGGGCGGGGTGATCTCCGCAGGGGGCGTGGGGTTCGATATTTCCTGTGGTGTCAGGACCCTGCTGACGCCCCTGCGGCGCGACGAGGTGGAGGCCATCCGGGACAAACTGGCCGATGCGTTGTTCTATCACATCCCTGCGGGTGTGGGCAGCACCAGCCGGCTGAGTCTGGACAAGCGGGAGATGACGGCGATGCTCAAGGGCGGAGCCCGGTGGGCCGTGTCGCGCGGCTACGGGGTGACCGGCGACCTGGAGTGCATCGAGAACGGCGGAGGTTGCGAGGACGCCGAGCCCGGTGAGGTCTCGGAGCAGGCGCGGCGGCGGCAGACCGAGGAGATGGGAACGCTGGGGTCGGGGAATCACTATCTGGAACTGCAGGCCGTGGCCGAGATTTTTGACCCGGCCATCGCGGAGTCCTTCGGCCTGGTTCGCGATGGGGTCGTCATCAGCATCCACTGCGGGTCGCGCGGGTTGGGCCACCAGGTGGCGACGGAGTTTTCGCGGCGCATGATCATGGAGGCGCCGCAGTACGGGATTCATGTGGCCGACCGCGAACTGGCGTCGGTTCCCGCCCATTCGCCACCCGGGAATGCCTATTACGGGGCGATGCGGGCGGCGGCAAACTGTGCCCTGGCCAACCGCCAGATCCTGTCCCATTTTGTGCGTGAGGTTTTCAAGGGAGTTGTCGGGGATGACGGCCTGCCCCTCATCTACGACGTATCGCACAACCTGTGCAGTCTGGAAGAGCACGAGGTGGGTGGAGTGAAGAAGCGACTGTATGTCCACCGCAAGGGCGCCACGCGGGCATTGGGCCCGGGTCATCCTGATCTGCCGGCGCGGTATCGCGCCGCGGGGCAGCCGGTGCTGGTGGGCGGCACGATGGGAACCGCCTCCTATATTCTCGCCGGGACGGAGGAGGGCGGTCGCACGGCCTTCAGTTCGGCCTGCCATGGCGCGGGCCGGAGCCAGAGCCGCAGCCAGGCGCTGAAGCAGTATCGCGGCGAGGACGTTGTCGAGAAACTGCGACGGCGGAATATCATGGTTAAAACCCGATCCTACCGCGGGGTGGCCGAGGAAGCGCCCGCCGCCTACAAGGATGTCGACGAGGTGGTTCGCGTAACCGCCGGGGCCGGTCTTGCCCGCCTGGTGGCACGGCTGGAGCCGATGATTTGTGTTAAAGGATAGGGGAGAGTATTCAGTGTTCAGTGTTCAGTTTTCAGATGGAGAGGGGGCACGCCTTTTCTGAAAACTGAACACTGAATACTGGCTTCAATCTTCCCGCTCCTGTATTGTCTCACCATGAGTAGCAAGCACGGGCAATTGACGAATGTCACCAGTGAGCGGGCGTTGCTGGTGCAGGTGGTGGTTGGTCGCGCGGGGCGCGATCTGGCCAAGGATTCACTGGAGGAGCTGGAGCGGCTGGCCGACACGGCCGGCGCGGTGGTGGTCGGGACCCTCTCCCAGAACCGGGCCTCCCCGACGCCAAAGTATTTCATCGGTGAAGGTAAGTTGGAGGAGATCAAGCTGGCCTGCAATCAGGCCCGGGCGAACCTTGTGATTTTTGACAACGACCTGTCCCCGATGCAGGTGAACAATCTTGACCTTGCCCTGGGGATCAAGGTGATTGACCGCACGGAGGTGATCCTTCAGATTTTTGCCCGGCGCGCGCGTTCGGCCGAGTCCCAGATCCAGGTTGAGCTGGCGCAACTGGAATACCTGGTGGGGCGGCTTCCGCTCTCCGAAAAGCAGGCGCGCTTCACCGGCGGCATCGGCATGAAGGGGCCCGGGGAGAGTCCGCTGCGGCTGCGCAATGAGCCCATGCGGCGCCGGATCCGGGATTTGAAGGACAAGCTCGAATCCATCCAGGACCGCCGTGAACGGACCCGGGTGCGGCGGCCGTGGGCTGCGGTCAGCCTCGTGGGATACACCAATGCGGGAAAATCCACGCTGCTCAACAGCCTGTCGGGGACCGATGCCTATGTGGACGACCGGCTTTTCGCCACGCTCGACACGAAGAGCCGCCTGGTTCACATGCCCGACGGGCGTGATTTCCTGCTGACCGACACCGTGGGCTTCATCCGGCATCTGCCCCACGGCCTGATCGCCTCGTTCCGCTCCACGCTGGAGGAAGTGGCCCAGGCCGACCTGCTGCTGCATGTGGCCGATGCCGGCCATCCCTATGTGAGCGAACACTGTGAAGTGGTGTATGATACCCTGGCGGAGATTGGCGCCGATACCGTGCCCGCCCTGCTGGTTTTCAACAAGTGCGATACCCCCGCCGCGCGGGAGCACCTGCCGGAGCTGCTCGCGCGGTATCCCCACGCCATGGCGGTGTCGGCCCTGCAGCACGAGGGAATGGCGGAGTTGAAGAAGAGGATGGCGGAGATGATTGAAGGGAAGGGGAGTCTTTAATGTTGAACAATAATAAAGATGATTTAAATAAATGATCAGCCTTGAGAAACGGCAACGTGGTTGGTAAGGTGTTTTACGTGATTGCAAACACAAAAAAGACAGTCCGTTTCATTGACTTATTCTGCGGTATAGGCGGATTCCGATATGCCATAGAGGGGGTTGCTGAAAAGATGGGTGTTTATACGGAGTGTTTATTGTCCAGCGATATTGATCCTGATTGCCAAAAGGCGTATGAGGCCAATTTCGGGGAAGCACCTGCTGGCGACATTCATGCCATTGACGCAAATTCGATTCCCGAACATGACATTCTACTTGCAGGTTTTCCATGTCAGCCATTCAGTATTATTGGACACCGAAAGGGATTTGAGGACGCAAGAGGCACGCTGTTCTTTGAGATTGCCCGAATACTTGAAGCGAAGAAACCACAGGCATTTGTTCTGGAAAACGTGAAATTGTTGGTTGGTCATAATAATGGGAAAACGCTTGCGCGCATAATGGAAGTCCTACGCAGTCTGGGGTATCACGTTGACCGTAGAATTTTCAATGCTCTGGATTTCGGACTCCCGCAGAAGCGCGAAAGAGTGTTTATCGTCGGCTTTAAGTCTCCAAGCGCGTTTGAATGGCCAAAAGGAGGGATTCCGATGAAGCCGTTGCGGGATCTCTTGGAGAAACGGGTGTCCAAGGAGTACTACGCGTCCGACCATATTCGAAAGAAACGCCTTGCCCAACATACGCCGACAAAGGAACCGACGATTTGGCACGAGAACAAGGCAGGACACATTAGCGCGTATCCGTATTCATGCGCACTGCGGGCAGGCGCATCATACAACTATCTGCTCGTCAATGGCGAGCGACGCCTTACCCCCCGCGAGATGCTTCGTCTTCAAGGGTTTCCGGACACGTTCAATATTGTGTGTAATTACGGGCAAACGCGTAAACAGGCAGGGAATAGCCTGCCTGTTCCGGTTGCAGAATCGGTCTTGTCTCAAGTCTTTCTTTCATGTGGATGGACAAATGGACATAGGGTTGATGCCGTTTATCCAATGAAACAATCCTATGATCGGCAAATGATCTTACTGGAGAAGGGAACCCGTTATGGGAATAAGTCCAAGACTAAGAACGGTCGAAAAGTACAGGCCGCCATATCCGCTTAACAAATTTCCGAGCGGTTTTGCTCTAAACCTCGGGAAAGAAATTGTCTATCTCCTGGCCTCAAGAGGAACGCCAAGGCTTGAGGGAACTGACTGGGAAGAAATCTTTGCCAGACTTGTCGGTGCAAAGTGGCAACCCTCAAATGTCGGTCTTGACGATATAATTCTTCAGCAAATGGCATGGGGTGCAAAGACAGTCAAAAACAAAAAGCCGTCTACAGTTTCAAAAATTCGGCTTATTTCAGGCAGAAATTCGGTGTCTTTTTCTTTTGGACAAGACAAGGTGAAGCATGTGGATCCCAATGACATGGGTAAAAAGGTTCTGTCGATCTACAACGAACGCGTAGCAGGTGTCCGAAAGAAGTTTCAACACCTGCGTACCGTGGTTTTGGTCAAATCCGATGATCTTCTGGAATTGGCGGCCTTTGAACTCGATACCATCATGTATGATGCAAAGGGGTTTTGGTGGCAGTGGAATGATAACGACAATCTTGAAGGCTACGATAAAGCCAGCGATGCTCATGTCTTTACATGGCAGCCCCACGGATCACAGTTCACCATCATCGAGGATGTTCCTGAGCACCGTTTAGCAATTCGGATCAGGAAACCGCCCCGGCTCGACCGTGACGAAGTGTTGGACGCTTTGAAATTCGACGAATCATGGGTTGAGGTCATTTCGTAGAGCGGCATGGATACAGTTTCGCCAAGTGAACGGTCTCGAATTATGGCGAGAGTGAAGTCCTGCGGTAACAAGTCAACAGAAGTTGCGGTGGTTTCCCTTCTTCGGTTATCCCGTCTTTCTGGCTGGCGAAGACATTACCCGCTCGACGGGAAACCGGATTTTGTTTTTCCGAAAAAGAGGATCGTTCTCTTTGTCGATGGGTGTCTTTGGCATGGTTGCCCAGCGCACTGTCGGATTCCTCACACCAACCGCAAATATTGGGAAGGAAAGATTGCCGCCAACAAGAGAAGAGATATTGTCGTGCGGCGTCGTTTGCGTATTAGTGGGTGGACGGTGTTACGGCTTTGGGAACACGATATCGGGACTCCAGTAGCCTTTTCAATGATTGCGGGCATCAAAAGTTCACGTCCAATAACGCGCGCTGGCGTTGTGAAGAGGGATGCCTGATGAGCAAGCATAGTCGTCGGTGGATATTGGCATGTCTGGCGTTGTTTGTTTCTTGCTCGGGTTATGGGGTGGAAACCCCCAGCAAGCCGTGGTACTTTGTCCAGGTCAGTGACACGCATTGGGGGGCGCGGGACGGGGTCACGTTGACGCGGCGGGCGGTGGAGATGATCAATGCCCTGCCGGTAAAGGTCGAGTTTGTGGTGATCACCGGCGATATATTCTCCGATTCCATCTTGAAGGAGACGGTGGTCAAGGACGGCCTGGACGCGCTGAAGGGCTTGAAGCCCGCCTTGTATTACGTTCCCGGAAACCATGACATCCAGAAGACGGACATTGCCCGGACGAGCGCTGTTTTTGAGAAGACCCTGGGTCCCCTGAACCAGACGGTTCAAGTTCGGGGGGTGGCCTGCCTGTTCCTGTGCACGGAAATGGCGGAGGGCGAGACCCGTTCCCCGGGTGAGGTTGAAAGACTGTGGATCGAGGATAAGCTGGAGTCGGGCAAGGGCCGGAAGCCAGCCCTGATATTCATGCACCGGCCGCCGATATTTGACCTGTTGAACGGGTCGGATGGACAGGTGTCATGGGACCATCCCTACGATACGCGGTGGGAGGCATTATTCGCCGGGCATCCCGAGATCAAGGGGGTCTTTGCCGGGCATTTTCACCGCGACGAGATGCGCTGGATCGGGGCTGTTCCCGTATTTGTGGCCCCGGCACTGGCGCGCTTCTGGGACCGGCAGCCGTCCTTCAGGCTGTTTGAGTACAACAATGGGCAGTTGAACTATTGGACGTTGTACCCGGAGCGGAGCAACACCAAGGAATATACTCCGGCCCCGAAACGGCGCCAGACTCCCTAGCCGGCCTGGTTCCTACTTGGAGTCCTTGTCGTCCTTGACCTCAGGCGCCGGGGCCGCGGCCGTCTCCACGTAGTTGAGCTTCAGCGTGGTGATGGTGTTTTTCAGCAGGCGTTCCTCGTCGCGGTCGAGGTTTCCCTTCGTCTTGGCCTCGATCATCTCTACCATGTCAATGGTGGCCTGGGCCGCCTCCAGGTTAAGCTCCGTCTTGCCAGTCATCGGGTTAATGATTTTCCCCAGATGCTGCATCGCGGAGGAGGACAGCATGATGACCAACTGCATGAACATGGCTTTGTGCATTTCCAAAGGGGTGGGAGTAGACATGGTGTGATCTTCAATGATTTACTTCGCCGTGGCGCGAACCACAAACAAGCCGGGGGCGGCTTTCTTAAAGGTCCGGTCGGTGTACATCTTGACGTTCAGGGCGTTGATGGGTTCCTGTGAACGCCACTGATACCCTTCGCCCAGGCTGGCTTCATAGATTTCCTGAACGGACATGGGGCGCCCGGCCTTGGTCAGGATGGTCGTGATCAGTTCCCGCAGGCTGGGCTGGGCCTTGCGCGGCAGGCGCATATTGCGGATGGACACGCTCAGGGGCGGCTCGCGCTTCTGGGCCTTTTTCAGGACTTCCGCCATTTCCATTTCCAGGACTTCGATCTTCCGGCGAATTCCCATGATTTTCTTCAGATCATCGGCTCTCAATTCATTCAAGTTAATCATTGCGGCTCCTTTGTCGTTATTTAGAGAATGATTATACATAGTGATAGTGACGAATCAACTAGTTATTTGCTGATTATGGGCCAGACTTATGTCCCTATCGGTATACAGGGGGTGTTTGTCCCTCCTGTAAAAACGTTTGCCTATTAAAGGAGGGCGGGTATATTCTTTGAATAGTTACTATACCTGGTGCAATGATGCGAGGGGTGGCGATGGTTGACTTTACAGGGCGGGAAAAGACGGAGGGATTACCCTTGCGTCTGTTGATGGTGGAGGATTCCGCCCCCGATTTCCTTGTCGAACTGCAGGTGCTGAAGAAGGCCGGGTATGATCTGCAGGTCGAGCAGGTCCAGTCGGCCCGCGCCATGCGGCTGGCGTTGCAGAAGCCCTGTGACCTGATCATTGCCGACTACGCCATGCCCGGGTTCAGCGGCATGGATGCCCTGGCGGTTCGCAATGAGGTCGCGGCCGATATCCCGTTTGTCCTGGTGTCGGGCCAGATCAGCGTTGAGACGGCGGTGGCCGTCCTCAAGGCGGGCGCCACGGATTACGTGAGCAAAGATCAAATGACCCGGCTGGGAGTGGTGGTGGAGCGCGCCTTGAAGGATGCGGAGTCCGCCCGCGAACGCCAGCGTCTGCAGGAACAGATTGTCCAGTCCCAGAAGATGGAGGCGGTGGGGCAGTTGGCCGGCGGGGTTGCGCATGATTTCAATAACCTGCTGCAGGTGATCGTCGGGTACACGGAAATCCTCATGTTCGGCAACAAGGGGGCCCGGGACAGTGGTACTGAACTCAAGGAGATCCATTCGGCCGCCTTGCGCGCGGCCGAGTTGACCCGGCAACTATTGTCCTTCAGCCGCCGCCAGATGATGGTGCCATCGGTGCTGGATGTGAACTCAATCCTGAATGACATGCGGTTCATTCTTGATCCCCTGATGGGGGAGAACATCACGCTGACGATGCAGCTCGAGGAGGCCCTTCCCCCCGTCTTCGCGGATGCCGGCCATCTGGAGCAGGCCATGATGAACCTTGTGATGAACGGGCAGGAGGCCATGCCCGAGGGCGGCAAGCTTGGGGTTGAGACAGCCTCCGTGGTGTTGGACGAGGAGCAGGCGGACCAGATGATGGATGCCCGGCCCGGCCACTTTGTGAGGATCCGAATCACGGACAACGGCTGTGGCATTGAGCCGGCCGTGATGGAGCGTATCTTTGAGCCTTTTTTCACCACGCGGGGACTGGGGAAACGCGCCGGACTGGGGCTTTCCGTCACCTACGGGATCGTGCGGCAGCACAATGGCTGGATCCATGTGAGCAGTCAGCCGGGAAAGGGCACCTGTTTTACCCTGTATCTGCCGGTTTATGAAGGGAAGCACATGGTCCAAACCGCCGCCATGCCGGAGGCGGTTCCGCCCCGGGGCGAGGGGGAGCGTATCCTCCTGGTTGAGGATGAAGCGGAAGTCCGTGAAATTGCAAGGCGGGTGCTGTGCTCTGCCGGCTACGAGGTGGTGTCTGCCGCGAGCATCAAGGAAGCGAATGAAGCCCGCGAGCGGAACGGCGGGAAGTTTGACCTGATTTTCAGTGATGTCGTTCTTCCGGACGGCAACGGGATCGACCTGGTGCAGACTATAATGGAACAAAATCCGGAGATTGCCGTTCTGTTGAGCAGCGGCTACACCGATGACCGTGCCCGGTGGAAGGCGATCGAGGAGCGGGGGTTCCTGTTCCTGGCCAAGCCCCATTCCCCCAGCGTCCTGTTGCGCGCCGTGCGGGTAGCCCTCGAGTCCGGCCGGGCCGTGTAAGCAGTCTTGGTTTCCTGCGGTGCGCCTGCTATGATCCCGCAAAAGAGGAGAGTCCATGAGTGAGCTCGATAGGCTTCGGATCCGTGATTTAAGGGTACGGTGTCGGGTGGGGGTGACGGTCGAGGAGCGGCGATTGCCCCAGGATGTCCTGATTACCGTGACGATGCATGCCGACCTGAACCAGGCCTGCCGCAGCGACAAACTGCGTGACACGGTGGATTACAAGGCGGTGAAGAAGGCCATTCTGGCGGAGTGCGAGACGAAGTCCTTCAAGCTGATTGAGCGGATGGCCCAGCGGGTGGCGGAACTGGCCCTGGCGGATCCGCGAATCCGGCGTGTGGATGTGGTCGTGCAAAAGCACGGTGCCCTCAGGTTTGCCCGCTGCAGCGAAGTGGAGATCAGCAGGGGGCAGTGAGCAGGGGGCAGTGGGCAGAGGGCAGAGGGCAGTGAGCAGTTGGGAGAGGGTGAAATGAATAAGAAACGGGTGGCGTTTTTGGTGAGGGAATTGCTCAAGGAAATGGGTGAGGACCCTTCGAGGGAGGGATTGATCAAGACTCCCGAGCGGGTGGCGGAGGCGTATTCCTTCCTGACGTCCGGATACCGGACGTCCGCGCGGCGGGTGATCAACAACGCGTTGTTCAAGGCTGAAGCCAATAACATGGTGCTGTTGAAGAACGTGGAGGTGTACAGCCTGTGCGAACATCACATGCTCCCGTTTTTCGGGTCATGTCATATCGGCTACATCCCCCGCAAAAAGGTGATCGGGGTGAGCAAGCTGGCGCGGATTGTCGATGTTTATTCCCGCCGGTTGCAGATTCAGGAGCGCTTGACGGCCCAGATTGCCAAGGACATCATGGATACCATCAACCCCGAGGGCGTGGGGGTGGTCATGGAATGCCGCCACCTGTGCATGATCATGCGGGGCGTCGAGAAGCAGGATTCCGTCATGATGACCTCGTCGGTTCTCGGCAGTTTCCACAACGACACCTCGACCCGCGCCGAATTTCTCAGCCTGGTCGGCAAATAACACTCTTCACCGCACCAGCAGCGCGGGGACGCCGGAGTCGGCCAGGACATGCTGCGTGGTGCACCCGACAAACCATTGCCGGATCCGGGTGTGGGAATGCGCTCCCATGACGATCAGGTCGCTCTTTTCCCTCACAATACTGTCGAGGATGGCCTCGCTGGCATGGCCGCTCACGACGGCGACCCTGGGGGGGCATCCTGCGGCGATGCAGGTTCTTTCGGCGGTGCTGGCGATGGCCATGGCCACGGAGTCAGTCATTTTTTCCGCCACGGTCAGCACGGTCAGGGACGCATTGAGGGCCCTGGCCAATGATGAGGCCACAAGCGCGACTTTTTCGGAGATCGGGCTGCCGTCGCAGGCGGCCATGACCATCTGGACGGGGGTATACTGGCCGGGGGTGATCAGGCAGGGGATGGTGGCGCGCCGTGTCACGCGGTCGGCTACGGATCCGATCAATTCCCGTCCGAACTGTTCATTCTCGCCCCGCTGTCCCAGAATCAGAAGATCCGTGGATTTTTCCTGCTCCAGGATGGTATGGACCGGGTGTCCTGTCTCGACGATCAGGTTGGTGTTGCAGCCGGCGTTCATGGCGAGTTCATCGAAATTCCGGTGAACTGCTTCACCCTTGGCCTCCATGAGCAGCTTGAACTGGGGCCACCCCGCGTAATATCCCGTGGCCCCGATGGCGCCGGAGACGTCCGCCAGCAGCGGACCCTCGATCATCCGGATATCCAGCACATGCAGGCCGGTGAGCCTGGCCTTCATGACGGAGGCGAGATGGAAACCGTACCGGCATGCCACGTCGCCGTAAGGAGACCCATCCGTACAGACAAGCATTTTCTGGAACATAGGAACCTCCTCTTCTCCTGTTACGTTCACTCCACTCCCATGGTAATCCTTTTTCCCGAAATGGCAAGCCCCCGGGTTGCCTTCACTCTTGCCTCTTTCGCGCAAATCGGCCAATCTATCCAGCTTATGAACACGAAGCGCAATAAGTTGTATGTTGTCCTGGGACCCCTGATGGGAATCCTGGCGCTGGTTCTCTACACGGTGACGCTCAGCCGGGGGGCCTATCCCGGGGAGTCGGCCAACCTGATGGTGACCGAACTGGGGTTGAACCCGCTGGGATCGTCCGGGCATCTGATCTGGAGCTGGGTGGTTGACCTGGTTGCGCGGGTGCCGATGGGGAGTATTTCCACCCGCCTGAACCTGTTGAGCGCGGTCTGCGCGGCGGGAGCGGTCGGGCTGTTTTTCCGCATTCTGGCCGACGCCGTGTGGGCGGCGATTCCGGTCACCGACCAGAATGGCCGTGCCGCGAACCGGGCTTCCCTGCTGGCGGGCGTGTCGGGCAGCGTGGCGCTGATGGGGGCGATGCCCTTCTGGTATGCGGCGAACCGTTTCCATCCCGCGACGTTCGACCTGCTGGTGCTGTTCATCCTCGCGAAGCTCCTGCTGACTTTCATCCGCCGGGCCCCGGTTTGGGCGGGGTTGGTTTTCGCCCTCCTTTACGGTGTATTCGCGGTTGAATTCGCCACTCTGGTCATTTTCGGCCCGCTGGTCCTGGCCGGGCTGCTTTTTGCGCTGTGGCATAACGGCGACCTGCGCTGGGGCCGGGTCCTGCCGTTGGCCGGCTGCCTTCTGGCCGGGATGCTGTTCTACCTGCCTGCCGCCTGGACGCTGCAGGGATCCGAGTCGTTCCGGCTGAGTGAAGGGGGCGGGTTCTGGCAGGCGCTGTATTTTGTCGGGAAGGGGCAGTACCTGCTCATTGCCAAGAGTCTTCCCCAGGTCGGCTGGTTGCTGGTTATCATCGCGAGCATTGTGCCCTGGCTGGCGATCCTGGTGGTGGGGCGCCGCGGGCTGAACGAGGAAAAGGACTGGGGGCTCTACATCCTGCACCTGATCCTTACCGGCGTGGTGGTGGCCGTGATGTTCAACGTGCCGTTTTCGCCCTGGCGGATCCTGGGGCCGTGGCGGCTGCTGGTGACTCCGTATGTACTGCTGGCCTGCACCTTCGGGTATCTGGTCGCCTACTGGTCGCTCATTTCACGGCTGTCGTTCCTCAATGCCGACGAGGATGAGACGGGAAAACTATGGTGGCGGGAGTACGGCGGCCTGTTCCCGGCGGGATTGCTGCTGGCGGCCGCGGTGGCGGCGGGTGTCCTGAACTATCCCATGGCGGATGCGCGCCCTGCGGGGGTTGTGAACGACTATGCCCGTTCCGTGGTGAAGGCCGCCGCCGGCCGTGAGTGGCTGGTGACGGATGGCCTCATGGACAGCAATCTCCAGCTGGCGGCCCGGGAGACGGGCTCCCCGTTGCGTCTTTTCAATCTCCAGCTGGGCAACAACGACCTCTACATGAGGTACCTCGCCAAGTCGTTCAGTGATGTGCGGATGAAATCCCTGGCCGAGGTGGATGCACTGGCGTTCTTGCGGCAATGGGTCGAGACGGATCCACGGTTTGCGGAAAAGACGGCCTTCCTGAGCACTCCCGACCTGTGGCTGGCGGCAGGAATGCAGCCGGTTCCGCAGTGCGTTCTGTTCACCGGGATCAAGGCGATATCCGAGGTGGAGCCGGGGGCCCTGTGGAACCAGCATCAGGAGTATTGGAAGTCCCCGCTCGTCCAGGACCTCGTCCGGTTGCGCAAGACGGATCCGATGCTTTCGCCGACGGCGGGTGCCGTGATCCGGCACCTGAGCCTGGTGGCCAACAACCTGGGCGTGGTGCTGGAGGATGCCGGCTGGCGGCAGCAGGCTTACAGTGCGTATGCCAAGGCGCGGGAACTGGAGCCCAACAACATCAGCGCAATGTTGAACCAGTTGACCATGGTGCAACGCGGCTATGCCGCGCCGGATGCGGAGAAGATCAAGGCGGACTTCAAGGAGTTCACCGCGACACTCAAGCAGAAGCTTCAAATCTGGCAGTTGTCCCGCGTGTACGGCTATGTCCGGATGCCCGAGGCGTATGCCAACCTGGGCATGACGTGGGTGTTTTCGGGCCAGCCGGGCATGGCGGTGGCGGGCTACAAGCGGGCCATCGAGCTGGCGCCGGACCGGAAGGACCAGTTGAGCCAGGGCCTGGCCATGGCCTATCTCGCACAGGATCAGCAGGAGGGCGAGGATATCCTGCGCCAATTGCTGGAGAAGGATCCCGGGAACAAGGCGCTGTTGCTGTCGCTGGCGAGGATCAACGCCCGCAAGAACCGGTTTGACGAGGCGGCGGCGCTGCTGGACCGGGCCCAGAAGGCCGGAGTGCCGAAGGAACGGATCGCCATGGAATATGCCGTGATGCACCTGGCGGCCGGGGAGGTCGGAAAGGCCCGCGTGATTCTGCAGGAACTGGTGGACCTCAAGCCCGAGCTGACCCCCGCCTGGGCCATGCTGGCGGCGGTGGTGATGCAGCAGAATGACACCAAGGCGATGGAGGAGTGCGAGCGGAAATTAAAACGGGCGAAGGGCCGGGATTTCATCACCACCGTGGTGCTGGGCCAGATTGCCCTGAGCCGCTCGCAGTATGTCGAGGCCCGGATTTATATCGACCAGGCCCTCGGCATGCGGCCCAATACGCCGGTCCTGATGGAATTACTCCTGCGGCTGGATGTCCGGGAGGGGCGCCGGGACCTGGCGGAAAGCCATATCCGGAACCTGCTGCTCCAGGATCCGGGCCATCCCTTTGCGAACCAGGTGCTGGCCTCCATGCAGCTGGAGCGGAAGGAATACGCCAAGGCTGAAAACTCCCTGAGGAAAAGCCTGGAGCGGAAGAAGGACCCCCTGGTCATGAACGACCTGGCCTGGACGCTCCAGGAGAAAGGCGAACTGGATGAGGCCGAGGCCCTGGTCCGGGAGGCCTTGAAGGCCAGTCCCAAGGTCGGTACCGCGTGGGATACGCTGGGAATGATCCTGTTCAAGCGGGGTCAGCTTCCCGAAGCGGGGGAAATGCTGCAGAAGGCCCAGTCCCTTTCGCCGGACAACCCCTCGATTCAGCTGCACCTGGCCCAGTGGTATGAGAAAAGGGGGGATGTGAAGAAGGCCGCCGAAATGGCCGACAACCTGATGATGCATCCGGTCGGACTGAGTTCGGCCGA
>Ga0007792_10000529_pt1 | contig 13794 bp, 15 predicted proteins | sample CryBogmetaGMA6M_FD_60371 | JGI IMG/M metagenome (GOLD analysis project Ga0007792, IMG submission 60371) | Freshwater microbial communities from Crystal Bog, Wisconsin, USA - MA6M | ecosystem: Environmental > Aquatic > Freshwater > Lake | place: Crystal Bog, Wisconsin, USA | collected 2009-07-06
ATGAGCAGGTCGCGGTCAATGCCGCGGTCCTTGCTGATCTGGTCGATGGTCTTCTTCAGTTCCGAGCTCATGGCGCTCCCTCCGGTGCCGCCCGGCGTCCGGCATTGCCGGTGCGCGTGGACGGGAGATTCTCAACTCTGTTTCCGCCGCCTGCGAGACCCTGAAGGCGTCTGCGCTAAGGCCACGGGGGGTGAAAGCACGTCTATGGCGCAGGCCTTACGCGGCTGCGCCGGGAAATTCATGCACCAGGTGGGCGGTCTTCACCTGCGCCCACAAAATGCGGGTGCGCACGCCGTCCTCGTCCACCACCAGCTCCTCGGCCCCGGCCTGGCCCCTGACCTCGGACAAGAGCCCGCGCAAGTGGCGGCGCCCGTCCTTGGCCTCGTTCAGGCGCACGTCGATGGTGCGGCCGAGGTAGCCGGACAGCTGCTCCGGGACAAAGAAGCGGCGCTCCAGCCCCGGGGAGGAGACCTCCAGCACGTAGGCGCCGGGCACGGCGTCCTCGGCGTCGAGCAGCGCGCCCAGGTGGCGGCTGACGCGGGCGCAGGCGGCGATGGTCACGCCGCCCTGGACCGCCATGTCCGCACCGGGCTCGCCGACAGGCTCGCCCGCAGGCGCACCCGCGGACTCGTCCGCCTGGGCATCGATATACACACGGACCACCATCCGGCTGCCGGCCGAGGCCAGCTCCACGCCCCAGAGTTCCACCCCGAGCGGGCTTAAGCCCGAGCCGATGAGCCCGGTGAGCCGTTCAATCAGGGGTGTTCTCTTCACGTGCGGCCGTCTCCGTTTCCGGCTCCCGGAAATAAAAAAGTGGACCAAAAGGCCCACCATCTCTTGAGGAACCAGAGGTTCCGGCGGTCTAATCCTTGAGGCCTTGGAGCGGGTGACGAGGATCGAACTCGCAACACCGAGCTTGGGAAGCTCGTACTCTACCATTGAGCTACACCCGCCCGCACGGCCTATCTAGTCGCGGGTCCGGGCGTTGTCAACGGAAAACCAGGCTTGGCCCAAGATTTCTTCCGTCCGCGTCAGGCGCGGGTTCCCGCCGGGTCGGGCCGACTCTGGCCGCTCACGCCGGGGCGGTCAAGCCCTGATTTGTGGCGCACAACTTGCATGATTGCGGTCAGCACAGGAGGACCCAATGCGCGAAAGCATGTACAGCGCCCTGTTCGGGGCCATGACCAACGAGCACAGGCTCGACGTCATCGCCAACAATCTGGCGAACGTGAGCACCAACGGCTACAAGAAGGACAACTACGCCTTCCAGGATACGTTCCAGCGCTTCGCCACGGACTATCTGCCCGACTCCAAGCCCTATGTGCGCGGCCAGGAGCTGTGGCCCAAGGCCTATGTCCAGGCCCGGCCCAGGCTGGGCGGCCAGTACTCCGACATGTCCCAGGGCAGCATCCAGGTCACGGGCAACCCGCTGGACGTGGCCCTGACCGGCGATGGGTTCTTCAAGGTGCGCACCCCCAAGGGCGATTTTCTGACGCGCAACGGCAGCTTCCAACTTTCCAGCGACGGGCGTCTGCTCACCGAACAGGGCTTCGAGGTCCTGGGCGGCGGCGGCACCGCCGTCACCCTCCCGCGCGACAACAAGCTCCAGATCGACGTGAACGGGGTCATCCGCGCGGATGGCACACAGGTCGGGTCCCTTGATCTGGTCAATGTCTCGGACCCCAAGAGCGTGGAGAAGGTGGGCAAGAACCTCTACCAGATCCGCAAGGGCAGCAAGGCCACCGAGATCCCGCCGGATAATCTGCAGGTCCAGCAGGGCTACCTGGAGAAGTCCAACGTGGAGATCGTGGGCGAGCTGGTGAACATGATGGAGGCCCAGCGGGCCTTTGAGATCAACCAGAAGATCATGACCAACACGGACACCATGGAATCCCTCGTCATCAACAAGATCGGCCAGGTCGGCTAGTCAATGGAATTTTCAGGAGGAAAACAGTCATGATGCGCTCACTTTGGACCGCCGCCACCGGCATGGTCGCCCAGCAGACCAACATCGACGTGGTCTCGAACAACCTGGCCAACGTGAACACCACGGGCTTCAAAAAGAGCCGCGCCGAGTTCGAGGACCTCATGTACCAGACCATGTCCATCGCCGGGACGATCAACGAGGGCGGCAACCGCCTGCCCACGGGCTTCCAGGTCGGCATGGGCGTGCGCCCGGTCACGGTGCACAAGTTCTTCTCCCAGGGCGCCTTCCAGAACACCGGCAACTCGCTGGACATCTCCATCGAGGGCCAGGGCTTCTTCAAGCTGAACCAGAACGGCAACGACGTGTACACCCGCGCGGGCAACTTCAAGCTCGACAACAACGGCCGCATCGTCAACGCCAACGGCTACCCCCTGCAGCCCGAGTTCACCGTGCCCCCGGACGCCGCCAACGTGGTCATCACCGAGAAGGGCCACGTCTCGGCCATGGACAAGACCGGCAAGGAGCTGGCCGGCACGGACATCACCATCTACAACTTCGTGAACCCCGCGGGCCTGAACGCCCAGGGCCGCAACCTCTACACCGAGAGTGACGGCAGCGGCGCCCCCGTGGCGGGCATCCCCGGCGACACCAACTTCGGCACCCTGGCCCAGGGCTTCCTGGAAGGCTCCAACGTGGAGATGGTCGACGAGATGGTCGGGCTCATCATCGGCCAGAGGGCCTATGAGGTGAACTCCAAGGCCCTGACCACCTCGGACACCATCCTGCAGACCGCCATCAACGTGAAGCGCTAGGCCGGGAGATCAGGGCAGGCACATGGACAGCACAAGCCAGGGCTACCAATGGGACAACCGACGCACCGGGTCCTGCCCGCTCAAGGCCGGCGCGGTGCTTCTGGCCGCCCTGGCCCTTTGTGCGCTGCTTCTGGCCGCCAGCGCCGCCGCCGCGGCGGACATCGCCCCGGACTGGCGCATCCAGGTGCGCAACGCCGCCTGCGCGGCCGGGCCCAAGGTCCTGCTGGGCGAGATCGCCGACGTGCGCGGTCCCATGCCCCGCGACCAGTGGAAGGAGCTTGCGGCAAGGCCCCTGTGGCCTGCGCCGGAAAAGGCCGGGCACCAGACCGCGCTCTCGCGCGAGCGGCTGCTGACCATGCTGCGCTTCTACCTGGGGGAGCAAGCCGACAGCTTCGTGCTGCCGTCGCAGCTCGTGGTGCAGCGCGGGGGCAAGGCCGTGGACGGCGCAGAGCTCGCCCGCCGCTGCGTTGATTTTTTGACGGCGCGTGGCGCCAACCTGCACGGGGATCTGGAGATCACCGACCTGCGCGTGCCGGACTACGTCTTTCTCGCCCATCCCGGCGACCAGTTGAACCTCGCGATGGGCGGCCCCGCACACCCGGGCCGCAACAACGTCCTGTACGAGGTCGTGTCCGGCGAGGGCAAGGCCGTGCGGCGCTTTGCCGCCTCGGCCTTCCTGAACCTCTGGGGGCCCGTGGCCTGCGCCACCAGGCCCATCAACCGCCTGGAGCGGCTGACCCCTGACATGGTGGGCTTCAAGCGCAAGAACATGGCCTACCAGGAGAACGCCTGGGACGGCAGTGGCGGCCCCTGGCGCGTGGCGAGAAGCGTGGGCACGGACCAGGTCATCACCCGCGACAGCATCGAGCCGGTGCCGGTCATCGCCCGGGGCGGCAAGGTCAACCTCGTGTTCGAGGGCGCGGCCATCCACCTGTCGGTGAAGGCCGAGGCCCTGGCCGACGCGGGCATCGGCCAGACGGTCCAGGTACGCAATGTGCAAAGCAACCGCAAGATCACCGGCACCGTGCTTGACGCCGAGACCGTGCTGGTCCGCTAGCCGTCCGGCCCACTAATAGAGGATGCAACCATGAAGAAGCTGTTCCCGACCCTGGCCCTGACGTTCGTCCTGACTGCCTGCGCCGCGGAAAACCGGCCCATGCCCGAGCCCATCCTGACGAACCCCAACGCCGTGGAGGCCGAGCCGGTGAACAATCCGGCCTCGCTCTTCGAGGCCGGGCAGTCGGACTTCCTCTTTGACGACAACCGGGCCAACAAGGTCGGCGACATCGTCATGGTCCTCGTGACCGAGATCACCAACGGCGACCTGAAGTCCAACACCACGGCCCAGAAGACGAACACCAACGCCTACGGCATCACCGCGCTGCCCACGACCGGCATCTACGGGGCCCTGAGCAAGGTGGTCCCGGGCGGTGCGTCGGCTACCGGCAATCCGGGCGTGGGCACCAGCAGCGCCAGCAATTTCGTGAGCACGGGCGAGGTCAAGCAGCAGAGCACGCTCACGGCCACCGTGGCCGCCAGGGTCATCCGCATGCTGCCCGGCAAGGTCATGCAGGTGGAGGGCGCGCGCCAGGTGCGCCTGAACGCCGAGACCCAGATCCTCGTGGTGCGCGGCCTGGTGCGCCAGCGCGACATCGACTCCAAGAACACCGTGCCCTCCACGGCCCTGGCCGACGCCAAGATCGAGGTCTACGGGCAGGGCATGCTGACCGACAAGCAGCGTGCGGGCTGGCTCTCCAGGCTGCTCGACAACGTCTGGCCCTTCTAGCTCGCCGACCGGGAGACGAACATGATCTACGCAGCAGACCAAACCATTCGCCGCAGGGAACTGGCCCGGAACCTGGCCCTGATCCTGCTCTGCCTGGCCGTGCTCATCATCGCCGGGGTGGCCCCGGCCCACGCCGTGCGGCTGAAGGACATCGCCAGCTTCTCCGGCGTGCGCAACAACGAGCTGGTGGGCTACGGCCTGGTGGTCGGCCTCTCGGGCTCCGGCGACGGCACCACCAACGAGTTCACCATCCGCTCCATGACCAACATGCTGGAGAAGATGGGCGTGTCCGTGAACCCGACCAACCTGAAGCCCAAGAACGCCGCAGCGGTCATGGTCACGGCCAAGATGCCGGCCTCGGCCCGGCCCGGCTCGACGCTGGACGTCACGGTGTCCTCCGTGGGCGACGCCAAGAGCCTGCTCGGCGGCGTGCTTCTGATCACGCCCCTGCGCGGCCTGGACGGCCGCGTCTATGCCGTGGCTCAGGGCTCCCTGACCCTGGGCGGCTACTCGGCCGAGGGCCAGGCCGCCACAGCCACAAAGAACATCACCACGGTTGCGCGCATGCCGAACGGCGCAATAGTGGAGCGCGAGGTGAGCTTCCAGTTCAACAAGCAGGACGCGATGACCATCAACCTTTCCGGCACCCCGGACTTCGGCACGGCCATGCAGGTGGCCAACCGCATCAACGGCGTCCTTGGCGGCGGCCTAGCCAAGGCCGTGGACGGCGCCACCATCCAGATCACCATCCCGGCCAAGTTCCAGAACAACCTGGTGCCGCTCATGGCTTCCCTGGAGAACCTGGACATCTCGCCGGATTCCCGGGCCCGCGTGGTGGTGGACGAGAAGACCGGCACCGTGGTCCTGGGCGGCAACGTGCGTCTGACCAAGGTCGCCGTGGCCCACGGCAACCTGCAGATCGTGGTGGCCGAGACCCCCAACGTGAGCCAGCCCGGCGCCTTCTCCGGCGGCACGACCCAGGTGACCCCGCAGACCGACCTGAAGGTCAAGGAACAGAACAACCGCCTGCTGCTCATGGAGGGCGCGACCCTGCAGGAGCTGGTGGACGGGCTGAACTCCGTGGGCGCCACCCCGCGCGACCTCATCTCCATCCTGCGCACCCTCAAGACCGCGGGCTCGCTGCAAGCGGACCTGGAGGTCATCTAATGGCTGATTCCTCCATGGACGCCGCCGCGCTCTCGGCCAAGCAGGCCCAGGACGCGGACATGGTCCAGCTCAAGATGCAGGTGGACCGCCTGCGCAGCGACCTGACGCCTGGCCCCAGCAAGCAGCAAAAGCTGCGCAAGGCCTGCACCGACTTCGAGGCCGTGTTCATCAGCAAGATCTGGGAGCAGATGCGCGCCACCGTGCCCAAGGGCGGGTACCTGAACTCGCCCCAGCAGGACATGTACCGCTCCATGTTCGACCGCGATTTTGCCGAGAAGCTCGCTGGCGACGGCGGCTTCGGCCTGGGCGACATGCTCTACGGCCAGCTCAAGCAGCGGATGCAGGCCAGCGGCAAGGCCGATGGCGCCGCCGCGGTCCAGACCGTGGTGCAGGCTGCGGCCCAGGCCCCTGTGGCCGCGCCCGCCAAGACGGCGCTGGAGTCCAGGCAGCTCAAGCCTCCCAAGCGGGCCCCCCAGGTTCAGGCCCAGGCCCCGGAGCGTCCGGCCTCGGTGCCGGGCGAGGTCATGGCCGATGTGGAGGCCCTGGCGAGGCGCATCGAGGCGGCCTACGACAAGAAGACCCTGGCCGCCGAAACCGCGGCCGCGGGCAGTGGCCGCAGACTTGCAGTGATCGGGTAGGGCCCAGCCCGCAAACCCTGGTCCAGGGCGCAGGCCGAGCAGTAATTTTCTTGAAATAATTGAATTTTTTGTACAGGGAGGCGTACCGGCATGCTGCAAATCATCCAGGCAAATTTGTCCCGCCAGGTGCGCGCGCTGGAACTTTTGTCCGCCCTTTTGGAAGAAGAATTTGCCGCCCTCATGGGCCGGCAGCCCCAGGAAGTGAGCAGCCTGGAACTCTCGGTGCAGGAGCTCATGCGCCAGCTCGTGGCCGAGCGCATGCAGCTTCGGCGCCTCATCGCCTCCGGGTTCCCCGGAGCAGAGCGCCTGCACGATGTTCTGGCCCAGATCCCGGCCGAGGACGCGGCAGCGCTTGCCGCCGTGCTGGCCGAGCTGGATAAGAGCGAGCAGATCTGCGCCATGCAGGCCGACAAGAACCGCCAGCTGGCGCTCGGCCTCTATGACCAGAGCATGCAGGTGTTGACGCACCTGCACAAGTCCATGCAGCCGACCACCGAGATTTACGGCAAGCGCGGGCGCTACGCCAAGGCGCCCCAGGGCCAGGCCAGCTTCTTCAGCGGGAGGCTCTAGATGTTCGGACCCAACTCCATCCTCGACATCGGCCGCAGCGGGCTTTTTGCCGCCCAGGCCGCCATCTCGGTGACGGGCGAGAACATCGCCAACGTCAGCACCGAGGGCTACAGCCGCCGCACGGTGCGCTTCGACGAGGCCTTCAACATCGACTCCATGCCCGGCCAGGTCGGCACGGGCGTCTGGGCTGGCGAGATCCAGCGCCACTTCGACCAGTACGTGGAGACCCAGTACTACGACCAGGCCACCATGCGCGACCGCTGGGACACGCTCTACAGCCAGCTCCAGGGCACGGAGAGCCTGTTTAACGAGTCCCAGGGCTTCGGCCTCTCCTCCAGCCTGTCCGGGTTCTTCGACAACTGGGAGAACCTGACCCAGCGGCCCGAGGATGCGGGCAGCCGCAGCCAGGTCATCGAGGGCGCGCAGACCCTGGTCTCCACCCTGCACCAGACCGATTCGGACCTGTCGCTGATGCAGCAGAAGGCCGACACGGCCATCAGCCAGGGCGTATCCGACGTCAACGACCTGCTCAAGCAGATCGCGGACCTGAACACCCAGATCAAGACCCACGACGTGCCGGGCAGCAACAACGCCAACCAGCTCTACGACCAGCGCGGCATGCTCGTGCGCAACCTGGCCAAGCTGGTGGACATCAACTACATCGACAAGGGCAGCGGCAACATCACCATCACCACCAAGGCCGGGCAGACCCTGCTGGACAACGAGCAGTTTTTCAACATCTCCTACGACGGCCCCCAGGCCACCAACGCCCTCATGGCCGGGTCCAAGTTCGACGGCGCCGTGTACTTCCAGGGCAACGACAATCTGGAGTACACGCTTGAGGTCGTGAGCAACGCCGGCACCAACCTGATGGTCAGCAACACCGGGGTGGCCGCGCAGTTCCGCGTGTCCACGGACGGCGGCAACACCTGGCTCAAGAACGCCGACGGCACGGACAAGCTCTTCTACGCCCGGCCCGAGGACAACATGATCCAGGTGGGCAACCTGAAGGTCTGGTTCGGCAAGAGCACGGACGAAGCCGCGACACCCGTCAATGCCTTCACCAAGGGCGACCGCTTCAACATAGTGCCCAAGAAGGCGCTGTACTGGAACCAGAACACCTCCACCAAGGAGATCATCTCGCCCGTCACCAGCCTGACCGGCGTGGACAACCCCGCCCGCCTCACCGGCGGTTCGCTCGCGGCCCTGTTCAACTTCAAGGACGACTACGTGGGCCGCTACCGCGAGAAGCTGGACGCCATCGCCACCACCCTGGCCTGGGAGGTCAACCGCCGCCACAGCCAGGGCGTCGGCCTGGAGAAGCTCACCGACGTGCAGGGCACCTACTCCGTGGTGGACGACACCCGCGCGCTGGCCAGCGGCTCCTCGGGCCTGATTTACGGCTCCAAGCTGACTTCCGGCAGCGCCAACGTCTACATCTACAACACCGCGACAGGCCAGCTTGTCTCCGGCGCGGCGCTCGACTTCGACAGCTTCGCCGCAGGCCAGCAGAATTTTGACCCGGCCACCGTGACCTTGAGCGGCGTGAGCGCCGCCTTCAACAACAGTTTCGGCACCTTCCTCACGGCCTCGGTGGTCAACCACAAGCTGTCCATCCAGGCCAAGAGCGGCTACAATTTCGCCTTTGGCACGGACACCACGGGAGTTGTGGCCGCCCTCGGCCTGAACACCTTCTTCGACGGCTCCAACTGTCGCGACATTGCGGTGAACACCAAGATCACCACCAACCAGGCCAACCTCGCCACCGGGCATGTCAACGGCGGGGAAGAGGGCAACCAGGGCGACCCGACAACGGCCACGGCCATCGCCGGCCTGCGCGACACCAAGGTCAACATGACCACCATCCGCGAGGGCACGGTCTCCCAGAGCGTGGTCAAGTACTACGACTCCCTGGTGGGCGCCGTGGGCGCGGACACGGCCCGGGTGAAGTTCAACTTCCAGTACAAGGAGACGCTCGCGAGCGACCTGAACGACCGCCAGCAGTCCATCTCCGGGGTCAACCTGGACGAAGAGATGTCGAGCCTCATCAAGTATCAGCATGCCTACACGGCTGCGGCCAAGCTCATCACCACGGCGGACCAGATGCTGCAAACCCTGCTTTCGATGAAGCCCTAGGCCAGGAGGAACATCATGTTCCGCGTCTCCCAGAACCAGCTTTACGCCCAGTTCCTGAGTGGAATGGGCACCTCGCTCAGCTCCTTGACCGAGCTGAACCTCCAGGCCCAGACCCAGAAGCGCGTCAACAAGCCCTCGGACGATCCCACGGCCACGGCGCGCATCCTGGACCACCGCGACACCCTGCACGCCTTCGGCCAGTTCCAGACGAACCTGGACACGGCCAAGGGCTGGCTGGGCCAGAGCGACTCCACCCTCATGCAGGTCTCGACCATCGTCACCCGGGCCAAGGAGCTGGCCGAGCAGGCCGCCACGGGCACCATGTCGGCCGACAACCGCCAGCAGATCAGCTACGAGGCGCGCCAGCTCTTCGACCAGCTGCTCGAGCTCGGCAACACGCGCTACGAGGGCAAGAGCGTCTACGCCGGGCAGAAGACCGACCAGAACGCCTTCCGCGAAGTCCTCTGGATGACCACCAACGATCCGGCGATCACCTCGCAGAACAGCTTCAAGATCGACGGCTTCTCCAAGCAGACCACGCTGGTGGAGTTCACGGACAAGGCCGGGGTGGCCGCGCCGGGCGCCCTGGTGAACATGAGCAACTGCAACGTGCGCTACAGCATCGACGGCGGCCGGAGCTTTTTGAACGACGGCTCAGTGACCGTGGACCCCAGCGGCCACGTGATCCTCGCCCTGCCCCAGAGCGGCGCCTCCGTGACCTTTGACCACGACTCCCAGGTCAAGGCCAACAAGATCAGCGACCCTGGCGACGCCACCGGGTCCTGGCTCTGGCTCAGGCCTTCGGCCGTGTACCAGGGCGACGACGCGGACGCCATCAAGGTCAGCGCCATGGGCACGGGCACCCAGCTCATCAAGGCCCAGGCCTCCGGGGCCTTCCCGGGCAACACCCTCGTGCGCATCGACAGCTCCGGGACCATGGCCCAGCCCATCGACTATTCCTACAGTCTGGACAACGGCATGAGCTGGGTCACGGGCAACCGCGTGGCCGCGGACTCAACCGCCAGCAACGCCATGCTCAACGTGGCCGGGGGCGGGGTGCTCACGCTCACCTCCAACGGCTCCAACACGCTCGCGGCCGGCTCCCAGTTCCTGATCCGCCCGCGCACCGCAGCCATCACCCTGCAGGTGAACGTGAGCGAGACCGTGCAGATCAACGACGTGGGCAAGAACATCTTCGGCGGCATCTACCAGGACCCGGACAAGGTGGCCAGCAACGGCGGGGCGCGCCTGTCCCTGACGAGCAGCAACGCCGCGGCCGTGTTCAGCACCAACTCCTGGAACTTCACCGCCAGCAACGGCGGGATCGTCAGCCGGAACCTGTTTGAGACCATGGGCAACCTGGTGGCCTTTCTGGAGACCAACACGCAAAGCGGTGTGCAGCAGTGCCTGGACAGCCTTCGGTCCGCGCAGCAGCAGGTGCTCACGAGCACGGCCAGCGTGGGCGGCCGCGAGAACCGGCTGAACATCACCGCGAACATCCTGCAGAATTTGACGCTGAACGAGAACGAGCGCATCAGCGCCGACGAGGACATCGACGTGGGCGAGCTGATGACCAAGCTCTCGCAGCAGCAGGTGGTCTACCAGGCCGTGCTCAAGTCCTCGTCCATGATCATGCAGATGAGCCTGATGCAGTACTTATAAGGCGGGCTCCGGGCTGGACTTTCCCTCAGCCCTCGGATAGCTTGACCTCTGCCGTGTCCCCACGCGGCGCCTGGAAACGACACGCGGACATTCGAGGGACCATGCTCATCCTCACACGCAGGCCCGGAGAAAGCTTATATCTGGGCGAACATATCAAGCTCAAGGTGCTGAGCATCCAGGGCAAGCAGATCAAGCTCGGGCTTGAGGTGCCGGAGGACATGACGGTCTACCGGGAAGAAGTGTACTTGAAAATCAAGGAGCAGAACAGCCAGGCCCTGGAGGCCAGTCAGCAGGATCTGCTCGCGGCGGCGTCGTTATGGCAGGAAGAAGCAAAAAACTCGTAATCCGCACGAAGCTGGGCGAGCGGGAGATCGCGCGCGACAGCATCCTGTATTTCCCGCACGGGCTCATCGGCCTGGACGACAAGCGGGAGTTCGTGCTCATCCAGGTGCGCGAGAACTCGCCGTTCCTGCTCTTGCAGTGCGTCACCGATCCGGGCCTGGGCCTGCTCGTGGCCGACCCGTACCCCTTCCTGCCGGACTACAACGTCAAGCTCGAAGCGCCGGAAAAGAAGCTTTTGCAGGTGGAGAGCATCCGGCAGATCGCCGTGCTCGTCACCGTGACCATCCCCAAAGACCGCCCGGAAGCGACCACCCTGAACCTTTCCGGGCCGATCATCCTGAACACCAAGGCGCGCCTTGGCCTGCAGGCTCCGCAGGTGGACGCCAAGCTCCCCACGCACTTCCGGCTGAACGAGGCGCAGCGCCCGTCCAAGCCCGCGCCCGCGCCGGAATAGCCCCGCACCAGCCCAAAAGCCCAAACGCAAAAGTCCCCCTGGCAGCCATCTGCCCGGGGAGCCTCTCTCTCGCCTTTCGCACGCCGGGACCTCCCGGCTGCCTTCAGGCTACTTGATGAGGTTCAGGTCGTCGCGGATCAGGTTCGCGGCGGCCTTCTTGATGTCCGGCTTGTACGTGCCGCTCTGCACCTGCTCCTTGAGCGTACGCACCTTCTCGGCGCGCACCTCGGGAGCTGCGTTGGCGGCATTCAGGGCCGCGCCAAGCAGCCGGGCCTCGGGCGACAGGGCGACCTTGTCGCCGGACTGCTGCTGCTCGGCCGCGCCGTTCTGCCGGGTTACGGCCTGGTCCTGCTGCGCGCGCTGGTTTTCCTGCAAGCGCTGCGTGGCGTAGGGGTCCAGCCCTCCGTATACCTTCTTGATCTCCATGACGCCTCCCCCTCCAGTTGAGGGTATCAAAGCATGGTGCCGTCAACCCTGTCCAGGGTTATTTCCCAGAGCCTGCGCAGGATGCGCATCTTTTCCTCCGGGTCGACCTCCCTGGGTCCGGCCTCGGTCTGGCGCAGGATCTGCACCTCGCCGCCGTCCAGGGGGTAGTCGAACAGCACCCGTTCACCCAAATCCTGCTCCAGATCCTCAAGCACTCCGATGACCACGGGATTTTCCTGGCCGCTGACCAGAAGGTTTTCGATGACCTCCTGGCTGATGCGTTCGACCATCTCGCGGCGCTTGGCCTCCCGCGAGATGCTCACCTGGTCCTGCGCGCCGGAAAGCACGAGCGCCCTCTTGAAGCGGGCCAGCCGCTTGGCGCTTGTGAGCTGCTTTCCGTAGGTACGCAGCATGAGGCGAACATTCACCGGGCGAGCAATCATCCCATATACTCCTAGCTTATTACCCTTATCGTCAGGTGCCGGGAAATACTTTAGGGGTCAGAGCGAAAATACGCAGAACTTTTTTTGCGCACAGGCGATTTTGCCGTGTGTTGAATGTTTTTGCGGATTTGACTAGGGTCGCGCCATGAACAGACAGTTGAAGTCTTTCCTGATGATGGCGCGCACCGGCGACGCGGCGGCCCTGGCCCTGGGCCAGGAGATCTCCGCCTGGCTCACTGAGCGCGGGGGCGCGGCCACCCTCTGCGAGCACCGCTCGGACCGGGGCGCGGCCGCGGCCCAGCTCCCGGCGGCCAATGGCTGGGACGCGGTGCTGGTCCTCGGCGGCGACGGCACCTTCATCGGCGTGGCCAGGGCCACCCTGGGCCGCGGCCTGCCGCTGCTCGGCCTGAACCTGGGCCGCGTGGGCTTTCTGGCCGAACCGGCCGGGGACTGGGAGCGGAGCCTCACGGCGCTCATGTCCGGGGCCTATGTCCTGTCGCGGCGCGTCAGTCTGGCCTTTGATGTCGAGCGCCAGGGGGAAAGCGTCTGCTCCGGCCGGGCCATCAACGACCTGGTGGTCAGCCGGGGCGAGCTGGCCCGGCTCATCCGCCTGGTGGTCTCGCGCGATGGCGAGCGCGTGGGGGCCATGCGCTCCGACGGGCTGATTATCTCGACCCCCACAGGCTCCACGGCGTACGGCTTCTCCGCGGGCGGGCCGCTGGTGCACCCGCAGATGGAGGCCATCTGCCTGACCCCGGTGTGCCCGTTTCTGAACAACTTCCGGCCCGTGGTCCTGCCGGCCGCGGGTGAGCTTCAAGTGCTGGTGGAGGAGCAGGCGGGCGAGGTGCGCCTGACGGTGGACGGGCAGCGCTCCTTTGCCCTTGAGCCGCTGGACCTGGTCCGCGTTCGCCGTTCGCCGGACGACCTGCTGCTGGCCGAGACCGATGGGACCTCCTATTTCGCCCGCCTGGCGAGCAAAGGCTTTTTTACCGAGAGGTGACCCTTGCCACGGACCTTTACCTTTGAGACCGCAAGCGAGCTCAAGTACGGCCAGGACCCCGTGCTGGACGCGCTTTTGCTGCACTTCATGACCGAGAACAGCCTGGAGCATTCCATCGATCCGGTGAAGAACGCCTCGCCGGAGCAGATCCGCTTCATGGTGGCGCTGGACGACGACAGCTTCTACGCGCCCTGCGGGGACTGGATGCTGCACTTCCTGCTCAAGGCCAAGCTGGGCCAGGACCTGGCCGCAGAATACGGCCAGCAGTGGAAGCTGCTCGTTGGCCTCGTGCGCGAGTACGTGCGCGAGGTGCCGCTGCGCCGCAGGATTCTGTACCTCTGCCGCCACAAGTTCCGCATGACGCTGAACGCGCCCATCCTCATCCCCTCGCGCCTGCTCAAGCGCATGTTGACCATCTTCCTGACCCAGAG